>Ga0315316_10000802_pt1 | contig 21308 bp, 15 predicted proteins | sample M160m3416metaG_FD_203702 | JGI IMG/M metagenome (GOLD analysis project Ga0315316, IMG submission 203702) | Ammonia-oxidizing marine archaeal communities from Monterey Bay, California, United States - M1 60m 3416 | ecosystem: Environmental > Aquatic > Marine > Intertidal zone | place: USA... | reverse complement strand
CAATGATGTAGTTGTATCAGCTAACCCAAATTATAATAATACATTCACCGGTGATCCAGATTTAATAGAAGAGAAATTTGTTAGGTTTAGTTATAGATTTAAATTTGTAGATAATGAATATTCTTTAACCGCTCCTTTTAGTCAAATATGTTTTATACCTAAACAAGAAGGTATTTTTGGTGGAGGACCAAATGAAAGTGGACAAGATATGATTGATGCTTATACTTCTACCATAATTGGATGGTTTGAAAATAGAGTAAATAATATTGGTTTAAAAATTCCTTTACCTCAAGGCGGTGCTACAGCAGCAACAGCTTTAACTTCTTTGCAAGAAGATTATCAAGTAGAGGCTATTGAAATTTTATATAGAGAATCTGATGGATTATCTACTAAAATATTAGAATCTTTAAGTACAGCAGAAGATATAAAAACAAGTAATATAAGTCCTATACCTAATACTAGTACTACACAATTTTACTATACGTTTGATTATAAATCAGTTAAACCTTATAAAACATTACCTTCAAATCAAGAAACTAGGGTATATGATAAAGTGCCTATTAAAGCATTGGCACAAGAAGTTATTGCTAATAGAGTTACTTATGGTAATTTCGTAGAAAATCATACCCCACCAGCATCTATTGATTATAGTGCTTCTTACAATGATAAATCTTTAGCTTATAATAATTATATTCAATATCCTAATCATTCTGTAAAACAAAATAGAAATTATCAAGTTGGATTTATTTTAAGTGATAGATATGGAAGACAATCAAGCGTTGTTTTATCTTCTAATGATAATGATCCAACAGCTAATGGTTCAACAATTTATGTACCTTATAAAGATTGGGATGATGTACAAACTACAGCTCTAAGTACCTATGAATGGCTTGGCAGTTGTTTAAGAGTTATAGTAAATAATGGTATAACACAAACCACTAAAAATACACAAACTGGTGAACCAGGGTTATATAAATCTTATTCAGATACCAGTGTTGATGAAATAGAAATAGATAATGGCGGCGCAGGTTATACTGTAGGGGATATAATTACTACTCAATACCCCGCTGGAGATATAGGTTTAGGAAGTGGATTAACTTACGAGGTAACTACTGTTGCTGCTGGTGCAATAACAGGTGTAAAAATATTAACTAGAGGAAATGGATATGCTGATGAACAAATTTTAGATCAAAATACCGCCACACCTGCAGGAGGAACTGGAGCTAAAGTTAAAATTACTGTATACCCTGTAAATGTATTGGGATGGCAATCATATAAGTTCGCAGTAAAACAACAAGAACAAGAATATTATAATGTATACTTACCTGGTTTTGTTTCAGGTTATCCAGTAGAAGGGCCTAAGGATAGAGGAAGAGTTGCTTTTGCTGCCTTATTAAGTGATAATATTAATAAAGTACCGAGGGATTTAAACGAGGTTGGTCCATTACAAAATGAATTTTCTGCTGCCATAGAATTATATGGGAGAGTAAATAATCCAAATATAAATAATAGAAATACACCAGCAGGGGCTTATCATAGTAATCGTACTTTACCCTGGAATACTCAGTATTTCCCAGGTAGACTTGCTGATGAAGCTGTAACTGTAGGGCCTATAGGACAAGGCGGTTTAGAATTAGCTAATTCACCATTTAATAATGCTAATACTACAGCTGGAGCTTTTCTTAATCCTACAACTGATGTATCAACTGATGGAAAATTACCATGGGGATTACCTGGTCAAGAACAAAGTTTTTATAATGTAGAGCAAAATCCTTTAGCCACTGGAATAAAAATAGGTGCTGAAGACTCGCAGCCACAATTAGATGCGGTAGTTTTAACTACTTTAGGTGCTATTGTTACTCCTAATGCAACACCTGTTGTAGGGGCTAATATAGGATGTATGGTTCCTTTTTTAAGTGTATCAGAAACAAAACCTATAGAAAGCGAAATAGAAATATTTTGGGAGTCCTCAACTAGCGGTGACTTTGTAGAATTAAATCAAACTGTTCTTGCAGATTATGCAGGAGTAAGTGGAGTTTCAGCAACCTCGGCTTCTTTTACTGAGGATAAGGCTGTTGCAACCTCAATATTAACAGATTTTAAATTTCAAGATAGTGCGGGTAATAACTTAACTTTAGATGGAGTGCCTGTTATAACACAAGTTTTAGATGGCAATGGTGTAGATGTTACTACATCTAATCCTTTTATAGTACAACAATATGCTCCTGGAGTTGCTAATAAAGATTGGGAAATATTAACTAATCAATTATTTTGGTATGGGGCAGATACATTAGCTACTACTTGGACAATAACTTTTCAAACTAGTTATTCTAGTGGAACTTATACAGACACTTTATCAAATGTTATGACTTTAACTTTAGATAATGTTATTCCAGATACATTAGAATTTAATAGTGTTACTGATGGTATTATAGCATGTGGAGCTGCTACGACAGGTTTTACAACTTTATCTACAAGCTTTGGGACATTTACTGGTAAAAATGGGTCAATAGATGCTGCTAATGATACTCAAGAATTATGTTGGACACTTGCTTTAACATCTGCGCCAGGTGGCTCTACTGCTGTTTTTGGAATAGATGGGGTAACTGGTGCTGTTACTAAAACATCCGGTACTTTAGTTAATGGGACATATCGTATTACGGCTACCCTTACAGATGCGGCAAACGCGTGTGTAACATCCCCTGGTAGCTTATCTGCGACATGCTTTATAGATTTAGTCTTGGGAACTCCAGATACTGATCAAGCAATTTGCTTTGGGGAAACAAGCGCTATGGCTGCATTAGATACTTCTTGCGCAGCTGGTACAGGATTACCTTTAGAAGTATTTTTTGGTGTAAGTGGAAATGTAACACAAGGAACAACAACAGCTGTAATAGGAAGTAAGACTGATGCTTATCTTTCTACATTACCTGCTCCCGCGGGTAGTGGTAGTACTAGTTATACTACAACTTCTGGTGGAGGGCTAAATTTAAGATATTATAATGTTAAAACTGCGGCGCTAGGAACCACTCCAAATCCATGTGCCCCTAATCCATTACCTGTATTTACCACTGGTGCTTTAAGTCAAGGAATAATGACAGTTATTGTTAAATTAGTGAAAGCTGTTACTGCAACAGCCGCAGATTTCCAAACTAACTTTACAATATTATATAGAGCTAACTCTGGTGCTGCATGGCAATTAGCTACTGATTCAAGTTCAGTAGTTGTAGGTAATTTTAATGCATTAAATGTATCAGGCACTCTAACAGATACAGATTCAGTAACTTATCAGTTTGATACACCGGGTGAATATGCAGTTAGAACTAATGGAGTACAAAATATTGGGAGTCCTGGATGTGGGTTATACCCAACAGCTCCCTCTGTTACAGTAGAGTTTTATGACAGTACTACTGGGGTAACAGCTGCCCCTTGTTTAGACTGTACTGGACCACTGTAATAATAAACAAAAACAAGTAATAATAATATATATGGCGACTACTATAGAATTATCATATTTTAACACTTTTTGGTTAAAGAGATTAAAGAACTATACCCAAACAGGGGAGACTAGTGGTGGTACTACTGCTGGGGCTGTGCCATATATACCTACTAATGTATATGAGGACTGGTTTGTAGAAGAAGCTAGGATTAGAGGTGGTTATAATAATACTTCAGTTAATTTAGGTGTAAAAGCTTATTTAGTAGAAGATGAACCACAGCAACAAACTTTTAAAAATAGATTAATATATTCTGGAATAATAAATTCTAGAACAGGTGTTAACAATACTAATCAATTTCCAATAGGTGAAGATATAACAAGAAGTGTTGATCCAAGATCTGGTAGTATACAAAAGTTATATGCTGAAAATACAAACCTATTAGTATTCCAAGAGAAGAAAGTTAATAGGGCGCTGATAGATAAAGATGCTATCTATACAGCTGAGGGTCAACCAGTAACAGCTAGTACTAATTTAGTTATAGGACAAATAACACCATTTGAAGGGAACTTTGGAATCTCTAGAGATCCAGGATCATTTGCTGTACATGGTTATAATAAATACTTTACTGATAGAGATAATTCTGCAGTATTAAAATTAGGGCCAAGTGGTATAGAACAAATATCTAACTTTGGAATGATTGATTATTTCAGAGATATATTAGCGCAGGACGGTGAAATTATTGGTGGATATGATATACATAATAAGAACTATGTAATAACCCTTGGAGAGCCTAAAGTAACTATAGCTTATGATGAATTAATTAATGGCTTTACTAGTTTCTTTAATTACATTCCTCAATTGGGCACAAGTTGTTTAGGAAGATATATAACTTTTCAAGATAATGCTATATGGCAACATTATGTGAACACTTCATATAATAATTTTTATGGTGTTCAATATAATTCTAGTGTAACATTTGTATTTAATCCAGAGCCTACAAGAATGAAAACCTTTAAAACTATAAGTTATGAAGGAAGTAATGGATGGGAGGTACCTGCAAGCAGTTTTATTTCTGATGTAACAGGGATTGATACAAACCCACAAGAACCAGCTTTAGGCAATACTAGTTATACAGATAGTATAAGTAGAATATATAGTTATGATGAAGGATTTTATACAGACCCGGTTAGTCAAATAGAATATAGAGCTGGTTTTGATAGAAAACAAAATACATACTATGCGGCATTGAAAAATAATGCACCAACCAGAGCAATGGAAGTGATATTTGATGCAGCACAAGAAACAGGTATAAAAGCATTTTATGCAACAGTGAAACTACAAACAGATACAACTACAGACCCAACAGGTCCTAAAGAATTATTTGCAGTAGGTAGTAACTACAATAGAAGATAAATTATATGAAATTTAATATTAGAAAATTAGAGGCTTCAGATTGGGGCACTCTAGTTAAATGGTGGGATAGTTGGCCTGAATGGGTGGCACCACCGAAAACTTTTCTACCAGACAATGGTACTGGTGGATTAATAGTAGAAAAAGGTGAACAACCTATAGTAGCTGGATTTCTCTATTTTACTAATTCTCAAGCAGTTTTATTAGAATGGATAATATCTAATCCAGAGTACAGAAACAAAGATAGGCAAGAGGCAATAGAATTATTAATTAATACTGCCGAGGCAATTTGTAAAAAACAGGGTCAAGTACATATGTTTTCTATTGGAAGAAATAAACACTTAATTGAAACACATAAAAAATTAGGATGGACTGTAGACAGTAAACCATCTTATGAAATAGTAAAAAATATATAATATGGGAGTAGTAACAGCATTAGCAATAGGAGCAGGAGTAGCAGTAGCTGCGGGGGCAATAGCCGACGGTAAGGCTCATAAGGCAAAACGTAAAGCTCGTAATGCTAAACAAGAAGCTAAGTTAAAATTAGAAAGAACCTTGGCAGATAGACAAGATATTATAAACCCTTATGCGGGCATAACTGACTTGTCTGGATTAGCTAGTGATTTATCTAGTCAAATAACTAATCCATTTAATAATTTACAAGTATCAACAGCTGCAGCTGAAATGCAGGCTGAAGAGGCTGATATTGCTTTAGCTAATACTTTAGATACTTTAGAAATGACCGGAGCAAGTGCTGGTGGAGCAACTGCGTTAGCAATGGCTGCATTAAAATCTAAGAAAGGTGTTGCTGCTAGTATTGAAGAACAGGAAGCTAAAAATGCACAATTAAGAGCTCAAGGCGAGCAAGCAATGATACAACAAAAAGTTACTGCCACTACGCGTTATCAAGATGTTACTATGGAACAAGGGGCTAGGGCGGAAGATGCTGCTGCACAGGGGGAAATATTTCAATTCCAAGCCGAAGAAGCTAGAACTAATGCTGATCTTGCTAGATACCAAGAAATGTACCAAGGATTTGCTAAACAACAAAATGATGCCGCTATGGCACAAACACAAGCATGGGGTCAAGTGGCTAGCAGTGTGGGGGATATGACTAGTTCTGCAATAACATCAGGGGGATTATAAAATAATAGAATTTAAAATGAAACAAAAAAGTTTAATAGAAGCGCATAATAACACTATTAATAGATTAGTAGATATTTCACAAAGAAGGCAAGCTAAAGATTTAGATTTTGTTACTCGTTCTAGTATTAATTTTAGAGATGCACAATTTTCACCATCTTCAGTTAATAAAAATGAAGATGAAAAATTAAGTATTATAGTAAGAGATTCTTTTATAAATGAAGCAGAAAGAGTAGGTGGTGTTATAGATGCCCAGACAAGATTAAATAGTCAACTCCCTAATTTAAGTAATCCAGAAATTAAAGCATTAACTCAACAAACAAATGATTATTTTAAACGTTTAGAACAAATAGGTAAAGTCGGTGGTTATTTAACTGTAGCGGTAGAAGAGCTAGAGCCTAATAATTTACCTAATTTCTTAGCTAGTTGGGATCAATTTAATATAAATGGATATAATGAAAGAGATAGAGATAATAATTTATTTCAAGCATCTGGTTGGGCTAATAATTTTGATTATTATAACGATGTAAAGGTTGTAAAAGATTTCTTTTTTCAACCTACTAAGAATGGCGAGAGAACTGTTTTAACACAGGATATTTATATAGATCCTTTAGGGGAAACCTTTAGAGATTTTTTACATAATAGACCTTATATAATAGATGATTTCCTTAGAGGTAATAATTTGAAACAAGATGAGTTTGGAAAATTTTGGTATATAATAAAAGGGGAAGTAGATTCTAGTAATGTAGAAAATGGTAATTTATTAGATCAATTTATTAGCGAAGTTCCAGAAGGATATAAAGTAGGTGATGGATTTGATAATGCGGGAATAACAATAAAAGGCACACTACAGCCTCAATATTTCCTAGGAGGTACACCTATTTCTAAAGATGATGAAGAACCCGCAGAAGATACAGCTATTAAAGTTCCCTTATATTCTATAGCTAATAATAAAATAAAAAGATATTTTGTAAAACCTATTAATACAGAGGCTATTAATGCGAACCCGGCATATAAATCAGATGTAGGCGGGCATGTAGCTGGTGTATTTGGTGTTGGTGGTGGGAACCCTGGTGTTTTATATGGTTATGTTAATAATAGATTAGGTATAGATTTACCTATTGGATTTTTTGAAAATACAACTAAAGCGGAAATTGCTTTATATAATAGATTATCTCCAGAAGGTAAAGCTGGATATATGGGTCTAAGAGAAAGATTTAATAATATAAGTGACAAGAGTGACCAAAAAATTGGTTTAGTTAATGCACAAAAAGCTTGGGTTATGCAAAGAGTTTTAGAGAAAAACTTAGATAGCAAATTACCTCAGAAAGCAGGGGATAAAGAACCATCAATAGTTAAAGACATGTTAACTGATACTACTCCACAAGGCCGAGATTTAATAAAAGCTTTAAATGAAAATAATATGCCTATACCAGAATTTTATAGAGTTATGTTAGGTGTTACTCAGTGGCAATCTGGTATGCCAGTGTTTTATCAAAAATTACCAGAAGAAATAACAGATTTACCTAAAGAGCGAACTGAAGAAGTTAATGCTTTTATAGAACAATATTCTTAATATAATTATATGCCAAATTTTGATCCAAATAATCTTTTTGAAATAGAAGAAGAAGAGGTTATAGATGTATTGCCTTCTGAAAATGAAGAGGAAGAAAATGGGGATGCAGCAGAAAATGATGTAAATAAAGAAGAAGATACATCGAATTCTACAGGCATGATGATGGCTCCATCTACTGTAAATATAAATGGGGTAAATGTTTCATTAGCACCAGAACAAGAGGTAATAGATGGCGCTGCTTGGTATGATCAAATAGACCAGCGACAAGACCAGATAAATAACATCAAAGAAAATCCAGTTTATACTAATGATGGAAATGTTGACACTGTCGCAACTGAGCAGGAAATTAAGAATATTCCACCTAATCAAGGATTAACTCTAAAACCTGAACCCGAACAAGTTATAGAAGAGACTATTGATTATGATACACCATTAGTGCTTCCTATTTCATTAACGGGTGGAGGTGGAAATCCTAAAGATCCATACAAAGGAGAGAGGCAAGCAGTCGAGGCTGTTAGTATTTTACAAGAAAGATATAGTGATCTTAATTTTGAAATCGAATCAATTTCGCAGAATAACCAAAGAAAAGTTAAAATTACAGCTCCTAATGGTAAAAAGCTAACTGTAGATCCATTAGCTACTCATGAGGGGGAAATTAGGAATTTTTTTAAAGAAAATGCAGTAGAAATAACAACTAGGGAAGATATAGATAATTGTCAAGAAGCAATTAAAAAGTTTTATGCAGGGGAATTAGATGCTGTAGATGTTGTGGATTGTGTAGATGTAAAGCCGGAAATTAGAGATGCTGTATTAAATAATTTAATGCCTAAAGATACAGACGGTAATAATTTATTTAAATCCTTAGATGACTATTTTTTAACTTTACCTCTAGATAATTCTGAAACAAAAGAAATAGATGAAAGTATTGATCCTAATACTGGTAATTCTTATTTAGATGATGCAATTTCTAAAGCTATAAATGCGAGTTTTTTCCAAGATTCTGAAGTACAACAAATATATAATGATACAGGACCGGAGGTGTTTGCCTCCCCGGAATTTGCAATTGTAAATAATGAATTACAGAATTTATATCTTAGTTTACCAGATGTTCAAAGTACAATTGATGATTTAGTAAAGGGAATGACTGAAATAGAAAGTAAATGGGAAATCGGAGAGGATGGTAAAATAATAGGATTAGCTGACAAAAAAGCACAAGAAGAATGGGACAAAACTACAAAAGAAAGACAGGAAATGTGCCAAACTGCAGGAATATTTTGTGAAGATTATTGGTATAAAGCCCCTACTTATGAGTTAGTTAACCAATATAATAAAAAATATAAAGACCTTCAAAATATAATAGATAATAGAAATGCGGAAATTACTAAAATGAACGCATTACTAGAAGGTAAAGAAGGTGAATATTCTGAAGATTTACAATATAGAGTTGAACAATATCAAAATGGTATTACTGATTGGGTTAATAAAGAATATTCAAAAAGATTAGTTAATAATAAAACACTTACTACTAAATATAAAGAATATGGTATTGTAGCTAATAAAATGATACCAGATATATTAAAAGATCATGCAAGGGTTCACAATCCTGAGTTAAGAAATATAGATATAAGAAGTGCTAAGTGGAATCAAGAGCAGGAGATGACTATTATTGAGACTGCGAAACAAATAGGTAGTAATATTAAAAATAATTGGAAAGAATTAATGTTCACTCCTTTTAGAGGTATAAGAGGAATACCAGAGGTTATTGATGATGTAATGGGAGGAGTTCCCCAATATGAAAAAGGTAAATTAAATATTGAAGAAAACGCAATCCAATTAGATGCATCTACTAGAAAGTTTTGGAATGAATGGCAAATATCTATTAGAGCCCCTAGATTGCAAGCTAGAACAAAGGTTGTTGAGGATTTAAAACAACAGATTTTAGGAGGTCCTTTTATTGAAGGAGGAGCTAGCCTTGATTTAAATATGAAAGTAGGTGATGCTAGATATTTAGACAAAAATGGCAGACTTAATAGGTATTTAGTAGCATTTAGAGGAACAAGAGATGATGATTTAACTGTTGGAGAGTTTTTGGAACAAAGAGAGAGTGAATTAGAGCAAACTCAAGAAGCAAATATGATTGATTATGAACAGATGGTAGAGGCATATGCTGATTTAGCTGTTTTAAATAAATTAGAAGTTAATAAAGATTTTCTTAGTATTGAAGGTTTTATGCAACATTTAGGCATGGCAACTAATCAAGCTACTCACATGGTACCTTCTATGCTTGGTAGTTTTTTGTTTGCTGGTGGTACTGTAGCACAAGCTGCTCCTCATCCTTTCGCTAAAGGTATAGGTACTGGAGCTAAACTATTTGGAGGTGCTTTAATGGCATTTGGCGCGTCAATACAAGGCGCAATGACTTATAGTAGTGTATATATGGAGGGTGTAAGAAGGCAAATGCAACAAGATCCTAAATATGCAGGAAGAGAAATAACTCCGCAAGAGTTTTTTGAGGCTTTAAAAGATCCTAAATATGGTGATCAATTATCAGCAATTGCTGCTGGGACTACAGTTATGGGTAGTGAATTTTTCTCTGACCTTATATTTTCCAAAGTTGGTGGTATGGGAGGTAAATGGATATTTGCTAACCCCACTGTAAACACTATGATGAAAAATGGATTTGCAAAATATTTATCAAATGCTGTAGTTGGTTTGGGCACATATAAATTAGGGCAAGTAAAAGAATGGGGTACTGAAGGATTTCAAGATTGGCTAGAACAAGGTTTTAGTAATCGTGCAGCAGGACAAAATAATCCTTTTGCAATGAGCAATATAGATTGGGATCAAGTAGCAGAAAGCGCAGAAGGTGGATGGGTATTAGGTAGATTATTTGGAGCAAGTACGGCTGGCGGTGCATTATTAGGGCAAAGTGCTATAAGTGATATAATGATAGGAAGCTATGATAGTAGAGCTAAAGCAATAGTTTCTAAATTAAGATTAGATCCAGGCAGTAAAACAGCTACTACAGTAGAAAAAATGATTCAAAATTTAAAGAATGATATTAATAATGACAATGCTTTAAATAAAAGACAAAAAGCTAATCAAATTTTATCTTTATCTAATATTAGATCAGCAGCTTTATCTATTTCTCCTGAGTTTAGAACACAAACTAAAAGTCGTCTTATTGATTTAATTATTGAACAAAAAGCCCTTGAAAAAAATATAAAACGGGTTAATAATAAAGAAGCAAGTATATTAGAGATTGAAAGAAAAAATGAAGTTGATACTGAAATACAAGAAATTATATTAGCAGAACATCAATATCAAAAAGCTCTAGAAGGACCTACTCAGGCTATGGGTATGTTTAATATAGGTGCCGCGGAAGATCTTAATAGTTTAGCTAAAAAATATAAAGAAGATCCGGGTAATGCAAATATTGAAAGTTTATTAAATCAATATCAAAAAATTGCCTTAAAAGCTTTAGGATTTGATACTCAGAAAGGCACTATTAAAAGAGAAGATGCTGTATCCTTTGTAGATAAAGAGTTTGGTAAAATCCTAGACAGCTGGGATCCAGCGCAAGGGTCATTATCTAATTGGATTACCAGTAATATTTCTCCTAAAAAATCTGATTTCTACGGGAAAGAACAGCAATTAGATAAAAAAGGTAAAGAAACTAGTTTATCTGATGAGAGAGCCCAAGAGCTTCAGGCTGACGAAACCCAAGAAACTCAAGGTAAAGAATTTGAAAAGAGAAAATACCCCACTGATATTGCAGCTATAGAAAAACAAACTGCTGATGTTAGGCCAGAGATTTTAACAAATATTAAAAATAGCGTAAAACAATTTATAGCTAGTTCTGTAGGTAAAGTAAAAGAAATCGGGGGAAAAGGTAAAAAAATAATTACTAAACTTAGTCCTGCAGCACTTGCAAAAGAATTAAAAGCACAAAATACAGCAACAAGAGCCGCGGTAGTTGCTGCAATAGGAAAAGGCAAACAATATAAAGATTTTGTAACAAAGGTTATAAATGATGGTTATATAGAGACTATTCCTATAGCTGCTATGAAAAAGAGATTTAAAACTGTTAAAGGGTTTAATATAGAAAAAATAGGTAGAGAAACTTTAGGTGCAGGCACTGGAATTTATAAACTTTCTGGATTAAACAAACAAGCATTAATAGATTTTTACACAAAAGATCAAAGTGGCCGCAGAAGTTTTATAGATTTATTAGCAAAAGGATTAACTATTGAACAATTTCAAGAAGTAAAAATTGATCCAGAGTTTATGAATGATTTAGCTTTTAAATTAAAAGAAGCTAATTCAGAATTAACTGCTGAAGAGTTTATGAATGAGGTAGAAAGAATATATGATGGAAGAACTAAAGAATTTGCATCTTTAGATAAAACTGAATCTTTAAAAGATAAAAAACCCGTTAAAGAAATAACTAAATCAAAAGTAAAAAAGATTACTATACAAAAAGAAGGAGAATTAACTAAAAAAGAAAAAGATGAAGTAATAGCTAAAGAAAAAAGGGTTAGAGATTTAGATGAAATAGTGCCAGGAACTAAAGAGACTTTTGGAGAAGCAAGAGATCGTGTAGTAAATGAATTTTTAGATGAATATCCTCAATGGAGAAGCGTTTTAAGAAGCGCTACAACCCATGGAATTGATAGGGCTTTATTTCAAACTGCTGAAGTTTTTGATCGTGCTATAGCTAAAGCAAAACGAATTGTAAAACAAATAACTCTTGGTAGTAAACAAATTATATCAGGTAAAAAATTAAATCTTAAAGGATTAGAGAATATAGAAACGAAAAAGTTTAAAGATCAACAATTAAAAGGAATAGATGATTTAATAGATTTATATAAAGATTTTGCAACATTTTTACAAAAAAATCCTAAATCTGCTTGGGTAATGGGTGAAATTATTGCAGATTCTGCTGACTCCCCAAGAAGTATATTTAGAACAAGTGCTTCTTATGGTTTTTATGCTATAGATAAAAATGGAAATCGTAATACCACCGAAGAAGGCGTAGCGGAACATACCAAACCCAATATGGCACAACAAAGACCATTAACTTCTGCAATGATGGAAGGGCCAGCCGCGGTAGAGGCTTTAAGGCCTAGGGTTAAAGCTACTTATATGCAGGGGTTTTTCTTAAAAACAGATGATAACCTAGTTAATATAAATAATAAATCTACAATGCCTGAGGTTTTTTATACTGATGTATTACCAGCTGTAGAAAGGGGTAATTTAGATTATTTAATAAAAAAATACCCAGGAATAGTTTCATGGATAAGGCCTGCTGTTGCAGGAGTAAATCCTAATTTTTATAAATCGACTTATAATGGTAAAACTATTGCAGAAATATTTGGTGTACAAGTAGAAAAAAAATATAGAAATGATCCTAACGTAATAACGGCTCAAAATGCAGCAATTATAAGAATATTAAAAGGAGAAAGTAAAAATAAAGTCCTTAGGGATTTTAAAACATGGGGTAAAGAAATTGGTATTATGCAAGACAGTGCAGCTTTAAATACCCAAAAAGAAGCTCATACTATATTAGAAAAAAAATGTAGTTCCCCTTGCCGAGTACCTAGAACATCTCAACAAGTTAAAAAGACTTTAGAAAATTCTTTAGATACTCAAGTAAATGCACAGAAAGTAAATAAGAAGAGAAAAGGTATTAGTGTATTTGATATGGATGATACATTGGCTAAAACTAAAGAAAAGGTTATAGTTAATATGCCTTATTATGCCCCTGGAAGTATGACTGAGGCAACCATGGAATTAACACCGGCTGAATTTGCAGAGCGAGCAGTAGAGTTAGAGGAAATGGGGGCATCATTTGATTTTTCACAATTTGAAGATGTTAAAGGGGCTGAAAAAGGACCATTAGCAGATTTAGCTTTACGTAGACAAGATAAATTTGGTAGTGGTGATATTTATGTTCTTACTGCTAGGCCACAAACATCTGCCCAAGGTATTAAAACTTTCTTAGATGGTATAGGGTTAAATATACCAATAGAAAATATAACAGGATTACAGGATGGAAGCCCTCAAGCTAAAGCAGATTGGGTGTTACAAAAAACCAAAGAGGGTTACAATGACTTTTATTTTGCAGATGATTCAAAGATGAATGTAGATGCAGTTAAGCAAATATTAGACCAAGTAGATGTAAAATCTAAAGTACAACAGGCTATAGTTGATAAAGAAACAAATCTTGATACAGAATTTAATGAAATGCTAGAAGAATCTCAAGGCATGAAATCTCAAGCAGAATATTCTAAAACAAGAGCACAATTAGAAGGAAAGAAAAAAGATAAAGGGTTCTTTAAATGGCTAGGGAAGCAATTAACTATTACTCCTTCAGCAGAAGATTTTATGGGTTTAATGTATGATTTAATGGGTAGTGGCAAACAAGGTAATAGGCATGCCCAATGGATTAGTGATAATCTAATCAAGCCTTATAATAAAGCGGAACAACAAATTTTATCTGCTAAAGTTGCTATAGCTAATGATTTTGCTGCACTTAAAAAAGCTTTCCCATCACTTCGATCTACTATAAAAGGAAATCCTTTAATGGATCTAATAGGTGTTGGGCCATATACTAAATCACAAGCAATGAGGGTATATATGTGGGCTAAGCAAGGAATGGAAATTCCTGGCCTTTCTAAGCGTGATCAAAATGCTTTAGTTAAAGCAGTAGAAAATGACATGGAACTGATGTCGTTTGCAGATAATGTAATGTTAATTAACAAAAGTGAGCAATACCCAGCTCCTGGAAAAAACTGGGTGGCTGGCACAATTGATAGTGATATAATGGGTAGCATAGACAAAGACTTTAGGCGTAAAGTTATGACAGAATTTGACGAAAATGCTAAGATTATATTTTCTGATAAGAACATGAACAAGCTTGAGGCGATTTATGGTAAGAAATGGGTTGACGCATTAAAAGATAGTTTACGTAGAATGAAATCTGGTAGTAATAGACCAGTGTATCAGGGTGGTGGTGCAAGAATAGTAAATGAAATGCTAGATTGGTTAAATGGATCTGTTGGTGCAGTGATGTTTTTAAATGTAAAATCTGGATTACTTCAGCTTATATCTAATGTGAACTTTATAAATTGGGGTGATAATAACATGTATCAAGCTGCTAAAGCTTTTGCTAGTAAAGAGTATTGGCCAACTGTACTAAAGTTAATGAACTCTGATTATCTAGTTAATAGGCGTGATGGATTAAAGATTAATGTTAATGAAGCTGAATTAGCAAACGCTGCTAAAGATGGTGGCATGAAAGGAGCAATAGCTTATTTACTTGATAAAGGATTTGTTATTACAAGAATCATGGATAGTTTAGCAATTGCTACTGGTGGGGCTACTTTTTATATAAATAGAAGAAATGCTTTATTAAATAGAATTAATCCTGAAACTGGTAAAACTTATACCCAAGCAGAAGCAGAGGCAAAAGCATTTGATGATTTCTATGCTATATCAGAAGAAAGTCAGCAGTCTAGTAATCCTAGTAAAATATCCCAACAACAAGCTAGTTTAGCTGGTAGGGTGTTATTAGCGTTCCAGAATGTTACAATGCAGTATAATAGGATGACTAAAAAATCTATTAGAGATTTATATAATAGAAGAAAAAACCCTGGTATGACTCAGCGCGAAAGCGATCTAAGTAATTTATCTAAAATAGTTTATTATACCACTGTTCAAAATGTAATATTTAATGCGCTACAACAAGCATTATTTGTATTACTATTTGATGATGAATCAGATGAAGAAGAAAAAGATAGAGCTGCGGACATTGCACATGGTATGGTTGATTCATTATTATTTGGACTTGGATTTGGTGGAGCTGCAATATCTACAGTTAAAAATGTAACCCGAGTGATTATGCAAGAGAGTGATAAGAAATCCCCAGATTATGAAGAAGCAGTATGGGAAGTATTTAATGTATCTCCAGTTTTAGATTCAAAAATACGTAAGCTAAGAACAACAGCTAAAACCTTTTCATGGAATATGGAAGAAATTAAAAAGCGTGGGTGGAGTTTAGATAATCCTACTTATTTAGCTGTATCTCAACTTATTTCAGCAGCTACTAATATACCAATAGACAGGCTAATGAGAAAAATGATGAATATGAGGCAAGCTATGGATGAAGAAACTAAAACATGGCAACGAGTAGCTTTGATTTTAGGATGGACTGGTTGGAGTGTAGGGTTACCTTATTGGGGTTTACAAAGTACTATTAAGCAAGAAGAAAAAGCTATAGAAAAAGCAAAAGTAGATTACAAAAACGATATTAGAAAGCTAAAAGCTCAAGGTTATAAAAAGGTTATGTATAGAAATTTAAAAGATTTTAACTCTGATGATATTGTAGAATTACAATCCCCAGCAGGGACTGTAGTTTATTATGTTAAAACTAAAAAGAAAAAGTAATGAAAAAATTAATAACAAAATTTATTGATAAAATACAAGAAGGTTGGAATAAATTAATGTATAAATTAATGTTTAAAAAATATAAATAATGACAAAATTTTCAAGTCCATTTTTGGCAAAGTCCCCTTTAAATAATAATGGTGATAGAGAAATAAAAAATGATACTATTTATAATTGGAATAACAAACAAGTTAATAAAAGGTTTTCTGATAGTATAACTATAAGAGACAAAGTAACTAAGCCGTTTTTTGAAAAAGCTATGGAAGAGGGTGATATTGATTTTGCAATTAAAATGAAAAAAGAAAGACCTGGACCGGGAACTTTAACAAAATCAGTAGATGGAAAAACTGTAGAAACTCAAACATGGAACTAAATAATAAAATATAAAATGAAACAAATTATACTAGCCCTATGTGTACTTATTACATTTAATGTAACTGCACAAGAAAAAGAAAAAGGTAAATTCTTTAAAAATGTTTATAAAGAATTATTTAAGTATAGCACTATATATGTTGCTGGTGATATGCAAAATCCCAAAGAAGAAACTAAAGATTACTTTGTAAGAACTAATCCTGACGGCGGGTTATATGATATACCTGTGGTTGTAGATGGAACAAGTTATTATCAATTTGATTATAGATATGGTATAGGTATACGTAAACTAGCTAGGTATGATTATGAAGTAAAAGGTAAACAATACTATGATGGTACTGAAAGCAATGTAGGATTATCTGCCACAAACTCTCCTGTTAAAGGATTAGAATATGTATTTCACTGGGAAAAAGAAAGAGAAAGAGATGAGCTATATGATAATCATAGATACTTTTTAAAGCATAGTGGTAAATATCACATGGTTAAAGTTGAAAGTAGAAAGCATGGTAAGGTTAATTTTGATTATAAATCCGCAGAAGTAAGAGCTAAATTACCTATTGGTAAGAAGTTTAGTTTATCTGCTGGAGCTATATATCGTACACATGAAAGACCTTATGGATACAACCCAGTAGAGATTTGGTTAAATGAAACTAACGATGCTGGTCAAGCTATAAACCCATGGTACACATTAGGATTTATGTATGGGTATGATGATCATTATACTACTACAGAATATCAAGGTCAAACCTTATATGATTGGTATTGGACTGGTCCTGAAGGAGATATAGTTGCCCATACGGATTTAGAGTTTAGGGAAACAGTATTTACTGATCTTATGAATCGTTATAATGAAGAAATGTGGGAAGGTATAGATACTTTTGGTGTTATATCTCCGGTGGTCGGATTTGACTGGTATCATTACAAAAATAATTTCTGGATGCACTTGTATGGATCTTATTTATTACCTTATCATAAATATGTACAAGGCGACGAAGACTTTAGTTATTTAAATAGAAATAATTGGGGTGAAGGAGGATTAATGCAAGACGCAGAGCATGAGCAATGGGAAGATTATCAAACTGGATTGGTCATGGGATGGAAACTAAGTAAGAGTATCGGAATATTCTTTGAAGGAGAATATACTAAATTCTGGGATTCAGAAATATATAATAGTTCAGTAGGTCTGAATATAACATTAAAATAAATAAATTATGAGTAAATTTTCAAGTCCATTTATGGCAAAAAGTCCTTTAAGAAATGGAGATAAAAAACTAGGAGGAAAAAAAGGTGATACTTATGGTGATGAGGTAGAAATGGGTGTAGAAGCACCTGCAGACAATTACTTCACCAGAGGTAGTGAAACGCAAAGAGGTAATATTCAAAAGTCGTTTTTTGATGCTGATAATAACTCTGTGGAAGATATTGACTATAAAGACAAACCAGTTAATGATCCAAACAAGATTCTTAATAAACCTCTTAGTGAGCAAGAAGATGCTTATGGAGTTAATGTTAGAAGAGAAAAAGATGGGTCTGTAACTGTTGATAAAGGATTAAATAAAGTTAGTGAAATAAAACCTAGCGGGATAAATAAATAAATAAATGAAATTATGGAAGATATTTGTATTTGCGGCGGCCATTGCGGCATTTGCTAGTTGTAGTAACTATAGATTTGTTACACAATCAGACATTATATATTTAGAAGAAGGTCAAGATGCTACATCTGTCTTTACTGATTATAAGGATGTTGATATAATAAGATTACAATTTACAACTATAACACCTAGATTCCATTATAATAGACCTTACTATTATTACTGGCACACTAGACCGTTATGGTTAGATTATGACTTTATATATGACCCCTGGCACTTTGGACATTATTCATTTTTCTATCGTCCATGGAATTATTGGGAGTTTTGGATGAGACCTTGGCAGTGGAATAGACCTTGGAGAGATCCTATGTTAAATGGCCCATTTAATAGACCAAGTTATAATGTAGTATATAATAATAGTAGAAGAGCCCCGAGGTCCTTAGAGACTGCGATAGCATCTAATAGACTCAAACCTAGGGTTAAACCTACAGTTATTATTCCAAAAGTAAAACCACGACCTAATTATAAACCTATTTCTATTCCAATTTCTAAACCAAGTAGTAATTATAAACCTAGTAATAATAGTTATAAACCTAGTAATTCTAGGCCAAGTTATAACTCTAATTCTAGACCAAGTTATAATTCGAATACTATAAGTAAACCAACTAATAATAATCAAACTAAAGGAAATGTCAGCACCACAAATAGGAGAGGATACTAAAGTAACTCTAGATCTTAAAACTATTGGAATGATAGTTACATTTGTTATAACTATAACTGGTATGTATTTTGCATTACAATCAGATATAGCTAGAGCAATGGAATTACCAGAGCCAGAAATATCTAAAGTAGAATATGAATTAAAAGATGAATTAATTCGTAATACTATAATGGATACTCAAGAAGATGTAGAAGAAATTAAAGAGACAATTAAAAAGATAGATCAACGCTTATATGAAATGACTCGATAGATATGAAATATTTAAATCTAATTTTATTATTAATATGTTTTAATGCTTACGGACAAGAATGGATAGATGATTCAAACTTTGATAATAAGATAAACGAAAAAAGTGCTTTCGGTGATGATCAATCATTACCAGTTGTTGTTGAATTCTGGGCAGAATTTAATGATGGAAATAAATTTGTAGAATGGAATAAACTAGAGAATGTAGTTTATTATAGAGCAGATATAACTAAGTGTGCTGTTGCAAAGAAAAAATACAAAGTAAGAATGGTACCAACTATGATTATATTTAAAGATGGTATAAAAGAAACGATTTTTAAAGCTGGTTTAGACTTAGTATTACCAGCAGAATTAAATGAAATACAAGAAGCAGTTAATGAAATAAATACTGCTAGCAAATTTTAATTAAATGAAAAAAAGAAAACTAAATAGTACTAATCCTAAATACTATCCTATAGCCGAAACTAAACAGGTTAAAGAACGTAAAGATTTAATTGCTAGTATACCTAAAGGTAAACGCAGTGTAGATGTTTATGCAGTATTTGAAATAGATTAATATGAAGATAAGTGATCACATAACATATGCTGAGGCGATTCACTCTAATACCGCTAAAAGAAAAGGTATAGACAATACGCCTAGCGAAGCTCAGGTAACGGCAATGAAGTTACTTGCAGAAAAAGTATTTGAACCATTAAGAAAATGGGTTGGAGGACCGATAAAAGTTAATTCATTCTTCCGCTCGGAAGCACTTAATGAATCAATTGGTGGGGCAGCCACTAGCCAACATTGTAAAGGTCAAGCAATTGATATTGATGATGTATATGGAAAGAAAACTAACGCGGATATGTATCATTGGATACAACAAAATTTAGATTATGATCAGATGATCTGGGAATTCGGAACAGATATGCAGCCGAATTGGATACATGTATCATACGTATCAGAAGAAAAAAATAGAAATAAGTGTTTAAAGGCATATAAAGAGCACGGAAGAACAAAATATAAAGTAATATCATCATGAAAACAAATTCACCATTAGGCTTTAGAATGCCTCATTCACCTTTAAATCAAAATGACAGTATAGCTGCTACTAAAGCATTTAAACTAGATACAGAAAATTATATGAAAAGGAAATTTAGAGGTAATAATCCAAAATTAGGGCCTATTACTCCTGAAGAAAATCTAGCTGAGGCTAAAAGTGAGCAATCTGAAAAATACTATAATATTGAAGAAAAAAGACTTAAATTAATACCTACAGATGACGGAGAGGTCCAAGATGAAAGTTTTAAAAGTAAACTTAAAAAATGGCAATTATCGCCATTAAATCAAAATGGAGAGGTTTATAATATGACTCCAAATGCAACTAAAGCAGAATCAAAAGCTGTAAGAGATAAATTTGATGCAACTTACATGAAGGGAAGAGGTAAAGTTAATGAAACGGAACCACACGCAGATAGCGAATGGGAAAATGCTACATATCAATTAATAAATGAAGGCACAATATCTGAAAGTAACAATGAGGCTTATCCTGAAATACAAGCTAGAGTTGAAAGAAACAGAGGGAACAGATAAAACTGGGCGTACCATACCCAAAGTTCCTGTAACCGAAAGGGGTCTCGTTTGAGGCCCCTTTCTTTATTGGTTACCCATCACAACTTAGACATGATTCATCCATAGCGGTGGCTGCAATATCCCCACGTAGTACAGACTCGGTCCGCATATAATATAATGTTTTAATTCCCTTTTTCCATGCATCTAAGTGGACTGTATTAATCCATTTAGGAGTAGCCTCAGATGGAAATGCTAAATTTAAGCTAACTGATTGATCAATATATTGTTGACGTATGCCAGCTTGCCTTACAAGTTCTAGTTGATTAAGTTCTTTAAATGTTTTAAATACTTCTTTAACAGTAAAATCATTATCTCCCATTAAAACTTCATCAAGTTCTTTTATGTCCTGTACAGATCCGCCATCGGCTAAAATCTTATCCCATATTTCTTTAGTATTAAGTTCGTTGTCTTCTAATACCTGTTCCAATGTAGGATTCTTTCTAATAAAAGTTCCTTTAGCTGATTGATCTGTAAAAACATTCGCTGCCCAAGGTTCTATTCCCGGTGATACGTTTCCGCTAAGTTTTGAATTACTAACAGTGGGAGCAATAGCACGCAAGTGAGTATTGCGCATACCAGTACCAACGCACCACAGAGGTTCCCCAAAAGTCGTAGCAAGATCCATGGAAGCTCTCTCGCTTTCAATTTTAATTTGACTAAAAATTCTTCTTGTTTCATATTGTGATAATAAACCTTCAAATGGTAAACCTTTTTCTTGTAGATATGTATGCCACCCGAGTACACCTAA
>Ga0315316_10000801_pt1 | contig 21309 bp, 14 predicted proteins | sample M160m3416metaG_FD_203702 | JGI IMG/M metagenome (GOLD analysis project Ga0315316, IMG submission 203702) | Ammonia-oxidizing marine archaeal communities from Monterey Bay, California, United States - M1 60m 3416 | ecosystem: Environmental > Aquatic > Marine > Intertidal zone | place: USA... | reverse complement strand
GGTAATCTTTCTGGAAATATAACTGGATTACGAACTATTGGTACTGGAGTTACAGTAACAGCACAAGGGATTGATATTACTGGTATTTGTACTGCTACAAGTTTTGTTGGTGATGGATCTGGTTTATCGGGAGTAACTGCTTCTGGAACTGGTGTTGTTGTTCAGGAAGAAGGTAGTTCTGTTGGTACTGCTCAGACAATTAATTTTATTGGTACTGGTGTAACAGCAACATTTTCTGGTGGTACTGCTAGCGTTAATATTACTTCTTCTTCTTCTTCTGGTATTAATACAGAACATGTAAGTTCTCAAACTCTTAATGTTGTTGGTGTTTCAACATTTGCTGGCGCTGTTAGTATGACATCAGCGGCGTTAACTGGAACTTTAACATTTCAAGATAATGATGTTATTGAACTTGGTAATGGTGGTGACCTTAAGTTATTCCATAATGGATCATATAGTATTTTAAGAAATAGTAATGCAGCAACTCCTCTTCTATTAGAATCATCTGGTTCATCGGTATCAATACAGAAAGATACTGGCGAAAGTATGGGTGTTTTTAACACAGATGGTTCTGTTGATCTTTATTATGATAACGTTAAGAAGTTTGAAACTACTTCAGCTGGTATAACAGTCGCTGGAAACACAACAGTAGGACCTTTCGTTGCTGCTGCTGCAAATTCAAATGGTGGCCAACTAAAGGCTGATGGAAACTTATTGTTAAATAAGAATGGTGGTGAAGCCATTACTATTTACAATAATTCAGCAACAAAAACTTGTACTATAGGTGCTGATGGTGGCATAATCATCAGTGACTCAAGTGGTAATCTAAAGGCTAGCATTACAAATGCAGGAGCCGCCACTTTTGCAAACATCGTAACCCCTACTACATCGGGCTTCGTCAACATTGGAGATCCAGATCCTAACGATGCTGCTGCTACAGGATGGAGTGCTAATTATACAGGAGCAGTTGTACAGAAATTCCCTACTAGTTCAACATCAACTGCGTTACAGATAACTACGGGCACCGATGAGAAAGTACTAATCACAGCATCAGGAGCCGCCACGTTCGCTGGTAATATAAACACTGGTGGAAACGCTTGGGCAGCTGCTGCAAATGGGGGAATAATCTATGCCAATGGCACAACAGCATTCAGTAGTAACCAGAATTCTGAGGGATTGTGGAGAGGTTATACAACAGGTACTAATACTGTTACCAGTGAAATCTTTGCATCAGGTGCCGCCACGTTCAAGGGTGATGTAGACGTACATGGGGACCTAGCCATAGGAGCAAACGCTGATATTTCAGGTGGACGTGGAGTATTTCTTGATAATCAGGGCACTGTATACGCTGCAAGTTCACCAGGTGATTACGCTTTTGCTGGACGCACTGCAGGTATTTCCACCGTCACCTCTTATATTACTGGAGCAGGAGCCGCTTCATTTGCTGGTATAAATGTAACTAGTATAAATGTAACTGGTATTTCTACTTCTATAATTTCTGGTGGAGTTAAAATTGTAGATCAATTATTAGATAAGGATGGTCATGTAGGTGCTGCAGGTTCTGTTCTTAGTTCTACTGGATCCAAAGTTGATTGGATTCAGCGTCAACCATCAATTCAGGATTTACAAGGAACTACATCATCTATTGCCGATGACGCAGCAGCTGAACTAAATATTACAGGATACAAAGCATATTCATTATTTAAGATTACTACCAATGCTGCGGCATGGGTTAGAGTGTATGTAGATGATGCATCAAGAGATGCTGATACTACAAGAAGTGAAGGAGAAGACCCATCGCCAGGAGATGGTGTTATTGGTGAAGTGAGAACAACAGGATCTCAATCAGTATTAATTACTCCTGGTATCATGGGATTTAATAATGATAATCCCAGAACAAATAACATTTATTTATCAGTCACTAATAGAAGTGGCTCATCAACCACAATCACAGTCACTTTAACAGTACTACAGACAGGAGAGTAATAAAGATGGCAATTACAACGACTACAATTTCAAAGGCCGCTGGATGGGCAAGAACTGATGCCATCTATCAATTGGAAGAAGCATTAACTTGGTTAGAATGGCACGGAGGTGCTAATAGTGGAATAATTACTTTTACCACATATTCTGGTGGAGGTACGGTAGGATCTTCTAGTTCTGATTATTATTGTGTACACCAATCATCTACTGATGGAAGTGGAACTGGAGCAAATTTTGAAGTTGATAGAAGTAGTGGAAATGTCAATAATGTTTATGTAAATGATGGTGGTATTGGACATGCTGATAACGATATAATTACTCTTAAAGCTGCTGATATTGGAGGAGGAGCAGATTTATTATGTACTGTAAAAGTTGCTGGTGGCGGAAGTCCTACATCTTATGGTTCAACGACTACTTTCTTCAATAAAAATGTAGGTGTAGGATCAATTCATCCATATGGAATTCAAAAGCATGTAATTGGGGCTGGTAAGACATACGGTACTACCTATAGAGGGTATCAAATGTATGATGATCACCAGTTGTACTTCCATACTGGATCTGGATTTATGCCATATTCAAATTCAGATTACTATAATGGTAATACTGGAAGGTCACCGAGATATACTGGTGAATTAGGGTTGGATGTGTCTCAGAGTCAGATGCCAACCAGCAGCTCCGCAAGGTTCGATGGAAATACTAATGTAGGAGGCACCTTCAGGAATGGGGTGTTGGAAAGAATAGCCACGGATAACAATTATCAATTAGATTTAAATATCTTTAGATCTACATTAGATCCAAAGTTTGTTGTTTTCTCATATAGACAACCAACATTATCATCTACTACTTTAGATGATAATACATTTTTAACATTCTTCCTTCATAATTTTACAACTAATGTATGGGATTTAGATTATCTATTCCTTGGAGGATTGACTACCATTCGACCTTTGAATGATCTTCCAGATACGACTCCGCAGTTGAAATTTACATCATATATTTGTGGAGAAACAAATACTGCTGGAAGTCTTCCATCTATAAGATGTGCTGAATGGGGATATTCTAGTTGGAGTGGATATTATAATACTATGTCTTATAAGGAAACTGTATATTCATCTACTTCTTCATTGACTCATGATGGCTCTTCTTACCATTATGCTAATATCTATAATAGAAATAATGTAGGTGGTAATGGAAATAGCCTTACTACAAATGGTTCTAGAGGAAGGTATGGTCAAAGATACGATATTAAGATACCGGATGCAGCAAATTATAATGCAGTAGTTAAAGGAATACCACTTAGTACTGGGATGGTTCCTTGTCCATATTATCTTCCAGATGATTTTGTATTAATTGATTTTAGTTATGATTATAGAAATGCGAATATTCAACAATATGATACTATCACTGTTAGTGGTAGTGAGAAATATACAGTTATTACGGGTTCTTATAGTAATGCCACTAAAACTCAAGGCATTCTGTTCTGTGCGAGGACAACTTAATGCCTATTTCATCTGATTGGACATTTCCTCAACATCCAACTACAGCTGTAGTTGGTTGGGCTAGTACACAAGGACTTGGAATTAGTACCACAACTTCCACACTTGGATTTATGACTTCTGCTTATCCTGCAGATGCTTGGAGTAATGGGACTGTTTCTGTAGTAGATATATCAATCAATTCTTTGGGAATTACTACTGGAGGATCTCGTGGATGGCTTACTGGTAGAAGGCCATATAGTGGTCAATTGTTCCCCCGCGGAATTTATAATAAATAGAAAAAAACTTATAGAAAATGGCAGCGATAGTAACTGATCAATTGCGTATATTAAATGCTAAGAATTTTGTTGCTGGTGTTCAATCATCACAAAATTCTTATTATGCGTTTATTGGGCTACCAGATCCTCTCGATTATTTGAGTACGTGGGATACTTATCCACCTTCTCCAAAAGATAGTTTTAGTCAAGCTAATGATACATGGGATACCATGATAGCTATGAAGAAGATTTCTTCTGGTGATGCGAATCAAGTTGTCAAAAAGACTACTTGGCAATCTGGTATTACCTATGATATGTGGAGGGATGATATTAGTAGAGATAATCCATCTCAACCTTCTGGTTTCTTCGATATCTATTCTGCCGATTATTATGTAATGAATAGTGATTATAGAGTTTATATTTGTCTTTATAATAATGCTAACCCAGAAAACAATTCTCAGGGTGGTCCTTCATTAGATGAGCCAACATTTACTGATTTAGAACCAAGAGAAGCTGGAAGTAGTGGTGATGGATATATTTGGAAATATCTTTATACTATTAAGCCATCCCAAGCAATCAAATTTGATTCTACAAATTATATTCCAGTTCCATCTGATTGGTATACTAGTAATATACACAATCCAATTAAAAGTAATGCATCTACTAGTGGCCAACTAAAAATCATTACAATAAAAAATCGTGGAGTTGCTGTTGGAACTGCTAATAAAACATACACAAGAGTCCCTGTTAAGGGTGATGGTAATGGTGGAGAAGCAACTGTAGTTATTAATAATGATTCTAAAGTAGAAAGTGTTACCGTTTCAAAAGGCGGATCAAATTACACATATGGAACTCTAGACCTTAAGTCTGGTGGTGTTCCTACTGGAACTACTATTCCATCTTTTAACGTTATTATACCCCCTCCTGGTGGGCATGGAGCTGATATTTATAGTGAGATGGGAGCATATAATGTTCTATCTTATGTTAGATTTGAAAATGATACTGAGAACCCAGATTTCATTACTGGAAACAATTTTGCTAGAGTGGGGATGATAGAAAATCCAAAAGCTTATGGTTCTAATGAAGTACTTGACTTGGATAAAGCAAGTGCTGTTTATGCATTGAGACTTACTGGAGTTGGATATAGTTTTGCTAATTACATAGGTGATGATTATATTACACAAACTGTAGGGCTTGGTTCAACGGCTGTTGGTAGGATTATTTCTTATGATCCTGTTACTAGTGTTCTAAAATTTTGGCAAGATAAGACAAATTCTGGTTTTAATTTTGATGGATCTTTAAATGATTCACCAACTTACGGTTTTGATGAACATAAGTTTACTGGTACTCCAGATACCGCACATGGTGGTAGTTTAACAATTAGTGGTGGAGATATTAGTTTAACTATTAATTCCGATTTTCAGGGCATTTCTACGGTAATAAATAATAGAACTTATTATCTTGGACAAAATTTCGTATCCGGTGTAGCTGAACCTGAAGTTAAAAAACATTCAGGGAATCTCATTTACGTTGACAATAGACCCACTGTTACAAGGTCTTCCTCCCAGAAAGAAGATGTAAAAATTATCTTGCAATTCTAAAGAATTATGCCACAGGAAACTAATCTTAATGTTGCTCCATATTTTGACGATTTTGATCCAAAGAGCGACTATTATAAAGTCTTATTTAAACCTGGATATCCTGTTCAGGCAAGAGAATTAAATAATCTTTCATCTATCCTACAAAATCAGGTAGAAGGTGTAGGTAATTATCTCTTCAAAGAGGGTGCTAATGTTATTCCAGGTAATCTTACTTATCTAGATAGATTTCATGCTATTGAAATTGAAAGTAATTATCTTGGAATACAGGTATCATTATACTTGGATCAATTAGTTGGAAAAAGGATTGTAGGTCAAGATTCTAATATTACAGCAAAAGTTGTAAAATATATAACAGATAAAGAGTCTGATCATGGGAATTATACTCTATATGTTGAGTATTTTAACTCCTCTTCTTCAGATTTAACTACTCAGGTGTTTAATAACAATGAAACCCTAACTACTGAGGAAAGTCTTACATTTAATAACACATTCATCTCTTCTGGTGAGGGATTTGCTAATACTTTATCTGAGGGTTCTATGCGGGTAGGATCTGCAATGCACTTGAGTGATGGTGTTTATTTCTTAAGAGGATATTTTGTAGACGTTAAAGATCAAATTTTACTTTTAGATCAATATAGTACAACTCCTAGTTATAGAGTTGGTTTTAATGTAGCCGAAAGTCTAATTAATGCTGATATTGATCCAAATCTTAATGATAATGCTCAAGGTTTTAATAATTATACAGCTCCAGGAGCTGATAGATTACAAATAGAGGCAACTTTAACTAAGAAATTACCTGATGATTTTAATGATCATAACTTCGTTTGGTTGGCAACAATTCAGAATGGTGCTATTAGAGATGTATTTGATGGTGAGAGGAAAAGATTAGTAACAGACACATTAGCTAGAAGGACCTTTGATGAGTCTGGACATTATTATATTAAAGAATTTGTAACTACTGTAAAAGAAAGTTTAAATAATGAGTTTGGAAATAGGGGAATATACAAATCCAACCAAACTACGATGGGGGGAAATACTCCAAGTGAAGATTTGGCTATCTATAAAATATCTCCTGGTAAAGCATATGTTAAAGGATATGAAGTAGATGTAAGATATCCAGAATTTTTAGATGTTGAAAAGCCTAGAACTACTAACAGTATTGATAATCAGGCTGTTAATTTTGGATTTGGACCAACTCTATCTTTAAATAGGTCTTATGGGTCAGCAGCTATTGGATTTAACACGTCAAATACTTTAAGTTTAAGAGATGAAAGGGTAGGATCTTCGCAAGTAGTTGGGGCTGGTAAAGAAATTGGTATTGGTAGAGTATATGATTATGCATTAGAATCTGGTTCTTACAATAATTCTGCACCAGATCTTAATGAATGGGATCTATCACTATTTGACATACAAACTTATACAAGTTTTACTGTAAATGAAGCTGTTACACTTAGCTCACCGATATTTATTGAGGGTCAATCTAGTGGTTCTACTGGATATTTAAGATGGGATATATCATCTGGTATAGGTTTTACTGCATATGATGTAAAGGGGATATTCTTTCCTGGTGAAGAATTGATCTTCAATGGTGTTTCTGATAATTCTAGAACTATTACTGATGTTGTAGATTATAGTATTTCTGATGTTAAATCTGTATTTACTAGCAGTGGTGCAGCCGGTCAATTTTCAGCTGATTTGATACCTTCTGTCAAAACAGAAATAGGGATTGGTGAAATTAAAGCTGCAAGTAATGGTATATCCACCATTACATCAACTAAGTTCACTTTTCCTGGTATTGTAACTACTGGAAATATAGTTCAGTATTCAAGGCCTGGATTAACTGATATTTCTTTCGCAAAAGTAGATACAGTTAATACAAATTCTTTGGTTGTTAGTGCTGTTCAAACTGTTGCAGGAGTTTGTAATGGTGCTTTACCAACTGCTGATACTTCTATTACAGATTTAGCTGTATTGGAGACTAAATTACAAAAACAATCCAATAGTGGTAATAATGCATCTAATAGTGCACTTTACAGTTTATTTCCAAAATCAAATATTGAAAGTGTAGATGTAAAATCATCAGATTTGGTTATAAGAAGACAATTTACTGTTAATATTACTAGTAATTCTACTGGAGCAATTCAAGCAGGTAATAATGAGGTATTTTTACCATTTGATGAAGAAAGATATACTCTAATTCGTGCCGATGGAGCGTCAGAAGCATTAACTAAGGATAAATTTGTATTTAATTCAGGTTCTACTCAGATAACAATTAATGGTTTAGGATCTAATTCTGCTAATTCATCTTTAATTGCAACTTTAAGAAAGGATAATATCACATCAAAAGTAAAAAGTAAAAATGTTTTATCTTTTCTTGTAGTTAATAAATCTTCTTTATCACTATCTGGTACTGGAAATGGTACAAATGGTGATGGATTAACTTATGGAAATTATCCTTATGGAACAAGAGTTCAAGACTCTTCAATTTGTTTAAATATACCTGATGTTTTATATGTTTATGGTGTATATGAGTCTAGAGATACTTCAGATCCACAATCACCATTTATGAGTATTGGGTCCATGGATGGTCCTACTGCTACCACTAATGATCTTATTATTGGTGAAGAAGTTGTTGGTGAGGTAAGTGGAGCAAAGGCAGTATACGTTATTAAAAAATCTGATACTTCAGTAAATATTATCTATAAAAATAGTACTGTTTTTGAAAAGGGTGAAGTTATTAAGTTTTTGAAATCCGGAGTTAGTGCAATAGCTAGTAGTATTTCTATTGGTAGTAAAAATATTAATAGTAATTTTAAATTCTTTAATGGACAAAAAGAATCAATTTATGATTATTCTAGAATAATCAGAAATCCTGGTGCACCAGCACCTAGTAGAAAGGTTATTGTTTATTTTACAGATGCTTATTATGATTCAGCCGATCAGGGAGATATTACTATAGCGAACTCTTATAATAATTTTGAGTATAATGGAGATATTACAGGTGTTGATGGTCATAGAGTAACTGATATGGTCGATGGTAGACCAAGAGTTAGTGCTTATACTGTTTCTGCTGGAGCGAAATCTCCATTTGAATTTGATGGAAGATTATTTAATGGAGACCAACATAGTTCTAAAGATGTAATTGCTTCTGATGAATCCATTACTGTTAAATATGATTATTATTTACCTAGAATTGATAGAATTTATTTGGATAAAGATGGTAATTTTAGTATAAAGAAAGGATCTCCTAGTGATAATCCAGTATTACCAGATTCAGTTCCTGGTAGTTTAAATGTAGCTAATATACATTTACCACCTTATTTGTATAATACTGGAGATGCTACAGTAGATTTTATTAGATATAAGAGATATCAAATGAATGATATTTCTAAATTGGAAAAAAGGATTAATAATTTAGAATATTATACATCATTAAATCAGTTAGAATCAAACACTATGAATATGTTTGTTTCTGATGAAAATGGATTTAATAGATTTAAGTCTGGAATTTATGTTGATAATTTCACATCTGTTGCATCACAAGAAACTTCTCTTGGAGTTAAGAATAGTATTGATGCTGGTAGTAAAATTTTAAGACCTTCACATTATACAACTTCTATCAATCTCCAATTAGGAAATTCTACAATTGCTGGTATTGGAGATACAACTACATCCAATGCAGATTCTAGATTCGCTAACATTCTTGGTAATAATATTAAAAGATCGGATCAAGTATTAACTCTTGACTATTCTGAGACTGATTGGTTAGATCAACCATTTGCTACCAATTCTGAAAGTGTAACACCATTCCTTGTTAAGGTTTGGAATGGAATGATGCAATTTGAGCCAACTGTTGATGTTTGGATTGATGTAACTCAAATGGAACTTAGGGACGTTCTTATGGAAGGTTCTTTCATGGGCGTTGCTGAGGCAATGAGAGCTGAAGTAACAACAGATGCTGATGGTAAAAGAATTGGTGTAAGTCCTGTTATTTGGAAAGCATGGGAGACTACTGGTGTTAATGTAGATGTGGATTTGAATCGTAGATTCGAGAGTTCCAGTCGTACATTTAATAGTGTATCCCGCGGACTAAGGCCCGCAAGAAATAACCCAATTACCCCTGGAGGTAATCATGGGCAAGCTCAGACAGTAACTAGAACTAGCACTACTATTACAACAACTAATGAATTTATGAATGTGACTGTTGGTGTTGGATTGGATCAACAAAAGGAAGGTTCTCAGGCTACTGTTACAGAAAAAATTGATACAGAATCTTTAGGTGATAGGCTTGTATCTCGCAATATTATTCATTTTATGAGGTCTCGTAATATTGAATTTACATCAAGATCATTGAAACCTTTTACAAAAGTTTATCCTTTCTTTGATAATGTTGATGTTAGTAAGTTCTGTTTTAGTAAGCTTATTGAAATTGAAATGGTTTCTGGAAAATTTGAAGTTGGTGAAGCAGTTGGTGGTGTAATGCCATCTGCAGAATCATCAGATATGATTGAAGAGGTCACTAAAGCGGCAATTGTATTCAGAGTAGCTTCACCAAGGCACAAGTATGGTCCATATAACGATCCATGGGATAGATTTGATAGAAACCCATATGATAGAGAAGTTAGAATTCCCGATCAATATTCAGAAACATCAACATTATTAAATGTAGATACATTTACAGTTTCTTCTGAAGAAGCTCCAGTTTTCCGAGGATATATAGCTCCTGGAATGATTTTAAGAGGTCAAAATAGTGGAGCTGATGCAAGAGTTACTGATGTAAGACTTGTTACGGATAGAGTTGGTACTTTGATTGGTAGTTATAGGGTTCCTGATTCATCAGACGAATCCAATCCAATATTTGAAACTGGTAGAAATAGACTTAGACTTACTAGTAGTCCTACAGATAGTAGAATTCCTGGAGTTGTTACTACATCTTGTGAAGAAATCTTCTATTCTCAGGGTGATCTTGATACTACACAAGAAACTACTTTATCTTTAAGAAATTCTCGCGTAGCTCATAACGATTCATTCCGTCAAACTAGAAGTCTTTCTGATAGTGCTACAGATGAAATACTGGTGGACACTACTACTAGTGTAAGTAGTAATAGTAGTACTAGAGTTACTGGATATCAGGATCCATTAGCTCAATCATTTATGGTTGATGATGAAACTGGGATATTTCTTACTAGTTTAGATTTATATTTCCATAAAAAGGACGAAACCGGTGTTCCCGTTGTTGTTCAAATTCGTGAAGTTGAATTGGGACAACCAAGTAGTAAGATTTTAGCATATTCTGAAGTAGAAATGACTCCAGATAAAATTATTGCTACTGAGAATGCTTCTCAGTTTACTAACTTTAAATTCCCAGCTCCAGTATATCTACAAGGACAAAGAGAATATGCTATTATAATTATTTCCAATTCAACTGATTACAGAGTATGGATTTCTAGATTGGGAGAAGTTGATGTTGGTAATACATCTAGTGAAGAAAATAGAATTCTAGTTTCAACACAGAGATTACTTGGTTCACTTTATAAGTCACAAAACGCTTCTGTTTGGACACCATGTCAATATGAAGATTTGACATTCAAACTTTATAGAGCTAGTTTTGAATCTAGTGGTTCTGCTCAATTCTTCAATCCAGCATTATCAACTGATTTAGAATCTATTTCTGATAATTCTGTTACACTTATACCTAGAAAAATTAGGATGACGTTGAATGCAGTAACAAATAGTGGTCAATCAGCCGGAGATACTATTACTCAAGTTGGTACAGATGCTACAGGTAATTTAGTTGGACATGCTGGAGAAGCTAGTTCTACTCTCAGTGTAACTAATTCCGGTATTGGATATACACCTTCTTCCGGTTATTATGTATTTGGTGGTATTTCTCTTGAAACTATTAGTGGTTATGGTATAAATGCTAAGGCTGATATAGCAATAAACAATGGAGTTGCAATTGCAGCTACTATTACTAGTGGAAATGGTGGTAATGGTTATGTAGTTGGTGATGTATTATCACCAATAGATATTGGTGGTGATAATGGTGTTGGTGAAGGTATTAGATTATCTGTTGGTTCAATAACAGGAAATAATGAGCTTATTATAACAGATGTACAGGGTAATTACAATACTACTGGTATTCTTAAATATACTGGAAGTAACGGAACTCCTACCAATATTCAGCACAGTGGTGGTAGTAGTACTCCACATGCATCAAATCCTAAGAGAATTGTTAGTGATGGTCGTCACATGATGATAAAACATAAGAATCATGGAATGCACAAGGAAACTAATTATGTTACTTTAAAAGATTTTAATTCTGATGTTTCTCCAGCTGAGTTAATTAATGATTATACAAACACCGCTACTGGATCAATTACAATAAGCAGTACTACAGACTTCACCAATTTTGAAAATGTTGGAGTTGCTGTTACTAATCCTGGTTATGTTAAGATTGGTGATGAAGTTATTAAGTATAATGGAATATCTGGAAATACTTTAACTGGTATTACTAGAGGTGTTGAAGGTCAAATTCAAACTCATAGTAGTGAAGATATTGTTAGTAAGTATGAGTTGAATGGTATTTCATTAAGGAGAATCAATACAACACATCAACTTGATACTGTTTTGGATGCATCCGTTGGTGGTCCAAAACGACCAATTACTTTCGATTCATATCATGTTAAAATAGATGTTAGTGCTACTGGAGGTAAAGGAAAAAATAGATCAGCTGGTAATATTGAGTTCCCAGAGCTTTATTTTAATAAAGATTCTATTGGAGCCGGAAACAAAGCTAAAGGAACATACAATATTCCTTATGAAATGGTAATTCCTAATTTTAATATCATTTCTCCAATTGGATCTGCTGTAAATACTTCATTAAGATCTATTTCAGGAGCTAGTGTTGATGGTATTGAGGCACCTTTTGTTGATAAAGGTTTCCAATCTGTATCCATAAATCAAGAGAATTATTTCGATTCTCCTAGAATAGTTGCTTCTGCTATTAATGAATCCAGCCATGCGATCCAGGGACTTCCTGCTAATAAATCTATAACTATTAATGTTAATATGATTACTAGTGATGATAGAATATCACCAGCTATTGATTTGAATCAAACAGCAGTAATATTAGTATCTAATAGAATTAATCAACCAATAACAGATTATTCAAATGATTATAGAGTTAATAGTGCTTATGATGATCCTGATTCATTCTATTATGTAAGTAAGCCTGTTTCTTTAGCTAATCCATCAACTTCTTTACAAGTATTCTTGGATGGTTATATTTCTAATTTTAATGATGTAAGAGTATTTTATGCACTTAATCAAGAATCAGAAAGTATTGATGAAGTTGTATTCGTACCATTCCCTGGTTATAAGAATTTAGATTCAAATGGTAGTATTATTAGTACTTCAGCTAATGATGGTCAATCTGATAAAAAGATTTCCAAAGTAGATTCATATACTGCTAAACCAGATTTACTTCTTTATAGAGAATATAAATATACAGCTGATAAGTTGTTACCTTTTAGTTCTTTTAGAATCAAGGTTATTGGTACTAGTACCAATCAAGCAATTGTTCCTCAGATTAGAAATCTTAGAGTTATAGCATTGGCATAAAATGAATTTAATACCAGTTAAAGGAATGGATGGATATTTTAGAGATACTTCATCCAATTCCATAGTGAATAAAAATGATTCAGAATATCATTCATATATTAATAATAGAAAGAAATTAAGTTCTGATAAGGAAAGAATTGAAAATCTTGAATGTGAAATTTGTGATGTAAAGAATGAATTGGGTGATATTAAAAATATGATTCAGTTACTTCTAAACAAGTAATAAATAATAAAAATAGAGTAATATAAATGGCACAGCCCTCCTCTAGACAAGAATTAATTGATTATTGCTTAAGGCAATTGGGCGCTCCCGTATTGGAAGTTAATGTTGCTGATGAGCAAGTTCAAGACTTGGTTGATGATGCTGTTCAGTATTTTAATGAAAGACATTTTGATGGTGTTTCTCAGATATTTTTAAAGTATAGGGTAACTCAAGATGATATTGATAGGGGTAAGGCTAAATTAAGTGAAAATGATCCTGTTGGTGTTACAACAACAACTGCAACAACTTCAATAGCTGGAGTTAGTACCACTTTTACATATCACGAAACTAGTAATTATTTACAAATTCCATCAAATATTATTGGTATCAATAAAGTATATCAATATGATGATGCTCAATCTATGAGCATGTCTAATATGTTTAGTTTTAAATATCAATTATTCCTTAATGATGTTTATTATTGGGGTAATGCCGATTTATTGGGATATTCAAATGCTATGAGTTATTTGGAAACATTAAATTTCCTTCTTAATACTCATAAACAGATTAGATTTAATCAGAGACAGAGTAGGATGTATCTAGATGTTGATTGGAGTAACCTTATAGTTGATCAGTATCTAATTATTGATTGTTGGAGTGTAATGGATGGTACAGATTCTCCTAGAGTTTGGAATGATTCATTCCTAAAACCATATTTAACTTCATTGATTAAAAAGCAATGGGGTATGAATTTGATTAAATTCCAGGGTGTTAAATTACCTGGTGGTATTGAATTTAATGGTAGGCAAATATATGATGATGCCCAAAAAGAAATAGATGAAATAAAAGAAAAAATGTCTTCTACTTATGAACTTCCTCCTCTTGACATGATCGGCTAATGGCATTAAATCCGTTTTTTCTACAAGGGACACCATCAGAACAAGGTCTGATACAAGATTTAATCAACGAACAGTTGAAAATGTATGGTGTTGAGGTGCATTATATTCCTAGGAAGTATCTCAATAAAGATTCTATTCTTAGAGAAGTAGTATTATCGAAATTTGATGATTCATATCCAATAGAAGCTTATGTAGATAATTATGAGGGTTATGGTGGACAAGGTACAATTCTTTCAAAGTTTGGAATTCAAGAAAAGGATGACTTAACACTTATTATTTCAAGGGAGAGATTTGAAACTTATATTTCTCCATTAATGGAGAATTTGGATAATGTAGAATTATCAACTAGACCTAAAGAAGGTGATTTAATATATTTTCCATTAGGTGATAGGTTATTTGAAATTAAATATGTTGAACACGAAGAGCCATTTTATCAATTAAAGAAAACATACGTTTATAAATTGAGTTGTGAACTATTCAGATATGAAGATGAGGTATTAGACACTGGTGTTAGTGAAATTGATGATAATGTAGATGATGATGGTTATATTCAGACTCTTACTATGGTTGGTATTGCTTCTACAGCAACTGCCGAAACTTGCTTCTGTACAGTAGGTTCTGGTGTAGAGAAGATTTATATTAGTGATATGGGTAATGGTTATACATCACAACCTATTATAGAATTCTCTTCAGCACCTGTTGGGGGAATTACTGCTACCGGTGTGGCTTCTATTACTGAACAATATATAAATGCTCATGGGGAATATGGTGGTAAAATTGAGTCTATTAATATTATAAATCCTGGTTGTGGTTATACAGTCGCTCCTTGGATTACAATTAATGGTGGGGGTGGAATTGGTGCAGCTGCTACAGTAGGAATTTCTACAGGAACTGTTGGAATTGTTACTGTAACTTCTGGAGGTTCTGGATATACAACTAATCCATCAGTTTCATTCAGTGGTATCACAACATCTTCTGCTTCAAATGCTGAAGGTGTTGGGTATGTCAATACAGCTGGTATTGTTACATCTGTGTATGTAACTTATGGTGGTGTTGGATATACAACTAATCCAACAGTAATTATTGGAGCTCCAACAGCATTAGGTGTTGGTATTGGAACTGGTTCTTACATCTTCAATGAAGTAGTTACTGGACAAACTTCAGGAACTACTGCAAGAGTGAAACAATGGAGTGGTGTTACTAATGTTCTTGAGCTTGGTATTGTTAGTGGTAAATTTAGTCGTGGTGAGTCGCTTGTTGGTGGAACTTCTGGAGCTAAATTTATGGTTAACCATATAAATACGGATGATATTGTATCTCCATTCACTGAGAATGATGAGTTTGAAATAGAAGCGGACAAGATTCTAGATTTTACAGAATCAAATCCATTTGGGATGCCTTAAAAAATTGTTAAATAATAGTATATAAAAAGTAAGAATAATGTTTGAGTATTTTTATAACGAGATCTTTAGGTCCATTATTATTGGTTTTGGATCCCTATTTAATGGGATTGAAGTTCAACATAAGGACTCTGGGGATGATGTTGCTAGTGTTATTAAAGTCCCATTGGGTTATGGTCCAACTCAGAAATTTCTAGCTAGATTACAGCAAGAATCTGATTTGAATAATCCCATTCAAATGACACTTCCAAGAATGTCATTTGAATTTAAAGGTCTTCAATATGATCCGACAAGAAAATCAACTCAAACACAGACATTTATTAGTCAGAGTGCTGATGGCACTAAATTGAAAAAGGGATATTTACCAGTTCCTTATAATATGTCATTTGAATTGTCTATTATGACTAAAATGAATGATGATATGTTGCAGATTATTGAGCAAATTCTTCCATATTTTCAACCAGCCTATAATCTTTCAATTAAGTTTCTTGGTGAATTAAAAGAAAAGAGAGATATTCCTATCCAACTTGATAGTATTGGTATGGAAGATGATTATGAAGGAAATTTTGATACAAGAAGAGCTCTTGTTTATACATTACAATTTACAGCTAAAACATATTTGTTTGGTCCAATTTCTGATGTTACTGGTGATATTATTAAGAAGGTTAGTGTTGGTTATGTTGCTGGAAGTAAATCTAAGACTTTGGCACCAGCAAGAGATATTACATATAGTGTAACTCCAAGAGCAGTTAAAGATTATAATGGTAGTACAGTAACAACATTAGCTGAAAATGTTGATATGGTTGAAACTGCTATTAATGTTGTTAATGGTAGTACACTAACTAAGAAAACTTATATCTATGTTGGTACAGAAGAAATGTATATTGAGTCTATAGATGGAAATACTCTTACTGTAAGAAGAGGTGAGGATAGTACTACTCAACAGAATCATGTATCCGGAGCTGATGTTAAGACTATTACAGAAGAGGATAATGATCTTATAGAGTTTGGGGATAATTTTGGATTTGATGGTAATGTATTTTAAGGTGTAAGAAATGTATGAAAATAGTGGATTGGATAAAGAATTTAATATTTCAAATGAAGTTGTAAATACTGAAGTGGTTAAAAAAGAGAGAAAAAAGCCAAATATACTTGCAAAGGATGATGTAGAAAAGGATTATGAATATACAAGAGGGAATTTATATTCTATAATTGAAAAGGGCCAAGAAGCTATTGATGGTATTCTTGAATTGGCTCAAGAATCTGAAACACCAAGAGCTTATGAGGTTGCTGGTCAGTTGATTAAGAGTGTATCTGATGCAACTGACAAATTGATGACTCTTCAACAAAAATTAAAAGATGTTAATGAGGAGCAGAAAGAAAAGGGTCCAAATACTGTTAATAATGCACTTTTTATTGGATCTACAGCAGAATTAGGAAAATTATTAAAATCTAATAAAATAGATCAAGAAGAAACTAAATAGTTAAAAAAATCATGGCAGCAACTCCTGTTATTAACATAGTTATCCCACAAGGATCTGATTTTGTGGAATCTTTTCAATCTAAGGAGAATGATGGATCTGCATCAAATCTTTCCTCATATGTTGGAAGTGCTAAAATAAAAAAGCATCATGATTCTACAACTTCATCTTCTTTTACAGTGAATATTATTGGAAGCACTGGAGAAGTATCTATTGCTATGACTGGTGGTAAAACATCATCTCTAAAATCTGGTAGACATTATTATGATGTTAGATTAGTTTCTCCATCTGGATCAGTTTCAAGACTTGTTGAGGGTATGGCTATAGTAGAATCTGCTATTACTACAGGTTAAAAAATGTCAGTAGTTAGAAAATCGTCATCAGCATCAAGAGTAACAACCAAACCATCTACTAATGATGTTGTTATAGCATCTATCAGAAATCCTTCTAGAATTGAAGAGATGGGAGATACTAGTTTTGGAGCACTTAATGCATCAAAAGATGGTATGGTAGTTTCTTATGATAATTCAACTGATAGATTTATATTAATATCACCTGATGATTTATTAGAAACATCTGTAGAAGATAATGATTTACCAGATACTTTTGTTTCCACATTGGAATCTGAAATTGATTTGGGTCAATTACAAGGTGACTTAGATGGGGGTGGATTTTGACAATTAAAATGAGATATGCAGATGATTGTGAATTTGGAGATCTGGATGCATCCAAATCAAAATATATGATGACGTATGACCATTCTTCTGGTGAATTTGTATTAAAACATATTGATACTTTTCTTCCGGGGGCATCAATAATTCCTTCTAAGTTTGTAGATAGAATGGTTGAGGATATAGATATAGATAATATTGAATATGGTGGTATCGATGGTGGCACATTTACATAAGTATAAATATATGTAGATAAAAATGTATAGTAGTATAAGATGGCAGCTCCCGTAATTCAGCTAAAAAGGGGTCTTCTAGCAAATCTTCCTGGATTGAGAGCAGGAGAGCCGGGATTTGCTACCGATAGTTATGATTTGTATGTGGGTTTGACCTCTGAAACTTCAACTAATAAATTTTTAGGCTCACATAGATATTGGACAAAAGAAACCGCAACAGCTGGTGGATCTGTAAATATTTTAGAAGGTACTAATAATGGTACACATTCTATTTCATTAAAGGCACCAGCTTCTTTAGCAGCTAGTCTTACTTATACCCTACCAGCAACTGATGGAAATAGTGGTCAAGTTATAGCTACTAATGCTAGTGGAGTTTTATCTTTTATTGATGCCGCAGCTTCTCTCACTATTGCAGCAGATAGTGGTAGTAATGATACCGTAGCTCTTTTAACAGATACTTTAACATTTGCAGGTACTGCGAATGAAGTAGAGACAACAGCATCAAACAATCAAATTCAAATTGGACTTCCTAATGATGTAACCATAACTGGTGAATTAAATGCAAATGGTGATGTTAATTTAGGTAATGCCACATCTGATACTATCACAGCTACAGGTAGATTTGATAGTGATTTGGTTCCTTCTACTGATAGTGCTAGAGATTTAGGTACTAGTGCATTGCAATGGAAAGATTTATATATTGATGGAACTGCAAATATTGATAGTTTAACATTAGGTAGTGGTGCAACTGTTGTAAGCATTCTTGATGAAGATGCTATGGGAACCAACAGTAATACTTCACTAGCAACACAACAATCAATCAAGGCATATGTTGATTCTCAAGTAACTGCTCAAGATTTAGATTTCCAAGGTGATAGTGGTGGTGCTCTTTCTATTGATTTGGATTCAGAAGCTTTAACTATTGCTGGTACAGCTAATGAGATTGAAACAGCAGGAGCTTCAAATACTGTTACTATTGGTCTTCCTTCTGCTGTAGTTGTTACAACTTCAATCGATGTACCAACAGTAGAAGTAACAAATGTAAAAGCAAAAGATGGTACAGCCGCTATTACTATCACAGATAGTACTGGTGCTGTTGCTTTTAGTCAGAATTTAACAGTTGCTGGCAATCTTATTGTTAATGGGTCTACTACTCAAGTAAACACAGCTGTTACAACTATTGAAGACCAACTCTTAGATTTGGGTATGGTTGATGGTAGTGTACCATCCAGTGATCTTGATAAAGATATTGGTGTTCTTTTTAATTATTATTCAGGTTCTGCTAAGAAAGCAGCTGTTTTCTGGGATGATAGTACATCCCGCATTGTTGCAGCTTCTGTTGTTAGTGAAAGTGGTGGAGTATTAACAACAACTACATGTGCTGATTTTGAAATTGGTTCTTTATATGTTACTGGTTGTAATGGAACAACAGATAAAGTGATTGATTGTGCTTCTGGTGAAAACGTACTAACAAATATTACTCTTGATGGTGGGGCGTTCTGATAAGATTTAATTTCTAAATAGGGGAGCAATAGCTCCCTTTTTTTATGACTGAACAAGATTTAAAATATTTATTGAGTGCATATCAGGCAAGATCTCAGGAGATGTTTGCTCAATTGGTTGCAGTTGAAGCAAAAAATATGCAATTGAATCAATTGGTAGAAAGTTTGAATAAAACAATAAAACAATTGGAATCATCCAAGCAGAAAAGAAGTTCTAAAACTACAGAAATGATTTCAAATGTATGATTAAAACTTAGAAGAAATTACATAAATATAAAGAAGCTGTGTATATACACAGCATAAGGTACATACCAGAAATGAGAGGATTGAATGGCTGACCCAAAGATTAGGCTTAAAAGGTCGTCTGTAGAGGGAAAAATACCTACAGCGGACCAATTGCCATTAGGTGAAGTGGCTCTTAATACTTATGATGGAAAATTATATGCATCTAAAAATGTAGGGATAGGAACAACAGTATTTTCTGTTAACCCCTGGTCTGTAGGAGTAGGAACGAATAGTTATAATACTTATTTTACGAATGGAAGTGTTGGAATTGGATCTACAATACCAAAAGCAGAATTAAATGTAGTTGGTGTTGTTAGTGCTACTTCATTTGTTGGTGCTTTAACTGGTAATGTAACTGGTAATGCAGATACTGCTACCACTGCTACTAATTCTAATCATGTTTCTATTGCCGATAATGAATCTACTAATGAAAATAACCTGATTCCCTTTATTGAAGATGCAGAATCTACAGGAAATAGGGGACTAGAATCTGATGGAGATTTCCATTATAATCCTTCTACAGGTACAGTATCTGCCACAAAGTTTGTTGGTGATGGTAGTGCATTAACTGGCATTAGTGCTGGTGCTGGATCTACAAATAATATTATAACGTCTACTGCATCAACTTTTGCTAATATTTACTCTACTGGTATTGTTACTGCTACTTCATTTGTTGGTAATGGTAGTGCGTTAACTGGTATAGTTGTTACTTCTTCTTCTGCAAAACATGATGAAACCACATTTACAGCAACAGCTGGACAAACAACATTCAGTTTAAGTTATACAGTAGGATATATTAGTGTATATTTAAATGGTGTTAGGTTATCGGAGAGTGAATATACAGCATCTAATGGTAGTAGTGTTGTATTAGATGACGGAGCCGCATTGGGTGATATTATAGATATTTTAGAAACTGCATATGGCATTGGTACTCAAGGAATCCAAGGTCTTCAGGGATTTAGTCATAGTAGAACAGATACATCATTTACAGCAACAGCTGGACAAACAACATTTAGCTTAACTTATACAGTAGGATATATTGATGTATATTTAAATGGTGGTAGATTATCTGCTGATGAATATACGGCATCTAATGGTAGTAGTGTTGTATTGGATGTTGGAGCATCTGTTGGTGATATTATTGATGTTACAACTTATACATCTGCTGGACCACAAGGTATTCAAGGAATTCAAGGAGAAATTGGTATAACCACAGATGCTTATAAGAATACTGTTGCTGGTATTAATGCTGGTGATAGTTTTACATCAGGTTCATCAGAAAATAATACTTTATTTGGATATGATGCTGGTACTGCGATTACTACTGGTGATAGTAATACAGCAGTTGGTGGTGATTGCCTCAAATCAAACACAACTGGTGGTAAAAACACAGCAGTAGGTAGAGGTACACTTTACTCCAACACAACCGCTAATCATAATACAGCAGTTGGGGAACGGGCACTTTATACAAACACTACTGGCGGTGATAATACAGCAATCGGTTTACAATCACTCTTCTCAAACACTACCGGCAGTTCCAACACAGCAGTAGGTTTTGAGTCGCTGATCACAAACACTACCGGTAATCAAAACGTAGCAAGTGGGCGTCATGCACTCTACACAAACACTACCGGTTCTAATAACACAGCAGTTGGATATCTTTCACTCCGATATAA
>Ga0315316_10000800_pt1 | contig 21310 bp, 22 predicted proteins | sample M160m3416metaG_FD_203702 | JGI IMG/M metagenome (GOLD analysis project Ga0315316, IMG submission 203702) | Ammonia-oxidizing marine archaeal communities from Monterey Bay, California, United States - M1 60m 3416 | ecosystem: Environmental > Aquatic > Marine > Intertidal zone | place: USA... | reverse complement strand
AGCCGCCGAGTAATCAGAATTTCAGTGGAATCTAAAGAGGGCCGGCTGCTGTCTGCTGAGGGTTCGGGAACGGGAAATCCTTTTGAGTTCGGTCAGTTTTCTGGTGAAGCGTACGGTAATGTCACTGGGCTAGGCGTGTCTTATCTGTCGCAGTTACTGAAGCGACAGATAACGGTTCTTGGCCAGGCTGATTTCTGGTTTTCGGTGGAGCAAGGCATACCTAATGCGCTGGTGAGTGCTGCTTTCGAAGACTTAGAATCTTCGGGTGACGCAATGATCAGTCTTGATGAGCTGCGTTTTGATGCCGCTATCCGCGGTCCATTTGATCAGACCCAAATCTGGATAGAGCGGGCGTCTGCTTCGGCGGCAGAGCAGACCTTTTTCGCACCCAGAATGCATATAGACCGACTTGGCCAGGGTTGGAAGATTCTGACAGATAGCTTTGAAGCCCAGCCCCTGTCAGCAGTTTTGGCTGGCAGCGGTGCGCTACCCGATGGGGCTACTACCGTGTTGCGGACGCTAAACCCCAGAGGGCGGATAGAGAGGCTCGCGCTGACGATCGAGTCGTTGACCGATCCACTTGCCCTTTGGGCAGCGCAGGCGGAGGTGACCGATGCGACCACGGATCCATTTAAGAAAGTGCCTGGCCTCGTTGGGATTGATGCTTCGTTATCGGCTACCGAGAGCGGGGCGATCGCCTGGATCGCTACACGAGACTTTGAACTGGATCTGCCGAAGGTATACGAGGAGTCGATTCAGCTCGCTCGGGTGACCGGCAAGCTTGAGGGGCGCTGGCAGCGCGATGCGCTGTTTTTAGAGCAAGGAATGTTTGTAGTCGCTGCAGCCGAGCACGATGCGACCGTGCAATTTGAAATAGATATTCCTTTTTCAAAGAAGGCTTCGGTTCCTCTTGATATGCGTTTGTCGGCGGCGGTAACCGATGCTCCGGTCAGTATCCGGAATGCTTACATACCCTACCGCATGCCCCTCCCCGCATATCAGTGGTTGCAAGGTGCTCTCATCGAAGGTCGCATTGAGGAGAGCGTGTTTCTGTGGCGTGGAGGTTTCAAGCCATATGGCGACCCTGGTCAGACCATGCAGTTGGCAGCGGATCTCTCAGGGATGTCGTTGGACTACCAACGAGGTTGGCCGACTGCCTCACAGGTGGAAAGCCAGCTCAGACTAAATGACAGACGCATCGATATCTGGTCGTCGCAGGGCGACGTCGCTGGGCTGACCATGAAGGCGACCGCTGTGGCGCTGGACATTGATGCGGGCGCCGCCTGGTTCACGATGCAATCGCAAGTAAGTAGCGCACCGGGGGAGCTACTGCAGGCTTTGCAGCGTCTTCCTGCGCTTTCGATAGCAGCCCCGGTCATGGGTGACTTGAGTGTTCAGGGCGAGGAAGCAGCGGATACGCGTCTCAATATGAGTTTCAACCTCAAAGATGTGCTCGATACACTCGACGTGAGCGTCGAAGTGGATCTGGCTGAAGCCCGACTGGGATCGACGCTACTCGACGTGCAAGCAGAGCATGTGACGGGGCGCCTGAATTATCGGACGCAAAGGGGCTTCGATAGTCCCGGACTTACCGCTTCGGTGTTTGGTCGACAGCTGACGGTTGAAATGGGCCCTCATCTGGCGACTGCCCCGAATACACTCCTTGCCGCACGACTGGATTTCGAGGCGTCCGTGTCGGATCTGCTGTCCTGGCAAGGCGTGAGCGATTCAATACCTGCTCAAGGCATAACGCCGGTTACGGTCGATGTGAATGTGGCCGACGGCGTCACGGTTGATATCAAAACCGATCTGCAGGGCGTCGCTGTCGATTTGCCACTGCCATGGGGTAAGCCCGCCGAGACCAGAGCGCCTCTTGAGGTCACATGGCGCGACCGGGAGTGGGCGGCCTGGGAAGTTTTCTGGTTTGGCCGTTTCTCCGCCATTGCAGACCTGCCTCGACGGGGAGCGGCTGCAGCGAGCATCGATGTAACGCCGAGAACGCGGTCAATCAATTGGCCCTTGATTGCGCCTGATCCTGGTCTGCGGATCACTGGGTATTTGCCTTCTCTGGATCCAGCCGATTGGCAGGATAGTGTGTCAGGGCTGCCAGTGAATAACGTAAATCCGTTGTCCGCTGTTCGGGTAGAAGCGCTGCGCATTGGGCGAGTTTTGTGGCGGGGCGAAGAGTTGGGGTCATTAGATTTGAACCTCGACATAGAGCGTGACGCAATCGATGTGCGTATTGAGATGCCCTGGCTGCGAGCCGATTACCAGCAACGCAGAAGTGATCCGGTATCAGAATCTGCATCCGGCCTGGAAGCCGCGCTTGAGCGGCAATTGACGATCGACTACCTGGATCTGCAGGGTTTGCCGCAGGTTGGTGAGCAGTTGGCCAAGAGGTCTCCGCCAGATCCCGAAGGAAACGTGGGTAGCTGGATGCGAGCTTTGCCGGTGTCGGTAAAAGCCGTCCACCGCGGTGATACCGGTCTCGGAGGGCTTGCGCTGGTTATTGATTACGAGGACACCGAGGGGTGGCAGTTCCGCGATGTTGCGGGCAACTTTTTAGGCATTCAGTGGCTGCCCAGCACGCGTATCGCGTGGCGTTCTGCTGCCGAGGATGAGTCAACAACACTGCTGCTTGCGGCTGAACTCAATGACATAGCGGAATCGCTCAAGTTGGTGGGCGTGGCACCGCTTGTCGAGACGCGCAGCGGTAAATTGCAGGCTGAATGGCAGTGGCCGGGCAGTCCGGCAGATTTTGAGCTGACCTCCGTCACGGGCAGGATGGATCTGGAGATGCAATCAGGATCGTTTGTTACGGCGAACGCGGAAGCGACTGGTGCGCTGCGACTGCTCAGTTTGCTGAACCTTTCTGGATTGTTTCGTCGCGCAAACATGAACCAGCTGTTTGATGCCGGTGTGACGTTTGATCGAGCACAGGGGCGCTTTGATTTTGCCAGCGGCGATCTGCGTATCCCGGCTTTTTCCATAGAGGGCTCTGGCGGGTACTTTACCTTTAGCAGCGATATAGACCTGATTACTGAGACGCTGAGCGGAGAACTGGTCGTCACCCTGCCGCTGGTTGAGAACATTCCCTGGGTTGCTGCGCTGGCTGGAGGCTTGCCTGTTGCCGCAGCGACTTATTTAGCGAGCAAAGTATTCGAGGCTCAGGTGAATCAGCTGTCGAGCGGGGTGTACGCGGTCAGTGGCGACCTTGATAATCCTCAGGTCGTATTTGAGCGCGTGTTCGATGCCAATTCGCGCTTGCCCACGGTTGAGGATCAGGTGTCCGCCGAGGCAGTGCCGTCCAGCTCCGACAGATAGCGGAACAGTTTTCTGGTATGGGTTTTTTCGTGACCCCGCTCCACTTCCTTGGGAAGTTGCCGAATCCACTGCCTGAGCAGTGAAACCTCAGCCTGTGGCCAAATAGCGAGGATGTCGCCCAGCGCGTCATCACCTTCATCGCGCAACCGGTCTCGGGCCATCTCGATCCGATGAAAATCTGCTTTTTTTACGGCGTGTTGCTGATCGAGCATCCCCAGCCCGGCGGCAATCGGTTCAATGTCGACAGACCGCATCAGCTTCCCAATAAATTGCAGTTGTCGCTTCAAGCCCCCCCTTGCCGTGATGTTTCGAGCCGCTTCAACCGCGTCTTTAAGGCGTTCGTCAGGGATGGTAATGCGGTCCAATTCGGCTCTCGGCAACGACACCAGCCGCTCGCCCATTGCCTGCAGGGCATGCATTTGGCGCTTGCGCGCACTCTTACTGGGTCGCGTCTCGTCTGTCTCATTGATGTCGGTGTCGTCCACAGGTTGTTTGACCCCTTAACGGTAAAAGAGGGTCGCAAGACCAAGAAAAGCGAAAAACCCCATGACATCGGTCACCGTGGTCACCAGAACACCTCCTGCCAGCGCGGGATCGACTTTTAGCTTGCGCAGTAAGATCGGTAATGCTGCGCCGGTCAAGCCAGCGGTTACAAGGTTAATGAACATGGCGCAGGCAATAATGACGCCCAGTATCGGATCACCAAACCAGACCGACGCGGTTACGGCAATGACCGCCGCCCAGAGCAGGCCGTTGATGAGCCCTACTAGTGATTCACGGCCGATTAGCCACAGCTGATTACGGTCATTGATCTGGCCCATTGCCATCGCACGAATCAGGATGGTCAGACTTTGAGTGCCCGCAATACCGCCCATTGACGCAACGATTGGCATCAATACTGCCAGAGCGACCACCTTTTCGATCGTGTCCTGAAAAACATTGATAACAGAGGCCGCCACTAATGCGGTGGCTAAATTCACCCCCAGCCAGATGGCGCGGCGCGGCGCAGACTGCCAAACCGGGGCAAAGGTGTCCTCCTCGGCGAGACCGGCCAAAGAGGTGAGCGAATGATCGGCCTCTTCCCTGATGACGTCGACGACATCATCGATGGTAATTCGCCCCAGCAGCCTGCCGGCATCGTCCACAACCGGTGCTGAAATCCAGTCGTTCCTCTCAAAGCGATGCGCTACGTCTGTGGCCGGGGTATCGGCATTGATGGGTTCCTGATCGGTAATCATCATTTCCCGAACCGAAACCGCGGGGTCTGATACCAGCACCGTAGCGATCGCTAGAAGCCCAACAAAGCGATCATTACGATTTACCACGATCAGATTATCGGTATTAGGAGGGATCTCTGTGTGCCTACGCAGGTAGCGCAGTACGACATCTAACGTCAGGTCCGCCCGGATAGTGATGGTGTCAGTGCTCATAAGACCACCCGCCACATCATCCGAAAAGCTCAATACCGTCTGCAGACGCTGACGATATTGTTCATCCATGATCGCCAGAACCTGCCCGGTGACCTCATCCGGTAGCTCGTGCAGAATGTCGGCGACATCATCGTCATCCAACTGTTCGACAATTTCTGCGAGCGCCTCAGGCCCCCTATCGGCGAGCGCAGCGCTTCGCAAATCGTCCGGCAATTCATTGACGACCAGGGCTTCCTGCTCCGGGTCCAGTAGCCCGAGCAGTACCGCTCGGTAATCGGGTGGGGATGAGCTGATCAGGTAGGCGACATCGCCCGGTGACATCTCGGCCAAAATGCCCGCCACATCGCCCAGCGTCCTAGAGCGCAGGGCAATGTCAAGACGCTCGGTCTTAGTGGGAAAATTGGCGGATGAATTCACAGCAGCATCTCCTTCGAGATCACTATTATCCGTTACCACCCGGGAAGGTCTACCCGCGAAAATGCCTTTGTGACTTATTCCAGCTCGCCAAACCCCTCCGCAAACAGCGTCTGCAGCGCCTCCAAAGCCGCCTCTTCGTCGGTGCCCTCGATGGTTACTGCCAGCTCTGCACCACAGGGGGCTGCCAGCATCAAAACGGACATAATGCTTTTTGCATCGATTTCTTGATCGTTATAGCTGAAGCGGATGTCACTGGTATATCGGGCCGCACAATCCACTAATTTGGCAGCGGGCCGTGCGTGCAGGCCTAACGGGTTCACGATGGTGAGGACACTGTGAGTCATTGCAAGTCAGTGCTGGGCAAATCACGGTGACGGATTTGAGCTGCAGGAAAACGTGAAATGAGATCGGCGTGCAGTTTTTCGACTAAATAAACTGAACGGTGCTGTCCGCCAGTGCAACCGATAGCAACCGTCATGTAGCTCCGATCTGACTGATCAAAATCAGCTAGCACCGCCTTCACGAACGCATTGAGCGTCTCGTAAAAAGCAAGGCAGCGTGGCTCACTCTCTAGAAACTGTATGACGGCCTCGTCCAGTCCGGTCAATGTGCGGAGATCATCTTGCCAATAGGGATTGGACAGTGCACGGGCATCAAAAACAAAGTCGGCATCAGTGGGGACCCCGCGCTTATAGGCAAAAGATTCAAAGAGGATCGACAGGCCATCGCGTTGCTGCACGAGTCTGCTGGTGATCATGTCCCGCAGTGCGCGGGGTGTGAGATCTGAAGTATCGATGAGAAGATCGGCACTTGCTGCAATGAACTCGAGATGTTTCCGCTCTCGCGAAATAGCTTCGGGTAGTGAATTATCGGGTCCGGCGAGGGGATGCCTGCGCCGCGTCTCACTGAAGCGCTTCAAGAGAACATGAGGCTGGGCATCTAGGAAAATAATCAATCGGTCTGGCAATGCTAATACCTGCGCCAAGGTGCCAAGATCGCCCTCGGTCCCTGTCTTTATCGCGCGCGCATCGATACAGACTGCTACCCCCCGGAAGCGCTCATATTCTGGATGTTCGAGTACCTCTTCAGAGAACTTTGGCAGCAGTCTCGGCGGCAGGTTGTCCACACAGTAGTAGCCTTCGTCTTCCAATAATCGAAGTGCGCTGCTTTTTCCCGCACCTGAGCTGCCGCTGATGATAACAAGCCGCGGTATCACGGTGCGGCGCCCGTGATGAAAAGGTCTGTTAGTTGCCCAGCACTGTTTGCGCTGCGGACTTTGGCGCGGGTCTCGCTTTCCGAAAAGACGCGGGCAAGTCCCGCCAGTAAATTTAGGTGGTCCTGAGTCGCTTGCTCGGGCACAAGCAGTACAAAAATGATATCCACTTCGCTGCCGTCGGTGGAGCCATAGTCAATGGGCTCCTTCAGGCTCACCAGGCACCCTGCCGCCTCGCTCAAGGGATTGATGCGACAGTGCGGGATCGCAACGCCCTCACCAATGGCCGTACTACCCAGCTTTTCACGCGCGAGGAGTGCCCGATAAATCGGCTCACTCTGCAAATCCAACGCTATACCCATTACCTCCGCAGCTCGCTCAAAAATACGCTTTTTGCTGAGCAGCGCTTCTCCACATAGCGCCTGAAAATGGTGGAGGCCTAGTTCTGTAGGATCAGACATTGATCAATGGCCCCGATGTTTTTCCTTGTGCTTGATGACCTGCCGGTCAAGTTTGTCCGCCAGAGAATCTATCGCAACATACATGTCGTCTGATTCAGACGACGCAAAGAGGTCCCCGCCGGCGACATGAAGGTTGGCCTCGGCTTTGTGCAAATGCTTTTCGACGATCAGGGTGACTTCAAGGCGAGTGATGTGGTCGCCATGGCGCTGGATCGGTAAGAGTTTTTCTTCGACATGGTGCCGAATGGCGGGGGTCACATCTATATGATGTCCGCTGATAGTCAAGTTCATGTCGCACTCCTGTGTCGATGGACTGTCATGTCAGTTTAGACGTTTGCGTTCATTTGAGGGAGAAATGGATAGCTGCTCGCGATACTTTGCGATGGTTCTGCGTGCCACCGGTATTCCTTGCTCCTTCAATAGGGCGCATAACTTGGCGTCGCTGAGCGGTTTGCGACTATCCTCGTCGGCTACCAATAGCCGGATGGCTGCTTTGATGGCCGTCGAGGCGACATTTTCGCCTTCTTCCCCCGCTACTCGGCTCGAGAAAAAATACTTGAGCTCGAAGGTGCCTCTGGGGGTATGCATGTATTTTCGGGTTGTCGCTCGCGAGACGGTTGACTCGTGTAAATCAACGTCGCTTGCGATATCCGCCAGAACCAGCGGTTTCATTCCAATCTCACCGACGTCTAAAAACGATTTTTGATGTTCCACGATTTTACTGGCGACTTTTAAAAGCGTTTCATTGCGGCTGTGCAAGCTTTTCATAAACCAGCGCGCTTCTTGCAACTGTTCCTTGACGTAGCCTCGATCAGTTGCTGAGCCGTCGTTCAGCATGGCAACGTAATGATCGTTGACGCGCAGTCGGGGTGCCACCTCGGGATTGAGTTCAACCTGCCAGCGACCGTCTAGTTGCCGCACGAACACGTCTGGCGTGACGTATTCTGTGTGCTCAGCGCCAATGGCAGACCCCGGTGTCGGGTCAAGGGTGCGAATAAGTTGTATGGCGCCTTCGAGCGCCGATTCATCGGTGCGGAGTTTTTTTGCGAGTTGGCGAGGCGGGGCTGTCGGCAGCTGGGCGAGGTGTCGACTCACCAGTGCGCCCGCTATATCCCGGTAGGGTGTTTCGGGTGGCAATTGCCTGAGTTGGATCAGCAGGCATTCGCGCAGATCGCTCGCAAAGAGTCCCGACGGCTCAAAATGCTGAAGTCTATGTAACACCGCCACGACCTCGTCGAGCTCGATCTCCTCAGAGGCCATATCGGCGTGAATATCTTCTGGCGCCTGGGTCAGTCGACCATCGCTGTCGAGGGCGTCGATGAGGGCAATGGCAATGACACGGTCCGTGTCGGAAAATCGCGTGAGGTTCAGTTGCCAGAGCAAATGATTCTGCAGCGACTCCTCTTCCGAATCCTGCTCCGCGAAATCTGCCTCAGCCACGGCACCGGCACTCGGGGGTGCGGCAGAGGGCAGCGCGTCCTCCCACACTGTGTCGACAGCGAGGTCTTCTGCATCGTCCTCTGGTGGAGTGATCTCGGAAAAATCGAGTCCTTCCTGATCGGTTTGCTCGCTTTCACGCTCAAGAAGTGCGTTGGATTCCAACGTTTCTTCGATGACCTGTTGCAGATCAACAGTACTCATCTGCAGCAACTTAATGGCTTGCTGCAGCTGTGGTGTGAGGGCTAGCTGCTGCCCGAGTCTAAGCTGAAGCGCCTGTTTCATACTGCCGATGTTGCCTCAAGGAGCTTCCAGTTTATCGCCCCACCGGAGCGATGCAAATCAATTGGCAAGGAAATTGCTTACCGGGGCGGGGAGGTCGCCGACTGGTCAGGGGTGATGCGACATGCTGGCCTCGCGCAGGACTGATGCCGCGATACCAAAAGTGGATTAGAGAGAAAAGTGCTCGCCAAGATAGGTGGCCCGCACTTTTTCATTGGCCAGTACTTCTGAGGGCGTTCCAGAGGCAATGACGTGTCCTTCACCGACGATGTAGGCGCGTTCACAGATATCCAGTGTTTCCCGAACGTTATGATCGGTAATGAGGACGCCAATATTGCGCGCTTTGAGGTGCGTGATGATGTCTTTGATATCTGAAATAGAGATGGGATCGACACCCGCGAAGGGTTCATCGAGCAGGATTACCGTGGGTTCCGTCGCCAATGCCCGGGCGATTTCGACGCGTCTGCGTTCTCCACCGGACAATGCCTGCCCCAGCGAATCGGCCAAATGGCTGACGTTGAATTCCCCGAGTAACGCCTCTGCCATCGCATGGCGGTCTTTGCGTGTCAGTTCCGAACGGGTTTCCAAGATAGCGAGCAGGTTATCTCTCACTGAGAGTTGTCTGAAGACAGAAGCCTCCTGCGGTAAATAGCCGATTCCTGCGCGGGCTCTGCGGTGCATCGGTAGGGTCATTAACGATTGATCATCAAGACGAATATCGCCGGCATCAGCCTCTACAAGCCCGACGATCATGTAAAAGCACGTGGTCTTGCCCGCCCCGTTGGGGCCCAATAAGCCCACGATTTCGCCCGCGCTGACTTGCAACGAGACATCTCGCACAACGGGGCGACCACCGTAAGCTTTAGCCAAATGGTGTGCGCTAAGGGTGCTAGCCATCTGAAGGCGTGTTCCGCAGATTTTCAGGGGGAATGACTACCTCTACTCGACTCTCTCCTTGCGCCCCGGGTGCGCCCGCAGCCCTGACGGTGCGTTCACTGACAAGATAGTCAATTTGGGTTCCGGATAGAGTTGATCCATTCTGAGCGATTCTCGCCTCCTCGAGCAAACGAACGAGATCTTGAGAACGAGTGTATTCGATGCGCAAGGCCGAGGCATCAACCGGCGCCTGATCCGACGTCGGCTGCTGAACGAGGGTGGCTGGCCGGCCGGTCGCCACGATCATGTCGGCCTCATCGGCGTTATGGCGTATTGAGAGAGTGTCTGCGGTAATCCGCAAAGACCCCTGAGTCAGCACGACATTCCCTTCGTAGCGTGTTTCGCCCGCCATTTCATCGCGAATGGCAATATCAGCGACAATCTGGATAGGCTGATCCCGATCGGAATCCAGCGCGGCTGACCAGGGAGCCAGCCCCATCAGTACTATTGCAAGCGCCCACTGAAAGGGACGAACGAGTCTATTCATATTCTGTACTGACATTGCCTATCAGCGTTGCCCTATTTGTGCTGAGATCCAGTTCGAAAGCCGAACCGGTTGTGCGACTGCCGCGGCCGGTCATGACCACCTCATGCTGACCCTCTGCTCGGTTTTCATCCATATAAAGCCGCATGGCGTCGGTCGACAGAGCAGCCTCTCCATCGCGCTCGATGACTGTGACTCCGTTTTTAAGCGCAAGTTCATTGGAATTTTCAAAGAAGATCCCCGCTGCCGCGTCAATATCCCAGGCCGTGCCGTCTTCAGCCTGTGCCTGATAATGAATGTTGCTTAGCTCTGTTTCATCGTTGTTATGCCACCTTGTTGCGGTCCCGATGATGAGCACATCCGATGCAGAGCCGTCAGCTGAAAAGTGCGTGCGCGTCCCATCCACAAGATAACTCGCCATTAACGCCGCTTGACTGTCATCGGTTCGGGTGGGCGGGCTGGATGGAGGGGAGAGAGACCCCCAGAGTCCAATCCCCAGCGCGACGGTTCCCAGTATGAATATCGCAGCTTTCATCGGAAGGTATCGTCGAGGTCAGGCAGGTAGCCTTGGGCCCTAAGGATGAAGTCGCATAACGCCCGCACTGCTCCGCAACCGCCGGCTAGGGGGGCGATCCAGTCGGCGTCATTTTTGACCGCTTCAACCGCATCAATGGGGCAACTTGCTAGCCCTGCAAGGCGCATTGCGCCGAGATCAGGCAGGTCATCCCCCATATAAGCGACCGATGCAGCGTCCAGTTTTCGGGTTGCAATGACTTCTTCAAGCGCTTTGCCTTTGTCTTCGCGGCCCTGAATCAGCTCGGTAATACCCAGCTCTGCGGCGCGGCGCTCAACAGCGGCTGATGTTCTGCCGGTAATAATCGCCACATCGATACCGCACCGCTGCAAAAGCTTGATGCCTAGCCCATCCTTAATGTTGAAAGACTTCATCTCGAGATTCGTATCGGCGCCGTAGAGCAGTGTCCCGTCTGTCATCACACCATCGACATCCAGTACCACCAGCTTCACTGATTCCGCTTTTTGTGCGGCGCGACCGGTCATGAAATGCCAGCCTTAAGAAGTGCGAGCAGGGTGACGACCCCTTGGATTTTATTGTCGTTATCAACAATTACCAGTGAGCTGATCTGGTTGCGCTCCATCAAGCTCATTGCCTCGGCCGCCAATAAATCTTCGTTGATGCTTCGCGCGCCGGCAGTCATGACCGCAGAGAGTGGCGTGCTCCGAAAGTCAGTTTTTTCCTCTACCACGCGCCGGAGGTCGCCGTCGGTGAAGACCCCCAGCAACGCGCCATCCTCGGAGGCAATGGTCGTCATGCCCAGGCCTTTTGCTGTCATCTCGTAGAGCGCGTCAGCCAGCATGACGGTGGGTCTGACACTGGGGATCTCATTATCCCTGACCATTACATCTGCGACGCGAAGGAGCAATCGCTTGCCCAGAGCGCCCCCGGGATGGGAGAAAGCAAATTCCTCGGCGGTGAAGCCCCTTGCCTCGAGCGTCGCAATGGCCAAAGCATCCCCCATGACCAAGGCGGTAGTCGTGCTCGATGTGGGTGCCAGATTGAGCGGGCAGGCTTCTGTCTCTATTGATGCCAGCAGGTGCACATCCGATGCCCGGGCGAGCTCAGAGCCGCCATCTCCGGTGATGCTGATCAGTGGAATATTCAGTCGCTTGATCAGGGGTAACAGCGTCAAAATTTCAAAGGTACCGCCGCTGTTCGACAGGGCGATGACACAGTCACTCTGCGTAATCATACCCATGTCGCCGTGCGAGGCCTCGCCCGGGTGAACAAAAAACGCGGGTGTGCCTGTGCTGGCGAGTGTGGCCGCAATTTTCCCAGCGATGTGTCCGCTCTTGCCCATACCCGTGACCACCACTCGCCCGGCTGTCTCGAGGATGCGATGGCAGGCGGTGGCGAACGAGGCGTCTAAACTACCGCCCAGCGCTGAGATCGCGCTGCTTTCCAGTGCAATGGTTCTCAGGGCAGAGTCGATAAAAAACTGATCGGGTTGATTGGCCATGGTCACGGATATCAAGATTGGGGTCAGGGTGTTATGAAGAGCCAGCCGTAATAAGCGATATAGAGCGATAACAGTAGCAAGCCCGTACCTCGCTTTAGAGTGCTGGTTCCCGTTTCTCCATTCCAACTCCAGAGCGCGGCTAGAGCAAGGACCAGAGTTGTGAGAAATACCGCCGCCATGTCTCTGTTCACGACTTCAGCTGGCAGCTGGAGACTGCCCCAGAAGCCCGGAATCGCAAGTACCAGCAGGATATTAAACATATTGGAGCCCATGATGGCGCCTATCGCCATATCAGCATGGCCTTTCAACGCACTCATAACAGAGGCGGCCAATTCAGGAAGACTGGTCCCCACTGCGACAATGGTCAGACCGATCACCAGCTCGGATACGCCCAGTTCCAGGGCGATATGAGAGGCGGCCCAGACCAGTATCCGGGAGGATGCGATCAGCAACATGAGCCCCGCCAAAAAGGACAGCCACGCCATTGGCAGCGTCAGGGTGGGGATGATGAAAGACTCGCTGTTATTGTTGGGGTGTCGGGCATGTTGGGTGACCCGAATGAAGAACAACCCCAGTGTTCCCAGCAATATAAAGCTGTCTGTTTTTGATAGCTCAAGGTCACGCAGCAGCCACCACGTCAGCAACACGACCGCCATTAAAAGCGGGAGGTCGACCAGAGTGGTGCTGCGGCGGAGCATAATGGTGCTGAACAATAGGGTAACCCCCAAGACCAGCCCGATATTGGCGATGTTAGAGCCGAGCGCGTTGCCTACTGCGAGCTCACCCGAGTCAGCCAGTGCGGACATGATAGAAATCAGAATTTCGGGTGCTGACGTACCGACCGAGACAATCGTCAGTCCAATCAGCATGGGGGTCAGTCCCGCTCGCTTGGCAATGGCAGAGGCGCCATCCACGAAGCGGTCTGCGCTCCAGACTAACGCGACTAAGCCAGCTGCAATCACTGCCGAGTACCACAACACGATGTTCTTCCCTATTTCTTCCGTCAGTTGGGCGAGTGGCCAGCGCGCCGATCAGGTATCATGGCACGCTATAGCGCGCCGTGCGTGAAGAAAATCGACGACGGCAGCGCGCTCGACAGTCTAACCCAGTCAATTCTTGCCGGTCAGGTAGGGCTGCCTGATGTGCTCAGGGAGGTCGGGTCTAGAAGCGGTATGGGTGTGAAGAGGAGTTTGCTGTGTTCCGCGCGATAATGTTTTTTTGGGCCACTTTGCTTTTGGTTGTGGGGTTGGTGCAAGGCGCCTCCGCACAGGCCCAGCAAGCCCCGGCTAGCCAGCGGGGCCCTGCTGAGGTAGTGAGTGATGTGACCGCTGACGTCATGCAGGTTGTGGCTGAGGCCAACAGCTATTTTGATGACGACCCTGATCGCTACTATCGTGAGATCGACCGTGCACTGGCAGAGTTGGTCGATTGGCGTGGTTTTGCCACTGCTGTCATGGGAGATTATTACAGTCGCGGCCGGTCAATGGATAAGGCGGAAAGGGCTAATCTGAAGCGCCAGCGCGATGATTTTGCGATCACTCTGAGAGAGGGGCTGATCCAGAGTTATGCTAAGGGGTTGCTGGCTTTTGGCGGAGCGAAAATGGAGGTGAGTGGTGTCGAAGCCTCTCCACAGAGTGCCCGCATCGCTTCTGTGATGCAGCAGGTCTACGGTGAAGCGGAGCGCGTGTATACGATTCGTTATCAGATGGGCCAATACAAAGACGGATCCTGGCGCCTTCGAAACTTGATTATTGAAACCATTAACCTCGGAGAAATCTATCGCAATCAATTTAGCGCGCTCGCCAAGGAGTCAGAGGGCGATCTCGATCAGGTGATTGGGCGATGGAATGAAACGATTTCCGAGCAGGCGGAGGAGCTGACGCGTGACTGAGCAAGATGTAACTCGATTGCTGGTGGAGGCCTTTCCGGGTGCACAGATTGCTGTGGAGCTTGATGGCGGGCATGTGAATATCACGGTGATTAGCGCTGATTTTGAGGGACTCAGGCCCGTGGCCTGTCAGCAGCGTGTTTATGCGCCGCTAGCATCTCTGATCGCCGATGGAACCCTCCACGCCGTCAACATTACTGCCCGGACTCCCTGAGCGAGGTCGGCTTTGGACAGTCTGATTATTCGTGGTGGGACTCGACTTGATGGCACGCTGAGAGCCTCCGGCTCAAAAAACGCGGCCCTGCCTATTTTGGCGGCGACCTTGCTCACCGGGGAATCGTGCGCGTTGCAACGCGTGCCGCTGCTGAAAGACATCACCACGATGATGACCTTGCTTTCCAGTCTCGGAGCAGGGGCGCTGCGCAATAAAGAGGGGGTGGTAGTGGTCGAGGGTGGGTCAGTGCAGGTGTTTAAGGCGCCCTATGATCTCGTTAAGACCATGCGCGCATCGATTCTGGTTTTAGGGCCGCTACTCGCCCGGTATGGTCTGGCAGAGGTGTCTTTTCCCGGCGGCTGTGCGATCGGTAGTCGCCCTGTAGACCTCCACATTCGTGTTTTGGAGGCGATGGGTGCCGATGTCCAAGTGCGGGAAGGCTATATCGTCGCCCGAGCGCCCAATGGTTTGGTCGGGGTAGATTTCACTTTTGATACCGTGACGGTAGGCGGCACTGAAAATGCAGTAATGGCTGCTTCGTTGGCACAGGGTATCAGCGTGCTTCGCAACGTCGCGCGAGAGCCCGAGATTATTGATCTTGTGGGATTCTTGAGGGCAATGGGCGCACAGATCGTAGGCGAGGGCACCGATACGCTGACGATTCACGGCGTAGCGGCGCTGCAGGGAGCCAACTACAGCGTGATGCCAGATCGCATAGAAGTAGGGACTTATCTGGTCGCGGCCGCCGCCACAAGGGGTAGGGTCAAGATAGAGGGCATCGTCCCCGAGATCCTGAGCGTGGTGTGTGACAAGCTCAGACACACAGGTGCCTGTATAACGGAAGGTGAGGATTGGATAGACCTTGATATGCAGGGCAATCGGCCACGGGCGGTGGACGTCGTGACAGAGCCGTATCCCGGTTTTCCCACCGATATGCAGGCTCAGTTCACAGCGCTCAATACGATTGCCGAGGGGACTTCCCGGGTCACCGAGACCGTATTTGAAAACCGCTTGATGCAGGCTCACGAAATGAAGCGGATGGGTGCGGAGATTCTGATCGACGGCGATAGTGCACACATCACCGGGCGGTTGAGCTTGCAGGGTGCGCCGGTAATGGCTTCAGATCTCAGAGCGTCGGCTAGTCTGGTGATTGCAGGCTTGGTTGCGTCGGGCGAAACACGGATCGATAGGATTTATCATATCGATCGGGGATACGAAAATATTGAGGGCAACTTGCAATGTTTGGGTGCCGACATCCGTCGTATATCGACCTGAAGGTTTGGATGACACAGCGATGAAACTCCAACATGACATCACTATCGCGCTCACAAAGGGCCGGATTCTGAAAGAGACACTGCCCATGTTGGCCGCGGTGGGGATCGAACCGCGCGAGGACCTAGATGCGAGCCGCAAGCTGATCGTCGCCACGACAGTGCCTCAGATCAGCCTTGTCATTTTGCGAGGTTCTGATGTCCCAACCTATGTCCGTCATGGAGCGGCTGATGTTGGCATTGCGGGCAAAGATATGTTGCTGGAGTCCGGTGGCGAGGGCATCTATGAGCCGTTGGATCTGGGCATCGCCCGATGCCGCTTGATGACTGCGGGGCCTGAGTCCGCCGCCTCAATGGGGGACGACCGTCGTCGGGTGAGAGTCGCCACCAAATTCCTTAATGTCGCCAGGGCTCACTACGCCCGAAAGGGAATGCATGCAGACCTGATTAAGCTCTACGGCTCCATGGAGCTGGCGCCGCTAATGGGTTTGGCAGACGAAATTGTTGATATTGTCGATACGGGAAAGACGCTTGCAGAAAACGGCATGGCGCCTCGCGAACTGATTGCCGATATTTCCTCCCGTCTGATCGTGAACAAAGCCTCCATGCGAACACGCCATGCTTCAGTTCAAGCCTTGATCGAGGCACTGGCCGGCGTGGTGAAAGCGGAAATCGCCTGATGACGGACGCATTGATTACTAGGCTTGATGCGGCCGATCCTGAGTTTGAGGAGGCTTTTGCGCGTTTGCTGATCAGTCCGGCCGAGGCTGATCCTGATCTGGTACAGACGGTCTCGCAGATCCTGAGGTCGGTGGCCAGCGAAGGGGATGCGGCGTTATTGAAGCTCACCAATGAGCTGGATCAGCGCGATGCGCCCACTGCAGCGTCATTGCGCGTGACGGCCGAAGCGATGGAAGAGGCCGTTACGGGGATTGATGCCGAAGTGCGCTCGGCACTGGAGCGGGCGGCAGAGCGTATCCGCCTATTTCATGAACGTCAGCTCGCCAGCAGCTGGCAGTTTGAAGATGGCGAGGGCAACGTACTGGGTCAGCGTATTTCGGCACTGGACCGTGTGGGCGTCTATGTGCCCGGAGGGCGCGCCAGTTACCCTTCGTCGGTATTGATGAATGCGATTCCCGCCAAGGTCGCTGGTGTGGCTCAAATTGTGATGGTCGCACCGGCGCCGCGGGGTCATATCAATCCGGTGGTGCTAGCCGCCGCCGCGCTTGCCGGCGTCGATGAGGTTTATACCGTGGGCGGGGCGCAGGCGGTCGCTGCACTCGCATATGGTACCGACACACTGCCTCGGGTCGACAAGATTGTAGGCCCGGGGAACCGCTATGTCGCTGAGGCCAAGCGGCAGGTATTTGGCCGTGTTGGTATCGATATGGTGGCCGGCCCCTCTGAAATTTTGATTATTGCCGACGGTTCGGTTGACCCCGAGTGGGTAGCGATGGACCTGTTTGCGCAGGCAGAGCACGATGAGTTTGCGCAAGCTGTCTTAATATCGCCGGACGGGGAGTATTTGGACGCGGTGAGCGACGGTATCGCTCGAGTATTACCGGCTCTATCACGACGCGATATTGTCGGTGCTTCACTCAAAAATCGGGGTGCTTTGATCAAGGTACCGGATCTAGAGGCGGCGGTAAATTTAAGCAATAAGCTGGCGCCCGAGCACTTGGAGCTGGCGGTGGCGAATCCTCAGCATTTACTCGACGGTATCCGTGCGGCGGGTGCCATTTTTATGGGGGCAATGTCCTCTGAGGCGCTGGGCGATTACTGTGCGGGCCCAAATCACGTATTACCGACGGCGGGCTCTGCTCGATTTGCTTCGCCGCTCGGGGTTTATGATTTTCAGCGCCGTAGCAGTGTGATTCAGATTTCGGCCGAAGGGGCCCAAAGCCTGGGCGAGGTGGCAGCGTTGCTGGCCGATGCCGAGGCGCTTGAGGCACACGGACTGAGTGCTAGAAAGAGAATGCGCGACTCGGACTAGGTCAGCCGCCGTTGGCGCGAGTGCCCACCACGGCCTCAAGTTCTACGGCAGCCCCCTTGCGATCCAAATTTACCCTCAGTAGGTGGCCTGGTCGCAGTTGCGCAATTTGGAGCATGGCAGCGCGGCCATCCACGACCGGTTCCCCATCCATCGCAACAATAATGTCATTGAGCTGAATGCCTGCGCGTTCGGCAGGCCCGCCGGAGGCGAGATCTGTCACGATAAGCTGTTGAACCGGTCCGCCAGACTGACTCTCGCTCAGCAGCACTTCGACACTCACCCCTAGCCACCCTCGAATGACACGGCCATATTTGACGATATCTTCCAGTACCGAGGCAGCCAGTTCGCTGGGCGTCGCTAGGTTGATTCCAATACCGGGCGTCTCCCCGCTCCGCTCGGCGCCTGCGGTGTAAATCAGGGTATTGATCCCCACCAGCCTGCCCTGATTATCAATCAGGGCGCCACCCGAGCTTCCCAAGTGGATGGTGGCATCTGTCTGAATGTAGCCCTCATAGGTGGAGAGTTGCAGACCGAAGCGACCGACCCCAGACACGATACCCTGCGATACTGAGTGACCAAAACCATACGGATTGCCGATAGCCAGCACCACATCCCCTACCGCAATATCGGCAGCCTCTGCCAGTGCGATGGGGGTTAATGCCGGCAGATCAATGCGCAGAATGGCGAGATCCGTTTCGGGGTCACTGCCTACCACTACAGCGTTCGCAGAGCGCCCATCGGCCAGCAAAATCTGAATGGCGTCGGCACCTGCAATCACATGGTTATTCGTTACGATATGTCCGTCGCCGCTCAAAATGACGCCAGAGCCCAACGAGCGCTCAATGCGCTGGCGATTTCCCCCATTGGAGAACAAGCGACGTTGCAGCGGAGAATTAATACGCGGATCGCTGCGCGCGTCGACTAACTTCGCCGTGTAGATATTCACAACGGAAGGCGTAGCGAGGGCCACAGCCTCACGATAGCTGCCATTGGCGGTATTCGTTAGGGCCTCACGGGGTTCCAGCACCCATTTGTCGAGGATCAGCGCGGCCGCGAGAACGCCGACTAGCGCCGGCCATAAAAAAGCGATTACGTCTTGTTTCACATTGGTCTCCTACAGCCATTGTAAATCATGGTGCGCTGGTTATTCTTCCCTGATTGATGGCGAAACTGGATGGATGATGGCCTGCACGCGGCAGCAACTTAACGCATTTTTGGACGCACTGTTGACGCCAGCGCGCTTTGAGGACTACTGCCCTAACGGTTTGCAGGTGGAAGGCAGAGAGGAAGTGCATCACTTGGTGACGGGCGTAACGGCGAGTCAGGCGCTGCTAAACGCTGCTCGTGAGAGGGGTGCGGATGCCATTCTGGTTCACCATGGGTATTTTTGGCGTGGGGAGGATTCGCGTATCACCGGGATGAAAGCGGCTAGATTACGCACTTTGATTGCTGCAGAGATGAGTCTCTTCGCGTATCACCTTCCTCTGGACTGTCATCCCGAATATGGCAACAACGCGACCCTGGGGCGACTGATGGGGGTGTCAGCGCCCGAGCCGCTGGACCACGAGCATGCGACAACGCCCTTGTTTAAGGGCTTTTTGGATCAGCCGATTGCCCTGCAAGCGCTGGCGGGCCGCCTGGAAGCATCCCTCAGCCGCGCGCCACTGGTCGTTGGAGACGGCAACGTGCAGTCCATCGTATGGTGCACGGGGGCGGGGCAGGGTTATATCGATCTGGCAGCAGATGCTGGAGCAGACGTCTATGTCACCGGCGAGGTCTCAGAGCAAACGGTGCATATCGCCAGAGAGCGCAACATTGCGTTTATTGCAGCGGGCCATCATGCGACAGAGCGCTACGGGGTGCAGGCAGTAGGGGCGCTTGCGGCCGATACACTAGGCTGCACCCACGAGTTTATCGAGATCGCTAACCCCGTCTGAGCGGGTCAGGCAGCAGAGCTATTGGATTTATCCAGCCCAAAAGTTTCTGACAATTGCCCTTGCTCGTCAGGCTTTTTGGGGGCGTAGTCTAGCGGTTGTGCCATATCGACCAAATGGGGTTTGTCGGCCGCGTCATCTGCAGAAACTGTCAAGGCCGCTTCCGACATGCTCACTCGGTCACCGCACAATTGCTCGGCACCGTTGGCCAGGTGCGTGTAAACAGCGCGATAGTCATCGGTGAGCTTATGGAGTAGATCAGCGGTTTGGGCAAAGTGCTCTGAGACCTCGGCCTCAAAATCTGCGCGTCCCTGCTTCGCCTGATCCAGCTGGCTTTCAAGGTCCATAATGACCTTGCGCTTATTATCACCACGGGAGGTCATCGCCAGGTACCAACCCGTGACGCCACCGATGCCGCCGCCGATGAGCAGCGCAATAACGAGGTTCGACATTGAGTACATGGCTTTTGTGGCCCTTTCCTGCGCGGGACATCCCCTGCGTGCACTGTTAAGTGTACTTGAAGCAGGGAGGGGAGTCGCCTGTTTGGCGCGGGTTATCAGTGTAAAGCGGTGAGCTCCCGGCCGAAGGAGTTTGAGTTGTGACTCTCCGTCGATAAGCACCGCCGCGGCGAAGCAGCCAGTCCGTGTTACTCTGCGCGCCGTTCTATGTGCGCCAAAGATCTATGACGGACGCTTTGTCTCCACTCCAACGTTACCAAAACGATTTGAAAGCCGGGACCTTACTGGCGGATCCCGCTCAGGCGAGTGTCATTGAGCAACTGGATGACCTGCATGCACGACTGTTGGCCAGGGTTGCGCGGCAGCACACCATTTGGAGCCGAACCCAGCGGCTTTTGGGCCGATCCGAGGGGCCAGAGCGCGGTCTCTACCTTTGGGGAGGGGTTGGCCGAGGTAAGACACACCTCGTCGATACGTTTTTCGACAGTCTGCCGATTGAGCGCAAGCTTCGGGTGCATTTTCACCGGTTTATGCAGCGTGTTCACGCTGCACTCACCCGCTATAGCGGCGCCAAAAACCCGCTTGAGGTGGTTGCGCAGGACATTGCAGACGACGCGGTGGTGTTGTGCTTCGATGAGTTTTTCGTGAGTGACATCGGTGACGCCATGATCCTAGCCGGGTTGATTGAGGCTTTGTTCAGGCGGGGCGTCACGTTGGTCGCAACCTCTAACATCCCCCCAAAGGATCTCTACCGCGATGGGCTGCAGCGCAGCCGCTTCCTGCCCGCGATTGCGCTTCTGGAGCAACACCTGACGGTCTCCCATCTCGATTCTGCTACGGATTACCGATTTAGAACCTTGCAGCGCGCCGACCTGTGGCACGTGCCCCACGATAGCGCGGCGAGTGATGCGCTGACAGAATACTTCACCTCGTTGACGGGGCGCGCCGTTGGAGCGCCCACCTCAATTGAGGTCAACCAGAGACAGATGACGCTGATCGCCGATGCCCCCGGCGTGGCCTGGTTCAGTTTTGGCACGCTGTGCGAGGAGGCACGAAGTGCGGCGGATTATGTCGAGATAGCGCGCGAATACCATACGGTATTGATTGAGCAGATTCCTCAGCTGGGGCGCGACAACGAGAATGCGGCGCGGCGATTTATCAACTTGGTGGATGAATTCTACGATCGCAGCGTCAAATTGATCACCACTGCGACAACTCCCCCCGAGGCGCTTTACGAAGGCTCTCGCTTAGCGTTTGAATTCGATCGAACGGTGTCGCGTCTGCAGGAAATGCGGACTCAGGAGTATCTCCGTGCAGAGCACCGGCCCTAGTGCAGACAGGACAAAATAACGGTTGAAAGGGCTCAGGCAGTCCAGTAACATCCGCGCTCCTTTTAGATCGCCCTTAGGGCATTGGTCATGAAAACATTTAGCGCCAAGGCAGAAGACGTTCACCACGACTGGTTTGTCGTCGATGCTGAGAACCTGACGCTCGGTCGGCTCGCCACCGAAATCGCCCATCGGCTGCGGGGT
>Ga0315316_10000798_pt1 | contig 21336 bp, 23 predicted proteins | sample M160m3416metaG_FD_203702 | JGI IMG/M metagenome (GOLD analysis project Ga0315316, IMG submission 203702) | Ammonia-oxidizing marine archaeal communities from Monterey Bay, California, United States - M1 60m 3416 | ecosystem: Environmental > Aquatic > Marine > Intertidal zone | place: USA... | reverse complement strand
CCCCCTAGAGAGGATTTAATTTTAAAATGGATAAATGGACGAAAAATTGAACAACATTTGTCTATAATAGTTACTTACTCAGGGAAAATTCATGGATATGATTTCTCGAAAGAATTAATTGAAAAAATTATTCTAATTGAAATACCATCTGGAGATTCAATTTTAACTAGGATAATGAGTAAATTAGTTGAGATTTAGGCGTATAACTGATTGCTGATGACTGTGTCGGGCACCTATGGTCGAGCGTCTATTGCCCTCAGATGATCCTATTGCAGAAGAGGTTCTAGAATGGACAATTAAACGAGATTCAAAAGATATTACACAACTAATGAGGTGGATGGAAACTGCTGAAATAAGACGAGATAGACAAGTTCTATTGAATAGAGCGATGGATTTGATGGATGAAATACAATATGCCTTAAATCGACTCAATGAATTAAGGTGAGAATGTGCGATCTTTGCTTCTTGCGGGCGGAAGATCTAGGAGAATGGGGAGAGATAAGGCGCTAATCGAAATTGATGGAGAGGCAATGATTTCAAGAGTGGTTGAAGCTTTAGTAGAGGCGGGTAGGGAGCCAATCAGAATTGCTGTTGCAAATCCGGAAAAAATAGAAGAATACGCAACAGTAATTAATCCTAATTATAATATTGAATGGGTCCTAGATTCGGTACAACACGCTGGCCCAGTAGATGCAATAATTGAAAATCTAAATGATTCTTTTTGTTTAGAAGAAGATACCATTCAACTTGCAACAGTGGATGCGCCGTGGGTAACCTCTGAAGTATTCTCTAGCTTAGAAAACTCCATATCAAAAAAAGATGAAGTAATAATGCCAACTGATGGAGATTTTTTACAACCTTTACTCTCATTAATTCGGCCAAAATTACTACTTAATTCGTTAAACAATTGGAATGGGGGGCCTTTGCACAAAATGTTTCTTGAAATACCTCATTCTCTATTGATTGTAGATAACAATTTGATTAAAAACATAAACACTGAAAACGACTTCTAGGGAAAAATGCCGGGTATAACTTGATATGGGGTATGACCTATTTGAGTCCATGATGGAAGGAAATGATTCCGGAAGGCCTGCAAATATGATGTCGTTTATGGATGCTATGAAAAGTGGTTTCAAAAACTCTTTTAGTTTATCTGGAAGAGCGTCTCGATCCGAGTATTGGTTCTGGGTTTTAGGCGGATTAATTTGGCAATTTACAATGATGATTGGCGGCATTATTTTGGGCTTTATGGAAGTTCCAATTTTACCTACATTAATGATACTTTCAATATTTTTATTAGTTCCTGGTTCGATTACACTTGTAGTTAGAAGACTACATGATCTAGGTAAATCTGGATGGTTTTGGCTTGTAGCTTTAGTACCATTTGTTGGAGGACTTTACTTAATTTATCTCTTTGTACAGGAAGGAGATATGGGCGAAAACATGTACGGATCTGTTCCAACTAATATGCTAGAAGAATGATGCCGTATTAAGATGTGAAAACAGATAGGCACGTAAGTGAGCCGTCTGCTTGCATTATTGGTTCCATGTCAACTGACATAAGTCTGAATCCTTCATTTTGAAGGATGTTCCGTGTTTTAGGGAATCCCCCTGCAACAATTAACCTATCATTTGAATATCCAATTGTGTTAGATGCATAGCTTTCGTTATTTGGTATCCAAATAATTTCTTCTGTAAAGTGTGAAATCTGATTTTCTGTGAGGTGCCCTTCTGCAGCAATAATGGTTCCTTCTCTAGGAGATGAACACACTGTTGTCAAATGTAAAGTAGTCTCGGGGACATTGATTAATTCAACATCATATCCATCCTCTTTGATAAAATTAGAAAGGAAATCTGCGCCTTCTTTATTTGTTCTTGTTGAAATACCGACAAGGTATCTGTCATCAAAGAATACTATGTCTCCACCATCTAATTTTGCTCCCTTCGGCATTCGAATAATTTCAGCAAAATTACTCATGTGATCTATTACTGCCTGTTGTTCTCCTTCCCTAGAGGGATGGCCCATATTGGGTATTATTGCCTTACCGTCCACCATTACAGCAGTATCCTCAACGAAACAACTATCTGGAAAAGCGGGTAATTCTGGTAAAACAGTTACTTCTGTTCCGTGGGCTCTAAGAGCGGTGACATATGCATTATGAGATCCTTGGGCTTCTTCTTGATTAGGTGTTTTTGTACCGAAATAACTAGAGAGAGCTTTGCTGTAATTAGAAGAAATACTTCTGACTACAGCCGATTTACGGCTTCTGTCATATGCTCCTGGCACGGTACTCCGTCTTAGGTTCCGTTCATAATGCTTCGGAATACGGATATGGAATGTATTAATGAGGAATATAAATTTCCATAATATGGTAATTTCAGAGGTACACTACCTATTATTCATTTACATTCCTACAAGTCGGAGAGTATGGAAAAGTTAGTCGAGAGTTTAGATGAGCAAGGGAAAAAATTGAGTCCTGTGCTTCCTCCAGGGAAGAAAAACTACCTTATCGATATTGATGGAACTGTAGGTGAAGATATACCAAATGAAGAACCGGAAAGAATGGTTACTGCTGAAGCCTATCCAGATGCGATTGAAACAATAAACGGATGGTATCTCGAAGGCCATCATATTTGTTTCTTCACTGCACGTACTGAAGAACACAGAAAGGTTACAGAAACATGGCTCAATGAAAAGGGGTTCAAGTACCATTCTCTGCTAATGGGTAAACCCCGGGGAGGGAACTATCATTGGATAGATAATCACGTCGTAAGAGCTACTCGTTACACGTCCAAATTTACAGACATGGTCAAACGTAACGTCGAAATTGAAGTATTCAATGATGAATAAATCAATCGTCCCTTCGTGGTAATAAGAACGCAGCACCAAGTAGGCTAATAGTTGCCAACAATGATCCAAAACCAGGTAAACTAGGTCCAACGGCCTTGGAATCGTTGGTGTATTCAGATGCCCATAGGTCATAGATTCCAACATGTAACCCCATAGTATCGTTAAGAGATAAAGTGTCTCCAGCGGAGATCATTCCATCCGTGTCTACGTCATCGTAAGTGTATGTCATCTGAAGGAACCCATCTGATGAGTTTGCTGTTCCTAAAGCCAAAGGCCCTGAAGCCATAACTGCACAATCGTTGAGATCGTCTATGTCTTCACCACCACAGTCTAGGAATCTAAGTTCGAAATCACTGATTGGGGCAGTGTAAGTCATATTGTCTGCAACAGTTCCTGATTCAATTGAGGCTAGGCTATCATTGTCATCTTCGCCGTCATCCTCACCATCGTCATCCTCGTCTGAACCTGCCCACTCGTCTCCGTCTGCAGAGTGCTCGAATTCCTCGCTCTGTCCGAAGTCGTCAGTGCAGTGCCAGTCTGAGTCATGGTGCTCACAGTAATACCACCAATTTTCCCAATCCTCATCGTCCTGAGATATCTTGCACCACCAACGAGATTCCTCTTCGTCATCATAGGGTTCCCATTCGCAGTAACCGTCATGATAGCTGTCCCAACTGATATGATTGCCGTCATCATGGTGGTCGTCATCGTGGTTATCGTGGTCGTCATCATCATCGTCGTAGTGTAACTCTGTCCATTCGTATGAGTCGCATTCAATCTCGGACATTCCCTCTAACTGAACATGAGTATAACTATTGTAGCAGCCAGTGAATGGCTCGTCAGAGTGAGGTGAATCGTAATCCTCTAGATACATCCATGAGTTGCATGAGTCCTCATTTACATCATCTGAGAAATAGTCGCCGTAGAGATTACCGCAGGCCATCTCTGGTTCATACTCCTCTGCAACAAGCCATATTGGAATTGAAGTCTTAGGTAATGTGGTATCTACCTCAATAACAACGGCGTCGCCCCACATTACAGTGTAGATAGTCGAGGTGGAGTTGGTTCCATCATCGACATTCATCTGGTAAGACATTAATTCTTTATTCTCATCTAAAGTAACGGTTAAAGAAATTGATGAGTCATTCTCGGCTAAAGTAAGGTGCATTGTTTGGGAGTCATCTGTGGAGTCATAGGTGAAGCTTGCACTCATATTCTCAGGCATATCAGAGTCGTCGTCAGAATCATCATCAGAATCATCTGACATGGGGCTTCCTGAGAGAACTGAGTGAACCATGTCCATTACAGATCCTTCAGAATCTCTAGTTTGAACACTCACTGTCTCTGGTTCTTCAATCATCATGCCCGACATGATAGCATGAATATTGACAACCTCCCCTACTTGAATGACTTGATAATCTACAGACATTATTGAATCGACAGAAAGAACTGTTCTAACCATAGCAGAATTATTTGCAAGGTCAACCATCACATGTTCTTCCATTAAGATGTCCATCTGTTGGTTCATTTCTTCACTGAATTGATTCATCGAAGTAATAGTTGAATATCCCGCTCTTGGTGTCTCATTCAGCATATCGTCAATAGACATCTCTTCATCCATGGCTTCCATAAATTGAATCATTGATGCTGCATAAATACAGTTACCTACAAGTTCAGTTGTAGCATTTTCATCATAATTTTGTGCTTCACTATCCATACAACCTACGATATCATCGATTAGTTCTTCCAAAGTGGCTTCATCGAGACACCCTGCAAGAGGGGTTGTTACGATTAACAGGCTAGCCAACACAACAATTGTTCTGTTCATGTCCTTTGGCGGTGTTTGGCACTTTATGAAGGAATCCCCTGCATCTAAAATATGATTAAAAAAGGAAAGAATAACATAATCATCTATAGGGGCAGCGATATGAGTGGTCGTACACGTGCTGTTCTTGTCAGTCTTATGATGTGTGCAATGACACTTTCTGGATGTTTACATTTAGATAATGATAATAAAAAAATTATCGATGAAATTGATGAAGATACTGGAATTTTCGTTACAAACTCTGATGGTTTGTCGGTAGACCTTCCTCCTCTACCTCTAAACTTTGTATTCAGTGATGTAGGAGAAGATGGTCCAGAGCCCAGTATTGGTGTTACATCTAGTGGCTGTATATTCTTCATTGCATTGGAAAAACCGATGCGTTCTTGTGATCATGGTCAAACTTGGAATAATGTTGCCGATATTACTCAGGCACCATTCACCAGTGACCCATATGGCTGGGTTGATCCTGTTACTGATCGTGTGTTCAATATACACATGATGGGTTTAGAATCAACATGGATAGGCTGGTCAGATAATGATGGAGAAAGTTGGTTAGGAAATCCACATGATTCCGGCCCTATTCCATTGAACGATCATATCAAACTTGCAACTGGCCCTTGGGTTGATGAGGGATATGGAATTCCAGGTGGTTTGTCTCCAATTTATGAACAGGCAGTATACTTTTGTTACAATAAATTACTTGGCATATTTTGTCACACCAGCTTTAATGGCGGTGCAACATTCGAAGTTGGAGGACAGATATTTGGACTTGCCACTGGAGATGGTGGTTTACATGGGGCCATTACAACCGCTCCGGATGGAACAGTATATGTTACTCCAAGAGTAGAAACTCCTGCAATAATTTTCTCAAAGGATAATGGCTACTCTTGGGAAACTCGAACAATGGGAGAAGATGTTGGGACGCCGAATCCTCGTAAAAACTCAGAAGTTGCCACTGACTCCGATTCTAATGCATACCATATTTGGACCGGGGGGGATTTTGGCATATATATGTCAAGAAGTACTGATTCGGGAGATTCTTGGGAACAGGAAAGTACTCGAATTAGTCCCATTGAGGTAATATCTACAACTTTTCCTCAAATTGATGCTGGAGATCCGGGGCGTATTGCAATAACATATCTAGGTAGTGAAAACTCAACTGAGCTAGGGGGCCTAGATATTGATGGTCAAGTATGGGGCGGTAATCCACATTATGCAAATAGTAATGTGAGCTATTATCTATACATTACATACAGTCTAAATGCATTAGATGCAAACCCAATTTTCCATACCGTTAGAGTATCTCCAGATCCTGTGCAAATTGGGAGTATATGCCTGAATAGTGGGGATTGCAGGGATATCGGTGGCTCGAATAGAAATTTACTAGATTTCAATGATTTACATATTGATCGAGAAGGTAGAGTATACGTTGCTTTCGCGGATGGATGTACTGGAGTTTGTGCCACTGGAAACAATTCTCAGCCAGAAGATTCGCGTAGTAAAACAGGCGGCATGTATTACTTAGGAAGCGGTCCAAGCCTATATGATTCGGTTGGAAATTTAGTTGAGTTTGGGACAGGTTTATGAAAATCAGATTGCATCAATTCCTCTCCAAATGTGGCGTTTTTACCTCAAAAAAAGAGATAAAAGAAGCAATATGGAATGGAGAGATTCAAATTAATGATTCAATAGTGAAAGACATTAAGTTTGAATTTAATACTAATACAAAAAATGTCTCTTATCGAGGTGAAATTCTAAAATTGCCCGAAAAGAATTATTATTTCATAGTGAATAAACCGGCGGGATATATCTGTTCGAGATTAAATAACCAAGAAAGAGAGTTTGGTAAAAAATCTATATTCGAATTATTCGAAAATAGAGTTTCTAAAAATGTCTATCAATCATTAGTGACGGTAGGAAGGTTAGACGAAGACACTACAGGATTACTATTGATAACTACTGACGGTAAAATAGTCGAGAAAATAACAAATCCTGAAAATCATATCTCAAAAAAATATCTTGTTAAAACAGAGTTAGAAATTACTGAAGAAGAAATTATGGCAATTAGAGGAGGAGTTGCTATCAAAATAATTGAAGATTCCCATATAGAAGAATATGTATCAAAACCGGCCCATATAATTCTTCAAGAGGTAGATGTCGCAATATTAACAATTCATGAGGGAAAAAAAAGGCAAATTAGGCGTATGTTCGATGCATTAGGGAACTATGTTTTGTCGATACATCGTTTAGCAATTAGCGACATGAAATTAGAAGATTATGAGATTAAGAAGGGCAATTTTAGAGAGGTTTCTAAAGAAGAGATTTTAGAAAAATGCTTCTGATCAAGAGTCTTGGGAACAAAAGATATCCAAAACTTTAGGATATAATTCATGTTCAACTTTTTTTACTCGCTCTTGTAATTTCTCTATTGTATCTCCTTCTAATATCGGGACCTCTTGTTGGGAAATTATTTTGCCGGTATCGACCCCTTCGTCAACTAAATGTACTGTGCAGCCAGTTATTTTAGCACCATCTGCTAATGCGTCCCGATGAGCATGGGCACCAGGATATTTAGGCAATAATGAAGGATGAATATTGATTAGTCTGCCTTTCCACTTACAAACAAAGTTGGGTGTCAATATTCTCATATAACCGCTTAATACTACAAGTTCAATATTTGAATTAAGCAAAATATCATGTATCGAATTTTCATGCATTATTCTTTGCTCGATATTGTTCTTTGATTCGGGTAGAGGAATTGCTGCAACAGGTATGGAAAAATCTTCACCATATCGTAAACCTCCAGCATTTACATTATCTGAAATAATTAATTTAGTAATGTGCGTACATGGGTTTGATTGTTGATAGTTAAGGAGTGCAAGTAATCCTGAACCCCCGCCAGATATTAGTACCGCTATTCGCAAGGGATCGTTGATCGAACCTTTACGAGGACGTGTGTATGGTTCACTCATACATATCGGAAAGGGTGAGTCCGCTTGAGAGTTTGCAATTATCTGATAAATTGATACATAACCATTTATGTCGTAATATTGGGTCGGAGTTCTGTGGACAGATTAGAAACTGTAGACCAAGTGGTCGAGAAATATTGTGTTTCTAGTAGTCCTATGAAAAGTAAGTTATATGTGGGAGCTGGTTCATTATTCATCCTTTTTGCAATAATTGGGATATGGGTTCCTGGTTGGCCTACGGTATCATGGGCGGTTCCCGCAGCATTCTTATTTTCATTATCTAGTGAAAAATTATTTAGAAAAACCCTGACTAATCCATATTTTGGAACGGCAATATTTGATTACTATGCAACGGGAAAAACAATACCTAAACATGCCAAATACAGCATAATTATTATGATAATGATAATGACTTCTTTCTCATCTTATTTCGTATGGCTTGTGTCGACGAAAGGAGATGGGATATGGAATGATATGTCATCATGGAATGGTGCAGATCCTGGTTTTGGATTTATAACAATACTAGTGTCTGGAATAATCGGTGTTTGGTATGTTGGAATGAAAGTTACAACTCGAGAATGAAATATTTACAAGTGTGATAAAACATTACTTGATAGGTTAATTCTAATCTCAAGACATATATGAAACGTGGCTTTATGGGTTGTGTTTTGTTACTTTTGTTCTCTTTTAGTATTATATTTAGTAGTTCAGCCATATCAGAAGAAAGCGAATATTTTTCATTATCCGAAGAAGTTATTATCACAGTAGATAGTACAAATTTAAGGTTCTCACCCTCGGAAGTTACTATTACAGAGGGAGATGTTGTGCGTTTTTTCTGGCAAGGGCAATTATTAGCACATAATGCAGTGGAAAATAATGAGGTCTTTGACTCCGGCGAACCGGGAAGAAGTGTTGATTATTCATTTACATTCGAGATTGGAATGAATGGAACCTACGAGTTTGTCTGTGAGCCACATGAAGAGGCAAATATGGTAGGAACAATTACGGTAAATCCGTTGATAATTGAAAATGAGGAGGCAGAGGAAAAGAAAGAAAATAAAGTTCCTGGGTTCTCTATCTCATTACTACTAACATCACTAGTTACAGCAGGAATATTAGGGGGGAGGAGAGATTATGGAGATTTTTAATTCAATGAATATGCCGGAATTAAAAAAGGATGAATTCATTATACCATTGTTTACTCTAGACACATTTCTTCTACCGGGTGATCAAATGATGATGAGGGTTTTTGAACCCAGATATAAACAAATGTTAGATGATATCGCATTGGACGGTTTGCCTTATGGGCATGTGATTTCAAATCCATCGATACCTGAATTAAACGAAATGTCTGTACCATTTGATGTTGGGACATTAGTTGAAATAAATGATTTTCAAGAGCATGGTTCTAATTTGTTATATCTGGCCAATGGAGGGAGAAGGTTTCGTATTAACTCACTAATTGAGCCGGCCTTAAAACCGGAGTTTTTTGATAGTGTATTTCCTTCTGTAGATGATTTGGTTGGAGAATATATTGAAGATTTCCCAGCAGGAAAGCTCTATGTTAGAGGTATTGTAGAATTGATCCCAGAGCTCTTAGGAGAAATTGATATTACAAGATGGGATTACATACTTTCTCTTTGGAAATCATATATCGAAATTATAGCTCAAATTAACCAGATGGATGTTAATGATCTTGACATTGACGAAGAAGTCAACAACATGTTTCCAATTCCAGATGTTAAATCATTATGGAAATTATCAGCATTAATTCTTGATTCTGTCGAGAGTCAAATACTATCCTTGAATGCAGAAAAGATTGAGGAAATTTGTAGCTTAATTGAGTCAAATATACAAAATAAAATTGCAACGGTTCGATTGTTTAGACAATCTAATGAATAGGTCTGATAAAATGGATAAAGGGAATGATTTGAAAGATATTGAAGTTTGTTCAAACTGCTTTAGTCCCCGTATTGTTCCTTATATGGGCTACGAAACAGGAAAACGTTTCATATGCCAAGATTGCGATCATATTAGTGTTGTAACTATTATCTTTGAAAACTTGGATGAGTTAGTGAAAGCGCTAAAAAATAAAAGAGAGGGTTAGTTTAGTGCTTCAAAGATATAGAATATTCCGCTACAAATTATTCCAAACATCACCATGTTATGAATATGGGATGATTTCAATGATTGGAGCCATTTTTTGCCTACTCTAACGCCCAGCAAAGCTGAAATTACAAGTACAACTATTAGTGTCATTTCGTCGGAAATTTCTTCTGTTCTGAAAAATAAATATACAGGTATTCTTGAAATATCTACGCATAGTGCTAGTACACTAGCAGTTGCTGCATATGCCATCTTATCAGGCAACCTTCTTGTAAGAAACATCGCCCTTAAAGCGCCTTGGTGCCCAGACAATCCCCCCATGAATCCCGAACCAAAACCACCTAATCTATCATTAGATTCTGGAATTCGGTATCCGGTCCATTTTTCACTAATTGTAAGGATGGGCAATATTACTAGGAATATTCCTACTAACAAGAGGAGAGGGTCATTGGGAACTTGGTTTTGTAACAATGCTCCAATTACAGCCCCCCCAACTAACCATATACCATATCGTCTAAATGCTTCAAAATTAACTGCTTCTTTTAATGCAAAATATTTGCCAGCATTATGTGCACAATGTACCACTGCTACGACTGCAACCGCTTCGTGAACAGGTAGTAAAAAAAGTACCAAAGGAGTTAGGATTGTAGAAAGACCGAAACCCGCTGGAACAGTCAATGCAGCAGCGAAAAAAGCACCCAGAGAAACAAGTACTATCTCCTCCATGTCTTATGGAAGTATCCTATATTAATCTACTTTCCACCTAATATCTCAATGTTTTGAATTGTTTGTATCAATGTAAAAATAATCTTTGACCTGTAAAGAACATAGAAATTCCATGTTCATCGGCAGCATCTATACACTCTTGATCTCGTATTGAGCCCCCCGGTTGCACAACAGTTGTAACGCCTATTTCATTTGCAGTATCAATGCCATCTCTGAAGGGGAAAAAGGCGTCAGAAACCATCATTGATCCAACTGCCTTGTCACCTGCTCTTCTTGCAGCAATTCGCACTGCCTCTACTCTGCTCGTTTGTCCGGGGCCAACTCCTACTGTAGCAAATCCAGTATCGGTCTGAGATACCAATACTACTGAATTGGATTTTACCTCGGAAAGTACTGTTGAGCCAAATCTTGCTAAAGATATCAATTCGGGGGACCCTTGTGTCTTTGTAACACATTTTACGGAAGACCAATTAATGCTGGGTGGGCCTTGAATTTGCGCTACCCACCCTCCATCTAATTGCCTAATTCGTAATTCGTCTTCTCTAGGTAAGAATTTAGCTAAGGTAAGCATTCTTCGATTTTTCTTCAAAGATAAAATTTCTAAAGCTTCTTCGCTGAAACCGGGTGCAATTATACATTCTAAGAAATGCCCTCCTATTTCCTCTGCGGTTTCCTTTTCAACGATGGAAGTAAAGGCTACAACACACCCAAAAGCACTTTCTGAATCACTTGCCAATGCATGCTTCCATGCATTTTTTTGAGATGAATCTATGGCCGCTCCACAAGGATTTGTGTGCTTAATTATCACGCATCCATGATTGTGTATATTATCCATATCTCTCAACAAACCTCTTGCTATTCTCAAAGCGCCATCTAAATCTAAATAATTATTGAAAGATAGGGCTTTTCCTCCATGCTGAATAGCTGCTGCCAAACCACTAGGGCCTAATGCTGAAGATGTTGGGTAAAAGGAGGCGGGTTGATGAGGATTTTCGCCGTATCTCAAAGGAATTCCTTGCTCGGAGGCAAAATGGAGTCGGTTTGGCGTTTTTTCTCCTATGAAGCGTTTCTCTAATTCATTACTTACTGCGGCATCATAAGCTGCTGTACACTGAAAAGCATTTAGAGATAATTGCTTTTTGATTTCGGAGCTAATTTGAGAAGGGTCTCCTCTATTTTCTTTGAGAGCATCGATAACCATCTGATATTGGGTTTCACTTGTTAAAACTAACACATCTTTGTGATTTTTAGCGGCAGAACGGATCATGGTAGGGCCACCAATATCAATCATCTCAATCAGTTCCGAATTAGAGACTGGAGGATCTTTTGCCGCCACCGATTCGAATGGGTAAAGATTGACACAAACTAAATCGATGGTAGAATAATTCAATTCTTCTAATGTTTTCATGTCGTCTGCCCTATCTCTCCTCACTAAAATACCGCCGTGAACAGCAGGATGAAGCGTTTTGACTCTTCCATCGAAGCATTCTGGGTGCCCTGTTGCTTCGCTAACATCGATTACATTAATTCCCGCTTCCCTAAGTTTTCTAGATGTCCCCCCAGTAGACAGAATTTCCCATCCCATTTCCGATAACGAAGTTGCCAGAGACTCTATTCCTGATTTTTCCCATACACTCAGTAGGGCGCGTGGCGCTGTCATATCAAGGCGTAGAAGCATAGGGCTTGAAGTGTTTGTTAGAAGTACTTTCAGTCGCCACGAGAAGAAATTACTTGGTCTATTCTGAGCATTCCAATTGTAGTTTCACATGCTAAATGTAATGATTCTGCTATTATTGTTCGAGGATGCCATGCTCTATCTATAACCGATACTTTACCGTTCTCATCGATTCCAAAAAAATGTTCTTGGTTTCTAGTTGCCGCCCTCAATTCAAGTATACTGTCTAATGAGTCATTGCCTGAGTTTTCTACAAGTGCTCCTGGAATTGTCTCCATTGCTCTAGAAAATGCTTCCATTGCTAAACGTGCACGGCCTGGTTCTGATTCAGAAGAGACTCTAACAGCATGGGCTATTCTACTGTATATAGCCCCACCTCCGGGTAGAACTTCTTGGTCCTCCATTGCTAATGATACAGCTCTCAGGCCGTCATGCAGTCCTCTGATTATTTCCTCTGTAGCGATATCTCCGGAACCACCAACCTCAATTGTAACTAATCCTGGTTTCTTACATCCATCTATTCTAATTATATCTTCGACCATATCACTTGCTTCGTTTCTTTCCCAAACAACAGAAGCACAAAAGCCCAAATCTTTTGTTTCTATATCAGATATTGAATCTACAACTTTTGCACCCGTAGAAGATGCGGAATTATGTATCTCAGATGAATCGAGTTCCCCTATTGCAAGGATATTATTATCTGCAAGATTATGCAAAATATCGCGATCTATTTCTCCACCGCACAAAACTAGCGATGCTCCACTATCTATTAATGACTGTGAAATACTATTCTTTCTATCTTGCTCAGCATCTACAAATGCCTCTAATTGATCTGCTGATGTAATCTGTATCTCAGCAGTTCGCGACATTTTGCGAATTTTGATGTCGCCAGAAATTACTGCCACCTTAACATCGGAAAGTTTGTTTGGTAAACTGTCCATCAATACTCTACGACGGAAAGCTACTCCGTGTATTATTTGCGAATCTCGAATACTCCCAGTATTAGATTTGAACATAGCAATATTCTCTGCCCTAGGGATTTTCTGTGTCTCAGATATTGATATCAAAGATTCTACAATAATAGATGAAAATAAATCTAGAGCCCCTTCTGTTCCTTTACCGGTTAATGCCGTTTCAGCGACTGATAATAATTTATCATCATCAATTTCTCTTGAGTCTAAATTTATTTGCTTTTGAGCGATTTCAAGAGACTTACGAAAACCTTCGACCAAAGTCAAGGGGTGTAATCCTTTCTTGAGAAGATTATTCCCTTCTTGGAGAAGGCTACCGCAAAGAAGCATGGTTGTAGTAACTCCATCCCCACAGTTTTCCTCTTGAGAATTGGCCATTGAAACCATCATTTTTGCAGCAGGATGTTTGACTAATAGTTCTGCTACAATTTTCGCTCCATCATTCGTCACTGCAGTGGTCCCATTGGACTTATAGAGCATCTTGTCTAAGCCCTTTGGACCGAATGTTGGTTTCAATAAATCTGAAAAAACTCTTGCTGCATTGATTAATTTTTCTTGTACTGCAGTCCCACTAGTGATGCTGGTTTGTTCCGGTACAATGACAACCGGAGGTTGCCCCGCCCCATCACTCATGGACTAATCGGGACTATGGGCTGTCATGAATCCTTTGAATGCTAATTTGATGAATTTTAATATTCAATGAGCAATAATTCTATCCGTAATTGATTACGCCGAAGGGTCGTGGATAGGTTTGTTAGTGTTGTTTGTACTATGCTAATTTTAGCAACAATGGCATATTCCGTTACTCCTGTTTCAGCACAATTATTGCCTGAAGTAATATTGACATGTGATGATGATGCTGAAATTAATTCGGGAGATACAAAAACGGCAATAATAACGTGTGAAGTAGAAAACCCGGGCATGTTTCAAGAAAAAGTGGAAATTCAAGTTGAATCTGGAGAGTTGGCGAATGCGGCACCTGGTTCAATGATAGTAGCACCGGGAGATGCTGTGGAAATTCAAATAGCATTAAGATCCGATGAAGCTGAAGAACCTGGAGAAATTCCGGTGAATGTAACGGCAACTGTTACCGAAGTTAACGGCATACCTCATCCATTGGGCCCTTCCGATTCTGAAGAAATAATCATCACAATTATCGAGTATCGGTATTGTGGAGCTTCAATCGGACAGGGCGGAGGAGTTTTTGACGGAGGAGATGAAATATCCATTTCTGCTGCTGTCAATTGTAATAGTAACAAAGAAGGAGAAGTAAGTTATCAAGTCCATTTGATAAAAAATAGCATGGGTTCAGCATCTTGGCCGAATGGGTTTGAAAATATCGATGGCAATTGTGAGGTAGATGTCGGAGTTGGAGAAACTGGAGGAAATTGTAACTTTAGGATTGGCACTCCTGATAACCTAGATAGTGATTGGGAGGGTTGCATAGTAATCATAGAAGTAGGTGAAGTTAGGCCGAATTCTTGTCCTAATTCTAATAAAGTTGATGTTAAAATCAAGAAAAAATCTGCAGGCCTCGGGCTTGAATTGGGGGGAAACGAATCACTTGTTGAACAACTGGGCATAACTGAAGAACAATTGCCAGTAATTGGAGGAGCTATTGGAATAATTTTGGTTATTTTTGGAGGATTTATTTATTATCGTAGAAAGGGCCGAGAATACGAATAATAGTTATTCCAAGACTAGTATGTGCCATCTCAATATCATTGTCCAAAATATTGCTAGCCCCCATGATGCAGTACTAGGGAAATCAAGTAAATTGGAATAAACAAAGTACTGAGACACTGTGATTAACGTAATTACTGAAATGTCGATTAAATTAGGGTAACCCCAACCGGATTCCCTAGCAATATGGTCTCTATTCTGTATAACCCAAATTATTGAAAGTGTGAAAAAAAGTACAATCAGATGCCCTATAATCCATCCAAGAGACGAGCCGAATGCAGACTCAATACTATCTTGGAAGGTTCCCAAAAAGAGTGAGGCAATGTCAATCATGATTCCGACGGTCAGATGCTCATTATTGAATTGAATGTACCAATATTCTTTACTTACAATTAAAAATTATCAATTATTTAGTTGATTTTTAATTTGGTCCGACCATTGGCTAGTATCAAAATCTGTAAGTTTCTCGAATAATTCTAGATCTTGAAGTATTTCTTTCCCGCAAGTATTGTAATGTTTAGAATTTAAACTATGAGTTACTCCCTTCTTACTCAATAATGGAAGGTTGTAAATATTGAAATCTCTTTTTTGTAGTTTTTCAACTATTGGTTTTTTTACGAAACTAGGAATTATTGAAAATAGTAGCCTAGTTACTTTGCCTACAAGAGTCATGGGTCTTCTAGATGCTGCGCTGTTCGAATGGCGGTTTTCGTCAACATTATATTCAACCGGTTCAAGATTGAGGAAAATTTCAATTCTCTTTAGAGTGGAAAGTGGATCTGTTTTCAACATCGCACTATCAATGATTAGGAAACTGTCTAAATTGAATTCTTTGAGCCATCTTGACATCGATAAACCATACATTGAATCGTCCCTTAAACGGTTGTCAGACCATGCCTTTTCAAAAGTACTCCAATCAACACCATTTTCCACTGCTTCTTTTGTATTTAGTATCATGTTCCAATGACTAAATGACCTAGAAACGGGTTCTCTAAGACAGAGTATAAATTTCGCTTCAGGAATTTTTTGTTTAATTCGAGAAGGTGCTAGTGGGCACGCAAAAGCATGTATTGAGGCGTCTAATTTAAGGCCTTTTTCAGAGAAAAGAGTTTCAAATCTTCCCCAATCTGGTTCTTCCTTATTACGTACAAATGTTCCACGGTGCGAAGCAATTATATTCGGCTCTTTTGGATTGGAGAGAGTGATTGAATGGTGTTGATCGAGGGCATAAGCAAGCCAAGTTGTTCCTGCTTTGGGAACTCCAATTAGAAATACATCGACCTCTGGCAACTACAACAACTCATATTGTCGACTTACTGCATCATATTTCACTTTCATCATATACGAAATTTCTTTTTCAATATAGATTATGTTTAGAAATAACCGTGTTGTTCAAGGGTAAAACCTTCTGCGAGTAAACGGAGATAGATAATGCACAGATATAATCAAACTCCAAATCTATTACTAATTGGAGGGCCTAAAACAGGCACTACATCTCTTATGAAATGGTTAAGATCTCATAATTCAATATATCATCCTTGGCCGAACGAGAGTCACTTTTTAATGGCCGGTGCAGCTGAATTTCCTACAGCCCCAATATATTCAAAGGGGACAATGATTATCCCTCCTGAGCCCTCATTTCAGGGTTATCAAGATGAGCCTTGGATTATAGATAAATCAGCTTTCCACCTCTACTCCGAACGTGCACTCAGAACTGTTCAAGAAAACATGCCTGAAGCGAAAATTATCATTACATTACGTAATCCTATTGATTTAATGTTAAGTATGCATCAAGAACATTCAAAACGACTGGTAGAATACAACACTACTCAAGAAGAAATGCTCATTAAAGCGAAAAATGCTGATTTTAACGCTGATATTGATAATTCGGAGACTTGGAGTTTTCTGGGATTTCCGCGTATGAAGGCATCTACTTTGAAGTGGGTAGAAAAATTGGGAGATCAGGTCAAGATTGTTCCTCTAGATTCAATTAAGAATGATTCTCTTGCGACTATGAATGACATCTTGTCTTGGTTGGATTTAGAGCAACTTACAGAAGATAGTAAATTACCCCGATACAATGAAGGCGGGAATATGAATCCTGCGAAATGGGCGAAGTTTTTGAGACAACCGCCTAAATCTATCATTAGTCTAATTAAGTTGCTAATACCATCTCAGAAACTAAGAAAAATGATTTTTGAACCATTAAGAAAACCTGGATTTAATCCGAAAAAAACTTCTCGCCCAGAATTGGATAAAGGGATGAGGAAGGAGCTTGAAATCGCATTCAAAGAAGAGATTGATTTTCTAGAAAATATAGAGTCTTATATTAATCCAGAATTATTAATCATTCACTGATTTATTCATTTAAATATTCAGATCCTGTTCAAACTATTTACCGATGGAAACTTAGAGTATTAACTAGCCGCACATATGTGAGTGACCCGAAGAAGCGGCTATTGGTTGTCAAGGCGGCTATGACTGTGAATGGAGGGGCGGCGAGAGATTTGTTGAGAAATTTGCCTGCAATATCGGAAAAATTCGAAGTGCGTTTTTTATGTCTAAATTTGTTACAAGAACAACTGATTAAAGTTCAATCTTTAGGTATTGAAACAATATATCCAGAAAAACAATGGGAGCCTGCAGGAGGATTGTGGAATGAAATTACAGCCGGACAAGAACGCGGCGCTTTGGCGGCATGGAAAACCGTTAATGGGATTCAAGATACTATCGATTGGGCAGAAGCGATTCATCTGACAGGAGGGAATGGTTCCATGGAATTTCTTAAATTGGTTCCTAAAGAAAAATTACTACATTTGCACTTCTTAGAATCTAAACCAGGAATACATGAGGAAATTAATCACCTGAATCCTGATGGAACGGGAGTTTGGCGCCCTCGTATCTTACATTTCTTACAAACATTCCAAAGAAGAAGAATTGAGAAATCATTTCAATCATTTATTGGAAATGATAAATGGATTGTAAGTGCAAATTCTAATTTCTCAGCTTCGAAATTAGAAAGTATTTACAAGATAAAGGGAGGAGTATTGTATCCTTCGGTAGATCTTTCTGAGTTCCCTAAAGATGAGGTTGTTGGAGAAAAGGCGTTATTCGAAAAAATAAACCTAGGGGTTGAACAAAGTTATGTAGTAACAATCGGCCGAATTTCTCGTTTCAAAGGTACATATGAAGTGGTGGATCACATTAAAGAAAGTGGTTTGAATTTAGTAGTAATTGGCGGTAGTTCGCCCGAGGAAAGAGTATCTCTAGAAAATTATGGACGAAAATATAATGTTAAAGTAAGAGTTCTTTCTAATCTTTCTTCAATAGAAATGTGTTCAGTAATGCGAAACGCAGCCGCCATTGTAGGGTTGGCACACGGAGAGGCGTTTGGATTGACGCCGATTGAATCTATGGCCCTTGGGGTGCCCCCGATTTTTGTTAAAGAGGGGGGATTTTGTGAAACAATTGTTGATGGAAAGAATGGTCGTTTGATAAAACGTGGAGCATATGATGATTGGACCAAGGCCTTAACACAGGTTAAAGATCCCGAAATAAGAAATAATTGGGCAATATCGGGAATTGAAAGAATAAAGCAATTGGGATTAACTCCAGAAAATCATTCTATCAGATTATATGAAAAGATACAGGGGATTGGTTGAAAGTTGGGATGTTTATGATTAAAATTTACTCAAAAAATATTAATTTCCAAGACGGCGTACAAAATTCTGAGGAGAGGTTGGCATGAGGGGGACTATCCATTCAATAAATGTCAGCAAAGAAGGAGGGGTTCCGAAACTACCAATTAAAACCACGAGGATTCTTTATGCGGGTTTGGAAGGTGATTACAACAAATTTAGAGCCGAAAGGAAGGGTGGGGACCCTGGGAGAGCTGTGAATCTCTTCTCGCTAGAGAGGATCCACCAACTACAAGCCGAAGGTCACTCAATCGGAGTCGGTTCCACAGGGGAGAATTTAACGATAGAGGGAATGGCATGGGACGCCCTAGAAGTTGGTATGGTTCTGAAGGTCGGTGGAGCCACCATAGCCCTCAGTGAACCTTGTGTCCCCTGCTCTAAGATTGGGCCCTCATTCATGGATCGAGACTTTTCAAGGATTGATCACGACAAGAAGGTCGGTTGGTCAAGATGGTCTGCTAGAGTCCTATCTGAAGGAGATGTTAGTGTTGGAGACCTTATCTCTTTGATACCTATAGAGGATTAGGGGAGATTCTGAAATACGCGTAGCGCTTCCTCCGGCTCCAAGCAGAGGTACCCGAGTGGTCAAAGGGGCTGGGATGAGGTCCCAGTGCGTAGTGCTTCGCAGGTTCAAATCCTGTCCTCTGCACCATAATTAATGTTCAGACTCGACTAGTATATCGTTCCGGTATTAACTACTGGCGTGGTGTCTGTTTCAGAACAAAGAACAACTAGTAAATTGCTTACCATAGTTGCTTTTTTGTCTTCATCAAGCTCGATTATCTTCTTTGAGCTAAGTTGTTCTAATGCTTCTTCAACCATGCCAACTGCTCCTTTAACTATCTCCGTTCTTGCAGCGACAACAGCGCTAGCCTGTTGGCGGCGTAGCATTGCCTGTGCAATTTCTTGAGAATAAGCAAGGTGACTTATTCTAGCTTCAAGAACTTCTATTCCTGCTTGCTTGAGACGAGCTTCAACCGATTCTTGTAGTAGTTCGGCAATTTCTTCTTGATGGCTTGACAAAGAAATGCCTCCTATATCCTTGTCCTCAATTATATCATATGGATATGCGGTTGCCATGGCTCGAAGTGCTGCTTCACTCTGAATCTGGACATAATGATCGTAGTGGTCAACTTCGAAAAGAGCTTCTGCAGCGTCAAAAACTCTCCATACTACCACTGCACCGATATCAATTGGATTAGCATTCACGTCATTAACTTTCAATCTAGCAGATTCAAAATTTCTTATACGCATAGAAATTTTTTGTTTGAAATAGAACGGATTAAGGAAAAAGTGAAATCCTTCTTTATTCACTGTTCCGGAATACTTCCCAAAGAACTGCACTGTAGCGGCTTCATTTGGTGCTATGATAATGTAACTATTCCAATAGATAAGCCAAAGAGGGCCTGTGAATATTATAATCAAAAATGCAAGCCCGCCAAGGGCACCGCCTGCTCCCGTTAATATCAGCAATAATAGATTAATAAAACCAAGAACAATGAAATGAATGAATATTCCAATAAAACCATTCAATGTATTTTTCTCAAAATCTTGTGTAATATTTTCTTTCCTTCTAACTATTTCGCTCATAGTATCGCCTTCTAACCCAAAGATGGTGGTTCGTACTAAATACTTTATACCATTATTAAGCTAGAATACAATAAAAAACAAGGTTTAGTTTATATTCCGCCATCATATCGATGTCCATATGCACATAGCAGGTAAAATTTTTCTTGGCCTAGGAGTATTGATTACATTGGCAGGAGTTGTGATGACGATTGGCGGAGGTGCAGCTCTAAGCGATGCTGGACAATGGGATGTAGAAGAAAAGAGTGAATTCAGTGGATCTGCGGGGGCTACAACTTATTCTTTTAGTGGCGAAGATATTCTTGTAATGGTTAGTGATGATGTGAGATGTGATGAATTTACTATTACTATGACAAATGAGACTGGAGAAAATCATCTAAAGGTTGACTGTGAAGATGATGGTGAAAAACCATGGGGCTCGGAGGATGATCCTAGCGGGTGGTATCACATGGCTACTATTTCATCGTGGGATTATAACAGTGGTGAATATACTATTGATGCAAATGAAAATTATGAGCTTGTGCCAATGTGGGATATAATTCTAGAAGAAGGCGGAGAAGCCGTTGGTGGATTCTTTGCTGCATTAGGAGGAGGGTTTACAGCTTGTTGTGGTATTTTCTTCCTGCTCCTAGGGGGCATATTTGCTATAGTTTTGAAGGAACCTAAAAAGACTATGATTACAGAACCTAGTAGTTTTACTAGTAATAATTGATTTCTCATAGAACCGTTTAGTTCAACAAGATATTCGTGTTCCGAGAGATATGAAGCGTACAGGCGTTGCTGGTTTACTTGTAATGCTGATGTTATCGGCGCCACTAACGGGATGTTTTGCTGAATCAGAAAATCAACCCAAACAAGGCGATTTAGATGTCGGTATGGCTACTCTAGAGGGAGGGTTTTTTCAAAATGTAGAGTTGTCGGCCTCTAATTCTATGTCTGTTTTTATTCCTTACTTAATTATCGAAGATAGTTTCAATTACATACAAAATTCTACAATTGTTGATTTGGAGAAGGGCGAGACGCACACTTTGTCAATATTGGCGCCCCCAAGAACTGAAAATATGGTTTTCATAATCGGAGAATTTGGTAGGGACTTTTGGCCAATTCGAGATCAAGACGAGTCTTGGATGAGTTGGGTAAATAGGGGCGGAGATAGAGATAATTCAAATAATGGAATTGAAAGAATCCCGGCTTCTGGAAATAATACATATGATGCTGTAAATCATAGTTCAAAAACAGGGGGTT
>Ga0315316_10000797_pt1 | contig 21341 bp, 12 predicted proteins | sample M160m3416metaG_FD_203702 | JGI IMG/M metagenome (GOLD analysis project Ga0315316, IMG submission 203702) | Ammonia-oxidizing marine archaeal communities from Monterey Bay, California, United States - M1 60m 3416 | ecosystem: Environmental > Aquatic > Marine > Intertidal zone | place: USA... | reverse complement strand
CTTCAGCCGGAAACGCATTATAAATGCTGGCCCGCATTCCGCCAACACTACGGTGGCCCTTAAGGGCACTGAAGCCTTTGGCTTCTGCCTGACTGATGAAGGCCGCGTCTCTGTCCGCATCGCCCGTGACAAACGTGACATTCATCAGCGAACGACTGTCCTGTTCTGCCGTGGCCTGAAACAGACTGCTGTTATCCAGGTACTCATAAAGTCGACCGGCTTTATCTTCGTTGCGCGTCTGCATTCCTGTCAGTCCGCCATGTTCTTTGATCCAGCGGAAGACCAGCATCATCAGATAGATTCCGGATGTTGGTGGTGTATTGAACATCGAATTGGCGCCGGCATGAGTCCGATACTGCAGCATGGATGTGAGTTCATGGCTGCCGGCTTCCACCAGATCATCACGAATGATCACCAGCGTGACGCCGCTGGGGCCCAGATTCTTCTGAGCCCCGGCATAGATGATGCCGTGTTTTGCTATATCTATGGGGCGGCTGAAGATTTCGCTGCTGGCGTCGCGGACTAAGAAAGCGTCACTGCTGAAGCCCGTGGGCTCGGTCCTGAACTGAGTCCCGTAAATCGTGTTGTTGGACGCATAATGAACGTAGCGCGGGGCATCGCTGTAGTTCATCTCCGATGGAATGTAGTTGAAGTTGGCATTCTCACTGTTGCAGGCGACGTGTGCATTCCCGAATCGTTTCGCTTCCTTGAGTGCCTTCCTGGCCCATGCTCCGGTGACCAGATAGTCGGCCGTTTGATCCTTTGCCAGGAAGTTCATCGGCACCATGCCGAACTGCAGCGATGCTCCGCCCTGCAGAAACAGCACTCGATAATTGTCCGGGATGTCAGCGATTTCACGGCACAGCGATTCCGCCTCGTCAGCGACCGCTACGAATGGCTTGCCGCGATGCGAATGCTCGCAGATTCCAACGCCCGTATCACCCAGCGACAGCAGGTTTTGCGCAGCCTCTTCAAGGACGCTTTCCGGCAGCACAGCCGGTCCGGCCGAAAAATTCCAAATGCGATTGCTCATCGCGATACTTCCATATCTATGTGGTGAAAAAGCAGGAGCCGAGCATTGTGTTCTACTGCCAAAGCCAGTGGCACCGCCGATTGAGATTTCTCCGCGGTCGCGATTCTAAGCCCCAGCGCCCGGATTCCAAACTTCTGTCTGTCGTCAATCGCAATTCTCAGAGACACGAACGGCTGCCTTGAGTTCATTCCTGCCAGCGATAAGATGCCGGACATCGATTTTGGCGCCATGTATCGCTTTCACCCGGGTTTTGAGGGTCTGTCCGTATCACAAATCTCGATTTCGCGCACTTTGCAGCGACCAGCGAGAGCAGATCCGCCGTTTCCGGCAGCAGTTCTCAGAGACCGTCGAAGGCGGCTACGAAGGTCGATTGCATCGACCTTTCTTCAGCAGGTCATTTATGAACCAGGATTCAGGATCAGCGGACAGTCGTCAGGGTCCGCGGCTTCAGCATTTTCAGGCTCCGCAGGGCGACCTCGCGATATTGGCCGGATCGGGCAACCCCGTCTTTGCGCAGAAAATCGCCAATGGCCTGGGCGTCCGCCTGACTCCATGCCAGGCACAGGTTTTCAGTGAAGGGAACGTTTTCGTCCGCATCCTGGAAAATGTTCGCGGGCGGGACACGTTTATCATTCAGGGCGTTCATCATCCGGTCAACGACAATTTTGTCGAATTGCTGTTTTGGATTGACGCACTGAAACGAGCCAGTGCTCAGCACATCACGGCCGTGATTCCGTACTTCAGCTATGCCAAGGGAGACAAAAAGGATGAGCCACGAGTGTCCATTCGTGCTCGAGTCTGCGCCGACGCCATTGAAGCTGCGGGTGCCGATCGAGTGTTGACCATGGATCTGCACAGCCCGCAGATTCAGGGTTTCTTTAGCGTACCCGTAGATCACCTGTATGCCCGCACGGTCATCTGCGAACACATCAAGTCCATGGATATCGATGATCTGGTAGTTTGCAGTCCCGATGCCGGCTTCGCAAAGTCCGCAGCCGCTTATGCCAATCTGCTGGGTGTGCCGGTTGTCATCGGCAACAAGACTCGTCCCGACCACAGCGAGCAGGCCGAGATTCTGGAAGTGATTGGGCAGGTTAACGGCCGCAACGTCCTGATGGTGGACGATTTTACCACCACCGGCGGATCGCTGTGCAGCATGGCGGAAGTGCTCAGAGAACGCGGGGCGAAGGACATCTACGCAGCTGTATCTCACGGTGTACTTGCGAAAGGGGCCTCGGAGCGAATTCAGGGCAGTTTGATCAAGAAGTTGTTCATGACAGACACTATCGAGTCGCCCGTCGAGCCGTTGTGTGACCGAATTGAAGTCATTTCCGTCGCGCCGCTGTTTGCTCAGGCCATTCGCAGCATTCACGATCGTACCAGCGTCAGTATGCTGTTCCCGGACGAAAAGCAGGTGTGATGACGGCCAAGCTTTCCCCCATGATGGAGCGATACCGGGAGGTGAAGGCCGAGAATCCTGGCGCAATTCTGTTGTTCCGGATGGGTGACTTCTACGAGCTGTTCTACGAGGACGCTCAAAACGCAGCCCGAGTACTGGGGCTCACGCTGACCAGTCGGGACAAGTCGTCCGAGAATCCGATTCCAATGGCCGGGTTCCCGTATCATCAGCTGGACAATTATCTGCAGAAGCTGATCCAGTCGGGATTTCGAGCGGCGATTTGTGACCAGGTGGAAGACCCCAGGAAAGCGAAGGGGCTGGTGCGTCGTGAAGTGACACGAGTGATTACGCCTGGCACGCTGACTGATGACCAGCTGCTGGATCCGCGGATCAGCAACTTTATCGCGTGTGTCGCACCTGCGAAATCCAGCATCGGCCTGGCCTGGCTGGAACTTTCCACAGGACGTTTTCTGGTCTCGGAAATTGAACCGGCGTTGCTGCAGGACGAACTCGCCCGCATCAGTCCGGCGGAGTGCCTGGTCCCGGAAGAATCCGTCAATGACGGCGACCTGCCCGTTGCGCGAGTCGACCTTGGCGGACCTGTGCTGACGGGCCGACCGGCCTGGTGCTTTTCGAAAGATGAATCCCGCCGGTTACTGCACGAACATTTCGGCACAAAAACGCTGGAAGGCTTTGACGTCGAAGACCATTCACCGGCCGTGACGGCGGCCGGGGCGCTGCTGGAATATATACGTGATACGCAGAAGTCTGCCCTGCTGCATATTACTCGGCTGGAAAGCTATCGACGCCAGCGACACATGGTCATCGATGAAGCGACACGCCGCAGTCTGGAACTGACTCAGACCATCCGCGACGGCCGGCGCGAACAGACTCTGCTGGGTGTCATCGATGAAACCTGCACTCCCATGGGAGCTCGCCTGCTGGCAGACTGGCTGTCGAGTCCGCTGACTGATATTGGTCAGATCGGTCAGCGGCTGGACGCTGTCGAAGAAATGGTCAGCAACCTGACGCTGCGTGACGATCTCAGAGAATTGCTGAAAGGAATATACGACCTGCAGCGACTGACGTCTCGAGTCGCCACAGGGCGCTGCAGTCCGCGGGATCTCAGTTGTCTGGCTTCAACGCTGGGACAACTGCCGAAGCTGCGAGCCAAACTGGCGGAACGCAGTGCGAAGCGACTGCGGACGCTGGAAGAACGAGTCGACCTGTGTCCGGAAGTACGGCAGGCGATCAGCGAAGCCATCACGGACGAACCGCCGATTTCCGTAGCCGACGGCGGAATCGTTCGCCCCGGCTTCAACGCGAAGCTTGACGACCTCCGTGATCTGTCCAAAGGTGGCAAACAGTGGATCGCTTCTTACCAGGCACAGGAAAGTGAACGCACGGGAATCCCGAATCTGAAGATCGGGTTTAACAAGGTCTTTGGCTACTACCTTGAAGTCACCGGCGCACATCTGAGTAAAGTGCCGGAAGACTACATTCGCAAACAGACGCTGAAGAATCAGGAACGATATATCACACCGGAACTGAAGGAGTACGAAGACAAGGTTCTGCGGGCGGAAGATCAGAGCAAAGCGCTGGAGCACGAAATCTTCAGCAAGCTGAAAGAAGATGTCGCCGAACACGTCGTTCGTCTGTTGTCGACAGCCGAAGCGCTGGCGGAAATCGACGTGCTGGTGGGTCTGGGAACACTGGCCGCCGCAGCCGGTTATTGCCGCCCGGAAATTACCGAAGATCCCGTGCTGGATATTCGGGAAGGTCGGCATCCGGTATTGGACCGACTGATGTCCGCGGGCGAGTTTGTGCCGAATGATGTGAGGCTGGGTGTCGAGTGTGATTCCACAGAACAGGGATCGGATTCATCAGATCAAACACAGCAGGACATGTCGCAGAGCTGTGCTGCCATCAACCCCAATGGCCGTGTGCAGCTGATCACCGGTCCCAACATGGCTGGTAAGAGTACGTACATTCGTCAGGCGGCGCTGATCACTGTGATGGCTCAGATGGGATCTTTTGTGCCAGCCAGCGAAGCTCGAATCGGAATCGCCGACCGTGTGTTTGCCCGGGTTGGTGCCAGTGATGAGCTGGGCAAGGGGCAAAGTACCTTCATGGTCGAAATGACAGAAACGGCTCGCATTCTGAATAGTGCGTCAGAGCGCAGCGTCGTCATTCTGGATGAGATCGGTCGCGGTACCAGCACCTATGACGGTATCTCACTGGCGTGGAGTATTACCGAACATCTGCACGACGAAACACAGTGCCGCACAATGTTCGCTACGCATTACCATGAACTGACGGATCTGAGTCAGACCCTGAAACACGCCTCCAACTGGCACGTCGCCGTGCAGGAAAATAATGACGATGTGATCTTTCTGCACCGAGTCGTCGAAGGTGCCGCCGGCCGCAGTTACGGGATCCATGTGGCCAAACTGGCTGGTGTTCCTCGCAGCGTGACTCAACGAGCTGCCACGATTCTGGAGTCTCTGGAGTCCCAGCATGTCAACGACGATGGCCGCCCTGCCCTCCCTCGGCGGGAGACCACCCGCCAGACTCAGCAGCAACTGAGTCTGTTTGAACTGCCGGAAGATCCACTGCTGGATGAAATCCGCAACATGCAGGTCGACGACATGACTCCCCGAATGGCGATGGACGAGCTGTATCGTCTGCGGCAGGAACTGTCGGCCAGAAAGACTTGACCGGCTCTCGAAGTTCTGTCAAGACAGGGAGAAACGCAGGCTTGGCGAAAGTTCGGCGATCCGGAGTTTGGAGCGCCCCAATCCTCCTCCGGCCGCCTGCTTTCTAGCGGGCAGGCCCCGACAGACACGAACCAGCAGTCAGCTTTACAGAGTCATTTTCCGCTGTGATTCGCGGCCGCGCCGGTCGTCACGACATTCTTATGTGATTTGTCCGTATTTCTGACACAGAACATTTTAAAACTGGTTTGGTGGGCATGGTGGAAGGTGTCACAAAGCTGTCGTTCTTCAATCAATTTCTAGATTCTGCGCAACGCCTCATAAGGTGATCCGGAATCACTATGAGTCTTGACACTGCTTCCGGTGTGCGACACATTCCTTACCAGGTTCGATCATCGCCGACGCACATCGGCATGGATTCGTTTCATGTCTTGAATTGGCGATCGTTCCATATAGAGTGAGTTCCTGTACTGAACACAAAACTCCATTCCGTATCAGTGAAGGAAGAGATGGAGCCGCCGCGCCCTGCCTGTCTGTTTCTCTGCCTGGTGTGCCTCAGTGCCCCGCCTGCGTTTGCCTCGGCGTCCGGGCCCAACGTCCTTCTTATTGCGGTCGATGATCTCAACGACTGGGTGGGCCACCTGGGCGGACACCCGCAGGCCAGGACGCCGAATATCGATCGCCTGGCTGCTCGGGGAGTCTCATTTACACGAGCCTATTGCTCGGCCCCGCTGTGTAATCCGTCGCGGATCAGCCTGCTTGCCGGTGTGGAGCCTTCGCGGTCCGGCGTGTATGGGAATGGCGAGAAGCTGCGTAACAAGTTGCCCGATGCGGTCACTCTGATGCAGTATCTCAGAGCAAACGATTATACAGCCAGGGGTGGCGGAAAGATTTTTCATTCGAGACGCGCGGGTGATCCGGGTTCCTGGGATTTCTATTTCGTGCCATCGCCGTCGGATGGCCAGGGCCGGGTCAGGCCCACGAGTAACCTCCCCAAGTCCGCCTGGGCACCGTGGGGACCACTCGATATCGAAGACAAAGACATGTTTGACGTGAAGGTCGTCAACTGGGCGGTCTCCGAACTGAACCGGACGCACGAGCAGCCGTTCTTCCTGGCCTGCGGATTCACCAAGCCACACCTGCCGTGGTATGTGCCGCGGAAGTATTTCGATCTGCACCCGCTCGACAGCATCCAGCTGCCCGCCACGAAAGATGATGACCTGGATGATCTGCCGGCCTCTGGGAGGAAGCTCGCATGGAAGGTCTATGACCCTTCAGGCGAGAGAGACTTTGCAACTCCTGGTGGCGATCACGCCAACGTCATCGCCCATGATCAGTGGTGCAAAGCGGTCCAGGCTTACCTCGCGACAATCAGTTTTGTTGATACCCATGTCGGCCGGCTGCTGGAAGCGCTTGAGCAGAGCGGGCATGCCGACAACACTATTGTCGTGCTGTGGGGTGATCACGGGTGGCATCTCGGCGAGAAACAGCACTGGCGCAAGCACGCCCTGTGGGAAACGACGACGCGCACACCACTGATCATAACGGCTCCAGGCATCGCCGCAGTGAACAAGCTCTGCGAACGTCCCGTCAGCCTGATTGATCTGTACCCAACCCTTGTCGAACTTTGCGGCCTGCCTGCTCGCGACGGTCTGGACGGCCAGAGCATCGTGCCGCTCCTGAAAAGCCCCAGGATGAAATGGCACCGCCCCGCGCTGACAACGTACGGCCCGGGTAACCATGCCGTGCGAACCGGGCGTTGGCGTTACATTCGATACCACGACGGCGGCGAAGAACTGTATGATCACAATCGCGATCCACATGAGTGGCAGAATCTGGCCACGTCGCCCGAGCACGCCGACGTTATTCGTGAGCTGAGAAAATTACTCCCCGCAGAGCAGCAACCGTGAAGTAAGTACCGGTCACGTCATGATAATGCAGTGCGTCTACACAGTTCATGGCACTATCGGCCAGCAGCGGTGAAAGTCGTACTGCCGACAATAAATTCCGGCCGGATGCCCGTCAGGATTCGGCAGCATCCGGGGGGGGAAGGTCGCGTTTGCGGCGCAGATCACCATAATACATCCGGAGTTTGTCCGGGAAGACGGAGTCCTGCACCGTAAGGTCATCATCGAATAAGCGAGATTGTCGCCTGACGATCGGCAGTAAGAATGGACCTCCCCGATAATTGCAGTGCAACATTCGTCCCCTCTGGCCCTCAAAGGAATATGACTTTGCTAACCCAGCGCCCTCAAGCCCGGCACATTGCGACCAGCCTTCTTCTAATCACCATTTTCGTTTTGTGGACAGCCGCGTCATTCGCCGCCGACCGTCCTAACATTCTGTGGATCACCAGCGAAGACAACGGCATAAAGTGGGTCAGCTGCTATGGCAGTACGAATGCTCACACACCAGCCATCGACCAACTGGCAAAAGAAGGTTTTCGCTACACCCATTGCTTTGATAATGCCGCAGTGTGCGCTCCGACGCGTTCGTGCTGGATTACCGGCATGTACGGCATCAGCAATGGTACTCAGCCGATGAGAAGCCGTAACGAGATACCGCATGACCGGATTCTCTATTATCCCGACCTGCTTCGCAAAGTCGGCTACCACACATCCAATCCTGGCAAAACAGACTACAACATCGGTGGTCGCGAAGACAAAGAGTGCTGGGATTACAAAGGTGGCAAAGGCAAATCGCAGTATGGCTGGAAATTTCGCAGGGCAGGTCAGCCGTTCTTTGCTGTCGTGAACATTGGCGATAGTCATGAAAGTCGAGCACACGGTGATGTTGATTCGCTGGACAAGGATCCGGCGCAGATGAAGCTGGCCTCTTACCATCCCGATCTGCCGGTCATCCGAAAGAACTACGCCAAATATGCGGCCGCGGTTGAAAGAATGGACGGCAAAGTTCGGGACACCATCGAAGCGCTAAAGAAGGACGGACTTTATGAAGACACCATCATCATCCATAATTCCGATCACGGCGGCGTTATGCCTCGCAGCAAGCGGTTCCTTTATGCCAGCGGCGTACATTGCCCACTGGTCGTTCGGATTCCGGAAAAGTACAGCCACCTCTATCCGGGGAATCAACCTGGCGATACTGTCGATCGCATCGTCAGTTTCGTCGATATGCCGAAAACCTGGCTGAGTCTTGCCGGAGCCGAAATCCCTGACCAGTTTCAGGGCACCATCTTTCTTGGAAGAAACGCTGAACCGGCGCCGCAGTACCACCTCAGTTTTCGTGAACGAGCAGACGAGCGACTGGATCATGTGCGTATGATTCGTGACGAGCGTTTTGCCTATCACAAGAACTATTATCCGTTCGCCCCTGCCGGCCAGCACCTCGCTTACCTGTGGAAGGCTCCGGCTACGCCCGCATGGGAGCAGCATCACCGGGAAGGCCGAACCGATGAAATCACGGGGCGGTTCTTTCGTCCACGCGTCTCAGAAGAGTTCTACGACAACGACAGCGACTTCGACAACGTTCACAACCTCATCGACGCTCGGATACATCAGGCGAAGATTGCGGAGCTGAAGGCCGAACTGCGTCGCCGCCAGCTTACCCTTTATGACAGCGGACTTCTGCCGGAAAGAATGCGGGAACGTCGCGCCGCTGAACACAATATGACCATCCACGACATGGTCCGCGACCCGAAACTGTATCCGCTGGAAAATTACCTCGACGCCGCCGACACGGCGCTCAGCAGAGACGCATCCAATCTCCAAACGCTGATGGCACAGATGTCACACGCCGATGAAGGTATGCGATGGTGGGCGGTGGTTGGTTTGCATCTGCTGGAAACCGCAGGAGCCCCGGCAGCCAATGTTCTCGAAAAGGCTCTCGCTGATGAATCGCACGAGGTTCGCATGATGGCCGCATGGACGCTGGTAAGACTTGGCAAATCAAAGGCTGCGCTCGAATGTCTCGACGATTTGCTCTTCGCCGAAAAGTTACCTGTATCCAACGAAACGATGCTGCACAATCTTATTGACTGGATGGGTGAACCTGGTCTGCCGTTGGTGAAAAAGTACATCGATCAGGGAGGCAACCAGCAGGGTCGCTACGGAATCGGAATCTTCGGCCGTATTGCCGAACTCAATGGCTGGTCCGAGCCATCCGCCAGGTGACTGGACGACACGTCAGCTTCTTAAGGCGGATGTCGCGTATGGAACGGACGAACCAGCACGTCGCTCGAAATATGATCGGTGGATGATACTCTGATACTAATCTATGGCGCCAGCAGTAGACACGCGACAACATTGGAGGGGTACAATGACCCAATCCGAAAACTCATACGCCGAAGAATACAATCCTTTTCAGGCGCCGGAAAACCCATTCGATCATGCGGGGCTCGGTGGCACGGATGCCGAGTCTATTCGCAACGAATATTTGTCGCATGAAGCTTCTGTAAAGTCTGTGGGCGCGCTTTACATGATTGGCGGACTGCTGTTCCAGGCCGTTTCCGGCCTGCTCATGTTTGCCCGCGCGGACGTTGCCAGAGGCGCGTCTGGGATGTTAATTCTATTATTTCCACTGATCGGCATCCTGCAGTTGGTGACGGCCTTCGGACTTCGCGGACTGCAGGGCTGGGCACGAATCCCCACGGGTATTTTATCGGCGCTGGGGCTGCTCAGTTTTCCCATTGGCACACTGATTAATGGTTATATCCTGTATCTCATCTTCAGCGCCAAAGGCTCCATGGTGTTCTCGGACGATTACCGCGAGATCATTGCGCAGACGCCGCACATCAAATACAGGACCTCCATCATCGTGAAGTTCTTCCTGTTGCTGGTGGTGTTGCTGGTGACATTCGGCGTTTTCATGTTTTTCGGGATATGATAGCGATGTCTGATTGTGAGCCGCTCATGAACGCGTCAGTTGTATTCTTGTATAGGGACTCGACACGTAAGTCGGGTACTTAGCGGATTTGTATGTCAGCGTCCTGCGGTGATTGCTGAAGAAATCAATGTGAGAGACGCCCTTCTTCAGCTCGATCTCCGCCGTCCAGACTTTCCTCGCTTCGTCCCATTGCATATCGGACCACTGTTCATCCGGGAAGTGTTCTCTGAGATACGCCGCACTGCCGTCGATTCCGCGGTTGTAGATCCACCAGATGCGACCGCTTTCTGACGGTTCGTCGGGCGGAAAGCTCACGGTCACCGTGATTCTGTCGCCGGTATGCTGATATGAGATAGTCGGCGTTGCCGGCATGTCGGGCGCGTCAGCAAAGAAGTGGCTGATCAGAAAGGCAGACTTGTTCGCCTGGCCCTTCTCTGCGGTCGGATGTGGCTTCTGCCCGTGACCTGCATTGCACTCCAGATAAACCGGCATCTTTGGATGATGTCGGCCACCCCAGGCCACATCAAAACAGACAAAGTCATGTGTCCCGGGATGAAAGAACATGTCGACGTTGCGAGTCTTGAGCTGCTTGAGGTTGCGGGTCACAAATACGTGATCAGCGACCAATTCCGCAGTTTTCTGAAGATCCCCCCAGCTATGGCCTGCTGCAAGAGCCCTGCGGTTGTAGATCGGGCCAAACGTGCCACCCAGAAATGGATGCCTCAGCAGCCGTTCCGGCCCTCCCTTTCCCGTATCTTTGGTGATGCCGTCCACATAACGCTGGTTGAATGCCCGAAGTCCCGCCCACGCCTCCTCATCGCACATCCGCAGTGGCGAATCCCAGATCGGCGAGACGGAGGCGTGAACGGCTGTGGTTCTTGGATCCTGGATTAGTACGGCACTCGGAGTGGCTCCGTTTTTGGAACCGCCTGACATCGCAATCCTGCCCTTGGCGAAGTGCTCGGTTTCCGCATATGCGGCGGTGATGCTGCGCATCAGGGTGGCCGGCCAGCCCCAGTACTGAATGGAATATCGTGGATTCAAAGTTTCGATGAATTTGTCATCCATCTCCTTTCCCAGTTGCTTCTGATCGGACTGAGCGAGTGTCTGAACCATGGTATGTACAAGTCCCACGCCGCCTTCGAGCAGAATTCGATCTACTCCATTGACCCGCATATCTCTCTGGAAATCACGCAGTCCGTGTCCGCCGGTCAGATGGAAGCCTGTGGCCTTTCCTGTCAGGGGAACAACCATCCGCACAGGAATTCGGTAATCCTGATCTGCCCACACGTGGCCGACACTGATGTTGATAATCTTTTGCCTTGTGGCCACCGGGCCATCGACGGTGTGCCAGTCCTGGATCACTTGAATATCCAGCGTACCGGCATCGAGCATTTCCAGCATGTCGATGACCGGTGTTAGACTCTCGTCAGCACCATGGGCCGGGAACGCAAGGCAGGTCAGCAGTGCCAGACTTGATGCCGCTTTTACGACGATACTCATCTCATGTTCTCCCCAAAACTGAACCGTATCCAATCAGAACCGCATACCGCGCGGTTTCAGTCAACAGCGGCCAGAGAATAGCATCGAATTTCTTTGTCATTACGAAGATAGATGCTGCGGTTCGCGAAAGCAGGGTGCGACCATACCAGTTTTCGACCACCGACAACCTGATGAGTCGGCTCGATCAGGTTGGCTCGACTAATTTCTTCGTAACCCTGTGGACTCATCCTTGCGATGATCAGGTCCCCAATATCGTTCGCTAGGAAGAAACGGTCGGCATGTCTGACGGTAAACACATTTCCCCAGGAAACTGGTCGATGTTTTTTCTGCGGATCCTGCTGAATGCGCGATGCTGGTTGAAAGGTCGACCAGACTCGTTCGCCCGAATCAACGCGGGCGCATATATACTGACCGTTGTTGCCGCAGGCATAAATATGTCCTTCATGAAGAAAGGCCGTGTTGTGCACGCCGCCGATGCCGGTCCTGGGGCCGCCAGTCCAGCGCAGCGCGGCTGAGCGTCCGTCTGTCCCCACTTCGATCATTCCGCTCCTGCGGTTGTAGCTCATTACGAACAGCGATCGGTTCTCGACCCTTGGTGTCGCAACCGACATCGCGTATGTCGCTTCAAATGGAACCGTCCAGAACAACTCACCGGATTCAGGGTCAAGCGCATTCACCGAGTGGCTGTCCCAGACAATCAACTGGCGTTGACCGGCAATGGTGTAAATCATCGGCGAAGAATATCCAGGCTCCGGTGCCGTGATTGCTCGCCAAAGCTCCTTGCCCGTTCGTTTGTCCAGGGCAACGCATGTGGAACCTTTGCCACCCGCAATACAGATCAGTCTGTCACCGTCGATCAACGGCGAGGAAGCGATTCCCCAGTTCGGAACTTCAAGGCCGTACCGATGCTTAAAGTCAATCGACCAGACGACACTTCCGTCGCTGACGTGCAGGCAAAGCAGGTTGCCCTCAGCACCAACGGTATAAACCCGGTTATGGTCGACCGTTGGTGTCGTTCGAGGTCCGATCGCGTAGGTTGCCACACTGCTGTAGGGACAGTCGTACCGATGAGACCACAGGACCTTGCCATCAGATTCACGCAGGCAGAACACTCGCTCCTGTCCCGGCAACCGCTTGCGAACAAAGTTCTGGTTGCCGGAAGGAGTGTCTTCGTGTGGAACTTCGTCCGTATCCGTTTCATCGGGTATCCAATCCATCACGAACACACGTTCTGCAGCGACACTCGGCCCGCTGTAGCCACCTTTGATTTTCGTCGTCCAGCGGAGCGCCGGGCCGTCGCCGGTGAATGTTTCGACGATGCCCGATTCCCGCCAATGTGAGTCGCGATCGCGACCCAGCCATTGTGGCCAGTCATCTGCCACCGCCGCCCCCCATGCGGCGCAGCACATCACAGCGAACAGAAGTCGGAGTACATAAGTCATGAGATCAGGCTGCGACTTTGGAGTTCAGGAGATGCCTTGCGCTCCAGGTAAGAGAGGGTAGAGGGTGATGGTTATTTCACTTCCCAGCGGAAGGTCTCGCCTTCGGTGACCAGGTTTTTCCGCAGATTCAACTTCGTGCCCGGCTCGGCGAACGACTTGGGCGCGAGCTCCCGCATTTGTGTTTTCAAGTTCTCATGTTCAGGGCGCGCCGCCAGATTTGTCCATTCATTCGGGTCGGACTGTACGTCGTAGAGTTCTTCACCGTCTTCGCCGTAGCGGATGTAGCGCCAGTCCCGGTTGATGATGGCATATTCACCGGGGTTCATGTGAGGAAGATACACGCTGCGATCCTCTGCTGCTGCAGGATCAGCGAGTGTGGCGGCGATGGATTTTCCTTCCAGGTTCTGATGTGGCTGCGGCAGTCTGCACATCTCCACAAACGTTGGATACATGTCGATCAGGCTCGCAGTGACATCCGTCTCTACGCCGCTGGCCACTCCCGGACCGGCCCAGATGAACGGCACATTGGAAGTCCGTTCCCACAACGTGTGTTTGCCCCAGTCCCCTTTTTCGCCGTGGTGATAGCCGTGATCGCTCCAGAGCACAACGATTGTGTTGTCGGCATGAGGGCTCGCTGCAAGCGCATCCAGCACTCGTCCCATCATCGCATCGGCATAGCTCATACACGCCAGGTAGCCGTGAATCGCATCTTTGATCGCATCAAGGCCTTCCAGTTTTTTGTGAATTCGTGACCGCGCGGTCTTGATTTTCCTGATCTTGGGGGGCAAGTCATCAAGGTCATCCGCTTTGTAGGGTGGATGCTGGATGTCGTCGGCGTTGTACAGATCGAAGTATTTCTGCGGGCAGTAATTTGGAAAATGCGGAGCGTAGATTCCCACGGCAAGAAAGAACGGCCTCTCTCGCTTCTGTTCTAACGTTTCGACGGCCCAGTTGATGCGCTGTGTATCGGCCATTTCTTCTTCCCGAGCGTTCGGAATAGCGCCCCATTCCAGAAACAGACCTCCTGTAATTTCCTGCCCGCGGTTGTAGATGCTGTTGGGGAACGGATCGGGAAACGGTGTTTCTTCGCTCCATGAATTAAGTGGCCAACCGCTCTCACGCTGGCTCTGATTGCGGAGAAAGAATTCCGTCCAGCCGCGCTGGTCAATGGCTCCGGCCGGATGATGAAACAGCTTTCCGGCTCCGAACGTTTCGTAGCCGCTGTTGGCAAAGCTCAGCTGGAGTGGCTCAATCTGCGGATGATCGTGGAAATACGTGGCCGTTCTGTAACAGCCGGTCGTGGAAGCAAACTGCCCGGAGAAAATGGCAGCCCGAGAAGGCGCACAGAAGACGCCGGCTGTATGAGCATTCGTGAAGTTCACTCCCCGAGCGGCCAACCGGTCAATATTCGGCGTGATGGCACACGGTGTCGTCTTGAGACATCCGAGCCAGTCGTTCATGTCGTCGACCGCCAGGAACAACACATTCGGAGCCTCGGCCCGGCACGTCTGCGCCAGTCCCAATAACAGCCATATCCCCAGAACACATCTTAGCAGGTTCATCTTTATTCGTGTTACTTGTCGCCGTGTCGGAACTTGGGACGGATTAAACGTCGTCTATTCGCTTTACATATACTCCGGTGACAATCAAATTACCAACATGCGGAATACGGAATCACAATGATCTCAGCATCGTGTGCAGCATGCTGCCGCGTCCAGGAATGAGTCTCTCTGCAGCAAAACTGACGATCACCACTTCAGCAGAAATCCGGTGCGGCCTATGGCACGAATCATTCCAGCCTTTCTGGTTCTGTGTGCCAGTTTTATCTCGTCGCGGTGCAGTCCGGCTCAGCCTCCGGCCGTTGGTCTGTCATTGTCCAGCAGCGCTGAAGGCGGGTTTGTTGGACTCAACGAGACCGTTGTGTTCACAGCTGCAGTCAGGAATTTGTCTGAGCAGCCGGTAAAAGCAACACTGAAGTGGTCGGTTCAAACCGTTGCCTTTGATGTGCCCCAATCCCGCAGTGTGCACCTGGAAATCAAAGGTACAGAAACGGAATTGCGGTCGTATGTGTTACCGATGACGGCCGTTGGATTTGCCGAAGTTCAGTGCAGTATTGCCTATGCCAACGACAGGACGTTCTCCCAGAAATACCGCGTCGGCACGGCCCCTGAGTTGGTGCTGAGCGAACTTACAAAAGAGAGTGACTTCGACCGTTTCTGGAAGGGCTCACTGGCTGAGCTGAAAACGATTGATCCGGATTTTGAATTCGTTCCACAACCGGATCGGGGAACCGAAAAAACCGACGTGTTTGAAGTAACGATGCGAAGTCATGGTGATATCCACGTTCGCGGGTGGCTGCAGGTACCGAAGTCAGAAGGTCCTCACCCCGCGGTGATTCGTGTGCCGGGTTATGGATCGAACATGAAGCCTCTTGGTGAAGGGAGAGACTGGGACGACATCGTCGTCTTTTCTTTCAACCCGCGAGCCCACGGTAACAGCATGGATGAAGTGCCGGGAAAGCCGGTGGATTACTGGATTCGAGGACTCGATGATAAGTCAACTTACTATTACCGCGGCGCGTATCTGGATTGTGTGCGCGCGGTGGACTTCATCTGTTCGCGTGCCGACGTGGATAAAAAGCGGATCGCCGTCTGGGGAGGCAGCCAGGGCGGCGGCTTTGCATTCGCCACAGCTGCGCTGGACCCACGAATCGACTTTTGCGCGGCGGACATCCCTTTCATGTGTGACTGGGTGAACTACTTCAGGCTGACTGTCTGGCCTGAGATGGACAAATGGATTGCGGACAGTGACAACCGCAGCTGGGAATCGACGCTGCGCACGCTCAGCTACTTCGACACGATGAACATGGCAGACCGAATTCAGTGCCGGACGGTGATGGGGGTCGGATTGCAGGATGCGGTCTGCCCACCGTCGACGAGCTTCGCAGCCTACAACCGCGTTCCGGGGCAAAAGTCATTCAAGGTCTATGCAGACAAAGGCCACGGCCTCGGTCCGGCTCACCGGAACCGTGTCTGGCAGCAGATCCGTACCGCATTCGAATTGCCGATCGAAGAATAACACTCGCACTGTCCTCGACCGAGCACTCGATTCAAACGAGCGACTTGTGTATGTGATTGTTCTATGTTGTTTACCGGGGTGAGGACGTAATGTTGTTGGCCGGGATCGGGCTTTCAAAACCGTTGTAGGCGTCAGGCTTTACTCCTCGAGCATACCCGCCGCCTCGGAAGGTGTTCGGCTGGTACGTGCCCACAAAATCAATCGGCGAAACCGCTTTGATTTCTTCTTCCAGACCCAGCATCCAGTACGTCGCATTGACCAGCATCCGACGATAACCGTCATTCAGGATGTCCTCGGAAGCTCCGTACAGTGAGGTGAACACACGCCCCTTCTGACCATTTGCGCCGGTGTATTCGCGAGTCCATTCAGAAGCCATGGGGGGCTTGGATGCATCCGGCTCGCCGTCGAATTTCATGCTCATCAGCGGCTGAGCCATCGTCAGAATATTCCAGTCGTCCTGCGGCACGGCATTATACCCGCCGCACTGCACATGAATATCTTTGACGCCCGTCAGAATCGGATGACCGGCCTGTTTGGGAATGATCGTAATTCGAGTGCTCTGTTTGTGATTTCGGCCGTAGTGCCCCACCCAGGTCTGGCCCAGCACCTGATGGCCGAACCCTAATTCATAGCCTTTGGTTTTGGCCTGAAAATCATATTTCGAGTACTTGCTTTCTTTGTTTCCGTACTTGAAACCGTGCGTTGAAGTCCGCAGTCCCATCACGGGGCCACCACGTTTCAGGTAGGCATCGATGTATTTCATCTGTTCATCGGGAAGAGCCTGAAACCGGGTGAACATCACCATACCATCGGCGGATTCAAGTGCTTTGAGGCCGGGAATATTGGATTCTCCTGCCTTGATCTCCCCGTTTTCGTCCAGACCAAACAGGACTGTGCAGTCGAACCCATGATGCACGGCCAGTATCCTTGCCATCGCTGGAAGGGTTTCTTCGCCGCGGTATTCGTGATCGCTGGCGATGAAAACCAGATGTTTGGCTTTGGAGAGGGACTTCGTCCCCTGGTATGTGACAGTGTCGGACACGGTGTCTGATGTCGTTGACGAAGAAGTGGTTTCCGTGGCCCGGGTAATTCCGGGCGCCAGCAGAAGGAACAATTGAAGTAGAGTAAAAAAGCGAACCATCATTCTATTTCCTGTTTGGTCAGGGCGAAAAACAACACTCTTCCACACGTTGACTCTGTCTTTTCTGCAACCGCAGTACTCAGAACAGGGCGTGGCGCAAGTGTGATGATAGCCGATAACGAGGCGACCGTCTTCGATACGCTGCGAAAGTTGTCTGACCAGACGCAATGTCGTTCGGCGCCGGGCGAACGTCGCGGCATCGTCACGCCAGGATTTCATGGGCCACTTTGCCGTAGACGTCGGTCAGGCGAAAATCGCGACCGGCATGACGATACGTCAGCTGCTCGTGATTCAGGCCCATCAGGTGCAGGATGGTGGCGTGAAAGTCGTGGACGTGTATGGCATCTTCCACAACTCGGTTGCCGATATCGTCCGTCTTCCCGTGCACTATCCCCCGCTTCACGCCTCCGCCAGCCAGCCAGCAGGAATACGCATGCGGATGATGAGCACGGCTTTTGGTTCCTTTGCCGTCCTGAGCCCACGGCGTGCGACCAAATTCTGTGCAGAAGACCAGCAGTACGTCGTCGAACATGCCTCGACGCTTCAGATCCGTGATCAACGCCGCGACTGGTTGATCGACTCGTCTGGCATATTTGGCGTGCGATCCAACATCACGATGTGCGGCATCCCAGTTGTCCCGACACGCACCCACGGCGTCGACAATTTCGACGAAACGCACGCCGTTTTCAACTAATCGCCGAGCCATCAGTACCTGTGCGGCGTAAGACGTCTGATTGCTCGACGCTGTGCCGTACAGTTCATGTGTTTTTTTAGTTTCGCGTGACAGATCCAATACCTCGGGTGCCATGTCCTGCAGTCCACGCGCTGTCCTGAAAGAACTGTTCCGAGCGGCCAGCTGAGCATCCCTGCTGCGCCTGCGGAGATGACGTTTATTGAGCGACTCCAGCAAGCCGAGTTCCAGGTTTTGTTGCAGCGCCAGCGATGCGGGCTTCAGGTTAGGAAGGGGTTCCGAGCCCGGTTTAATTTGAACGCCCGTATGGACGCCGGGTAGAAAGTTAGCATCCCAGATCTGTGGTCCGGCATAAGGGCGATGTTCAGAAATCACAACATGGGCAGGTAGATTCGAATTAAAAGTACCCAGTCCCCAGGACAGCCACGAACCCACAGACGGCATGGCGAATCCTGTACTGCCGGTGTGCAGCTGCAAGGTTGCCTGGCCATGGTCAATGTGATCGCACGACATGGAGCGGAGCACCGCCGCTTCGTGGATGACGTTGCGGATGTGCGGGAACAGGTCGCTGACCTGGGTGCCACATTGCTGGTTGGAACGGAATTTCCACAGGGGGGCTTTCAGATATCGCTCGAAGTCCGCGCGCTCCAGTTCGGGACCGATTGACGTATCGTGGTCGTGACTCAGCCTCGGTTTGGGATCGAAGGTATCGACGTGCGAATAACCCCCGGACATGTACAGGACGATGACATGTTTGGCTTTCGGCCGAAAGTGTGGTGCACGAGACGCCGACGCAGTTGCAGTTGACACCCTGGTCACCGCAGCAGCACTCGACAGAGACAAACTGCCGATACCCTTTTTCAGAGCTGTTCGGCGTGAGAAGGATTGATGTGTGGATGTCATGCAACAGGAATTTTGAAACTGCTTCTAGTCGATAAAGAAGAACTCGTTGCTGGTCAACAGTGTCCTGCACAACGCAACGTACTCGTGCGGTACGATCCCGGAGGACTGCGGTACTTCAATGGTCTTGCGATACATCTGCAGAAACGCCTGAATCTCCTGCTGTTCGGTGTCCGTGACGGGCCTGCTGTAAATCCACTGGTATAGCTGACCGACTCGAGCATCGTCCTCGCTGCTGTCAGCGACAACACGTTTCGCGAGTGCTGCTGCCTGTTTCTTGATGAAGGGAGAATTCATTAGAAACAGGGCCTGTGCCGGTACATTTGATGTGTCTCGCTGAGAGGTACTGGTGTTGCGATCCGGACTGTCAAACAGACCCAGCAGAGAGTGACGGAACAGTCGCTGTGTCAGCAGGTACACGCTGCGATGATTGGTGTCGATCTCCTGATGAAACGGCGCATTCAGGCTGTAGCGATGCTTGTACCACGGATCGATATTGTGAGCGGCAGGTTGTGTTTTCTGCAGCTGGCCACTGACGGCCAGGATGCTGTCACGTATTGATTCGGCATCAAGGCGCCGCCGAGTGTATCGCCACAACAGAACGTTTTCCGGATCCCGTTCACAGGCGACCATATCGTCGTTGTCGATCGAAGCCAGTTGGTAAGTTTCCGTCAGCATCATGAGACGATGCAACGACTTAAACGACCAGCCATCATCGACGAATCGGTTTGTTAACCAGTCCAGCAGTTCCGGATGTGAAGGAGGGGTCCCCTGCCGTCCGAAGTTATCCGCAGTGGCCACCAGTCCGCGACCGAAGTGCTGTTGCCAGATGCGATTCACAATGACTCGAGCTGTCAACGGGTGGTCAGGATGAGTCAGCCACTGAGCAAGCTCAAGACGACCCGATCCACTGTCGATCACCGGACGATTTGCTCCGGTGATCGTGCTGATGAAATGCCGAGGCACAACATCACCCGGGTTTGACGGACTGCCACGTCGGTGCAGTCTGGCGTCGTGAGGAGTTCCTTCTCCGACGGCGAACACCAACTCCAACTCCGGATTTTCTGCCAGTCGCAATTTTTCGTTCTTGATCCAGGTAAGACCATGCAGCATTAACTCGCGAAACTTTCCGCCCCGCACCTTCAGCAATTGATCACGTCGCGCGGACAGCGTTTTGATCTGCTGCTGCAGCTTTGTGACATGATCGATGTCGTTATCAGTTTTTTTCTGCAGCGTTGCCAGTTTGGCTTCCAGGGGCTTCAGTTTGCCGGTGACCTCGGCGTACTCTACCAGCGTCGGCTTGAGCCATGGACGAAAGTGGTTGTTGATCTGGTACTCATAACGAGCAATCAGATCCCAGTAAGAAGTCGCCTTTTCACGAGCTTCTCTGCCCGGGATTGCCGGACTGAGATCGGACGGTGACTTTTCGACAGACATCCCCATCCATGGATAAGTTGTGCTCTCAAAGATGCCGTACAGGCCGTAATAGTCGGCACTGGAGATCGGGTCAAATTTGTGATCGTGGCAGCGTGAACAGCGAAGCGTCAGTCCCATAACACCGCGACCGAGCGTATCGATTGTGTCTTCAATGGTCAGGTGCATACTTTCTTTCTTAGCATTGCCAAAACGGCGTGACAGCGCGATAAAACCGGTCGCGATCGTCAGGTCCCGTTTCAGTTGTTCATCTTCCGTGGTCAGGGACATGATGTCGCCGGCCAGTTGAGCCTGCAGGAATCGGTCGTATGGCATGTCACGATTTAGCGAGTTGATGACCCAGTTGCGATACCGCCAGGCACTCTGGATGGGAATATCACCGACGTCTCCCTGCGTATCGGCATATCGGGCAACATCCAGCCACAGTCGCCCCTGCCGCTCCCCGTACTGGTCAGCAGCCAGCAACCGGTCAACAACACGTGCAAATGCTGTGGCATGATCCGCGGGGTCGTTAACGAAGGCGTCAACTTTCTGCGGCGCAGGGGGCAGCCCCGTGAGATCCAGCGTTGCTCGACGGATCAGCGTGCGGCGATTTGCCCTTGCGGTGGCCGTTACCCCGCTCTGCAGTCGACGATCGTGGACGAAACGGTCAATTGCATTCATCGACCACCGTGAATCAGTGATGTCCGGCGGTGTCACGACAATCTGACGCGGACGCAGCGCCCAGTCCAGTGCTTCGTCAAAGGGAATGACGGTTGTAGATGACGGCCCGCTGTCGAAAGCTGTCATGTCCGGTGCCTCGTCACTGCCTGGCCATACGGCGCCGTCGTCGATCCATCTGGCAAGAATGTCCGCTTCTTCTGTCGTAAGCCGGTCATCGTCATCCGGCGGCATCCGCAACTCCTTGTGCGTCCTGCGTACGGCATGAACCAGCAGACTGTCTTCGGACCGGCCGGGCACGATCGCCGGGCCATAATTGCCACCAGTGACAATGGCGACCCGCGAAAGCATGGACACAGCCGCTTCGGCCGTGGCTTCACCTGAATGACAGGTGGCGCAACGATCGATCAGCAATGGTCGCACCTTCAGCTCAAAGTACTCCTGTTTTGCCGCGTGTCCGGGGCTGTCTGCATCATCTGCGCGAAGAGCGGCAGCAGTCAG
>Ga0315316_10000796_pt1 | contig 21358 bp, 17 predicted proteins | sample M160m3416metaG_FD_203702 | JGI IMG/M metagenome (GOLD analysis project Ga0315316, IMG submission 203702) | Ammonia-oxidizing marine archaeal communities from Monterey Bay, California, United States - M1 60m 3416 | ecosystem: Environmental > Aquatic > Marine > Intertidal zone | place: USA... | reverse complement strand
ACGTCTCACGAGTATCATCATCTGCACGGGCTGTTGCAGCAACTTGACGACGCCGAGCAGACGCTTGCCCATGGTCCCGGAAGAATTGCTGTTGCAGAAAAAAAAGTCGCGGCGGCGGAACAGTCGTGCATGGATCAGAAGGAACAGATCCAGCTGCTGAAAAAAACCGTCGATCAGAATTCTCTGAATTTAAAAAGCCGCGAGGCGGAAGTTTCTAAACTCACACTGCGTCTGAACGAAGCAAGTTCCAATAAGGAATACGACATTATTCAGGCTCAGATGGCATCCGCCAAGTCGGCCGATGAAGAACTTGAGGATCAGATTTTGAGTCTGCTGAGTCAGGTTGATGAAGCCGACGAAGAACTGAAACGCCGTACGAATGAAGTGTCCGAGCTGAAACAGAAAATGGCGGACATCGCCACCCGCGTCAGATCGATTGAGCCAGGCCTGAAGAGCGAAATAGAACGACTGACCACTGAAATTGCAGAGGCAGATGCGGTCATTCCGACGGGAGAATCGCGGACTACATACCAGCGACTGCGTGCCGCAATGGGTCCCGCTGCCATGGCACTGGTGGAAGGCGGGTTCTGTACCGCCTGCAATACCGGTGCAACGTCTCAGGATCTCGTGCGGATGAACATGAGCGAGTTCCTGCTGTGTCGAGCCTGCGGCCGAATTCTGTATCTGGTCAGGGAAGAATAAACTCAGGACGCGGCGCACACAGGAGCCCGGCACGTTGAACGTGTCGGGCTTGTTCATGGGCGGAATTCCAGGACGGTGGCTGCTACGGACCGGTCCAGCCGTATTGCCCCAGTGTCATCACCAGAAAAACGATACCCACGATTACCGCCGCCAGTGAAACAAACATCAAGCCGTCGTAGACAGTTGGATCAGAGTTTGGTGGTGACATCGTCGCCTTCCTGAATGTTGCCCTGACGGGTCTTTTCGATTACGAGACAGATCGCCACGTCGGGATAAACTTCCACGACACGGGCGGTACAGATATACTTGTCCTTGCGATATACAGTCAGCAGCTGATTTGCATAAACTTTGTCGTCGCTGCCAATACTGATCTCTGCCAATTCTGCCGTACGCGCCTTGTTCCGTCGTGTCCCCCGGATCTTACCGTCGACTTTCTCCACCTGTGCGGGCACAGCCCCCACAACCATCTGACCCGGATCAATATCGTTCAGACGAAGCAGGTCCTTCAGACGCCCCAGTTCGCTGAGGTGCTGTTCTTCGATTTCCACAGCCGAAGCCAGTTTTCCCGTCTTGTCAAGCAGGTCGTTCTCCACACCCTGAATGTCAGACACCAGTGCTGAGATTCGCAGTTGCTGACTTCGCACTTCCTTATTCAAGGCATTGGCTTCTACAATACGGGCAGCGGCTTCCGCAGTCGCAACTTCTGAATCCGCCAGCGCTTTGTCACGTTCCAGAGCCGCGGCCGCCAGCAACGCCTGATCCTGTGTTGCCTGATTCTCTGCCGCCTGCAGTTGAGCCCGGTAGTTGTCGCGGTCAGTTTCCGCAGTTTCCAGCGTGGCTTCCAGGTCCATCTTTTCGCGGTTTCGGGCGGCAACAGCATCGTCTATCTGCAGACTTTGCTCATCGACAATGCCCTGCAGGTCCCGTGCTTTTGTGCGCCACTGGCCCTGGAACGTGTATACCGCTCCCGCAAAGCACATGAACAGCACGCTGAACACAAGTTGCATTACGATCAACATTTTGCCGACGACGTTATTCATCGAGCACTCTCCAGATCATCGTTTCGAAATGTTGTGTGAGTGAAACCGGACTACTGGTCCGTCAGTTTCTTCATTTGCTGGAATCGATTTTCCAGAGCCTCGTTTTCCAGCTGGAACCGAAGCAGCCGATCTGTCAGAACACGACGAAGTTCTACCAGGCGAAATCGATCGGTCTTCAATTCTTCCAGTTCGTTCTGCAGTCGAATGACGTCCTGGCGACGTCTGGTAGTCTCGTCACGAAGCACTTTCGTTTCGACAGACAACCCCTGGAGCTCCTGTGACTTTTGCATTTGAGCCGAATGTTTGGCTTCCGCATCCTGAGTCAGAACAACAATGCGCTGATTCAGTGCTTCAATGTCCTGTTTCTGCTGCTTATCAATGGTATTGAATGCGGCGATGATCGTTTCTGTCCGGTCCTCCATGGTAGCGGACTCTGCCTCCATCCGACTTGTCTTACTGTTATATGTATCCAGCAACGCCGCATAGGCAGTGGGGTGCTGCTTCGCTGTCCGATCTGTTCCGGTGTTCGGTGTGACCGTCCACGACGTCCCCTCAGCAGTATTCGCGGACTCGAACTTATAGTCCGCTACGACCTCGGAACCCATCTCTACGATGGGATTCGGCCGGCCGAAATAGGCAGCTACTGACATCCCCATGAATGCCACAGAACTGATGGCCAGGAGAATGGTGGCAATTTTGGGGAAAGCTGTTCGCATGGAATGGCTAAGAAGGGCTGGGTGGTAGCGTTACGTTATACGGCCCGAGGGAAAACGGAGTCAAACAGAAAGTGTGTGTCCGGAACGATTTGTGGTATCTCGCGTGAAGTAAAGTGGGCCGCCACGGCATGTCCTCGCCTCATAATATCGGACGTTGCGACCGCGGACTGGGAAATCGCAGGAGAAAACCATCCAGTTTACGCCACCGCGACAACCGTGTCAGACACTAAATTCCTTTAAATACGCACGTTCAGTCCTGTTTCCGGCCGATGAAGCACACCCCCGGAGGTAATTTGGCCTTTCCATCGTCATCTGATTTCTCATGGTTTGTGTCGGCCGCGCCACTGCTTATTGGCACAATTGATATCAGAACGGGTGGCTTTCCGGTAAATTAGCGTCGAAAACAAAGATGTTGACTGGATGTTGGATACATTGCCAAAAGAAACAGCAAAACCGAGTTCCGAAGCGATTCGTCAGTGGCCAGGCCAACCCTACCCGCTGGGCGCCACATGGGATGGTCAGGGCGTCAATATCGCCGTGTTTTCGGAGCACGCAACCAGCGTGGAATTGTGTCTGTTTGATTCGGCTTCGAATCAGACAGAAACGCACCGAGTCCGACTGACGGAGTGCACACATCTTGCCTGGCACGGATATTTCCCCGATCTGCGACCCGGTCAGCTGTACGGCATTCGCGTTCACGGCCCGTTCGCCCCCCACACAGGGCTTCGTTTCAATCCGAACAAGGTCCTGCTGGATCCGTACACCCGTGCCGTCGGACGCGGAATCAAATGGTCAGACGCAATGTTCGGATTCAACGTTGGAAACAACAGTCGGAACGATGATTCCTCATTCAACGAACTGGATAACGCCGCGTTCGCCCCTCTTGGTGTTGTTGTCGATTCCGATTTCGACTGGGGTGATGACCGGCATCCGTGCACGCCGTGGCACAAGACCCTGATTTACGAAATGCATGTCAAGGGTTTTACCCAACTGCATCCAGACGTGCCGGAAGACATTCGCGGCACGTATTCCGGACTTGGGTCAGACGCCGCCATCGACCATTTCAGAAAACTGGGAGTCACGGCGGTCGAACTGATGCCCGTGCACTATCACGTGGATGATCGTCACCTCACCAACAACGGACTGGTCAACTACTGGGGCTACAACACTCTGTCGTTTTTCTCTCCGGACTCGCGCTATTCATCGGTGACAGAACCGCAGGCAGTGGTTAACGAGTTCAAGCAGATGATCAGACAGCTGCACGCAGCTGATATCGAAGTGATTCTTGACGTCGTCTATAACCACACGGGCGAAGGCAACGAGTTCGGGCCGACACTGTCACTGCGCGGAATCGACAATGCGTCATACTATCGGCTGATGCCACACAACAAACGGCAGTATCAGGACTTCACCGGCTGCGGCAATACTCTGAATATGCAGTCGCCACGGGTCCTTCAGCTGATTATGGACAGCCTGAGGTACTGGGTCCAGGAAATGCACGTCGACGGATTTCGCTTTGACCTGTGCAGCGCGCTGGCTCGGGAACTTCATGACGTCGACAAGCTGAGTGCATTTTTTGACATCATTCTGCAGGATCCGGTGTTATCTGAAATCAAACTCATTGCGGAACCGTGGGATCTGGGCAGCGGCGGGTATCAGGTTGGCAATTTCCCTCATGGCTGGTCCGAATGGAACGGAAAATATCGCGATACGATGCGCCGCTTCTGGGCGGGTGACGGCGGTGCCGTAAATGAGTTTGCAACCCGTCTGACGGGCAGCAGCGATCTTTACAAACACAACGGTCGCCAGCCACATGCCAGCATCAACTTTGTGACCGCCCATGACGGCTTCTGCCTGCAAGATCTGGTGACGTACCATGAAAAAAAGAACCTGGCCAATCTGGAAGACAACCGCGATGGAGAAAGCCACAACAACGGCTGGAACTGCGGGCAGGAAGGCGAAACCACCGATGCCGCGATCAATAAGCTGAGGCTGCGGCAGAGAAAGAATCTGTTCGCGACACTGCTGCTGTCTCAGGGTGTACCCATGATTCGCGGGGGGGATGAACTGAGTCAGACCCAGCACGGCAACAATAATGCCTATTGTCAGGACAACGAGATCAGCTGGCTGCACTGGGATCTGGGCGACGAACAACAGAATTTTCTGGAATTCTGTACGAAGGTGATTCACCTGTGGCGTGATCAGCCCGTGTTCAAACGCCGCAATTTCTTTCAGGGCCGTCAAATTCGCGGAGCCGGAGTGAAGGACATTGCCTGGTTATCGGCAACAGGACAGGAACTGACTGACGATGAGTGGAATTCGGGGTGCGTACATTCGATTGGTGTGCGGCTGAACGGCGAATCGATCGACGAAGTCGATGAACGCGGTGAACGAATTACAGGCGACACACTGCTGATGCTGCTCAGCAATCAACCCGTTGCTGAATCGTTTATTCTGCCGCGGCACAATCTTTCGGAGCGGTGGGTGCCGGTGTTCGATACCAGCGTCGACAGACTCACCGACAAGGCATACTCCGCCGGAGAGTCCTATCCGTTGAATGGTCGCAGCGTCGCCGTGCTGATTCTAAAGAACGGCTGGCCTGAAACGCAGAACATACTTCATGACGGACACGACGAACCGCCCCAGCGACACAACCGCTCAGATCAGAAGTCGTTCGACAACTAACGTCACAGGACGCGGCGGTCACCTCGCATAAATCCGGCGATCCGGAGCCCGACGAATACACTGCTATACCTTTCAGTTTCCGGGTACCTGTTCCACGGTTAAAGTCAGGTCTACGGCCCACCTGACCCTGAGGTATTCAGAAAATGTGCCGCAAAGTCACTGGCTGCCAGTGTTCACCGACGGCCTGCAATCGTAGATTGGTGCGTCAGCAACAGCGCCGCTGGACCATTCGTCCACAGTGCAGGCAGCAGACCGACCGGATCACCGGAGTCACGGTGGCCCGGATCATCAATACGGTCAGGTCGGCCCCAGCGTCCAGGCCGTTGCTGCGGGCAGCGGGTGAGACAGTGCTGACCGTTTTCCCACTTTCCTGGTCCGCCAGAAGAATCAAACATAATGAATAAAACGCGTTTACAACTACGGCATGGTCACAACCAAACGCTGTCGGCCGCTGCAAAACTGCTGGCTTGTGCATGCTGCTCTATGCAGGGATACACACGTGGCAGGTCACAGACATGGGGCAAAACCATGGTCCTGACGGCGACGACACTGCTGTTTACACACATTCCGTCCCCGGCAGAAACACCCAACGTCATTGTTATCATGGCGGATGATCTGGGCTACGGTGATGTCTCATGCTATGGCGCCACAGCACTGAAGACGCCGCACATCGACCAGCTGGCCAGCGAAGGCCTGCGATTTACGAGCGGCTATTGTTCAGCGTCGACCTGCACGCCAACGCGTTATTCCATGCTCACCGGCACCTACGCATTCCGTGGCGAACGCACGGGGATCGCTCCTCCCAATGCCCCGGCAATCATTAAGCCCGGTACGGAAACCGTCGCTTCGATTCTCAGGCGAGCCGGATATTCGACCGGCGTTGTTGGAAAATGGCATCTGGGACTGGGGGAAGCAGGCGGACCGGAATGGAATGGGTTGCTGAAACCGGGACCTCTGGAAATCGGATTCGACACATGCTTCCTTCTGCCAACGACCAATGATCGCGTGCCGCAGGTGTTTGTACACGATCATCGCGTTCCCAATCTGGATCCGGCAGACCCTCTGTGGGTCGGAAAAAAAAAGCCGAAGGCTGACCACCCAACCGGCGTAACGCATCGTGACACGCTGAAGATGGACTGGTCACACGGGCACAACTCGACAATCCACAACGGTATCAGCCGCATTGGCTTCTACACGGGCGGCCACGCAGCTCGCTTCCGTGACGAAGATCTGGCAGACAAGTGGGTTGAAAAATCCGTTGAATTTATCGAACAGCACAGAGACAAACCGTTCTTTCTGTTCTTCTCCTCACACGACATTCACGTACCACGTATTCCCCACGAACGTTTTCAGGGCAAGACGTCTCTGGGCTTCCGGGGTGACGCGATCGTGGAGCTCGACTGGTGCGTCGGTGAATTGACGAAAACGCTCGACCGTCTGAAACTTGCTGAAAACACGCTGGTCGTATTCTGTTCAGACAACGGACCCGTACTGGACGACGGTTACAAGGATGACGCCATTGAAAAAATCGGGCGCCACCGCGCAGCCGGTCCATATTCGGGTGGAAAATACAGCGTCTACGAAGGTGGCACACGGACTCCCTTTATTACTCGCTGGAAGGGACGCATCAAGCCAGGTCTGAGTGATGAACTTGTTTGCACCATCGATCTGGCGGGCAGTCTCGCCGCCCTCAGCGGCCAGTCTCTGCCGACTGAAAGTTGCCTTGACAGCTTCAACGTAATGAGTGCGTTGCTGGGTGAAACTACCGGCACCGGCCGCGACCATCTGGTACAGCAAAACAACGGAAACAACGGAACGTATGCGCTGCGATCAAACAAGTGGAAGCTGCACCGTTACGACAAAAAGTCAGCTCGCAACGTAGTCGTCGAACAATCGCTGGCGAATACAAAAGTTCCGCAATATCAGTTGTTCAATATCGACGACGATCCGACAGAGACAACAAATGTCATCAGCGATCACCCGGAAATTGCTGCCCGACTCAAGTCGCAGCTTGCCAGCATTATTGAGGCAGGCCGCAGCCGTCCTTAACTGCGATGGTCATTGCTCTACCGTGGCTTTACGGTCTGTCTTTCGTTGAGTGAAACAGAAAAGTGATCACGGCGGACAACGTCCACGTTTTCGACGCAGGCAGTGACCGCGTGTTCGGGAAGCACTTTCATACGAAGGAAGGCCAGGATACTCTCTGATGTCGCACGCGAGATCACGATTTCGATGTGGACCATCAGACTGACCGCAGAGTGCTGCGGAACGCACCGGAACAGGGAAAAGAGGTATAACCGGTCGCTCCGAGTTCCACAAAGTTGTCGAGCAACCAGTCTTCAAGTTGAGCCTCCGCGACTACGGTCAGGCGGCGCATGCGGGCCAGGCCACCCTTGCGGGCAGCATGGCCGTTGTCCGCCAACGGCCGCAGGGAATCGAGACCTCGAATCTCAAAACGCAGACCGTCCTGTTCGAAGTCATGTTCCATTTCCTCCAGCTTCGCAATCACGCTGTAGTCAACAAGCCTGGTGTCTGACACATCAACGACCAGGTTCCGCCGCTGCACGAGCTCAAGCTGTTCGATCTGCCGGCGAAATGGAATCCAGTTGCTGAAGACGGCTGATTCACGTGCCAGAATCAGGCTTGTATCGTCGTCGATTTCCTGAACTTCGAGGTGCGGTTTGAACAGAGACTTCAGGGGAAACCATCGGCTGAGGTGTTTCGGGGGGCCCGACGTTCTGACAAGGCCCTGAGACACGTTGACACTGCTCCAAATCGTTCTTTGTTGCAAATCAACAGCTTCACCATTCTGCCGGTCCGGTGACCACCAGCAGACCTGATCGGCGTTTGATGTCGCCGCAATCGTTGTGACCGATACATCTCACAGCAATAAGCGGTCGGAGAGACGTGCGGGCGACAGATTTCCGCCTCAGATTCCATTCTGCGGTGTAGGGTTGCCAAAAGACAACATAGCCGGCGAAGCGCTACAGGACGCTTCAGGAGTAATTCCGATGCGACGACTGCTCATCAATCTGTGGAAACAACAGGATGGAATCATCGTCACCTCAGAAATCATTCTGGTAGGAACGATTCTGGTATTGGGCTCGATCGCGGGTCTTTCGACTCTTTCGTACGCCGTCTCATCAGAACTTATGGACGCAGCAAACGCTGTCGACTCACGAGGATCAGATCGCCATCACGGTAACACGTACAAGATGTCCAGCAGCAAACCAAGGCCCGAAATCGCAGGGCGCTACGGGCGCTAATTTAGTCACTGGACAGTAGATCTGATTCGTCCATTCGGGGTGAGCTGCCGAATGGACCTAAAAGCCCCGCTTCACCTGGTGTGTTGCCGGGGCTTTTTTATGCGCTGTGAATAATTCGAGAGTTTTTGAGGTGACGCACATCCGACGGCCACGTACCGGAGCGTCATTTTCGGGACTTATTGAGGATTGGGGCATCGAAGTATTGAGGAGTTGCAGGCATCCGCTTTAATAGTCCGGCTGAGCAACGTCACACATCCCTAACAGCATTCCAGCCGGGCTTCAGAGGAATTGTCGGGGGCTGACAGCAGTCGCCAGGAGGTGATCCAGTCGGCTGCCGTAACCAGGCCGGACAACGGCAGAAAAAGGACTTTAAAGAGCATGACTCAGCACATTTTCGTCACTGGTGGCGTCGTAAGCTCACTTGGCAAAGGACTGACCTCCGCCTCCATCGGCATGCTGCTGGAACGTCGTGGTCTGACGGTCCGTATGCAGAAACTGGATCCGTACATCAACGTCGATCCGGGCACAATGAGTCCCTACCAGCACGGCGAAGTCTACGTTCTGGACGACGGCTCAGAGACAGACCTGGACCTGGGACACTACGAACGATTTACGTCAAGTATCCTGAATCGCGATTCCAACTACACGACCGGCCAGATCTACCAAACGGTGATCAACAAGGAGCGACGCGGCGAATACCTTGGCCGAACAGTTCAGGTGGTTCCGCACATCACCGATGAAATCAAAGACAGCATTCGGCGACTGGCCGCGCCTGATGTTGACGTAGTGATCACAGAACTTGGCGGAACCATCGGAGACATTGAAGGACTGCCGTTTCTGGAAGCGATCCGACAGATTCCGCTGGATGTCGGCAAAGAAAACTGTCTGTTTATTCACTTAACGCTGGTGCCTTATCTGAAGGCCGCACGAGAGGCGAAAACCAAACCAACACAGCACAGCGTGCAACAGTTGCGAACGATCGGTATTCAGCCGGACATTCTGGTATGTCGTACGGAACGTCCGATTGGCACGGAACACACGGACAAGATTGCATTGTTCTGCAATGTCGAAAAACGAGCAGTGATCGAAGAGGTCGATAAAGAATATTCGATCTACGAAGTGCCCATGGGGCTGGTTGAACACAAACTGGATGAACTGATCATCGAAAAACTGGACCTGCAGGCCGGCCCGCTGCAACTGGATGACTATCGGGATCTGATCCACCGAATCCGAAACCCGCGTCATGAAGTGACCGTGGCCGTTGTCGGCAAGTACATTGATCACTGTGATGCCTACAAATCGATCTACGAATCTCTGGATCACGCTGGCTTCCACCACTCGACAAGAATCATCACAAAACGAGTCGAAGCAGAAGACCTGGAAAACAAGGGAGCCGAAAGTCTGCTGAAAGGTGTCGACGGGATTCTGGTTCCGGGCGGATTCGGCATGCGGGGCATCGAAGGCAAGATTCAGGCCGTTCAGTACGCTCGAGAAAACAACATTCCGTACTTCGGCATCTGTCTGGGCATGCAATGTGCCGTTATCGAATTCGCACGCAACGTTATGGGACTGGACGACGCCAACAGCAGCGAATTCCAGGCCGACACTCAGCATCCGGTGATCTGTCTGCTGGAAGATCAGACGGATGTGGAAGATAAGGGCGGCACAATGCGACTGGGTACTCAGCCCTGCCTGCTTTCCGAAGGATCTCACTCACTGACAGCATACGGAACATCAGAAATTAATGAACGACATCGGCATCGATACGAGTTCAACCCGGGGTACCGGGAACAATACGTTCATGCCGGAATGACGCCGGTCGGCACCAGCCCCGACGGAACGCTGGTGGAAGTTGTGGAATTGAACGACCACTCATGGTACGTGGCGGTCCAGTATCACCCGGAATTCAAGTCGCAGCCCAACAGACCACACCCACTTTTCAAAGGATTCGTCGGGGCGGCTCTGGAAAAACGTCAGACCCGCCCAAAGCAGCTGATCTGAACGACGGCTGTACCGGGGCCAGAGACGTTGCTGAGTCCACTCTCAGGTCAGGCAGGCATGGTGTGTACTCTCACACACTGCGACAATCCGTGTTCTGCGTCGCTAAATCACGGTGAAGTTCAGACTATGTAACGTGTCGGTATCGGCCCGCAGTCAATGTCTGCAGGCTGGCACTCTGCGTTGTTAACTGTCGCACCGCACAGCCCGTTCTAATAAACGCCGACTGTGGTCGTCTTTGCAAAGACATGATACGGACGAACACCACTTACGCCGTCCCACGGATATTTTTCGTGAGGGTCTTCACGCTCCGCTTCGTCGCGTTCCAGAAAGCCCGGCACGAAGAACTCTTTGGTCAAAGTGTACAATTTGACGCGACCGGTGGCGTGGTAGTCAACGACCTTCGTATGGTCATCAAAGTCGACGACCTCGACGACAGCCCGAGGCTGGGGAGCATAATATGTCACCTTGTAATCATCTGCCGGATCAAAAGGCTTGCCGCAGGCCAGTCCCATCAGCGTGTTACCGTAGGTCGGTGTCATGAAGACGTTGGGACCCAGCAGTTCCTCGCAGGCAAACCGATTCCACTGCTGAGTGAATTCCGTTCCTCCACAGAAGATCCCCTTGATGCCGGCTTCTTCGATGCTGCTGCCTTCATCCAGCAGTCGCATCGCCAGAGCTTCCAGCAGCTTGGGCGTTGTGAACATACACTGAATTTCGTTCCCGGCGCCAATAATTGCCATTGCCTGGTCGATGACGTGGTTGCTGTACTCTTTGACTTCTTCGACTTTGCCCTTCTTCAGCAGCTTCACCACCCAGCGGGGGTCCAGGTCCACGCAAAAACTGATGCCACCGCGATGCTGTGCCAGATGCTCGATCGCCAGACGCAGGCGACGCGGCCCGGAAGGCCCCAGCATCAGCCAGTTAGCTCCCCGAGGGAAATTTTCATCGGACAGAGTGTCACTGAACATCTCGTAATCAATCCAGTGATCCTCGACAACCACGCGTGACTTGGGCACGCCCGTCGTACCGCCGGTCTCAAAGACATAGATCGGTTTATCCTGATACGGCTGAGGGACCCAGCGACGCATCGGGCCACCACGCAGCCAGTCGTCTTCGAACAAAGGAAACTTCTTCAGATCGTCAAAACAGTTCACATCCTTCAACGGGTCGAAGTTGAATTCCTTCTTCTTTTCCAGCCAGAACTGACTCCCCGTGTCATCGCCGAAGTGCCACTGCACGATTTCCCGAGTTTGCTGATCCAGCAGTTCCTTACTCTTCTTCGCTGCTTCGGCAACATTGCTCACAGGTTGATTCCTTTTTTTTGCAAACGGATGGGGTAGATTGAGGAAGGGGCAGGTCGGGGGTCGGCACTCCGGCACCACAACATCGTATTCGCGGATGTGGGCAATTCAAACCACGACGACGCTGGTTACGTACAATTCTCAAACTGCAGAGCCCCTGGTCAGACATCTTCCCGGATCAAAGTTTCGGGATCCACGTTTTTCCGGCCGTAACCGCGGCCCTGCGGCCACCGGATGCCCCGCAATTCACTTTCTGCAACAATGTTTCCGGAGTCAAAATCTGTCCTCTCAATCGTCAACAGGTCTGGTCAATGAAACGCATCGGAATTCTGACCGCTGGAGGTGACACGCCGGCGCTGAACGCAACAATTTACGGGGCTGTGGAACAGGCGAACGCCCTGGGCATCAACGTCTTCGGACTGCTGAGAGGTTATGCCGGCCTGTTGACAGACGATGTTCCGCACGTTCATCTGAACCCACTGTTTACCAGTATTCCGGAACTGGACCCGTGTCTGGGCGGCACACTGATCGGATCATCGCGAACGTACATCGATCCGGATTCTGACAAAATTGACATCGTCAGGAACAGCCTGGGCCGACTGAAACTGGACGGCCTGATCTGTATCGGTGGCGACGGCACGATCAACGGAATGCAGCCGATTGCAGAGTTCACTCAGTGTGTGTTGGCGCCCAAAACGATCGACAACGACCTGGGACTCAACTATCTGGGCGAGCCCAATGAATGGGTGCGGCGCCCCGGCGACGACGGAGAGGGTTCGGAGGATGTTCGAATCCGCTCGCGCGACCGCATGAATCTGGAAGACATCATCAACTATGCGACTCCCGGCTATGCAACAGCCGTGTTCGTTGTGGCCCAGTGTGTTCGACGGCTCCGCACAACTGCCGAAAGTCACCGGCGAATTGGAATTGTGGAAGTCATGGGCCGACAGTCCGGCTACATCGCACTCGGTGCGGCCTATGGCCAGCCGGATGTGATCCTGATCCCGGAAGTGCCGGTCGACTTCGATCTGCTTGAACAGCGAGTGCGCCAGATCTATGACCTGCAGCACCACGTGCTGATTGTGGTCGGTGAAGGCGCCAAAACAGCAGATGGTCGGGACCTTGGTGCAGCGACACCAACCTATGATCCGGCGGGCAACATACGATACAGTGGGGCTGCGGACGCGCTGCAGAAGATCTTGCAGGACCGCATCGAGCCTGAATTCTTTAATCGCGCCCGAAGTCACGAACCCGCCACAGCGGCGTATTTCACACGTAAAGTCGGGCACACGCAGCGGGGCGGACGGCCAATCCTGTTCGACAGGTTCCATGCTTCTCAGCTTGGCGGCAAAGCAGTCCGGCTCCTGGTCAACGGCGAAAACAATGCGGTCGCCACACTGCAGTATAGCCGCGCCAATGGCCTGGACGTTTCTTCCATTTCAGCGAACAAGCTGCGAAATCAGTGGGGCGAAATCCACCCGCGCTGTGTTCACCCGTCAATGTATGACTCGCACCGAATGCAGACGTCAGAATTCGGGGAAGAATACCTGAAGCCGATCTTTACGAACGCGATTGGCCGCGACGACATTGAATTCCTCAGAGCAGAACTTTTCAGCCCGGGAAATCTTTCAACCCCGTACCAGAGCGTCAACACGGACGTGAGAAAGCGTGTTCGTTACTTATAAATTGCTGTCGGCCCAGGTCACGGGCGATGCTGTACAGCACCTCAAATCGGCGGGGCGCATTCGAACGTCAGCTCGCACCGGAAGGCTGGGCGTCCCGCATCAGATCAGGTCGCGTAGCTGCTTCAGAACTTTGGGAATCTCTTCGAACGGATTCCGTTCTTCGAATTCCAGGGCCACATAACCTCGGTAACTGGCGTTCTGCAGAATGCGGATAACTTTCGACAGATCCGCAGGGTAGGCCTGCTTTCGATCGGCCGTATGCAGCATAACCTTTACCTGAGCATTTACGGCATATGGAGCAATCCGTTCCAGGTCACGATACGGGTCATCTGTGCGAAAGTTCCCGCTGTCGAAATTCACGCCGAACCACGGTGATGACTTGACACTATCAACGATTTTCAGCAATTGTTCGGGCGTTGAAGTAATGCCGCCGTGATTTTCCAGCGCCAGAAAGACACCCCTGGTCGCGGCATAATCCAGGCTTTGATTGATGCCGTCTACGCACCGTTCCACGGCAGCTTCTTCGCTGTCTCCTTGGGGCACCTTTCCGGCAAAGATCCGAATCGCAGGAGCTCCCATGATGGCCGCGTAGTCGATCCAGCGACGACACTCGGCCAGTTGTCTGTCACGAGCCTCCCCGGACACCAGACAGAAGTCGTTGCCGATCGCCGTACCGGAGATATCCAGCCCCAGCCGGTGAGTCCGCTGCCGCAGACTGAGCAGATACTCCGTCGTCACTTCCTGGGGAAAGTAATAACCCGTCAACTCAGCAGCACCGAGACCCTGTTCGGCACAGTAGTCGATGAATTTCTCCAAAGTCATTTCTGCAGCGGCAATCTGCTCCGGAGTTCCCCGGCGGGCAAAGAATTTGTTGAAGCTGTATGCAGCCAGACTCAATTTCAGCAGCGGCTTCCCGTTACGCACGGGTGGATCGGCAGCAGCAACAATTGATGAGGACGAAAGCGGAAGAAGACTGTATGCCGTTGTCGCAGCAGCGGCGGAAAGAAAATGTCGGCGTGTCGGAGGCATTGGTCTTCCTGTGGTTCGGCTGAAAGAATTAAGCAAGGCTGAAAATCGGTTCGGCGTTCTTCGGAAATACTCTAAATCGTAATCCGTCGGTTTCTGGCCGTTACGTCCCACGACCCGACCAGCTGTCCCCGATCAATCACCGCGACATCCTGATGCAGTGCGCTGGTCGGGCAGATGTGCGTAGGAATACCCAGCAGGACGTCGCCGGGCTGGAATTTTTCGGCATCTGGTGTTTCCAGGACCAGATGCTCTTCGTTGTGAATCACCTGAGACGCTGTCGACAGGTCCGGAAAGTAGACTCGCTTACCTTTCGGCGGATCAGCCGCGACAGACTTGTTGCCAAGGTCCAGAGTCACACGGTCCGACGTGGGCCGACTGATCACTCGAGTAACAACAGCAGCGGCGGGAACAAAGTCCAGATCCGGGAAATTTCCGCCGTATCCAACATCGTGAAAAATACCTGTGCCCGGGCTCATCAGGATCGCAGGATTATCCAGTTCCGCATAAACCGGAAACGTGGGTGTACCGCCACACAGCAGTTCCGGCACAGACAGACCTGCCTGTTCGCACCGCGTCTTCAAATCCAGGACCTTCGGCCATTCTGTCAGCACTGCGGCCCTGCGTTCATCCAGGGATTCCTGGTGCTGGTGACCGTCGTAAACATGAAACCCGGCCGGAGTCAGCCCGTCAAGTTGCTCAATCTCCTGATACAGCTGTAAAGCGCCATCTGTATCCGCAGCGATTCCTGTTCGGTGCAGGCCCACGTCCACATCCAGCATCACGCCGACCGAGAGGCCGGCAGCGGCAAGTGTCGCTGACAGCTGACGCAGCGGAGCAGGGTGATCGGTGGTGACGGAAAGTTTGATGTCAGGATACTTTCGCACCAGTTCAACAACCCGTGCGATATTGGGTCCGACGGGGTTGTAAGCAAAGGAAATGTCTTTGGCCCCTGCGTCGGCCAGCATTTCGACCTCGGCAACGGTTGCCGCTTTATGTCGTGTCACGCCTTTTTGCAGCAGGATCCGTACCACTTCTGCCATCTTGTGCGTTTTGCAGTGAGGCCTCAGCCTGTCGACAGAACCTGCCGTCACGATCATCCGATCGATATTAGCTCTCACCTGGTCGGCGAAGACAACCAGCGAGGGACTGTGCAGCGATTCAAGAGTCTGCAAGTCAACATCCGGTACTTTGAATTTCATGACATGATGCGGCCGGAAGAATCCGGCAGTTCAGAATGAGTAAGTTGACTGGCCGTTCGGCAGCAGGGTTCAGAATTCGCACGCCGAAGCTCAAAAAAAATCAGACGCTGATTACAGTGCCAATATTCGTTTTCTGTCCCGAAACAATGCCCACCCGTCAGTACGGGCGTTCCCAATTCGGGTGCTGGTGAATTACCGCACGGCGATCGTATTTATTGAACGAACATGCTGACATGCCGGGAAAACTCGCAGTCAGACAACACGCCCGTTTCATCACACTAATCAAGTTCAGGAATCGGGTCATCCGCAGCAACCTCTTCGCCCTCCCAGTTCACGCTGCCATCGGCTCGGTATAGCAGAATTCGATGCCGACTCCCCGGAACAGGCTGACGACTTTCCGGAATCCACTTGCGGTGCTGTTCAACGATCTTCGCGTATTCTGCAACGTCAGCCAGATTCTGCCACTCGTTCGGATCATCCCTCATGTTATACAACTCTGCACTGCCGTCTGCATAGTGAATGTATCGCCAGTCTCTTGTGCGGATACCGTGATTATCATGGTTGTGTGTTGTAATTGCAGGCCAGTCACGATTCGCCTCGGCGTCTTTCAGCTGAGGCATCAGGCTGTGTCCCTCCAGCCCCCGGGGGGCGTTCAAACCACACAACTCGGACAGAGTCGGATACATGTCAAGCAACTCTGCTGGCTGCTCACAGCGGCCGCCGGCCGCTACTCCTGGTCCTGCGAAAATCAGCGGAACTCGAGTAGAACGATCCCACAATGTATTCTTGCCGGTGATCAGTTTTTCGCCAAGATGCCAGCCGTGGTCAGACCACAGAACAACGATGGTATCATCTGCCTGTCCGCTTCTTTTCAGGGCCTCCAGAACACGGCCGACCTGACTGTCTACAAAACTGGTGCAGGCAAGATAGGACCGGACGATGTTCTTCCACTGATTGGCTTCGATCAGAAACTTGTGGCGTGGTTCCGGCAGTTTCCAGTGCATATACCAGCTGAAGCGCGGCGTGTCGTCTCGGTCGTTCGCCCGAAAGGGCGGCAGCTGAAGCGTTTCTTCAGGATACAGATCGAACCATTTCTGCGTTGCGTAACAGGGGACGTGCGGCAGAAAGAATCCAACAGAAAGAAAGAATGGCTTGTCATGTTGTTTTCCCAGTTCGTCGACGGCCCACGACGCGACTCGCCAGTCGCCCTTGTCCTCGTCTTTGTGAGGAAACACCCCCCAGTCAACCAGCGGGTGAGCAGCCGGTGTCTGTACCAGTTTCTGCTGCGGCCGAACGCCTACACCCGGAGGCGGGCCGATCACATCGAACTCGTCGTCTCTGTTCGCCCGGCGACCGTAACCACCGTGATAAATCTTTCCGGTGGTCAGGGCCGTGTATCCATTGTTCCGCAGGTGCTGCGGCAGCGTCACGATGTCTTTCAGGTCATCAACGTCTCGAAACCAGGGAGCCAGTCCGTACACACCGGTTGATGACGGCCGACGCCCGGTCATCAGACTCGTTCGGGACGGATTGCACAGGGGAGACTGGCAGTGTGCATTCAGAAAAACGGTGCCGCGTTCCGCAAGCGCGTCGATGTTCGGCGTCTGAATCTGCGGATGACCGTCCAGGCAGCCGATCCAGTCGTTCTGGTCATCAATCGCAATAAACAGAATATTCGGCTTCGGTGACGCCGCATTCACAGAGCTGAGCACTGTGAGCAAAATCAGCATACCTGCAGGAACAGAGAAGGATTTCATGATCAAGTCTTTGTCAGAAATGGAAGTTCACCGGTCCCATTGTTGCAACGCTCGCCCCGTGGCTCCAATCAGTGGCTGAGAAAACCGGGCCAAGTGTGCTAAATGGCGGCGACGGTTGCCCATGCGTGTGGTGCATCGTCTTCTCTGTTCTTGTTTTGCCACGGTAGCAGACCGAATCACGCCGACTCAGCACGCCCGCAAATCCGGCAGAATCGCACTAACTTGATGCCGGATGATGCAATTCCGCCACACACTTCGCCACGGCGTCAGGATCGCGGACCCGGAAGAATTCCTGACTTATGCTCACTGGACAGGGTTCTTAGTGTCGGACGCTGACCCGTAAATTTCCTCCGCACGCTCAATATCCAACTCACTGTTCTTACGCGCATTCAGCCAGCCCGGCACCCGCTGATTATTCTGTTCCGAACATCAACTCAAATTGACCCGAGATCTGTCGCGGACAAGGAACTTCACCATGGCAACCGATAAATTTCGTTACCGACTGATCACACGCAGTGACTTCGATGGACTGGTGTGTGCCGCACTTCTGCGAGAGCTTCAGATGCTGGACGACATCACGTTCGTGCATCCCAAGGACATGCAGGACGGACTGATTGAAGTCACGTCACGCGACATCATCACAAATCTGCCATACGTGTCTGACTGCCATTTGTGTTTCGACCACCATTGCAGCGAAGCTGTTCGCAATGGCAGTGTCGTTCGACAGAACTACATCATGGATCCGGACGCCGATTCTTCGGCGCGAGTTGTCTACGGCTATTTCGGTGGCGCTGAACGGTTCACCAATATCAGCAATGCAATGATGGAAGCCGTTGACAAAGCCGATTCCGCTCGGTTCAGTCGGGAAGAAATCCTTGACCCCAGGGACTGGGTGATGCTGAACTTCATTATGGACCCGAGAACAGGCCTCGGGCGTTTCCGCGACTTCCGCATCTCCAACTATCAGCTGATGATGGCGCTGGTCGACTACTGTCGAACACATTCCATTGATCAGATTCTCTCTTTGCCTGACATGCGTGAACGTATCGAGCTGTACAATTCTCAGCGCGAGGCATTTCTTGAACAGACGGCCCGCTGTTCCGGCGTCTTCGGCAACGTTGTCGTGCTGGATTATCGTAACGAAGACATCATCTATTCCGGCAATCGATTTCTTGTGTACGCCCTGTTTCCGGAATGCAACATTTCGATTCACCTGCTCCGAAGTCGTCAGCCTGACACCACAGTTCTGGCCATGGGTAAATCGATTCTCAGCCGTACTAATCCCGTTGATATCGGTGGACTCTGTCTGCAACACGGCGGTGGCGGTCATGCAGCGGCCGGAACGTGTCAGATTCCCGCCAGCGAAGCCGACGCTCTTGTGCCTTCGATCGTGCGGTCACTGGACAAGTCCATTGAGCTGATGGAACCCGTGGAAGCCTGAAGCAGATCGGTCACGCCCGCCTCGCGGAATCTCGTGGATTGCCATGGCGTATGCCGTTCGCACTGTATTTTCCGTGCGCGCTATGGCTCACTTCCGCTGATCGCTAGACTTGGTTGTCACGATCAAAAGTACTTGCACGGAGAAAGACTATGCCGTCAGGAAACGCCTGCCCGGTCACCGACTCCGCAGAAAGCAATCGGCGTGCATTTCTGGCGTCCGCTGGGGCGTCGCTTGCCGTGATTCCCGCGCTGGGCTCCGTCCGTCAAAATCCACGAAAGAAGGCCCGGATTGCCATTACCTTTGATCTGGAGATGAGCCGCCAGTATCCCACAAGAGAAAATATGGAGTGGGATTTTCAGAAAGGAAATCTGAACGAACAGACCAAACAGTATTCACTGGACGCCGCCAAACGAGTCCATGACCGCAGCGGCCTGATCCATTTCTTCTGTGTTGGTCGTGTCCTGGAACAGCAGGACGTCAGCTGGCTGCGACAGATTGTCGAGATGGGTCATCCGGTCGGCAATCACACCTATGATCACGTCAACATCTGGACGAAGGACGTCCGAAAAGTGCAGTTCCGGTTTCAGCGGTCGCCGTGGCTGGTCGCCGGCAAGTCTGTGGAAGACATCATTCAGGAAAACATACGCCTGGCGTCCGCCGCAATGCAGCAGCGGCTGGGAATTACGGCCGACGGATTCCGCAGTCCAGGCGGCTCTCATGCGGCTCTCAACGGGCGCGAAGACCTGCAGCAGTTGCTGTTGTCGCAGGGTTTCGAGTGGGTTAGTTCCGGATATCCGGCGCATAAGTATGGGGCGCCTCAGCAGCCGCCCGGTAAGGACGTTTACGGCTCTATCGTGGACGCCATGGAATCGGCTCAGCCCTACCGGTATCCCACCGGCCTGGTGGAAATCCCGATGAGTCCCATCAGCGATGTCGGGGCATTTCGGACCAGTCGGTGGAAACGTGAATACTTTCTGAAGTCCATTGAACAGTGCATCAATTGGGCCATCGACAACGGCGGCGTATTCGACTTCCTGTGCCATCCTTCCATCATGTACGTGGAAGATCCAGGATTCGAAGTTGTGGATCACATTTGCAATCTGGTTGAAGGCGCTGCGGATGCCGCGGAACTGGTAAGTCTCGGCACCATTGCATCGCACGTACCGTGAACGAATGTACTGAACGGGAGTACGGGATGAACGGTAAATCAACACCAACGACCCACAGCCCGCAAACCGTACACAGTCTGACCGGTCGCCGACCCGTTCAGATATGCCTGTTGTTGGTCATTTCACTTCGGGTGGCAGCGGCTGACGAGCCTCGAGTATACCGGAACAAGCTCGTACCACTGCAAAACGCTGAACCGTTACTGGCCGACTATCCCGAGTTCGTGGAACCGATAAACGAAGTGGGGCGTTTTGAAGCGCCGTTGCTGGTTGACGATGACGACGCCGACCTGAGTGTTCGTGCATGGCGATTTTCATATAACGCTCGGGGCATTATCGAAATGCCGAATCGCCTGAATTCCAGACACACAGCGGTGATCATGGTCCACCCGTGGGGCATTGACGATGGTCAGGGCTGGCGAACTCCGGATCCGGCGGGCGCCGCGGACTTTTGCACGCCGGAAAAAAATCATCTGGCGGGGAAACACACACGCAAAGTGATTGACCCCTTCCTCGAACGAATGAGGCCCAAAGTACCGTTCATCATGTACAGCCTGATCGGCAACGTGGATCCGATTCGCAAGAAGCTGTATCGCACGCTTGACTATACTCCGACTCCGGAAGAACGCACCACGGCAAAACGACTCCTGGCCGAAAAACTCAACGCTTTTGACTACAGCAGCAAACCGTTGCCCGCCAGGTTCCAGCTGTCTCAGCAAACACCGGTCATTGACTATTTCCGCAGCTTCCCGGGACTCACCGCACACAACGACTTCAACGGCGCCGGCTTCTGGCAATTGCCTGTTCCCGTTCACAGCAGCGTCACCGCGGAACCGGAGGACGTGCTGATCTTTGACGTGGAAGGCTACGATCCACTGAAAAAATTTCTGCAGCGACATGATATTCGCCACATTCTGCTGACCGGTTATGCCACCGACATGTGTTTTTGCCGGACGACCGCGGGCTATGAAAACCTGTCGAAAGACTTCAACGTCTTCCTTGTTGGCGACGCGACTCTGGCGACGTTTCCCGCCAACGCTACCCCGCGTTATGCCACCAACGCTCACATATCGTTCGCCTCGATCAATCACCTGATCACTCAGGTTTCCTGGGTCACATCGTTAAACTAGCCGCAACGGGTCAGAGCCTTACCGGATGTCGTCGAGCAAGCTGCTTTGCCGGCAAAAAACAGCATTTTTGACTGAATGACAAGGCCGCACAGAGTGTGCGGTTGTTCCGGCGGGAAAGCCTCCGTAAAATCCACCGCTCTTACCCAGACTGACACTCATTGAAGAGGTCGTGATCGTCCGGTAATGTGGAATGGTCGGGATGTTCAGTCGGAATGATGGGGTCCTGATCCTGCACGGCCC
>Ga0315316_10000795_pt1 | contig 21371 bp, 20 predicted proteins | sample M160m3416metaG_FD_203702 | JGI IMG/M metagenome (GOLD analysis project Ga0315316, IMG submission 203702) | Ammonia-oxidizing marine archaeal communities from Monterey Bay, California, United States - M1 60m 3416 | ecosystem: Environmental > Aquatic > Marine > Intertidal zone | place: USA... | reverse complement strand
AAATCAGGAAATATCGACGGTGACGTATATACTGGAAAAGAAACAGTTAAATACTTAGCTTCTGGTGTTCCAGACAGAGTATTTTTTGCAACAAATAAATCTTCTTTAACAACAGCTTCAAGAGCTACTTTAAGAAAACAAGCTACTTATTTAAGAAAAAATAAAAATCTTAATGTGACAATAGAAGGTCATGCTGATGAAAGAGGAACAAGAGAATTCAACTTAGCATTAGGTGAAAGAAGAGCTAACGCAGCAAAAGATTATCTAATGACTTATGGAATTTCTGGAAAAAGAATTTCTGTAATAAGTTATGGTAAAGAAAAACCTGTTAATCCGGCTTCAACACCATTAGCTTGGTCTCAAAATAGAAGATCTGTAACTGTTAAAGTTAACTAATTAGTATTTTAATTTACATATAGACCCCTTAATACTTTTATGTATTGAGGGGTCTTTTTTTTGCCATTTTATCGAATTAAACATATTAAATGTTTGCTAAATTTAAATTTAGAAATTTAATTTTATTAGTTGTATTCATTGCTTATAACAACCTGTCTTTCGCGGAAGACGAAGAGATATTCTTGCAAGCTATCTCTGATCAAATTCAAGTTATTACCAAAGACCTCAAAACATTAGAGAAAGCAGTTTATAAGAAATCAGATGTTGTCACTTTAAAGCCTTCCAAATCAAATAATTCCGATGGGCTAAATGAAGATATCATGACTAAACACCTTTTAAAATTAAATGAGATAGAAGATCAATTTAGAGAATTAACAAATAAATTTGAAGAAGTTAACTTTAAGCTAGATAAATTATCAACAAGAGTTACAAAAATTCAGTCAGATACACAACTAAGATTTTCAGACTTAGAAAGTGGAAAAACCAGTTCGGCAGCGTCAAAAAAAAATATTTTACCAGGATCAAGTAAACCACAAGATTTTGGAGCAGCTCCAGGCTATCAAACTTCTAACTTACCAAAAGAACAATCTATTAATTCAGTAGAAAGTGCCAAAACTGTTATTGCAGAAGAACCTGAAAAAAGAGAATCTTTACTTCCAAACAAACCAGCGAATGAACAATATGAGTTTGCAGTAAGTTTTATGAAAATTGGAGACTATGAAACAGCTGAATTTGCCCTCAAAGAATTTATTGATAAAAACAAAGATCATGATTTAGCAGGGAGCGCTCAATATTGGTACGGTGAGACTTTTAGAATTAGACAGCTTTATTCCGATGCTGCAACAGCATATTTGGATGGTTATCAAAACTACCCAAAAAGTAAGAAAGCACCAGATAATCTTTTAAAGTTAGGGATTACTATGGTTCAACTAGGTGAAAAAGATCAAGGATGTAAAATGATTTCCGGAATAAAAAAAGAATATCCAAAAGCTAACAAGTCTGTGCTACAAAAAGCTCAGTATGAGCAAAAAAAATTCAAGTGTAAATCTTAGAAACGGATTTAAAAATTTAAGAGATTTATCAAAAATATTTATCAATTTTAAAAATAAAATTGATAATTTAAATAAAAGAAACTATTTAGTCGCTGTATCCGGAGGTCCAGATAGCCTTGCTCTTGTCGCGCTTACAAAAGCCTACTTATTTTGCAAAAAAACTAATTTTCATTATTTGTTAATCAATCATAATATTAGAAAAAATTCAGGTAAAGAAGCTAATCAAGTCAAAAGGCTTTTGAAGAGCATAAATATTAATTTGAAAGTTTTAGTTAATAAAAAAAAAATTACTAAAAATATTCAAGCAGAAGCTAGAATTACCAGATATGACATTCTTACTAGTTATTGCAAAAAAAATAAAATAAAATTTATATTAACAGCTCATAATTTAGAAGATCAGGTAGAAACATTTTTTATTCGGCTTTCAAGAGGCAGCGGTTTGAAGGGCTTAGCCTCAATGAAACCACTTAGCATTATTACCAATCAAGTGAGTTTATTTAGACCTTTATTAGATGTAAAAAAAAAATTTTTAATTAAAATCTCTAAAAATATTTTTGGAAAGTATATTAAAGATCCATCTAACAAAGACACAAAATATTTAAGAACAAAAGTAAGAAATCTACAAAAACCTCTTGAAAAAAGTGGAATAAAATACGATCAAATTTTCAAGTCTATTCAAAATTTATCTTCGAGTAGAGTAACATTAGAAGAGTATTTAAAAAAAATTTTTAAAAGTTTGATTAAAAAAAACAATAAAGAGATATCTATCAACTTCAAAAAATATAAAGAGCTTAACAAAGACATAAAAATTGCTCTACTTAATGAGTCTATTAAATCACTTAAGAAGAATTATTATGATCATAGATCAAAAAAAGTGGTAAAATTAATTAATATTTTGAATAATTCTGAATTTAAAAAAACTACTCTTGGAGGATGTATTTTTTTTAAAAAAGGAGAAAATCTATGTTTAAAAGTTGAAAAAACCTAATTTTTTTAAGAAAAATAGTTGATTTTTTGTCTTATTTACAACTTATTAAACATTACAATATACTTGTTATATTATTATTAATGATTATTTAAACTAATATGAATATTAAAAATCTAATTATGTGGGTCATTATAGTCTTGCTGTCAGTGGGACTTTTCAACATGTTTCAAGATCCAAGTAAAATTAGTTCAGATAGAAATACCTTGCCTTTTTCAAATTTTTTAAATGAAGTTGAAGCAGGAAGAGTTGTTGAAGTTCAAATACAAGGGAATAACATCTCAGGAGTTTTAGCTGACGGCAAAACATTTAAAACCTATTCACCTAATTACCCAGAACTAGTTGATAAATTATCTACTAAAGGAGTTAGTATAGTGGCAGCACCACAAGAAGATAAGATGCCATCACTCCTAGGAATTTTGCTTTCATGGTTTCCAATGCTTTTACTTATTGGTGTATGGATATTTTTTATGCGACAGATGCAAGGCGGAAAAGGTGGCGCAATGGGTTTTGGTCGATCAAAAGCTAAATTATTAAATGAGGCACAAGGAAAAGTAACATTCAATGACGTTGCTGGCGTTGAAGAAGCGAAAGAAGAGGTAGAAGAAATTGTTGAATTTTTAAAAGATCCAAAAAAATTCAGTAGACTGGGAGGAAAAATTCCTAAGGGAGCACTTTTAATTGGCCCACCAGGAACAGGTAAAACTTTACTTGCTAAAGCCATAGCAGGTGAAGCAAATGTACCTTTCTTTTCAATTTCAGGTTCTGACTTTGTTGAAATGTTTGTTGGAGTTGGTGCTTCTAGAGTTAGAGATATGTTTGAGCAAGGAAAAAAACATTCACCATGTATTATTTTTATAGACGAAATAGATGCAGTAGGAAGAAGCAGAGGAGCTGGCCTTGGTGGAGGTAATGATGAAAGAGAACAAACTTTAAATCAGCTACTTGTAGAAATGGATGGATTTGATACGAACGAAGGAATTATATTGATTGCTGCTACAAACAGGCCTGATGTGTTGGACCCAGCTTTGTTGAGACCAGGAAGATTTGACAGGCAAGTTGTGGTTGGCAATCCAGATATTATTGGAAGAGAAGCGATTTTAAAAGTGCATATTAAAAAAATTAGCACTGGACCAGATGTAAAATTAAGAACAATAGCAAGAGGGACGCCAGGATTTTCTGGGGCAGATTTAGCAAATTTAATTAACGAGTCAGCTTTACTTGCAGCAAGAAAAAATAAAAGAGTTGTGACGATGTCCGATGTTGAAGAGGCCAAAGATAAAGTGATGATGGGAGCTGAGAGAAGATCAATGGTAATGTCTGAAGATGAAAAAAAACTTACTGCTTATCACGAAGGCGGTCACGCTATAGTAGCTTTAAATGAGAAAGCCTCGGATCCAATACATAAAGCCACTATAATACCAAGGGGTCGAGCTTTAGGTATGGTTATGAGATTACCAGAGAGAGATCAACTATCAGTCACAAGAGAAAAAATGTATTCAGATATAGCCGTTGCTATGGGAGGAAGAATAGCTGAAGAAATAATTTTTGGTCATGATAAAGTTACTTCAGGAGCCTCCTCAGATATAGATATGGCAACAAAGATGGCGAAAAATATGGTAACAAAATATGGTATGAGTAAAGAATTGGGACCTTTAGCTTATGGAGAAAACGAGGAAGAAGTTTTTTTAGGGAGATCAGTAACAAAACAACAAAATATGTCCGAAGAAACAGCTAAAAAAATTGATCTAGAGGTAAAAAAAATTGTCGACACAGGTTATGAAAGAGCAAGAAAAGTTCTTACTGATAAAATAGATGATTTACACAAATTAGCTAAAGCTCTTTTAATTTACGAGACATTATCAGGAGATGAGATAAGAGATTTAATTCTAAAAAATATAAAACCTTCAAGATCTTTTAAAGATGAAGATGAAGATAACGGTAAAACATCGTCTGCCTTAGGATCATTAGGATTAAAAGCTAAACCAGCAATATAATAGACATGAAAAAATATTACACTCGTGCGTGTAATTTTTTTTATGGTTCTAACTCGAAAAAACTAGTCAAAAATAAGTCTTCTTTGCCTTTATGTGGTGATAATTCTATATCGTTTAACCAAATTGAAATTTTTACCAAGGATAAAAAAAAAGTAAATTCTAAAATTATAAATATAAAGAATATCAATAAACTACCATTGAATATTAAAAAAAAGGTATCCAAAGATATTAAAAAAATTACTGCAAAAAGAAAATTTTTAGGAAAAAAAAATCATATGCTTATGGGAGTTTTAAATTTAACCCCAGACAGCTTTTCTGATGGAGGAAAATTTAATTCACCTAGGAAAGCCTTTCAAAGAATTAAAAATATGATTAATGCTGGAGCAGATATCATCGATGTAGGTGGTGAATCAACAAGACCTGGATCAAAAATTATTTCTCAAAAGATCGAACTTCAAAGGGTAAAAAGCGTTATAAATAAATTTAAAAAAAACTATCCAAAAACTTTATTATCAATTGATACAAGAAAGTCGCTGGTAATGAATTTCTCGATAAAACACAATGTAGATATAATAAATGATGTTTCTTGTTATGAATTTGATCCAAGATCTTTTGAGACTATCAGCGGTCAAAACTTATGGAAAATAATACATCATATGCAAGGAACCCCACAAACCATGCAAATTAATCCAAAATACAATCATGTATTGTTAGACATTTATGATTTTTTTGAGAGAGAGATCAAAAAATTCAAAAAACGTAAATACTATAAAAAAATTATATTAGATCCTGGAATAGGGTTTGGAAAAAACTTGAAACATAATTTGATGATTTTAAATAAAATTTCTTTATTCCATTCACTTGGTTTTCCTATATTAATTGGCACTTCTAGAAAAAGATTTATTAATCAAATTTCCAGAAAATATGATACGAAAGAAAGAATTGGAGGAACATTATCGTCAATAACTTTTTCATTTTCACAAGGAGTTAAAATTTTTAGAGTACATAATGTTGAAGAAGTTAAACAGGGTCTACTAGTATTTGAGGCGTTACTAAATAAATGAAAAAAAAATATTTTGGCACAGATGGCATAAGAGGTACTGTTAATATTGGTAATATTAACGGGGAAAAATTTTTTAGATTTGGTCTAGCAGCAGGAACTTATTTTAAAAATCTTAAGAAAAAGAAACAAGTAGCAATTATTGCAAAAGATACCCGGCTATCTGGGTACACTCTTGAACCAGCCTTAGTGTCAGGCCTAGCTTCTGCAGGTATGCATATATTTACATTAGGACCGCTGCCAACAAATGGATTAGCTATGCTTACTAAAAAAATGAAAGCAAACCTTGGAATAATGATAACCGCTTCACACAACGCTTTTCATGATAATGGTCTAAAATTATTTGGTCCGGATGGAATGAAATTATCCGATAAAATCGAAAAAAAGATTGAAAACCTAATTGATACTAAAATCACCAATCATTTATCTGAGCCAAAAACATTAGGTAGAGTAAAAAGATTAGAAGATGGTAACGATAGATATATTAGAATATTAAAAAATAATTTTCCAAGTGATTTTAGTCTTAAAGGTATGCGAATAGTTTTAGATTGTGCTAACGGAGCTGGATATAAATCTGCCCCAAAAATACTCTCTGATCTAGGTGCAAAAATTTTTTCAATTGGAGTAAAACCTAATGGTTTAAATATTAATTATAATTGTGGATCAACGTTTCCAAAAATTTTAAGAAAATACGTTAAAAAATTTAAAGCTGATCTTGGTATCGCTCTTGATGGGGACGCAGATAGAGTAATCATGTGTGATGAAAGAGCAAAAATAATTGATGGCGATCAAATTATTGCAATGATCGCAAAAAGATGGAAAAGAAAAAAAATTTTGAAAGGTGGAGTAATTGGAACACAAATGTCTAATTATGGATTAGAAAAGTTTTTTCTAAGTGAGAAAATAAATTTTAAAAGGTCAAATGTAGGTGACAGATATGTAAAAGAAATGATGAAAAAATATAACTATAATTTAGGAGGAGAGCAGTCAGGTCATATAATCTTAGGAAAATTTGCTACTACGGGCGACGGTTTATTAGTTGCGCTTGAAACATTATTTGCGCTTAGAAAAGGTAAGTTAGCTAGCGAAACGTTCAAGGTCTATAAATCTGTTCCTCAAAAACTTTTAAATATTAAAGTAAAAGATAAAAAAATTATAAACACTTTAAAATGCAAGAAAGCTATAAAAGTAGCAAACGAATTAATAAAAAATAATGGAAGGTTGTTGGTAAGACCTTCAGGAACAGAGCCAAAAGTAAGAATTATGTGTGAGTCTTTTAATATATCATTAATGAATAAATGCCTACGAATAATTAAAAAAACAATCCATTAAATCATGAGACCAAAATCAAAAGTTTTAATTATAGCTGGATCGGACTCCTCAGGTGGCGCTGGCATTCAAGCAGATATAAAAACTGTTACATCACTCGGAAGTTATGCTATGACCGCTATAACTGCCGTTACCGCCCAAAATACAACTGGAGTAAAATCAATAGTCCCAATTAAACCAAAAGAAATATCCTGTCAGATAGATTTTTCAGCTAAAGACATAAGACCCAACGCTATAAAAATAGGAATGTTACATTCAAAGCAGGTAATTCAAACTGTAATAAAATCTTTAAATAAAATTAGAATAAAAAAAATAGTTCTTGACCCCGTGATGGTTGCTAAAGGTGGCTCAAAACTCATAAATAATGCTGCAATTCATGAAATTAAAAAAAATCTAGTAAAAAAAATTTTTTTAATAACACCAAATATCCCAGAGGCAGAAATTTTAACTAAAATTAAGATTAATTCTACTAGAGACATGATTGAAGCTGGAAAAATTTTGATCGGCTTAGGTGCAAAAAATGTTTTAATTAAAGGAGGTCATTTAAATTCAAAACGAATGCATGATATACTGTTAAATAAAAAAACAATTAAGATATTTATAAACAAAAAGTATAATTCAAAAAATACTCATGGGACCGGTTGCACATTATCTTCTGCTATTGCAACATATTTATCATGTGGAAAAGATCTGATTAAATCTTGTGAGCTTGGAATTAAATATGTTAATCAATCAATAAGATTTAATCTTAACTATGGGAAAGGTTACGGGCCAATTAATCATTTGAGCTCTATAAAAATAGCTAGAAAATTCAGATAATGAAAAATGTAGTCGTGGTAGGTTCACAGTGGGGAGACGAAGGGAAAGGCAAAATTGTCGATTGGCTCTCTAGCGAGGCTGATGTAGTTGTTCGGTTTCAAGGCGGTCATAACGCTGGACACACACTAGTTATTGATAAAAAAATTTTCAAATTAAGATTATTGCCATCGGGTATTGTCAGAAAAGGAAAAATTTCAATACTTGGAAATGGAGTAGTAATTGATCCGTGGGCTCTACTAAGTGAAATAGAAGATATAAAAAAACAAGGTGTGGACGTGACCTCTGAAAACTTTATGATTTCTGAGTCTGCATCACTTATTCTTCCATTTCATCAAGAGATGGATGAAATTAGAGAAGATGCTGCGGGAAAAGGAAAAATTGGAACTACAAGAAGAGGTATCGGCCCATGTTATGAAGATAAAGTTGGCAGAAGATCGATAAGAGTTATGGATTTAAGATCTGAGAGCAATTTAGATAGCAGACTTGAAAACGTTTTATTACACCATAATGCAATTAGAAAAGGTTTAAATAAAAAGATTTATGAAAAAGATGAGCTAAAAAAAAAGTTATTAAAAATAGCTCCTGAAATTTTAAAATTTGCTCAGCCAGTTTGGTTGAAAATTGATCAATTTAATAATGATAGAAAAAAAATATTATTTGAGGGAGCGCAAGGCATACTTTTGGACGTAGATCACGGGACTTATCCTTTTGTGACATCCTCTAATACTGTCCCTGCAATGGCAGCAACTGGTTCAGGATCAGGCCCTGATAAGATTAATTATGTTTTAGGTATAACCAAAGCTTATACAACGAGAGTAGGCAGCGGACCGTTTCCAACTGAGTTGAATGATGAGATTGGTGAAAATCTTGGTCGAAGAGGTAAAGAATTTGGAACTGTAACTGCTAGAAAAAGAAGGTGTGGCTGGTTTGATGGAGTATTAGTAAGACAAACAATAAAAATTTCAGGAATTAACGGAATTGCTTTAACTAAATTAGATGTGTTGGATGAATTGGAAGAAATAAAAATGTGTATTGGGTATGAATTAAATGGAAAAAAAATGGATTATTTACCCGCTGTTTCTGAAGATCAATTTAATATAAAACCAATCTACAAAACTTTTCCTGGATGGAAAACAAAAACACAAGGTATTAGAAATCTTAAAGATTTGCCAGACAACGCTAAAAGATATATACATGCCCTTGAAGATTTTATTGGTGCAAGAATTTCTAGCATTTCTACAAGCCCAGAGAGAGACGACACAATTTTGGTTGAGGATCCTTTTAATAACTAATTTGCTGGAAGTAAGTTTTTTGATTTACTTGCATTAATCATAGATTTTTGTAACTTTTCGAATGCTTTAGTTTCTATTTGTCTAATTCGCTCTCTACTAATATTATATTTTTTACTTAATTCTTCTAAAGTTTGCGGTTTTTCAGCTAGCCTTCTTGCTGAAATTATTTCTTTTTCTCTCTCGTTTAAAATTTTCATAGCACTATCAAGTAATTCCTTCTTATCATCATACTCTTGTTTTTGAGAAACTAATAATTCTTGATCCAAGCTATCGTCCACAAGCCAGTCTTGCCATTCATCTTTTTCACCATTTTTAATTGGATCATTAAGAGATTTTTCTTGTCCCATCATTCTTCTGTTCATGTTAATTACTTCTTTAGAGTCTACATCCAATCTCTTTGAAATTTCATTTACCTGCTCGTCTTTAAGATCTCCCTCTTGACCTGGTGCAATCTGATTTTTAATTTTTTTTAAATTAAAAAAAAGTTTTTTTTGTGCAGTTGTTGTTCCCATTTTTACCATGCTCCACGACCTCAATACATATTCTTGAATTGCAGCTTTTATCCACCACATAGCATAAGTTGCTAATCTAAAACCTTTATCAGGGTCAAATTTTTTAACTGCTTGCATTAAACCAAGATTTCCCTCAGAAATTAATTCATTTGTGGGAAGGCCGTAACCTCGATAACCCATAGCAATTTTTGCTACTAATCTTAAATGGCTTGTAACTAATTTATGAGCAGCTTTTAAATTTCCATTCTCTTTCCAGTTCTTTGCCAGCATGTATTCTTCCTCCGCATCAAGCATAGGAAATTTTTTTATTTGAGCGAGGTAAAGGGATAGCCCACCAACGGAAGGAATGGGAAAGTTGCTTAATTCATTTCTTTTATTCATTATTTTTATTTATATAGTTTTCCTCAAATTTCAACTGCTTAAATTATTAAGTAAATTCAATATTTTCTTAAAATTTGCAGGTAAATCGGATTTAAAACTTACCCATTTTTTTGTTGATGGATGTAAAAATTTTAATGTTTGAGCATGTAAAACTTGACCATCGAGATTTTCAAGTAAATTTAAAAATTTTTCATTTATTTTTCTAAATTTAATATTTTTTTTACCATATTGGTTATCACCAATTAAAGTAGCATTTTTATATTTTAAGTGAACTCTTATTTGGTGCGTTCTACCAGTTTCAAGTTCACACTCAATTAAGCTAATTTTTGGAATATCTTTTATGTTAAAAACTTTGATTGTTTTATAATTTGTTATAGCTTTTTTTCCACTTATATCACTTACTGTCATAAGTTGCCTATTTTTTTTGTTTCTAGTTATTAAAGTTTCAATTCTACCATTTAATGGACGAACGACACCCCATACCAGACATTTATATTTTCTTTCAATAGTGTGATCACTAAATTGTTTCCCCAAATTCGAATGAGCAAAATTATTTTTTGCTACGACCAGTAAACCACTTGTGTTTTTGTCTATCCTATGAACAATCCCAGGTCTTAGATTACTATTTATATCTGAAAGATTATTTTTATATTTATAAACTAATGCATTAGCTAAAGTATTATCATAATTTCCTGCTCCCGGATGCACTGTTAGACCGCTAGGTTTATTAATTATAACAATATCTTTATCTTCATGAATAATATCAAGTTTTATTTTCTTTGGTTTAATATGTGTTTCTTTTTCATTTTTAATCAAAATTTCAATATGATTACCGTTTTTTATTTTTTCAGAGGCAGAAACTATAATTTTTTTATCTATCTTTACTTTTTTTGCGATAATGAATTTTTTAATTTGCGATCGGGTAAAAATCTTTAATTTTTTTGTCAGAAATAAATCTAATCTTAGATTTTTATCCGAATTAAGAGCAAAAAAAGTTGTTGTTTTATTCATCTATTAATTTAAAACATATCTTATGCGTTCGTAGCTCAACTGGATAGAGCGTCTGACTTCGGATCAGAAGGTTGAGGGTTCAACTCCTTCCGGGCGCATAAATTTTAAAATTTTAGTTAATACCAAGTTTTTTTTTTAAATTAGTTACACTATTTTTAAATTCATTCCATCTTTTATCGTATTGATGCACTATAATATATGGTTCACCTTTTGAATTAATAAGCTCATTTTTGCTATTAAAATTATAATTTTTTGAATGATAAACAGTAGCAACTGGACCATCTGCATAATCATAAATCTGAAAATTTTTTAAAATATTTTTATAAATTAGAAATGCTGCATAAGACTGATCGCAACCGCGACCTTCTTTGTCTGCTCTAAATGTTAAAAGATATTTTAATCTTTTTTTATAGGGATATTTTTTGGACATTTCTCTCATCAAACTAGCATAATTTTGAAAGGAATTTATTTCTCCCATTACTGTTCCACAGCATAATATAAGTTTTTGTTGTAATTCTTCAAATACTCTTTGACCCATGGTTCTTTTCATCCATTGAGAGTTTATAGAACAATCTTGAATACTCGCTTCCTCAGAAAAAAAGTTAATCAACCCTTGATATGAGTAGTTAAATGGATCTGATTGAAAATAAATATCTCTACTATCACAAAAAAAAATATTTTTAATGTTTCTTTTTTCCTTTAGAAAATTAAGCACTAGTTCGTAACGCTTAATTATAATTTCATGTTTATGTGATACAACTTCCACATATGAACCCTCATAATATTCAATATTTTTTTTTAGCTCGTGATCATTTTTACTAACAAAAAATAATATCTCTCCATTATAAAATTTTCTTAGAGAAGCAAGAAATAAGGTTATATCATTTGCCGGCATTCCAATAGCAGGTGTAATCACAATATTATTCATGTATATTTTGAGTTTTTTCCCATTCTAGTGAACTTTCTAGGATAATTTTCAAATTATCATATTTTGGCTTCCAATTAAACTTTTGTTGAAATCTTTGATTATCAGCAACAGAATAAACTGCATCACCTTTTCTTCTACTGCCAATTTTTACTGGCAATTGAAAACCAATAATTGAATTCATTTCTTTAATTACATCCATGATTGAAAAACCCTTTCCGTAACCACAATTATAAATTTCATTTTCACCTAAATTCATCAAGGATTTTGCTACCAATATATGAATGTCGGCCAAATCCAAAACATGTATGAAATCTCTGATTGGTGTTCCATCTTTAGTTTCATAATCATTTCCATTGACTATCAATTTATCCCTTTTCTTAACTGCTACTTCGCAAATTGCTTTTATCAAGTTGTCTGGATTAGATTTAAGACCAGATCTTTTTTTTAAATCTGCTCCCGCAACATTAAAATAGCGTAAAATTGTACAATAAGCCTTTTTTTTTGAAGTTTGTTTAAGTAAATATTTTTCAAAATCTAATTTAGACTGAGAGTATGGATTTATTGGATTAGTTGGATCATTCTCCTTAATATTCATATTATTGTTTAAATTTCCATAGACAGATCCAGTTGAAGAAAAAATAAATCTCTTTAAATTGTTATTCAAACAATTATCAATAAAAATTTTTGCTTTTTCAAAATTATTTAATCGATATTTATCTGGATATTTTACAGATTCACCAACTCGAGTAAAAGCAGCTAAATGCATTACAACATCAAAATTATTTTTATTTATAAAAGATGAAACAATTTTTGTATCCGAAATATCACAGTTTATGTGTTCTACTTTTTTGGGAATTAGGTTTACATTGCCAGTACTTAAATTGTCAATGGTAGAAACTTTAAAACCATTATCAATCAATGAGTTACAAATATGGCTTCCAATATAACCAGCACCACCCGTTAATAGAACATTCATACGATTATCCATTCTTTAAGAATAGACTGATTATTTACAATATATTCTGGAAAAGAACTATCAATTTTAATTTTTTTAAGTTTAAAACCTCTGTCAAAAATATCTTTATTTTGTAGTATTTTTTTTTCAATTATATTTTCATCAGTATTTTCTTGAGTATTAAATTCACCATGGGAGTAAGATTTAATTTTTCTGGATATATCACTAGGGCTTTGAAGAAATGAGAAATGCCATCCTCCTGAAATTATTTGTTGATTATATTTATCGATACGCCATATAGGGTAATTTTTAAATTTTAAATCTCTAAGTTTTTGTGCTCCTGGAAAATATTTCTTCAAGCAAATTTTAGAACCAATCCAATTACTTTCATTTAAATTCTGCAAATTAAGCTTATACATAAACATCATTTGAGAGAAAGCTGTAAATTTTGTTGTTTTTTTTATTTGATTTAATTTAGTTAAATCAGGAATTTCATCTGAGTCTGATAGTATTATTAAATCATTATCGTGTGCATTTTTAATACCATTTATTATTGAATTTCTTTGATGCTTTTCTATTTTTGACTCGCCACCTTTGTGATTAAAAAAATTTACTTCATTACTATAGTCTGAGTTATAATCAGCAACTACATATTTTATTTTATTTTCATATTTTTTAAAATTTTTAAAATCAAAATTTTGCTTTTTATCTTCTCCCTGGTGAGTTTTTGTTGACTCTGATATAACAAAAAAATCAACATATTTATTCAGAATATGTAGACGTAGATCTACCATATGATCTTCATTAAAATATTGAAAGCAATCGTAAATAGCCATTAATTAAAATAATTATCTTCTAGTTTTTCTAGTTCTTTGTAATAAAAACCCATTTTTTTTGTTATAGTTTTTAAAATCTTCAATTGACCAAATATCATCATTAAACTTATAAATTTATCTTTATTTTCCTTAATCATCTTTTCCCCATTTTTGTTATTGAAGTTTGGTATAAAAATCATATCCGCTTCTGCTGGCAGTCTTGTACTATGGCCACCAATTCCTTTCAAATCTATTAAAACATAATCCAATTCATATAGATGATTAACAAGTTTATGCCAACTCGGAACATTTTTATAAATTGAGAAAAAATGTACTTCTACTTTTATTAATAAAGGTCGATAGATTTTCATACCTTTAAGAATTTCTAATTCTGCTCCCTGAGTATCAATTTTAAGGTAATCCAAATTTTTTATACTTAATTCAGATAGTTGATTATCTAAGGTATCACATTCAATATCAATTTCTCGAGTTACCCTAAAATTTTTATAATCTTTTTCTTTTATATCATGTAAATCAAAATTTTTTTCTTCAGGCATATACAGTGAAGAGCTTCCAAGTCTATTATCTAAGATATATAGATTTTTTTTTTCTTTTTTACTCCATAATCCTTTATTAATTACATATCTTTTATCTTTTAATTTCTCTGCTTCGGTATTAATAGGTTCAATAAGTATTTCTTCAAAAAATTTATTGTATCTACTAGAAAAAAAATTATCAGAGTTGAACCCCCCTTGAGCCCCCACATCTAACGCTATGATTTTTTTATCTTTAAGTAAGTTATCAATAAAATTAGAAAAATTATGATTGTTATTACTTTTATAGCTTTCTTCACTTAAAAAATTAATAACTCGTCTATTTAATTTTAGCTTTAACAAAATTTTATAGATTATTGGTAATATAATTTTTAATAAACTTCTAAAAAACTTAAGTCTTTTTTTAGCCATCTGAATACAAATTTACTTTTTAGTGAACGTAGTTAGACCTATTTTTTTTCCCTCTATTAAACAAGAGGAACAATGTAGCCTTGTTCTATCAAAAATTAACATTGAGCCTATTTCCCATTCATAAACCAAATCAATTTCTAATCCTGAAAGATTTTCAATTTTTTCGTGTTTTAGATATTTTTCATAATCGTTTTTATTAAAATCTTTTTTTTCATACATGTTCAAATGTTCGGCCGATCTTATATTTTGGCCATATTTAAGATCCTTTATCTTTAATTCATCCTCGTCCATTGTAAAATTTGTTGAATTACCATAAAATTTATTTTTAAAAATTACTGTGCTACCTTTAGAGGTAAGGGGAATTAACGTTTGTTTAAAAATAATTTCATCAGTATTAAATCCAGCATCAACATGTAAACCAATAGGATTATAGCTTTCCTGAAAAAGACCCATGATGTCCTCATTTTTTTCATCTTTTAAGTTATCCATTTTAAAATCTCCTATTTCATTTTTTACTTTTTCACAAAACAAAGACTCTAGCTCTGTGCTATAGTTTTTTAACCATCTTTTTTTAATTACGTTTTGTTTTTTGTTATGAGTTGTTGTTGGTAAATCTAGGTAAAGATTGAGAAATTGATCAATCTCAGTTTTATTAAATAAATTTTTAATGACCTTCGGAGACCCTTCTAGTGCTTTTATTTTATCAATATTTTTATGCATATTATTCACCCATATTAATCAAGGTTCCTCTATTCTTAGCCCCGTTATATGATTGGTAGAAAACAATAATTCCAATCACAAAATATACAAAAGATATAAAGATAGCTTTTAATATTTGAAAATAACTAACTATATCATAAATTAGAATACTTCTCATCTCTTCAAAAATATGAACTAAAGGGATCAATTTCGCGATAATTTGAAGCCAATGCGGTAGTATTTCAATAGGATAATAAATACATCCTAATGGCGCTAAAAAGAAAAGACTCGCCCACGCAATGTTTTCGAAAGATGGACCAAATCTAATTAATCCAGCAGTGACAAGAAGACCTAAGGTGACACCAAAAATATAAAGAGCAATTAATAAAAATATTAGAGGTATTCCTATTTTTAAAATAGAAACGCCAAATAATGGTATAGCCAATAGAGCAGCAGGAACTAAACCAATTAAAGTTCTAAAAACTGCTGTAAAAGTTAGAGCTGCTATCATTTCACTTATTTTTATTGGCGCTATGAACAAATTAGTGAAATTTCTGCTCCAAATTTCCTCCAAAAACATCATATTGTAACTAATACTTGCTCTAAAAAGAAAATCATAAAGTATTGCAGCACTTAAAATTATTCCTACTGTATTCTCGAAAGATGATGAATTAAGAGCAAAAAATTTTGATATGAATCCCCACAGAAAAATCTGAATAGTTGGCCAGTATATTAAATCTAAAATCCGTGGAAATGATCCTTTGATAAGATAAATATGTCGTAAGCTTAAAGCGTATATTTTATTCCAATTCATTTGTATTCTTGCTCCTAGCTATTTTTAAAAAGGTCTCCTCTAAATTTTTTCTTCCGTGTTTTTTTATCAATTCATCGCAAGTTCCACTATCAACTATTTGTCCATTTTTCATCATCACAACCTTATCGCATAATCTCTCCACTTCTCTCATATTATGAGAAGCCAACAATATTGTAAGTTCGTTATATTTTTTATATTTCTCAATATATTGTCTTACAAAGTCACCTACATCAGGATCGAGACTTGATGTTGGTTCATCTAGAAATAATAATTTAGGTTTATTGATTAACGATTTTGCCAGAGAAACCCTGTTTTTTTGACCTGATGAAAGTTCACCAGTTTTTATTTTTAAAAAATTTTGTAAATTTAAACCTTCAATCATTTCAGATATTCTTTCTTCAATTTTTTTTACTCCATATAATCTGGCATAAACCTCTAAATTTTGTTTTACAGTGAGTTTTTTTGGTAATTCAATATAAGGCGATGCGAAATTCATTAATGATAATAAATTAATTCTATTTTTAGGAGTCAGCTCAACTCCATTGATAAAGATTTGTCCGCTTGAAGGCGTAATCAAGCCTAGCATCATTCCTATTGAAGTTGTCTTTCCACAACCATTTGGCCCAAGTAAACCCAAAGTTTTATTTTTTTCAATATCAAAGCTAATATTATTGACAGCTAAAGTAGACTTAAATTTTTTAACAAGATTTTTTACTTCTAATTTCATAAAGATTTTGATGCTCGTTTTATTCTGTCGTTTATTGCAATTCCAGAGCCTATATTTGGTATTTTACTAATTTGAATTTTTTTGTATCCTTTTTTTTTTACCAATCTTAAAGTTTTATATAAGTTAGATGCAGCTTCTTGCAAATTTGAATTTTTACTTAAACTAAAATAATTACTTTTATTTTTAAACTTTTTTCCTAAGTAAATAAAAGCACTTTTTCCATCACATTTTATTTGATTAATATAAACTGGTATTCCAGGAGAATAATGCTTTTTCATCATGCCGGGAGACTTTATTTTTGTATTTGAACGCTGATTTTTTATTTTATAATTCAAAATTTTCTCGATTGATCTTTTTGATATAATTCCTGGCCTCAAAATTTTAGGAGCACCTGTAAGATCTATTACGGTTGACTCAATGCCAATTTTACAATTTCCACCATCTACTATTAAGTCTATTTTTTTTTTAAACTCATCAAAAACATCTTTAGAATTTACAGGACTTACATGAGTAGATTTATTTGCACTAGGCATAGCGAGAGGAAATTTTACCTCTTTTAATATTGATCTGATTACTTTGTGGCTTGGAAATCTAATAGCAACACTGCTTAATTTTGCATAAGCTATGGGATCAATTTTAGATTTTTTCTTTCTCTTTAAAATAAACGTTAATGGGCCAGGGCAAAACTTTTTATATAATTTTTTAAAATAATTATTTACTACAATATCATTTATAGCTCCATTAAAGTTATAATAATGAATTATAATAGGATTGGATTTTGGCCTTCCTTTTAATCTAAATATTTTTTTAACAGAATTTTTAGCATATGCATTTCCACCCAAACCATAAACCGTTTCAGTTGGCAATCCAATAACACCTCCATTATTCAAACATTTAACAGTTTTTTTGAGAATTTTTTTGTTAAAAGAAAATATATTTGAATATCTATTTTTCATAATGTAATTATTATTTATTAGATGAAAATTGAAAATATTCCAGCTGACATTAAAAGTAAATCATTAAAAGACGCACGAGATGAAATTAATGAAATATTAAGCAAATTGGAAAATCAAAAAACTAATTTGGACGAATCAATGAGCGATTATCAAAGATTAATTCAATTAAATAAACATATTGATGATATTTTTAAAAAAAAATTTAAAGAAATTTCTGAGAAAAAATAGATGATAGTAAAAAAAAAACTTATAAAAAATGCAAAAAAAATTGACCGATTTTTAATTAATTTTTTAAAAAAACAAAAAAATTCATTATTAGTAAAGCCAATGAAGTACGGAGTTATTTCTGGTGGAAAAAAAATTAGGTCAACTATAATTTTTGATACAGGAAATTTATTTAAAGTTAAAGAAAAAAAACTTATAAATATATGTGCTGCAGTTGAATGTATTCACTCTTACTCCCTAATCCATGACGATTTGCCTTGTATGGATAATGACTCAATAAGACGTGGTAAACCATCAACACATATTAGATTTGGTGAGGCTTCAGCTGTTTTAGCAGGAAGTTCTTTATTAACATTAGCTTTTGAAATAATTACAGATAAAAAATATCTCCTGGATTTTAAGTCAAAAAATGAAATTGTCAGATCTCTAGCTAGTTGTTCAGGGCATACCGGTGTTGCTGGAGGTCAAGAATTAGATCTTAAATTTGAAAATAAAAAAAAAAATATTAATCAAATCATTGATATGCAAAAGAAAAAAACAGGAAAATTATTTAATTTTTGTTTATACGTTGTTGGCGTCATAGCAAATAGAAGTGAAAAGGAAAAAAAATTCTTAAGTAATCTTGGAGAAGAAATAGGATTACTTTTTCAATTAACAGATGATTTTTTAGATAAAAAAGGTTCAAAAAAGTTAATTGGTAAACCAGTAAGAAAAGATAATAAAAAAGGAAAAACCACTCTCCTTGGTATATTGGGAGAAAAAAAAGCTTATAAATATGCAAATAATTTGAAGAAAAAAATATTGCGAAAATTGAGAAAACATGGAAAAAAAGCCAAAGGATTAATTAATTCTATAGAATTTATACTAGAAAGAAAATTTTAATGGGCAGACTTATTAAACAAATAAATTTTCCAGCTGAATTGAGAAAATTTAAAAAAGACGACCTAAGACAAATTTCAGATGAATTAAGAGATGAATTAGTAGATGTTGTTTCTGAAACAGGAGGGCATCTAGGTGCTGGTTTAGGAGTAGTCGAGTTAACCGTAGCTTTACATTACGTTTTTGATACCCCTAAAGATAAATTAGTTTGGGATGTAAGCCATCAATGCTACCCGCATAAAATTATAACCGGAAGAAGAGATAAAATTAAAACACTTCGTAAAGGCGGTGGTCTTTCAGGATTTACAAAACGAACTGAGAGTGAATATGACCCATTTGGTGCAGCACATAGTTCAACTTCTATTTCATCTACACTTGGAATAGCGGTTGCAAAAAAATTATCTAATAATAACAATAATGTAATAGCAGTTATTGGTGATGGGGCTATGAGCGCAGGTATGGCATACGAGGCAATGAATAATGCTGGCGCATTAAAATCAAAATTAATAGTTATTTTAAATGATAACGATATGTCGATAGCAAGGCCAGTTGGAGCTATGAGCAAATATTTAGCAAAGCTTTTATCAGGTAAATTATATTTTAGTTTTAGAGAAACATTAAAAATGATCATTTCATCTTTTTCAAAAAGGTTTAGTCAAAAAGCTGGTAAGGCCGAGGATTTATTAAGAAATATCGTTACTGGAGGAACATTATTTAGTGAGCTCGGATTTTATTATGTAGGACCAATAGATGGTCATGATGTAGAAAATTTGGTTCAAATTTTTGAAAATGTTAAAAATTCTAATCACCAAGGGCCAATATTAATTCATGTTAGGACGCAAAAAGGAAAAGGGTACAAACCTGCAGAAGATTCGGGTGATAAATATCATGGAGTATCTAAATTTAATGTTTCAACTGGCGAACAAGCAAAATCGAAATCAAATATTCCTTCATACACAAAAGTTTTTGCCGAAACCTTAATTAAACATGCAGAACAGGACACAAAAATTATTGGTATTACAGGTGCCATGCCTTCAGGGACTGGTCTAAATTTATTTGAAAAAAAATTTCCAGATCGAACTTTTGATGTTGGAATAGCCGAGCAGCATGCCGTTACTTTTGCAGCTGGATTAGCGACAGAAGGGTATAAGCCCTATACTGCAATTTATTCTACTTTTCTTCAAAGAGCATATGATCAAGTAGTTCATGATGTGGCCTTACAATCATTACCAGTAAGATTTGCTATTGATCGAGCGGGATTAGTTGGCGCAGATGGACCAACTCATGCAGGTTCTTTTGATATTACTTACCTTTCAACTTTACCTAATTTTGTTGTAATGGCTGCGAGCGATGAAGCTGAGCTTGTAAAAATGATCAATACTTCGGTAGATATAAATGATCGCCCATCTGCATTTAGGTATCCTAGGGGGAATGGAGTTGGAACCGAGTTACCTTCAATTAAAGAAAAACTTGAAATTGGAAAAGGAAGAGTAATTAAAGATGGAAAAAAAGTAGCTTTAATAAATTTTGGAACACGATTGGAAGAGTGTAAAAAAGCTTCAGAACAACTTTTAAAGAAAGGAATTGATTGTACGATTATTGATGCAAGATTTGCAAAACCATTAGATAAAAAATTAATTATGGAAGTAGCTTCAAATCATGAAGTATTGATAACAATTGAGGAAGGGTCAATAGGTGGATTCGGATCCCACGTTATGCAATTTTTGTCAGATAGAGGTGTATTTGACAGAGGTTTAAAATTTAGATCAATGATTTTACCAGATATTTTCATTGACCAGGATACGCCCGAGAAAATGTATGAAAATGCAGGTTTAGATTGTGTATCTATAGCAAACAAAGTAGAGGAAACACTAAACTCAAATATAATCTTAGCAAAAAATAGAAATAAAATTTCTAGCTAACTGCACTGTGCTCTATGCATTAAATAATGATCAAGTAAAACACAATTGATCATCGCTTCTCCAATAGGGACTGCTCTTATCCCTACGCAAGGATCATGACGCCCTTTGACTGAAATTTTTGTATTCTTACCTTTTTTATCTATAGTTTCTCTGTTAGTTAAAATAGACGAAGTTGGTTTTACTGCAAAAGATGCAACAATATCTTGACCAGATGAAATTCCTCCAAGAATTCCACCAGCATGATTAGTTTTAAATTTTATTTTTCCAGAACTTTTTCTTATTTCGTCAGAATTTTCTTCACCACTTAAAAATGCAGCATTCATACCTGATCCGATATTCACACCTTTGACTGCATTGATACTCATTAATGCAGCCGAAATATCAGTGTCAAGTTTTGAGTAAATGGGCGCTCCCAACCCAACTGGAATTCCAGTAGCTCTCAATTCAATTATTGCACCGCATGATGATCCTGCTTTTCTTACTGCTAAAAGATATTTTTCCCATAACTTAACAGATTTTTTGTCTGGACAGAAAAAAGGATTCTTTCTTATCTCTGTGTTGTTCCAATTAGACCTGTCACATGACATTAAACCTAATTGAGTCACGGCACCTATAACGTTAAATTTTTTACCTAAAATTTTTTTTAGCACAA
>Ga0315316_10000789_pt1 | contig 21471 bp, 27 predicted proteins | sample M160m3416metaG_FD_203702 | JGI IMG/M metagenome (GOLD analysis project Ga0315316, IMG submission 203702) | Ammonia-oxidizing marine archaeal communities from Monterey Bay, California, United States - M1 60m 3416 | ecosystem: Environmental > Aquatic > Marine > Intertidal zone | place: USA... | reverse complement strand
ATGCTAAAACTTGTTTAGAATATGGAATGATTGACGAGATAATATAATGGCACATGTTTCACATAGTCAGTTTACTACTTATAGTGATTGTAACCTTAAATGGAAACTTCGTTATATAGATAAGTTAGGAACTTTTGTAGGTAACATACATACTCTTTTTGGAACTGCTATGCATACCGTAATACAAGAATATCTATCGGTAATGTATAATAAATCTATTGTTGCTGCTGACAAACTCAATATGGAGTCTCGATTAAAAGAAGAGATGGTCACGGAGTTTACCAAGATAAAAGAAGGTAAAGGTGTTTTACCTTGTACACAAGAAGAGATGATGGAATTTTACCAAGATGGTATTGCTATATTAGAACATTTCAGAAAATATCGTAATAAATACTTTATGAAACAGAATTGGGAGTTGGTTGGGGTAGAAGTTCCAATTGTCAAGAGTGTTCAAGAAGGTGTTGATGTGATGGGATACTTGGATGTTGTGATAAGAAACAAAGTTTCAGGTAGGATAGTAATCATTGACCTTAAAACTGCTACTCGTGGTTGGACAGATTGGCAAAAGAAAGATTTCAACAAGAAGTCTCAGTTGTTAATTTACAAAAAGTTTTATTCCGAATTGTTTGATGTCCCGTTGGATAAGATTGATGTCTACTTTTTAATACTAAAAAGAAAGATAGCAAAGAATCCTGATTTTCCTATCACACGATTACAGAAGTTCGAACCGGCAAATGGAGTTCCAAGTATCAACAAGACAATGAAGAAGTTTGAAGAGTTTAGAACTGAAGTTTTCGATGATAGTGGAAATTATTTATTAGAAAGAAATTATTCAGCAAAACCAGGTAAAGCCTGTAAGTTTTGTGAATTTTATAATACGGAGCATTGTAAATGGGGGAAAATCCTCTAAAAGTAGGACTTGTCGGTAGTCGTAAATACGAAAACCGTAAGAAAATAAAAGAGTTTATCTTTAAGTTAAAAAATGATAAAGGTAATGATACTATAATAGTTAGTGGTGGGTGTAAACAAGGAGCTGATTATTACGCTAAAAAATATGCTCTTGAATTAGGTCTACAATATGAAGAATATCCACCAGCACATCAAGCTCATAATTTATATTGCCCACTTCACGAAAGAAACTATGGTAAACCTTATAGTGTCAAACACTTCTTTGCTCGTAATAAACAGATTGCTATTCATTCGGAATATGTAGTGGCATTTATACCAAGAGGAGTTGATTCACCAGGTGCTATATCTACGATAGGTTATGCTAAAAAGTTTGGAAAAAAAACTCTTGTTATTGATTAAAGTATATATTTATATATATATAGTTATAATAAGGAATGGTTATGAAACATGAAACAAAATTAACTTCTGTTAAGATATTAAAGAGTTTATACGAGCAATTTAGATTTAAAACAGTCAATTCGTCAATGAATTTACAAAAGATTGTAAATCGTTCAATTCACCAGTATTTAACTGATGTGACAATTAAGGAGCAAATGGAAAGTTATGATCAACTCTTCGTAAGTGGGAGTCAATATTAATGATGCAATTGCGGGATCATATTATTAAAGCTTTGATAAAAAAATTCGAGGGAGATATTTCTGCTCACAAGGTAAATGTAGAAATAATGCTTGAAAATACTGTTGGTGTTGGGGAACATCCTAATATAACAGAAACGATTGAAAAAGAATTAGAAATAATTGCAAGTTATGAAGATAAATTATCTGTATTACTAAAATATTTTACAGATTCAAGTTATAAAAAAACTAAGAAGAAGGTTCTAAATGGCTAAGAAGAAAATTTTATTGATGTCTGATGATTTAAGAATGCATAGTGGTGTAGCTACTGTGTCTAAAGACATAGTTCTGGAAACATTAAATGAATATGATTGGGTCCAGATGGGTGGGGCTATCAAACATCCTGAAAGGGGTAAGGTCATTGATATGTCCGCTGGTCTTAAAGCTTGGGGCGCTGAAGATGGTTATTTAAAAATATATCCTGTTGATGGGTATGGAAATGAAGATATATTAAGAGAAATAATTCAGATTGAAAAGCCAGATGCTATCTTACATTACACAGATCCAAGATTTTGGATTTGGTTTTATAATATGGAAGCTGAAATTCGTAGAGACATTCCAATATTTTATTATAATATTTGGGATGACTTACCAGATCCACAATATAATACTAATTACTATAAGAGTAGTGATTTATTGATGGGGATATCAAAACAAACTTATGGAATTAATAAAAGATTATTACCAGACTATGAAGATTGGCAAATAACTTATGTACCACATGGAATTTCACCGACTAGATTTCATAAAGTTGAAAATGATGATGTGAAATTAATGGATTTTGATGAGAAACACGGTATAGCTGATAAAAAATTTAAGATACTTTATAGTAATCGTAATATCAGAAGAAAACAACCAAATGATGTTCTTATGGCATATAAATATTTCATGGATGAACTAACACCTGAACAAAGAGATGAATGTGTTCTTATCTTTCATTGTGCTCCATCTGATGATAATGGTACTGATTTACCAAGAGTTAAAAGACATTTGATTCCAGATTATGATATCTGTTTTACATATGATACAGATGGTAGGCCTTTTGGTGATGAGGAAATGAATCTACTTTTTAATTCGGCTGATGTTTATATCAATCTTGCTTCTAATGAAGGATTTGGTTTAGGTAGTTGTGAAGCACTTACAGTTGGTACGCCAATTATTGTAAATGTTACAGGTGGATTACAAGACCAATGTGGATTTAGAGATGACGATGGGAATCTGTTAACTCCTGATGATTATGTTGAATTGGGAACAAATCATAGAGGTAGATATAAAAATCATGGCGAATGGGTAAAACCCGTTTATCCAACTTCAATATCGTTACAAGGTTCTGTGCCAACTCCGTACATTTGGGATGACAGATGTGAACCACAAGATGCTGCCGTATGTTTAAAAGAATTTTATAACATGGGTAGAGAAGAAAGAAAAAGACTTGGTTCTTTAGGAACAGAGTTCTGTGAAGAAAATCTGATGACATCAAAGGCTATGGGGCAAGAGTTTATCAGTTCTATGAACGGGGCATTTGAAAATTGGAAACCTAAAGGCCGTTACACTATGGAGACAGTATGAAGAAATTTGTTTTAATGATTGCGCCGTTTAATACTCGTAGTGGTTATGGTGATCACGCTCGTTCAATATACTATTCTATTATGGATAGAGAGGACTTGAACATTAAATGTATTGATGTAAAGTGGGGTAATACTCCAAGAAATCATTTAAATCTCGAAGTACCAAGACATAAAAAACTCTTGGACTCGTTCATTGATGGGAATAACATCCCACAGCAACCTGATGTCTTGATTGATATTAGAATACCAAATGAGTTTGCAGACGGTGCCAAGTTTAATATCGGTATAACTGCTGGAGTTGAAACTGATGTTGTTTCTCCTGAGTTTTTAGCTGGCATGAATAAGATGGACTTGAATATCGTTCCATCTAATTTTACTGCTAATACTTTTAAAAAATGTAATTATGACCAAGTGGAAGATTTACCAGATGGCCAAAAGAAAAAAATAGGAGAAATTAATTTACAAAAACCAATTGAAGTATTGTTTGAAGGTGTTGATACGAGTGTATATTATCCAAGAGAAAAGCATGAAATGAAATCCAATTTAAAAGATGAGTTGGATGAATTGATTAAAGAAGATTTTGCTTATCTACATGTTGGGCAATGGACAATGAAGGGTGGGTATGGTGAAGATAGAAAAAACATTCCATTGATGATAAAGACTTTTTTAAAAGCTTTTACAAATCACTCCAATCCACCAGCATTAGTTTTGAAAACAAATGGTGCAAATTTTTCAATTTTGGATAAGCATGAAGTTGTTAAAAACATTAATAAAATTAAAGATGAATTTTCACAAGTTGATTCGATTCCAAATATTTATTTAATTCATGGTGATTTAACAATTGAAGAAATGTCTATTCTGTATAATCATTCAAAGATAAAAGCTTTTCTAACTTGTACACACGGTGAGGGTTATGGTAGACCAATGGCAGAAGCCACTTGTTGTGATTTGCCTGTTATTGCTCCCAAATGGAGTGGTCAAATGGATTTCCTAACAGATACGGAGTCATTGTTAATAAGTGGTTTTATGAAAGAAGTTCCAAAATCTATGATATGGAAACCAATTATTGTCGAGCCATCTAAGTGGTTTAGTGTAAATGAAGCAGATGTCGTTAGAAAATTAAGAATGTTTCATAAGAAATCTAAATTGATAACCAAGAAGGCAAAAAGACTCGGTAAGAAAAATAGACGAGAAAAGTCTTTGAAAGCTATGGCAGTTGAATTTAATAAAATAATGGATGATGTATTAAAACAAATCCCAAGTCAGGTTGGGTTGAAACTTCCTAAACTTAAAAAAGTTGGGAGCAAAGATGATAAACCAGCAACTATTAAATTGCCTAAATTGAAAAAGGTAACTTGATGGAAGATATGTTTATGCAAGTAACTTGCCCTTGTTGTTTGTCGGATGATAATGGAGTTGAAGATTCATTAGTGTTACTTGGCGATGAAGAACAAAATATGCAATGTTTATTTTGTGGTTTTGCTTCTAATCAAAAAATGAAATCGCATATTGATGATAATCCATTCCCACGAGAGTTCAAGGATGTATGTAGAATTCTTAATAATAGGTGGTGGGCGCCATCTGTATTTACATCAGATCATTATATGGTAGTACCTTTTGTTGATGAACAGAAATTGAAATGGAGATTATTTGCAAAGACTGATCCTAAAACAGAGGTAGTTGTACCAAATTTTAATGATGCGTATAAAATGGTAGAGACATTGGAGAAAGCACTTGGCAAAGAAAACTAGGTATAATAATCGTAAAATAATTATAAATGAACAGACATTACCAATTGGTAAATTATTACCTGGTATGATTGTCACATTTAACTATTCGGAGCGAGGTGTTTTAGATCCAAGACCTGTTCTTTTGTTTTTACATCATAATAAAAAAAACAATATAATAGAAGGGTTGAATATGAATTACATTAATCCATCTAAAATTAAAAGATTATTCAATCAAATTGATTTTAAAAAGGGTGTGACTGGAATGGAAAATTTGGTATATTTAAAAGAAGAATATTTTAGGATAGAAATTTCAACTCCAAAAGCACCTTCACCATTGACCTCTAAAAGATTTTATGGTGATGTTATTGGTTCGGATAATACTTGGTTAGAATCCTATCGTAGTTATAAAACAAATAAATTAAGTTCATTAAAAGTTACAACTATAACTCAAGACTTAATACACATACCTGGTGGGAGCCCATTTGATTGATGAAAATTAGTTATTCTATATTAACACACAATGAAACAGATACATTAGAAAAGTTATTGAAGTTTTTAGTCAAATGGAAACAACCAGATGATGAAATTGTTATCTTGGATGATTTCTCAGATGATGAAAAGACAAAACAAATATTAGATTTTTATGTATCAGCACACAACATAGTATTTGAACAGAGAAATCTATTGGGTGATTTTGCTGCACAAAAAAATCATTTAAAATCAATGGGTAGTGGTGATTATAGTTTTAACCTTGATGCTGATGAGATGATAAGTCTTTGGATGATTAAAAATGTACACGAGATAATAGGAGCAAACGAGGGAATTGATTTAATATACTTACCAAGAATAAATACAGTAGAGGGTTTGACTCAACAACATACTCAAGCTTGGAGATGGCAAGTCAATCAAGAGGGTTGGATAAACTTTCCTGATTGGCAAGGTAGGATATTCCGTAATAGACCAAATATCAGATGGCAATATAAAGTACATGAGATGATAACAGGTTATCAAACCTATGCTACTTTGCCAGAAGATAAGCCATTCTGTATATTACATCCAAAGACAATAGAAAAACAAGAAGAACAAAACAAAAAATACAACGGAATTCAGAGATGAATATATTAGTTACAGGTGGTGCCGGATTTGTCGGTACTAATTTAATAAAACGATTATTAAAAGATGGTCATGAAGTAGTTTCAATAGATAATTACTCAACAGGTTTTAAAGAAAACGAACAAGAGGGTTGTGAGTATCATAACTTTAATTTACAGCACATTTATGATTTTGATTCTTACATGGAAAATCCAGATGTAGTCTTTCATTTAGCAGCACTTGCTAGAATACAGCCATCTATCAAAGATCCGGTAACTGCTATTCAGAATAATTTTGATAGCACCTTGAATGTCTTGGAATGGGCTAGAAAAAATAATACACCTGTTGTATTTGCTGGTTCAAGTTCTTTTCATCATGGATTATGGGGCAGCCCTTATGCTTGGTCAAAGTATGCGGGTGAACAACTATGTAAGTTATACGGTGAGGTTTATAATGTACCGACTTCTATATGTAGATTTTATAATGTTTATGGTCCACATCAATTAGAAGAAGGAACTTATGCTACCGTATTGGGTATTTTTGAAAAACAATATCGTGAGGGTAAACCATTAACTGTTACAGGTGATGGGCAACAAAGAAGAGATTTCACACATATAGAGGATATTGTTGATGGTTTAATTAAATGTATGGGAGCTATGCACGGTACTGTTGATATGAGATATGCTGGAGAAATATTTGAATTAGGTAGAGGTGTCAATTTTTCAATTAAAGAAATAGCTGAGATGTTTGGCACAGAGATAGAATATATACCAAAAAGACCTGGTGAATATGATGTTACATTGTGTGATTATTCAAAAGCAAATGAAACACTTGATTACAATCCTGTAAAAAATCTTGATGATTATATAAAAAAGGTTATTAAATGAAAGTAGCAGTTTTTTGGGATTCAGCAATTAATATAGATTCATATTATGTGAAAGATGGAGAGGCTTATAGTTATTGGACAGACAAACCATATAACTTTCATCATTCAATTTCATCAAAGTGTTTTCCTGTAATACATAATTATCAATGGTTTGGTGGGGGTAGTAGTTTTTTAGCTCTAAGTGATTGGGTTGATAAAGGTTTGGAATTTCCTAAATTAGATGTTGATTTAATATTTTATGCGTGTGAAAGACAAGGATTGGATGATGCCACTTATGATGATTATAGTGTAGAAAAGATAAGAAAAAGTTATCCAAATGCTAAAATAATAGGATCATTAAAAGAAGTTAATGTCAAACCTCATAGGGTTCAGAACAGATATAGATTTTTAAAGTCGTGTGATGACATACATGCTGAGTCTCCTAAGAATGAAGAAACAATGAAAGTTTTTGGTCCAATAGAAGAGCAGACAGGTATGAAGATTAAGTTTTTTAAACAGCCACAGAATATTGATTACTATTATGAGAACTTTTATTCCGATGAAAAAATTAATGGTATCTATGCCTATATACCAAATCCATTACACCGTAGAGGTAGAACTTATGAGTTTGCTAATTACATGGGTGATAAATATAATTTACCCGTTAAGACTAAACCACTAAAAGATGGTCAAGACTTTGCTCATCTTGGTCACAAAGAATTTATAGAATTATGGAGCCCGTATTTGTATCATTTTAATTTAGATCCTACAACAATACATCCTGGTACACAAGTTGTTCAAGTTGCTATGGTTGGTTCTATTAATATAGGTGGTTTGAATCATCACCATCAAATATATTATCCTGAAACGGCAACTATTGATGAGGATGTTCTTGAAAAGAAAATGGTGGAGTATATAAACAATCCAGAAAAAAGATTTAATGTTATTAAACATGCTTGGGAAAAGGTAAACCAACTTAATAGTTTTACTGCTATCCAAAATCATATGAAACAATGTTGGGGGAGTGTATAATGGATGTATTATTTATAAATCCTGGTAGTGCAAAGGATGTGTATCAAGGTCTTTCAACTGATTATGCAGGAATAGGAACACCATATTGGTTATTGTTACTTTCACAATCTTGTAGGTCACAAGGTTATGAAGTTGGTGTTTTAGATGTCTTAGCAGAAAAGATATTGATTAAAGATGCCATCACTCGTATTAAAAAATCAAATCCAAAGTTAATTACCTTTTGTGTTTACGGTGAAAATGTAAATTCAGGAACTACTCAAATGAGTGGTGCGGTCAGACTGGCAAATGCTATCAAAGAAGATGGTATACAGATACCAATATCTTTTGTTGGTTCACATGTTCAGGCACTACCATATAAAGTTTTAAGTGAAGAACCGAGTATAGATATAATTTTTACAAATGAGGGTGTTTATTCTCTTTGGAATGTGTTGAAGGCAAAAGACTTAACTGATATTAAAGAATTAGAAACAATAAAAGGTATAGGTTTTATTAAGGATGGAAAACCATTTCTTACCAAAACGGAAAGGATCGTGCCTCAAGAGAGAATGGATTTGGATTTACCAGGTTATGCTTGGGACCTACTACCATATAAAGAAAAACCTTTTGATTTATATAGATCACCTATGTGGCACGCAGAATACGATCATGATAAGAGAACTCCATATGCTGCTCTTTACACTTCATTGGGTTGTGTATTCCAATGTTCATTCTGTATGATAAATATTTTGAATAGAGATGATTTAGAGGAAACAGGTGTTGCTGGTAATTACAACAAAATGAGGTTTTGGTCACCTGAATTTATAATTAAAGAATTTGATAAGTTGGTCGAATTGGGTGTTAAGACCATTAGAATAGCCGATGAGATGTTTTTATTCAACAAAAAATATTATTTACCATTAATTAAATTATTAGGTGAAAGAGATTATTCAGATGATTTGATAATGTGGACATACTCAAGGGTGGATACTATAAGTAAACCAGAGGTATTAAAATTGGTTAGAAAGGCTGGTATAAGATGGTTGTGTCTTGGTATAGAAAGTGCCGATAGAAATGTTAGGTTGGAAGTGTCTAAGGGTAAATTTAAAGATGTTGACATAACTGATGTTGTTAAAAGAATAGAGGATGCTGGTATAAATGTTATGGCAAACTATATGTTTGGCTTACCAGGAGACACCCACGAGACAATGAGAAAGACTTTGGATTTAAGTAAAGAGTTGTGTTCGATGGCATGGAATGCTTATGCTGCTATGCCTTTACCAGGTAGTCAATTGTACAAAGAAGCTGTTGAAGCTGGGATTGAAATGCCAGAGGATTATGCTGGTTATTCTTTTCACGCCTATACTACAAAACCACTCCCAACTGATGAGTTAACTCCAGAAGAAATATTAAAATTTAGAGATAAGGCGTATTTAGAATATCATACTTACAAACCATTTTTAGATAAAGTAAGAAATAAATATGGTGATATAGCAGCTGATAATATTTTGGAAAATACAAAAATAAAATTAAAAAGAAAAATACTTGGAGATTAAATGAGTTTACCAGCGGATTTTGTAAAACAGACTTATGATTTACCTAAACAAAAAGATTACGCGTTGTCAGATGATTTTGTTGTAAAGAAAATATATGAAATAATAAAAGAATATAAAATTACTAAAGTTGTTGAGGCCGGTATTTACAAAGGTAGATCAACTGTTGAATTGTCATATTTAGTTGACGAGGTGATAGGCATTGAAATCTATCAAAAATGGGTAGATGAGACTGAACGCAGAATGAAGGAAAATTTCAGAACTAATTATAAAATTTATAAAGGAAATTCTCCTGATATTCTAATTAAAATAATACCTGAACTAGATTTAAATCATACAATTTTCTTTTTAGATGCTCATATGAGTGCTTCTGGAGATGGTTCTGACGAAAATGCTTATTGGCCGATATTAGATGAAATAAAATCTTTACCTAAAAATAAAGGAATTATTATTCTTCATGATGTTTATGTCCCGATATGGGGTGATTTATCTTTGCATGATCCTAAGAGATTGGGTTATGACACTTATGTTGTGAATGGCAAAAAACAGAAATTTGATTATGAATATATAAAAAAAGATTTGATGGACTGGAGTCCAACACATAGAGTAGAATATAATAATGGCGATGAAACCTCTGGAGACCAGAGGGGTGTTATGTTTATTTATCCAAATTAATTAGGAGATGAATGTGAGTAGTTTACAATTAGAAAAAATATCAAAATCTGTAAGAAGAAGAATTTTTAATTTTAAAACAAAAAGTGGTATAGGGCATTTAGCAAGTTGTTTGTCTAATGTTGATATATTGGTTTCATTATATAATGATGATTCTACATTATTTAATCATGAAGAAGATGTACTGATATTCAGTAAAGCTCATGGTTCACCAGCACTTTATCCAATATTAGTTGATTTAGGTTATGTGGGTGAAGAGGAGTTGGACAAATATTGCACGCCGGATGGTATTCTTAGATTACATTCTGATAGTACTATTCCTGGTTGTTATCATGTTGGTGGTTCTTTAGGTAACAATATAGGCTATGCTTCTGGATTAGCATACAATAGTGATAAAAATGTCTATGTAATGTTAGGTGATGCTGAATTATACGAGGGCTCTGTATGGGAGACTTTAATGTTTATATCTCATCATAATTTAAATAATATGAGATTAATTGTGGATAGAAATGAATTAGGTATCCTTGGAAAAACAGAAGAATTGTTGAAAATAGAACCACTTGAAGATAAGTTTAAGAGTTTTGGTTTTGATGTAAATGTTGTTGATGGTCATAATTTTGATGAAATGAGAGATGTATTTTCAAAGTCAAATAAAAATCCGGAAGTAACAATAGCGAATACAGTTAAAGGTAAAGGGGTTAGTTATATGGAAGGAGTTTGGCAGTATCATACAATAATACCAAAACAACAAGATGATATAAAGACAGGATTAGAGGAGTTATCATGACACAAAGAGATACTTTTATAGCAGATTTGTTTGAAATAGCAAAGGATGATAAAGATGTTATTATGGTCAGCGTTGATATGGGCGCTTCTGCTTTAGATAGGTGGAGAGATGAATTACCAGATCAATTTTTTGCTACAGGAATTTCAGAACAACACACTATAAATTTCGCGGCTGGTCTATCAGCGCAAGGTAAAAAAGTATATGTTTATTTCATGGCTTGTTGGGTTGCGAGATGTTTTGAGCAAATTAGATATTCTTGTTGTATGGGTGATAATCCCATCACCATTTTAGGTTGTGGGTTAGGTTTGGGTTATGCTCCAGCAGGACCAGCCCATTCGCCTACTGAAGATATTGCATATATGAGGTCTTTGTTGGGGATAGAAATTTATACACCACATAATATTGAAATGACTAAAGCATTAGTTAATCAATCTTATGAAGAAGATACTTTAAAATATATTAGATTAGAGAGGAAGTATGATACTCGTTTTGATGGTGACGATGGTTATTTAAGACGAGGTATATCAATTTTAAAACCTGGCCTATGGAATAATTTAAGTACAAAAGACAACCCCAAAGTAGCACTAGTGTCTTCTGGGTATATGTTAGGTAGATGTCTCGATGTTTGGCGAAAACTTCAAGATGCTAAATGCGAAGTTACTTTGTTTAATATCTACAGGTTAAAACCCAATCCAATAGATGAGAAAGTTTTTGAACAATATACTCATGTCGTGTCGATTGAAGAACAGACTTTATCAGGTGGTGTTGGTTCGATAATACTAGAAGGACTTTCTGATTCTCGTGTACATAAGCCAGTTTTAAGAATAGGATTACCTGAAAGATATATTTTTGAAAATGGAGATAGAGATTATCATCTTGATGGTAATGGATTATCTGTCGATTCAATATATAGTAAAATTAAGGAGTTTACAAGTGATAGGTAATCCTAAAGAAAGAGAAAAATTATATGATGATATCCGTAGAGAATGTAAAGTATCTTTTGATGGTGGAGTTTGTCTTGAAATAAAATTACAAGAAGATAAAAGTAAGAAATTAAAGAGTCTTGTTGAGAATTATATTTTGAAAACTTTAGAGTCTTTCTACGGGACAAGCTATGATAGAAAAAATTTTTTGGTAGAATATAAGGATGATATTTTAGATTTACCTAATAGAACACCAAATGGTGCTTTTTATCCTAAAGTTGAAAATATAGATGAGTACAATAAAATACAGAGTTATGTAAATGATATTTTAATTGATAGTAATTTAGTAAATCAATTTGATTCCTTTGACCTAACTACAGTCAGAATAGTAGATGGCAGAAAATCAAAAGTGGACTCAAGATTATCGGCAACATCAATAGTACATTCTGATGCTTGGGCTGGTCATAAGGGTGACGCTATATTAACTATTGGAGTGTTAGGTGATGAAACTACATCTTTAGAATTTAATAAAATTGTTGGAGAAGTTTTACCTTCGTTTTTTGAAACACAGCATGATTATGGTAGTGCTTCAAATTTATTTGAAGGATATGAACATATTAGTAATTTGAAGTTTGACACAATTACTATATTTGATCATGCTTGTTTACATAGAACTCTTAAAACAGGTGGTGGGTTGAGAGTTTCTCTCGATGTTGGGTTAAAACTGAATAGTTCATCTGGCTTATCGAAATCTAAGGGTGGTGGTAGAAAGATGACAAAAATTCAAATTGAAGATATTTTAAAGATTGGTAAAGAAACTTTTCTCAAAGCTAATGAAACATTAGAGGAATGTTACAATAGATTTAAAGATGATAAATATGATAAGGTACCAGTCTCTTACATTCATGATGCAATTACTATAGGATAATATTATGGGTTTTTCTTGGCAATTAATAAATGACAGTATAACAGATAGTGATAAAAAGGCATTAACTGATTTTATCAATACTCCTAATCAGAGGTTTACTAATGGTCCTAAAGTTAAGGAATTTGAAAAAGTTTGGTCTGAATATGTAGGATGTAACTATAGTGTGTTTGTTAATTCAGGCGCTTCAGCGAATTATATTATGGCTTCGATAATGAAAGAAGAAAAAGGTGTGGGTGAAGTAATTGTTTCACCATTAGGTTGGGTATCAGATGTAGCACCTTTGGTAAACTTGGGATTTACACCAGTATTTGTTGATGTCAGTATAGAGAATATGTCTATCACACTTGATAATATAAAGGCTGCCGTAACTGATAAAACAGTTGGCGTGTCTTTGGTTCATGTCTTGGGGTTTAATGCTGTATCGGATGAGTTAGTTGATTTTTGTGAAGATAATAATTTATTTTTTATTGAAGATTGTTGTGAATCACATGGCGCAACTTATGGTGGTAAAAAGGTGGGTAATTTTGGTGATGTATCTAATTTTTCATTTTACTTTGGACATCATATTACTACGATAGAGGGTGGTATGGTATGCACCAATGATGAAAAGTTATACGATCAAGCTAGATTGTTTAGGTCACATGGTATGACGAGAGAAGCTTCTGATCAGGTTCAAGAATTTTATGAGATTGCTACACCTGATTTAAATCCATTATTTACCTTTGCTGTGCCTGGTTACAATATGAGAAATCAAGAATTAAATGCCGTGTTAGGTATTGAACAATTAAAAAGACTTAACTATAATTGTGATAAAAGAAGAGACAATTTTAAAACTTGGGTTGACTCATTGGATTCGAATAAATTCTATACTGATTTTCATCAGAATGGAAATAGTAATTTTGCACTTCCGTTAATTTTGAGAAAAAAGGAGTTGGAATTGTTTGAGAAATGTTGTATATTATTTAATAACGAAAAAGTGGAGTATCGTATCGGAACTGCAGGTGGTGGTAATCAGGCAAGACAACCTTATTTGGAAAAGTATGATTTTGTCAAACATGACTTGTCAAATGTTGACCACATACACGATTTTGGCCTGTATATTGGAAATCATCCTGAGTTGGATAAAAAACAGATTATTAATTTATGTGAGGAGTTAAATACATTATGAATGATATATTAATAACAGGTGGTACAGGTTTTGTTGGTAGTCATATGATTGACTATATATTGCAATATGCTATAAAACCAGACCAAAGGATATATTGTACAAAACGATGGATGGAAGACACAAAAAATGTTGACCATATTGATGATGATAGATTTGAATTTATTGATTGTGATTTACTTGATGCTCATAGTATAAGACGAGCAGTAGAGATATCCAAACCATCTAAGGTGTTTCATTTTGCTGCTCAGAGTTTTCCTGAAGTGAGTTTTAAGATACCAGTAATCACATTACAGACAAATACAGTTGGTACTACACATTTATTGGATGCTATTAAGGAATCAGATTACAATCCAACCATAGTCAGTATATCAACGAGTGAGGTCTATGGTATGCCAACAGAAGATGAAGTACCTATTAAAGAAACTAATCCAATTAGAGCTGCTAATCCATATTCCATATCAAAGGTTGGGCACGATTTGATGTCTCAGTATTATCATAAGGCATTTGATATGAAAATTATTATTACTCGTATGTTTAGTCATGAGGGTGCTCGCAGAGGTAAACAATTTGCTTTGTCATCATTTGCTCATCAAATCGTATTGAATGAAAAGGGTAAGGGTGATGGATTTATACGACATGGCAATTTGGATTCCACAAGAACTTATGCTCACATTGATGATGCGATAAGTGCTTATTGGGTATGTTCAAATAGTAAAAAGTTTGGTGAGGTTTATAATATTGGTGGAAGTGAGACTTGTACTGTCGGTGATGCCTTGGATAGGTTAATCAGTATGTCTACTAAAGATGGTTTGAAAAAGAAATTAGATCCTGCTAGAGTTAGACCAACTGATATTACTTTACAGATACCAGATACAAGTAAATTTAGATATGAGTTTGGTTGGACGCCAAGGAAAGGACTAAAAGATGTATGTCAAGATTTATTAAATTATTGGAGAGAGGTGTTATGAACAAAGGTACATTTGGAAATGCTATTCAAGTAATTCAACCAAATTCTTTTGAGGATTATAGAGGTGAATTATGGACTACTTGGAAAAAAGACGAATGGGATTACGATATAGAATTTAATCATGACAAGATTTCTACATCTCGTAAGAATGTGATAAGGGGGTTACATGGTGACACTAAATCTTGGAAATTAGCGACTTGTCTATACGGCGAAATGTATTATGTTGTTGTAGATTATAGGCAAGATTCACCTACATATTTAAAATGGGATTGGACTATTTTATCTCAAAAAAATAAAAAAATGGTTTTAGTTCCACCTAATTTTGTGAATGGTTTTTGTGTACTAAGTGATCATTCAGTTTTAATGTATAAGTGGTCTTATGATGGAGATTATCCAGATGTTGAAGATCAATTTACAATTAAATGGAATGATTCAACTTTAAATATTGATTGGCCAATAGATAACCCAATATTATCTAAGAGAGATAGATGATGGAACAGAGATACATAGATATTAGAAAAGATATACTAGAACTCGCTAAGATTACAACTCAAGGTAGATTGGGAACAGATTATTCAGTAGTTGAGATTATTGATTCTGTATATGATTATATGAGCCATGATCCCAAAAATCCTGATTGGGATGAAAGGGATATTTTTATTTTAAGTAAAGGTCATGCCTCACTTTCCTATTATACCGTGTTGGCACACAAAGGTTATTTTCCATTAGATGATATTAAAACTTTAAAAAGTCATAAAAGTAAATTTGGTGGTCATCCTGACAGACTAAAAGTTCCTGGTGTAGAAGCTTCTACTGGTTCACTCGGGCATGGTATAGGTCTTGCAGTTGGTATGGCACTTGGTATGAAAATTAAAAAGAGTGATAGAAAAGTTTATGTTCTAGTTGGTGATGGCGAATCCAATGAGGGTTCTGTGTGGGAATCTATAATGATTGCTGTAAATGAGAAGTTAGATAACTTGGTTATAATTTTTGATGTTAATCAATCGCAGACGAGGGGATTACAGTTAAATAACATCGGTGGGGTTTGTAGAGAATTTGGATGTGTGGTCGAAGAGTTACTTGATGGTCATGATGTTGATGAGATTAAAGAATCTTTTGGGCGTGAACAAAAAGGTAAACCACTTGTTATAGTTGCAAATACTATTAAAGGTTATCCATGTAAAACATTAATTGATAATAAATTTGAGTGGCATAGTAAAGTTCCCGATGATGAATATTATAATATTTTTAAGGATGAGTTAGATGAGAAAGCAGTTTAGAGATACCATTGTAGATATAAACGATGATAAAGTAGTTTTAATACTTGGTGATGTTAGTGTTTATCTTTTTAATGAGTTTGAATCAAATAATCCAGATAAAGTTTTTAATTTAGCTGTAGGTGAAAATTCATTAGTAAGTGTATCAGCTGGACTTTCATCACAAGGTTTAATACCATTTGTTCACACTATAAATCCATTTTTGTCAGATAGAAGTTATGAACAAATTAAATTAGATATGCTATACAATCAATTTGGTGGGAATATTGTAACTTGTGGTGCTACTTTTGATTACGCATTTGATGGTGCTTCACACCATTGTCATAATGATATTGCTAATTTAAGATTATTACCTGATATTGAAGTTTTACAACCGGGATCTGATAAAGAGGTGGATGTTTTGGTTAGAAGTCAATATAATAATGGAAAGACTACATACTATCGATTGTCAGATTTTCCACATAATATTGATATTGATGTCGAATTTGGAAAGGGAGTTGAAATATTTGATAAAGGATCTAGTACAACTGTTATGACTTCTGGACCTATCTTACAAAATGTTTATGAGGCTGTGAAAGATTTAGATGTTAACTTGGTTTATTTTCATACAATAAAACCAATAGATACAGATCTGATTGAGAAATATCGATGGACAGATATATTAGTTTTTCAAGAAGCCAATGGTTTATACGAGGCAATATGTGATCTTCCATACTTAGAGGTTAAAAAATTTGGTATTAGTGATAATTTTTATACCGAATATGGTAGTGTTCATGATGCTAGAAAATATTATGGTTTAGATGTTGATAATATAAATAAAAAAACAAGGAGTGAGTTGTAAATGAGAAAGTATTTACCAACTATAAGTGAACTAATAGATAGACTTAGTATTGTTCAGTTAAAAGAAGTCTTTATACCTGAACATAAGAAAGAATATGCCGAAGAAATAAAAGATATTATTCATGATTTAGACTTGGAATTGTCAGAAAAAAGTGTTATATTAAGTGGTGATGATATCAGGTCAATAATTGTATTGGCACAGATGAATCTACATATATGGCACAACGAGTCTGAAGCTCGTAAGGGTATAAATGCAGGAGAAAATCTTAGATTGACACATGGACTAAATGGTATTCGAAATACTGCTAAAAATAAATTACAAGAATCCGTTGGTGGTCGAAAGGATTATAAAATAGATTGTTTAGCTTCAGAGTTTGAAGATTGGGAAGTGTCTTGGTAAAGCCAGAAGTAACTCAAGGTTGTTGTGTACCCAAGGGGTGGGGTGAAGAAATAATTATTGAGAACAATGAGTTATATTGTGGTAAGATATTAATTTTTAAGGAAGGATGTAAGTTTTCAATGCATTACCATATGGAGAAGGATGAGACTTGGTATGTGGAGTATGGGGAGTTTGTGTATAGATGGATAGATACGGAGACAGCGAATCTATATAGTGAAGTATTACAAGAGGGTGATATTGTAAGACAAAGGCCAGGACAACCACATCAATTAGAAGCAATATCAAATGGTAGAATATTTGAAGTGTCTACCCATCACGAAGATTCGGATTCATATAGAATTACACCAGGAGATAGTCAAAAATGAAAGTCTTAGTTATAGGGGATAGTTGTAAGGATGTTTTTATTTATGGTAGAGTTAAAAGATTGACTCCAGAAGCACCGGTACCAGTATTTAATCCTGAGAGTGAGAAATCAAATGATGGTATGGCTAAAAATGTTGCAAATAATGTTGAAGCCTTAGATACAACAATTTATACCATCACTAATAAGAATAGTATCAGAAAAATTCGTTATGTAGATGAGAAGTCTAATCAATTGGTTTTGAGAGTGGATGAACATGATTTTTGCCGTAGAATAGATTGGGATTTACTTCAAAAAATTCAAGATAATAAATGTAGTTTGCCGATGAGTGATATGGTGGATATAGATGCAATTATTGTATCTGATTACGATAAGGGGTTTTTACATGAAGATGATATTCAATTTATATGTGAGAGTAATGATAATGTATTTGTAGATACAAAAAAGAAACTTGGTAATTGGATAGCATCAGCTGATTATATAAAAATAAACGACTTAGAGTATGAGAGGAATAAAGAGTTTATAGTTAATGAGAGTGAAATATTGAACAAGACAATTATCACTAGAGGGCGTAAGGGTTGTTTGTACAGAGGTGATGTTTATGTAGTAGAGAATGTACCAGTAAAGGATATTTCTGGTGCTGGAGATACTTTTCTTGCTGGGTTGGTGGTTGAATATGTAAAATCAAATGATATAGTGAAATCTATTATGTTTGCACAAGAATGCACAAAAAAAGTTGTACAAAAACATGGAGTTTCAACAGTATGAGATATTGTTTTGATATAGATGGAACTATATGTTCAACCAATTGTAATTATAAAGATGCTGTTCCTTATAAAGAAGTTATAGACTGGATAAATAAAAAATACGATGAAGGTCATCACATACAACTTTTTACATCAAGAGGAACATCTTCTGGTATAGATTGGTTTGACTTTACATTAAAGCAAGTAGAGGGTTGGGGTATCAAGTTTCATGGATTAAAGTTAGGTAAACCGGCTTATGATTTATTCATTGATGACAGAGCTATTAATAATGAAGAATGGTATAAAAAAGAGGGTTTGACTGTATGAATATATTGTTTACTGGTGCCGGTGGACCTGCTGCTGTGGGTGCTATAAAATCTTTACAAGATTGCGATAGTCAAAATAAACATAAAATAGTTTCTGTTGATTGTGACGAACTTGCTGTTGGTTTTCATTTAAGTGATAAGAGTTATGTTGTTCCGAAAACTGATGATGAACTTTATTATACTAAATTAGTAGAGGTGATAAATAAAGAAAATATTGATTTAGTATTACCAACTAGTGATGATGTTATTCCTATTTCGTGGGCTGAAAATTGGTTATTTAGTGATATTAATCTGTTTATGTCTGGTTGGCATGGTGTGAATAAATGTACAGATAAATTTTTATTCTATGAAACTTGTTGTGAAAAATTTCCTTTACCAACTACTACGAATAAATCTATTTTTAAGAAACCAAATAAAGGAAAAGGAAGTAGAGGTGTAAAATTAATAGATAATAGTAAAGAGAAGTATATTTATCAAGAATATTTACCTGGAGTAGAATATACTATTGATGTCTTATGTGATATGGATTCAAATGTATTGTCTACTATCCCAAGAATTAGATTACAGACAAAAGCTGGTATATCTACTAAGGCTATGATAATCAGGAATGAAAATATTGAAAGTCAATGTCGTGAAATAGCAAAGTTTTTAGAATTAAAAGGTGCTGTTTGTATGCAGATGAAAGAGGATAAAAATGGTAATCCAAAGTTTATTGAGATTAATCCTAGATTTGGTGGTGGAACTTATTTTACGACTTTGGCTGGTGTTAATTTTATAAAGATAATATTAGATTTGATAGATGGTAAAGAAGTTAAAGTACCAGAACCAAATGAAGTAACTATTTTGAGATATTTTAATGAGGTGGTAGTTTGAGTAGATTTCTAAATGCAAATACTATTGCTTGTTTATCACCACATCCTGATGATTGTGAGTATGCTATATCCGCTACGATTTCAAAACATTTAGGTACTATGTTTCATGTATATAATATTTCATCTGGTGGTAAGTATAGCAATAATGGTAATGATAGGTTAGATGAAGTTAAAAAGTTTTGGTCATCTTATAAAAATGTTAATTTATTTTTTGTTGGTGTTGAATTTATTCGTGACATTCAATATGATACTTTTATAACAAAGATGGAAAATTTATTTCCAAGTGAATATGATTTGATATTATCACCGCCGATTGAAGATACACATCAAGACCATAGGAAAATAAATAAATTAGCTAATTCATTAACACGAAGTAAGAAAATAGGATTGGTTGAATACATGACACCTAGTACTAAGATTGGTTGGGTCCCTAATACATTTGTTGATGTGAGTGACACTATAGAAGAAAAGAGAATAAATTTATTTAATTCATTTCAAACCCAATTGGATAAACCATATTTTACTGATGATGTATTTAATTCGTATCATTGTAATTATCAAACGACAAAACGCAATCTTGATAATGTTGAATTTTTTAAAGTGAGGTCATTATATCAATGAAGAAAAATGTAGTATTTTGGGTTGGAGTTAAAAATGAAAAATATTCAGAGAAATATGGTGGTTGGGATTGGATGGATATTGCTAGAAAAACTTGGGAATATTGGTGTAAAAAACATGATGTGATATTTTTTCCTTTTGAAAAACCAATCGAGAATGATTTAACTCGATTTAGAATTAATTGGCAAAAAGCTATATTTTGTTTTGATATATTAGATGATGCTGGTATTGATTATGACCAAATTTATTTAGTTGATGGTATGAATATGATTAAGTGGGATGCGCCAAATGTTTTTGAAATGACAGATAATAAATTTACAGCATGGAGAGATACAGATAATTTGAATTGGACACATAAAAGTATAGTTGGATATAACGATTTTTTTGGTGGTTATGAATTCGATAAGCAGAAATATTTTAGTTCAGGTTTGATTATTTTTAATGAACAACATAAAGAAGTTTTTCAGTCATTTAAAAAATTGTATTGTGATAATGTAGATAAATTCGTAGAGTTACAAGATAAGACTGTAAGAAAGGGGACTGAACAAACTCCTTTGAATTATCATTTACAGATGAATGGTGTGGATATAAATTTAGATTTACCTTTTAGTTATAAATTGACTCACATACATAGAAAAGATATGTTTCATTATAATTGGCAATTGGAAGAAGATAAGACTCCATTTTTTATAAAGTACGGTCATGTTTGGGGATTTAGTGGATTACCTAAAGACCAGCGAACCGAGGTCATGAATTATGCCTGGCAATTAGTTAAAGATAACTATGATGAGAATCATATATTGAATAGGCTAGTTCATAAAGATGAATGGTGTAAAACTACTTCACGAAAATTTAAAGAAGATATACTTAGAATCTTTTCTGATAGTAAAAATTTAAACTGTTTAGAAATAGGATCTTGTAGGGGGGATAGCACTAGAGTTTTTGCTGAATGTTTTAATAAAGTTTATGCCTTTGAACAATCGGATGAGAATCTTGAATATGTAAAAGAAAAGTGTTCGGATGTCGATAATGTAGAGTATAATCAATCTGATGTTTACAAGAACTTTGAAATACCAAATGGGATTGATGTGGTGTTTGTTGATGCCGGTCACTCTACGGATTTAGTTAAATATGATATTAAACGATTTTTAGAAAAAAATCCAAAGATGATTTTAATATTTGATGAT
>Ga0315316_10000788_pt1 | contig 21478 bp, 11 predicted proteins | sample M160m3416metaG_FD_203702 | JGI IMG/M metagenome (GOLD analysis project Ga0315316, IMG submission 203702) | Ammonia-oxidizing marine archaeal communities from Monterey Bay, California, United States - M1 60m 3416 | ecosystem: Environmental > Aquatic > Marine > Intertidal zone | place: USA... | reverse complement strand
CGGTTTGCGAAGGACATGTCGCCTTTTTGCAACGGGTGCCTGTCGCAGGCTTGTTGAAGTTGGTTGTCAGCCGTGTGATTTCGTACAATCGGTGTCCTGTAAGTCCACTCCGTGCCGCATGACATAAAGCAAATGCTGGCTTCGATCGCGACAGAGATTCGATGACCTTGAAACATAATTACCCGGGGGCCTGCACCACCGCCCAATTGTCTCTTTCTTCTCGTTTGCGAAGTGCCTCGGGGGTGATCGCACATCAAGTGTGCGCTGCTGTTTACGACGCTTTCGGATTGCACGATTTCTGTCGTGCAGCGGCGTTTACCGGCAATGTGCGGCGAACGAGCACCTGTCTTGTTTCGTTGCTTTTCGCTTTGCGTCTGATGACGATGTGCACGGTGAATGCTGATTCCGCGGATGACTGGGCGCGAATGCAGAAAATCCAGCCCCGCGGGTACGTCTGCTATCGAGCACGGCAGGAGCTCAGCGTGGATGGAAAACTGGACGACGATGTGTGGCTGTCGGCTCCCTGGACGTCTGACTTTGTCGATATCGAAGGTGATGTGAAGCCGCGTCCCCGGTTTCGGACGCGAGCGAAAATGCTGTGGGATGATCAGTATTTCTATATTGCCGCGGTGCTGGAAGAACCACATGTCTGGGGTACGCTAACCAAACATGATTCGGTCATCTTTCACGACAACGACTTCGAAGTTTTCATCGACCCCAACGGTGACAATCACGAGTACTATGAATTCGAGATGAACGCGCTCAACACCGGCTGGGATCTGTTTCTGCCGCGTCCGTACAAGGATGGTGGGAAGGCAGATAACGGCTGGGAGATTCCTGGTCTGAAGACGGCCGTCCACGTCGCAGGCACTCTGAACAAGTCTTCAGACGAGGATAAACACTGGTCTGTCGAAATCGCTATTCCCTGGCAGTCGCTGAATGAGTTTGCTCACCAGGCCACTCCGCCTCACGACGGCGATCAGTGGCGTGTCAACTTCTCGCGAGTCGAGTGGCAACATGAACTTGAGGAGGGAAGATATCACAGGCTTCCGAAGACTCGTGAGAACAACTGGGTCTGGTCACCGCAGGGCATTATTGACATGCATCGGCCTGAGCGGTGGGGCTTCGTGCAGTTTTCTGATGCGGCGCCGGGATCAGTTCGTTTCAAGCCGATCGCGGCATGGAACGCTCGAGAGGCTCTGATGACCATATATCACCATCAGAAAGCCTTCCATCAGAAACACGGACGCTGGGCTGCCCAACTGAAAGATCTGGGAATCGAAGAGAGTTTGAATCATCCTGTGTTGGAAAGGACTGACGCAGGGTTTCATGCCTACCTCAACGTGCGACAGGGGAGCGGAACACAGCGGCTGCACGTGCAACAGGATTCGAAGATCTGGATTACCGGTCCTGAGGAGCAGATCAAGTCGCTCATCGCAAACCAGGCCGAAGCATGGAATCGGGGCGACATCGATAAATTTATGGAGTCTTACTGGAAGTCCGAGAAACTGACGTTCAGTTCGGGCGGCAGGACAACTCGCGGCTGGCAGGCGACCAAAGATGGCTATCACCAGCGTTATCCGACACGCGAGCAGATGGGACTGCTGACGTTTTCCGAACTTGAAGTGACACCGTTCGGTGACGCCGCACTGGTGCTGGGGCGATGGCACCTGAAACGCGATTCTGAGCCCGTCGGTGGAAATTTTTCGCTGACCTTTCGTCTGATTGACGGGCAATGGCTGATCGTTCACGATCACACGTCCAGGGAATTGCTGCGAAGTAAATGAACTGTCCGCCGTTGCTGTTCTTCAATCATCCACGTGTTGTTCATTATCATTAACGGAACTGCAGTCATGAGCCGTTGTCACACGTTTCTCTGTCTGACCGTCATCACCCTGCTCTGTCACGGGCAGAACAGCGTGCTGGCCGAAGATCTGGATGCAGAAATTACCGCTGCCCTTGAGCGGGCCGGAGACAATCGTGATCAGATCCAGCACGCACTCGACCGGACTCCCAACGCACAACGTACCGGTATGCGGTTTCTTGTCGCGTGGATGCCGGAACGCGATTTGACCAGTCTTTCGGCGGAAGCACTGCTGGAAAACGTCAGGCTGGCTTATCAGGCGTGGAACGAAGCCCGCTGGAAAGATGATGTGCCGGAACCGATGTTCCTCAACAATATTCTGCCTTATGCCAGCATCAACGAACGCCGAGACGACTGGCGTCAGAACTTCCGGCAGCAGTTTCAGCCGCTGGTGAAAGACGCCACGTCTCCCTCTCAGGCGACCGCGATATTGAATCAAAAGATATTCAGGCTGTTGAACGTCCGGTATTCAACGAAACGCAGGAGAGCGGATCAGGGGCCCGCTGAGTCGATCAGGTCAGGGCTGGCGTCGTGCACAGGTCTGTCGGTTCTTTTAATTGATGCCTGTCGCGCCGTCGGAATACCTGCACGCTTCGCGGGTACCCCGCTGTGGACGAACAAAAGCGGGAACCATTCCTGGGTTGAGATCTGGGATAATGGCTGGCATTTCACGGGTGCTGCGGAAGCGACGGGTGACAAACTGGACAAAGCATGGTTCGTGGGTCGCGCTGCGACGGCGCAGCGCGATCATCCGCGACACGCTATTTACGCTGTCAGCTACAAGCGAACGCCGCAGAGGTTTCCTCTGGTCTGGGACTCCGGAAATGACTATGTCTTTGCCGTTAATGTGACGGATCGGTATACCGCTGAGACGCAGAAAATTCCTGCAGGACATGTTGAAGTTCAATTCGTTGCGATTGACGAAGCGAATGGCGATCGGTGCGCGGCACCGATCAGACTGTCAGACCCAACCGGCAACCCCGTCTATGATGGCACAACGAAAGACGAACGATTTGACGCCAATGATCATCTTTCCGTGCTGCTTCGCGTGGGCCGACAGTATGACGTGGAGGTTCGGTACAGGGATCGTGTGCTGACAAGGACAATCAAAGGCGAACAGCGCGACGCACCCATTGCGCTGCGCTTTGCATCGGTCAGAGAGCCGGCGAAAGCCACGAACGCGGAAGCGTCGGGTAAAGCCGTTGCAGAACTCAGCGCTTACCTGGATACTGAGGCTGGTGATCGCCCGGCGATCGACGAACGGGCGTTCGCTGATGTACCGCTCGCACGCGACGATGCTGCTCGTGCGAAAGAACTACTGTGGCAGAATCACGTGGCCACCATTCGACGCACACGGGCGGCCGAAATGCAGGCGCGGGAACTGGCGGTCGGTGACCTGCGGATGCCATTCTTTTACAAAACATTTGGAGACAGGCCGCCGGGGGGACGCAGTCTGTACATCTCCATGCATGGCGGTGGCGGTGCCCCGAAGCAGGTCAATGACCGGCAGTGGGAGAATCAAAAGCGACTGTACTCGCCCACTGAAGGCGTCTATGTCGCGCCGCGCGCACCGACAGACAAGTGGAACCTGTGGCATCAGGGACATATTGATGGTCTGTTCGATCGGCTGATCGAGAATATGGTTGTCTTTGAACATGTTAATCCTGATCGCGTTTATGTGATGGGCTATTCAGCCGGAGGCGACGGCGTATATCAACTGGCACCTCGCATGGCCGATCGCTGGGCCGCAGCCGCGATGATGGCCGGTCACCCGAACGAAACTTCGCCGTTAGGCCTGCGGAACCTGCCGTTTACACTGCACGTCGGCGGACGTGATGCAGCGTATAACCGCAACAAAGTGGCGCTCGACTGGCAGCAGAAACTCGCGCATCTGCGCGAAGCCGATCCTGAAGGCTACGTTCATCTGGCAAAGATCTACCCCGGCAAAGGCCATTGGCTGGACCGGGAAGACGCAGCCGCGATTCCCTGGATGGCCGAACATCGTCGCAATCTTCTGGCTTCCCGCATTGTCTGGAAGCAGGACGACGTCGTGCATCAGCGATTCTACTGGCTGGCCGTAGCCGCTGAGCACGCCAGAGCACGAACGGAGATTCAGGCCGACCTTAAGGATCAGAACATTACGATTGAGGCTGCAGACGTGCCGGAGATATCCGTACGACTGGACGATCGTATGCTGAATCTGGACAAGCCGTTCAGCATTTCAATGAACGATAAAGTTGTCTTCCGGGGAATCGCGCCCCGCACCATCGCCGTTCTGAACAAGACGCTGTCAGAACGTGGCGATCGATGCGGCACGTTCGTCGCCGAGGTGACAGTCAAAGCCGGCGACGCTCAGTGAGTTCCACGTGATCGAAGCCACATTTGATTTACGTACGACGGTCGCCCGTTACGGATGCTGACGATGCATTGATGAATGCCCCGTGAGTGTCTTGCCATTGGTGTGTCTTGCCATTGGTGTGTCTCGACGACTGACCGGTGAAGGTGCTGTGGAACGACTCAGTGACGGATTCGTGAAGCGGGGTACACCAAAGCAGATTCGTTCCGATAATGGTCCGGAGGTTACGACGCGACGTGTTTGTAACTGGCTGGATCGTGTTGGTGTGCGGACACTGTCTGTCGAACCAGGGCGTCCGAGGGAGAACGGGTTTATCGAATTCTTTAATGGAAAGCCGGGTGACGAGTTGCTTCACGTGCAGTTCTGTGACACTTTGCGGGAAGCTGGAATGCCGACAGAACGCTGCAGACGTCAATACAATGGGGCTCACCTACACAGCTTCCGGCCACCAGCGCCGGAAGCTGTATTGTCTGCAACATAGTTTATGCCAGGTCCGAGTTGGACTCAGATACCATTCCCGGGGCAGGTCAATATCTTGATTCCGAACGGATCAACGCACTTCACCATTTCGCAAAAGTGCGGCAGATGTCGGCCCGCCGGGAATATCGGCTGCGGACGATACGGCGGCAGATCTGCAGACTATCTGCGGCTCGCGCCGGACTGTTCGACCAGCTGCCGGAGCACCTCGTAAGGCTGAGCTCCCGTCACGCCGTTCTGCCCAACGACGAATGCCGGCACGCCGGTCAGTCCCAGCGTCTGCGAACGACTCCAGTCTGTGTCCACTGCTTCTCGATAATGACGGGATGTCAGCGCGGCCCGACAGTCTGTTTCACACAGGCCGATACTGGTCGCAATTCCGATGAGAATGTCGATGGACGCGATGTTCAGGCCGTCGACAAAGTACGCCCGAAACAGTCGGTCGTGGATCTGATCACCACCAGGCCGGGTAATGGCATAGCTGGCGAGTTCCTGAGCGAGTCGACTGTTGTAAGTCATTGTCCGATTGCCGTAGGGCAGACCTTCGTCATCCATCAGGCCTTTCATGCGTGCCTGAGACGCTGCGATGTCGATGCCTCGACCGGCAAACAGCTGTTCCAGTGTCAGGCCTTCCGCCGGCGTTTCCGGGTGCAGAGGAAAATGGACGAAGCGCACGTCGATGTCCCATGCGGTTTGCAGTCTTTCAATACGCACGGCACTGAGATAGCACCATGGTCATATATAGTCGGAGTAAACATCCAGGACGACCCGGCTCATGAAAGGATATCCGTCACGACTTTGCCGTGCACATCTGTCAGGCGAAAATCGCGTCCCTGATGGCGATACGTCAGACGCTTGTGATCGACACCCAGTTGCTGCAGGACTGTCGCATTCAGATCGTGGATGTGCACCGGGTTTTCAGTGATGTTGTAGCTGAAGTCGTCCGTCTTACCGTAGTCGGTGCCGCCCTTGATTCCGGCACCGGCCATCCATTTGGTGTAGCAGCGAGGGTGATGGTCGCGGCCGTAATTTGTCTTCGTCAAACCGCCCTGGCAGTAAATTGTTCTTCCGAATTCGCCGCCCCAGATAACCAGAGTGTCGTCCAGCATGCCGCGCTGCTTTAAATCCTGGACCAGTGCGTAACATGGCTGGTCGATGATGCCGCATTGACGACGAATGTCGTTCGGCAGGTTGCCATGCTGATCCCATTGGCGGATAAAGACCTGAGTAAACCGCACGCCGCGTTCGGCCATGCGGCGGGCCAGCAGACAATTTGCAGCAAAGGTTCCCGGCTTGGAAACGTCAGGTCCGTACATTTCCAGTGTCTCTTTCGATTCATCGGATACGTCGGTCAGTTCCGGGACCGACGTCTGCATGCGATACGCCATTTCGTATTGAGCAATACGAGACTGAATCTCCGGATCTCCAACGGCACTGAATCGCTCGGCATTCAGTCGGCCGAGTTCATCCAGCATCCGCCGACGCATTGACGCTGACATGCCGTCCGGATTGGACAGATACAATACCGGGTCGCCGGTGGCCCGTAGACTGACTCCCTGGTGTCGAGTGGACAGGAAACCAGAACCCCACAGTCGCGAATACAAAGCCTGACCACCAAAGCCACCATTGACGGTTGAGTGGAGCACGATGAACGCAGGCAGATTTTCGTTCATGCTGCCCAGACCATAGGAAAACCAGGCACCGGTGCTCGGTCGACCCGGCAGTTGACTGCCGGTCTGAATGTACGTGATGGCCGGGTCGTGGTTGATCGCTTCGGTATGAACCGTCTTAATGACAGCCAGGTCGTCGATCATCTTTGCCGTGTACGGCAGCAATTCGCTGACTCGAGTGCCGTTTGAGCCGTGCTGCCCGAACTTAAAGATGGAAGGAGCGATCGGGAAGCGTTTCTGTCCCGAGGTCATGGTCGTAATACGCTGACCGTTGCGAACAGAATCCGGCAGGTCCTTGTCGAACCACTCGTTCATCTTTGGTTTGTAGTCCCACATGTCCAGTTGCGAAGGAGCACCCGACATGAACAGATAGATGACTCGTTTGGCTTTCGCCGCGAAGTGCGGCAGGCCCGGAATCCCACCCGGGGAATTCGTCGCAACAGCGGGGCTGTCCGCAAACAGGCCAGGATTGACCAGTGATGCCAGGGCTGCCGAACCGATTCCGGTCGACGTGCGACTGAAAAAGTGGCGCCGGGTTTCAATCAGTTCTGATTCTCGAACGGGATTCATGTTGATGTCCTTAGCCTGCTTCAGGCGAACTTGTCCTGAGACGTTTCCTTGACCGCCCCTCGGAGACGCTTTGGGTTTCCGGTGGCGGCGCGACATGGGTTTTGAAACTGCTGTTAACCTTTTGTTACGGTTTCACTCAGATTCAGCAGCAGGTGAGTGACCATTGACCATGCGGCCAGTTCGTTGGGATCAAGCTGATCATTGACGGGCGATTCACCGGCGGACAGAAACTTCACCGCGGATGCCGGATCACCTCTGAATATGCTTTTGTATTCTTCGAACAGATTTGTCAGCGACTGCAGCTCGTTCGTATTCGGCGACCGACTCAGAACGGAACGGAACGCGAAGGTGACACGTTCATCGACGCGAGATCCGCCTTCGGCAATCACGCGTTCTGCGAACTTTCTGGCCGCTTCGACGTATTGTACGTCATTCATCAGCACCAGAGCCTGCAGCGGCGTGTTTGTGCGGGCTCGCCGTACCTGACACGTTTCACGATTGGGCGCGTCGAAAGTCACCATCGACGGGGGAGGAACGGTGCGTTTCCAGAACGTGTACATGCTGCGACGAAACAATTTGTCGCCTTTGTCCTGCACGAACACAGAAGTGTTGCTGCCGCCGAATCCTACGGGCTTCCACAAGCCTGCGGGCTGATACGGCTTCACACTCCTGCCGCCGATGGTTTCAATCAGCAGACCGCTTAACGCGAGTGCCTGATCTCGAATGACTTCCGCATCCAGTCGAAACCGGGGGCCTCGCGCCAGCAGGCGGTTTGCCGAATCCGCCGCCAGCTTTTCCGGTGACACCCGCGATGACTGCTGGTACGTGGCCGACATCACAATCTGTTTTACAAATCGTTTGACGTCCCAACCGGATTCGACGAAGTCGACCGCCAGCCAGTCCAGCAACGCCGGATGCGATGGCTGTTCACCCTGCACACCGAAATCTTCGGACGTTTTCACCAGACCTGTGCCAAAGAACTGCTGCCAGAAACGATTGACGGTTACTCGTGACGTGAGAGGATGGTTGGGCTGGATCAGCCATTCGGCCAGTCCCAGGCGATTGGACGGTGCGTTCGCGACCGGCGGAGCAAGCCATTCAGGAACAGCGGACGAAACGGGCTCACGTTTCTCCGTATACTGGCCGCGTTCAAGAATATAGGCCTGTCGCGGTTTCGGGCGGTCCTCCATCACCAGAGTCGAAGGGACGGCGTTTTCGATGTCGCCGATTTTTTTCTTCAATTCCGTCTGTTCGGTCAGTGGTGCGGCCAGCATTGCTCGCGAGTCCGGATGCACATGCTGCTTGTAGTAACGAGTCAGCTGTTCAGTCTGTTCGGGCGTACGCTTCGCTTTCTTAACGTCCAGGAGTTTCTGAATTTCCGGTGGCAGAGCGGGTTGCTTTGTCTTCGTTCTGAATTGCTCCCAGGCGAACAGCGACCGTTTTTGCTTTTCTGAAAGTGATTGAGAAACGATCCCTGCCGTGTCCCAGTGAACCGTGCCTCCGACCTGCGTAAACGCCCAGCCGTTCAGTTGTGATCCCGGCGGCAGTCCGACGGCACTCGCATCGACTTCCAGGCGAACCCACTTTCCTGTTTCCGGCAGCTGGCCCATTTGACGGTTTAAGGCGTCGTTGCGTCCGGCCAGAAAGGCTTTGTCCGCTCCCCAGGTGGCTCGATGATCCCACTTGCCATCGTTGAACTGCAGTTGCAGTGTTTGCGGAGGATTCTCCGGGTCAAGGTACGCATACGCGAACAGACGCGTGTTTTCGCCGATCTTCAGCTTGTCAGTGGCTCCTGTAAAGAAGTGCTGAGTGATCGCTTCTCCTGCGCCCGTGCGAACGTGGGATTTCCTGCCGCTGTGTACCGGGTGATCAGGAGCTTCCACAAACTGCCACGGGCTGTTGCCCTCGGGTTTGGCTCCCGGAGGAAGCTCGTCATCGATCCAAACGAATTGTTCTTCGCTCAGTTCGCCCAGGGCTTCGGTGGGATTCGGGTCGATGTATTTGAATTCGGACAGCAGCTTTGCAATTGTCGCGTCGATTGCTGTCAGTTGCTGAGTGTATTGCCCCTTCTGTTGCACTTGAGTGGTCGACGGAACCTTCACGACCGGCGGTGGCAGCAGTGCGTTCCCGTCCATGGCACGTTCCGTCAGACTGAAGTAGTACGAAAACAGCTGGTAGAATTCTTTCTGGGTCAGAGGATCAAACTTGTGGTCATGACAGGCCGCGCAGCCGGCGGTCAGGCCCAGCCAGACCGTGGACGTTGTCTCGACCCGGTCGACTGCATATCGCATGTAGTACTCGTCGTCGATCGATCCGCCTTCACTGGTGGTCACATTACAACGATTGAATCCTGTCGCCACGCGCTGGCTGAGCGTGGGATCGGGCAGCAGGTCTCCCGCAATCTGTTCGATCGTAAACTGATCAAAGGGCTGGTTGCTGTTGAAGGCTTTGATTACCCAGTCACGATAGGGCCAGATTGATCGTTCGTTGTCCAGGTGCAGACCGTGTGTGTCTCCGTAGCGAGCCGCATCAAGCCAGATCCTGGCCATGTTCTCGCCATACTTCTGAGAACTCAGCAGGCGATCCACCACATGTTCGAACGCTTTGTCAGAATCGTCCGCCAGAAACTGATCAACTTCCGAAATCGTGGCGGGCAGGCCTGTCAGATCCAGCGTCACCCGACGGATCAGGGCTTCGTCTTGCGCCCGATCCTCCGGCGACAGCTTTGCTGTCCTCAATCTCGCGTGCAGGAAGTTGTCGACAGGACCATTCGTGCGCCAGCCTTCGATTGCCGGCGGAACCAACGGCTTTTCCGGCGGCTGAAACGCCCAGTGTCCGGACCACTCGGCTCCGGCATCGATCCACTTCCGGATGATTGCGATCTGTGTGTCGGTCAGTTCTTTTCCGGAATCCGGCGGAGGCATTCTTACGTCAGCGTCGCTGGACACCAGCCGACGGAACAGTTCACTCTGATCACTGTGGCCCGGCACAATGGCGGCCTGACCGGACTCCTGTTTCATTAGCGCCGATTCGTGGTTGTCCAGCCGCAGGTCGGATTGTCGATTGGCTTCATCAGGGCCATGGCATGTGAAGCAGGTGTTGGACAGCAACGGCAGAATGTCGCGACTGAAGTTAACGTCGCTGTCGTCGGCAACAGCAATCGCAGTGAAGCACATTGCCAGCGGAAGCGATAAAGTAAACGTTCGAATCATCATGCGGGTACTCAGAGTGTGTACAAGGTAACGCGAAGGGGAATACGTTCCTGTTGTGGCAACCGACCTGCGGTCAGTTGCCATGCTTCATGGTCATCGTATTACGGCTTAAGATATTTGTCGAAGAATTTGATTCGAGCGTCCTCGATTTCTGCTCTGACCTCCTTCGTGGCGCCACGGAATCCGTGGTCCGCGCCGTTGATGGTCATCAATCCGGCTTCCACGTGTGAGGCCTTCAGGCGATCAATCAGCCAGACTGCCTGCTCGTGGGCGACGTATCTGTCATCCGTGCCGTGAATGCACAGCGTGGGTGCGGCATTGGGCGTGACCCAATACAGCGGGCTGGCTTCAATGTGGCGACGTCGCTCCTGCTGCACGTTTCCTCCAAGAAAAAGTGGCAGTACGTCCGCTGCATCAACGCTGGCATCGTATGATTTTGTAAAGTCGCTCGGCCCGTAGAAATTCACGACGCAGTTTACGCTGCTGGAATATTCAGCGTTTCCACCATCGCCCTCGAAGTGGTCGACATCACTGGTCACAGCCAGAAACTGAGCAAGGTGACCACCTGCCGATCCGCCCGTAGTGCCGATTCGATTCGGATCAATGTTGTACCTGTCAGCATTGGCACGCATCCATCGCACAGCGGTTTTCACATCATGAACTGCCGCCGGGAACTGATATTTCGGTGCCAGACGGTACGAAACTGTAACGGCTACGTATCCGTTTTGCGCAAGGTTCAGGCACAGTCGGTTGAAGCCGTCTCGCGATCCGGCGCGAAACCCACCGCCATGAATGCAGACGACGGCCGGGAACGGCCCCTGCCCCGTGCTCGGTTTCGCCATATTCAATTGCAGGTGCTGTCCATCGGGATTTGAGTATTCAATGTTCTTTTCGAAGACGACGCCGTCGGGGATCTTGTCCTGCGCACAGACGTGCTGACCAGAGATTGCCACTGACGCAGCCAGTGAGGTCACGACAATCGAAATTCTCGAGCATCGCATATACAGAGTTCTTTCCTGTTGTCTGCGTGTGTGGCGGGTCTATATGAGTCCATGTCACTCATGCAGTCGGTGAGACGGTATCGTCTTAGTATGTCATTGTGGGTCAGCGCTGTGTGTGAAGAAATGGCGGGCGGGTGAGGTACTGGCGCGGAATTGATTGTTCCGGCCTTGTTGTCAAAGTTGACACCGGGAGTGAAAATGGCGCTGTCTACTTCAAAATTGTAACGTGCCAAACGACGGAAGAACCATCGTGTTTCACGCTCGCCGGTCGATTTTACGACATGTTTGTGGTGACAGACAGTCTGACGCACAGACATCATCGGCCGGCAATTTGCGCAAGCAAAATGATGCGTTCTGCCTGCTGTTTGTAAGAAATTTACGTGTGTTGCAGGTCGGGCCGGGCCTGCTGAGGATTCTTCACGAGGCTCTGTCAGCGACCGTATGGGGCTGAGTTGATTGATGCCGTCCGGAATCCGTACTACCATCAGCGAGTTGACTGATCAGTCCGGTTGGTGCGGCGCTGTTATGCAGCCCCACGCAGAGGAGACGGAGATGTCTGACGACCGACGTCGTTGTATGATCGGTGTTCTTATCTGTGTCGTGATTGTTCCCATCACGGTCACGTTCGGTGCTGTGTCTGCGCAGGACGATGCAGTCGATCCCGCCGCGACGCGTGAATACGCCGTTGCTCTTGGGTTTCAGAAAAAGAAGCTTTTCAAACAGGCAGCCGTTCGCTGGACGCAGTTCATTGGGAAGTTCGCGCAGGACGAGCGGATCGCAAACGCTCATTATCATCTGGGCGTCTGCCAGCTTCAAACCGGAAACGAGATGGCGGTTGCAACGTTTCAGCAGGTTCTGAAACAGTTCATGGACTTCCAGCAGCGGGACGCGGTCCAGTTCAATCTGGGGCTGGCACTCTACAATGTGGCGCAGGCATCGCAGACACCGGAAGGCTTTCGCGCAGCCGCAGCAGAGTTTGCCAAAGTGCCCGCGCAGCACGCAAAGAGCCAGCACATTCCCTCTGCGTTGTACTATCAGGCCGAATGTGTGTTTCAGGCCGGCGACCACGCCGGGGCGATTACGGTGTATCAGGCATTGATTGCTCAGCACGGAAACAGTCCGCTGCTGCCCACCGCAATATTTGCTTTAGCGACGACTCAGCAGGAATTGGAAAAGAATGACGAGGCCGTCGCGACGTATCGCCTGTTTCTGCAGAAATTCCCCAAGGACAGCAAGGTGGCGGAATGTCGGCTGCGATTGGGACTCGCTCTGACCGCATTGACGAAGCACGCCGAAGCGGAAAAGGAATTTGCGACCGCTGCGGCTGTCGAAGATTTCGCTCTGGCCGACCTTGCGCTGTTTCATCAGGCAAGGTCGAAGCATGAACAGAAACAGCTGCCACAGGCCGCGGCATTGTTCGAATCTTTGCCAAACAGGTTCAAACAGAGTGAGTACATTAATGTGGCGTTACTGGAAAGTGGCAAATGCCGGTTTGTTTCGAACCAGTATCCGCAAGCGCAGAACGCATTCAAGGTGGTGGTTGCTGCGAAGCAGAATGAGTCGGCGGAAGCGGCCTGGTGGCTTGGTCGGACCCTGATTCAGCTGAAGCAGGCGGCCGCGGCAATCGGGGTTCTGGACACAGCCATCTCAGATTGGCCCCAGACCGAATTCGTTCCTGAATTAAAGTTTTCTCGGATTGAGGCGATCTACGAAGACGAAAAGCGAAAGCCGGAAACTGTCACATTGTACGCTCAGTTTGCGGACGAATTCGCCGGCAACGATCTGGCTGGCGATGCGCGGTTTCGAGCAGCGTTGAACGCACTGCAGCTTAAGCAGCTGGCGGACGCAAGGCAGCAGAGCGACGCGTTTCTGAGCAACGTCGCATTCGCGAAGCATTCCTTACTTCCGGACGTTCTGTTCGTCGCGGCAGAGTGTCGAATCGTCGGTGACGCACCAGACTTCGCGAAAGCCGACGAACTGTACCGTCGACTGGTCGGCGAATTTCCGGAGCATGCATACACGCTGCGATCGCTCGTTCGCGTGGGATTCTGCCTGCATTCTCGAAAGCAGTACGACCCGAGTATTGCGTTTCTGAAGTCGGCGCTGCCGAAGCTGAAGGAGCCGACCCTGCTGGCTGAAGCTCAGTTTCTGATTGGCGTCAGTCATCTGAGCCTGAAACGCCCGACAGAGTGTGTCACTGCGCTGCGAGCCTCACGACAGGCGAAGGCTGACTGGGAACGTGGTGATGAGGTTTTGCTGGCGCTCGCGACAGGGCTTGTCGATTTGAATCAGGCGGATGCCGCGATTGCGGAGCTTAATCAGCTGAACCAGAGGTATCCGAAAAGTGAATTCGCAGATCGTGCATGGTTTCGATTAGGAGAGATTCAGGCACAGCTGAAGAAGAACGATGCGGCTGTCGCGGCGTTTCAGCAGGTGGTTTCAAGTTTCTCTGAAAGTGAGTTCGCTCCATTGGCGGCCTACGGTTCTGGAGCGGCACTGTTCGACAAGGCCGACTACAAAGGAGCCGTCGGTCACCTGAACAGTCTGCTGGACCGATATCCGAAGTCAGATATTGCATTAAACGCGTACTACCTGCGTGGCCTGAGTCAGCATCGGCAGAAAAACTATGCGGCAGCCGTCAGCGATTTGACGGAGTTTCTGAAAGGCGAATCGATAGAAGAAAACGCTGCGCTGGACGCACGTTATTCGCTTGCTCTTTGCCACGCCGGCCTCAAACAACACGATCAAACTGTTCAGATTGCCCTCGACCTGCTGAAGGCAAAACCTGACTACTCCGCCGCAGACAAGGTGTGGTATGAACTTGCATTTGCATATTCAGAAACCAAACGGCAACAGGAGGCCGCTGACGCGTTTCGTCAATTGGCCACTAAGTTTCCGGACAGCATGCTGGCCGGCGAATGCTGGCTGCGCGTTGCGGGGTTTCATGCTGGTGAAGAGCAGTACGCTGAAGCGATTGCGGCGAGTGATCAGGGGCTGGCAAAGACGAAAGACAGTAAGCTGCGCGAACGACTTCAGTTTCGGAAAGGAAGTTCGCAGTTCTCCACCGATGGGTTCGCCGAGGCAGCGGCAACACTACAGGCTCAGATTACAGAGCATCCGGACGGTGACCTGAGAATCGACGCTACCTGGCTGGCGGCGGAAAGCATGTTTCGTCAGAAAAAATACGGCGAATCATTGCCGTGGTATCAAAAGACGATCGATGCGAAATCCGAAAAATACCATGCCCGCGCACTTTATCGAACCGGCACGTGCGCTAACGAGCTTCAGCAGTGGCCAGTCAGTCAGAAACACTTTGAAACGCTGACAAAACAGTTTCCCAAGTTTGAACAGGTCAGCGAAGCATGGTACGGACTGGGTTTTGCTCTGCAGAATCAGAACCAGCTCGATCAGGCGATGCAGATGTACGATCGAGTGACGAAAGAAACGAACACGGAATCCGCCGCAAAGGCACGATTCATGATGGGCGAGTGTGCATTTGCACAGAAAAAATATGATATCGCGTGGGAGCATTTCCTCGAAGCGGCGCTCGGTTATCCGTACCCGGAGTGGCAGGCTCTTGGCCATTTTGAGGCGGGGCGCTGCTTCATTGAACTGAAAATGCCTGACAAGGCTCGGGAATCGTTACAAACCGTTGTGGATCAGTTTCCGGAACATGTGCGAGCAAAGGATGCTGCGAAACTTCTGGCCGGGCTGAAGTGACGGCAGGGACCTGCATCTAAGAAGACAGCTGAAGAAAAATACATAGAACGTTCCACCAATCGAAAAATTAAGGGGCGATGAATGTCATCCTGGAATAGTCGCGTGCTCACAGCATCGACGTTTTTGATGCTGTCTGTATTTTTGCCGTTGCTGTCGGCCGACGAGGTGGCTGATACGGACGCTGTTTCGCCGACAGCTGAAGTTGCAGCGGCATCTCCGCCGGCTGACGACTCCATTCTGTCGCTCATGCTGGATACCGGACTTACCGGCCTTCTGTTCATGGGCACGCTCGGCCTGTTCTCGCTGGTCAGTGTCACCGTGGCGATTGAACGGCTCGTGAATACGCGTCGCGTTCGCATAATACCGGCCGAACTTGTCAACGAGCTGAAACGAGTTGTTGACAACGATCGGTCGACGCCGGCGGATCTGCAGGCCATTGGTGATCGTCACCGTGCACCTGCAGCCACAATACTACTGGCCGGCATTCAACGCGCCGGTCGTCCTCTGCCCGAGGTGGAGAAGGCTATGGAAGACGCCGCCGTGCGTGAAATGGGAGCACTCCGCAGTCGAGTCCGACCGTTGGCGGTGGCAGGCAGTGTGGCGCCGCTCATCGGACTGCTGGGCACCGTCGTTGGTATGATTATCGCTTTTAAAACGGCTAGCCAGGCAGGACTTGGCAAGGGGGAAATGCTGGCTCAGGGTATTTACATGGCTCTGGTCACAACTGCTGCCGGTTTGTCAATCGCCATTCCGTCACTGCTGTGCGCCGCCTTTTTCAACGGAAAGATTGAACAGTTTTTTCGCGAAATCGATGTCGCATTGATGTCGACATTTCCGTGCTTTGCTCGTGTGGAAAAACACGTCGCGATCGCAGGTGAAAAACACGAATCGAAAGACGTAGCAGAGACTCAGGAGAAGGACAGGCTCGTAGAGATCAGCGGATGACCTGTTCCGGTTACGGCATCGTTGGCCGTGTGAATCGGAGATTCGTGGCTCTGTGGACCCTGTCTGAAGTACGGGGTAAAGAGTCAATCATGAGAATACCATCACTAAACGAAACGCAATATCTATGAAGCTGCCAATCGAGACAGACGACTTCGAGGGGCCTAATCTGACGCCCGTCATTGACGTCGTCTTCCTGCTGTTGATCTTTTTTCTGGTCGCTACGCGATACGACCAGGAGGAACGTGAATTGGATGTCGTGCTGCCGGAAGTCACGCAGGCACAGCCCCTGTCCATGACTCCCGAACTGGTCATTAATGTGCTCCGCAGCGGTGCCTACAAAATCGTGCAGCAGGAAATTGACGAACAGCAACTCGGTCAGATCATTCGGGAATCCTACAGAAACAATCCGCACCAGTCGGCACTCATTCGTGGCGATGGTGAGGTCGCGCTGAAGCACGCCGTCCGGGTGATGGGACTGTGCAATGAAGTCGGGATGGATTATCGCATTGCGGCGCTGCAGGAACGTTAGTGAGGGTCAGTCATGTTTCCATGGGGACGTACGGCTGATATTTGCAGAATCTTTATGATGTCGGGTCAGGGTGAAGTCGTCCGTTGAAGAAAAAGAACACTTCAATTTCAATGACTGAAACAGCCGTTCAGGCCGGACGCGGATGGCTGCGCTCTCCGAAGTTTGCCGCGTTGGTTGTTCTGGTGATCTTCACGATCTGGGTCGTGCCGAAACCTCGCGGCCGTGTCATCCCTGTTGACGGAGTTGGACGCTGGGCTGATCTCAGCACAATGCAGCAACGGCGAATCGTCTGGCGTCCGGCGGACGAGCTGTCATCTGTCTTGCCAACAGATGTCGCTGACGCCTCACTGATTTCTCCCCGTTTCGCAGATGGGGGGACAACTCTGTACTTCGCTCTTCGGACTCGCAGCGGTCAGGCGGATATCTATCGCAGTCGACTGGTTCACGGCAACTGGCAGGCAGGCCAGCCGGTAGCAGCACTTAATTCTGCAGCCGATGATGTCGGTGCGATCCCGTCGGCGGACGGACGGACGCTGTTTATGTATTCCAATCGAGCGGGCGGCACAGGTGGCTTCGACATCTATGTTTCGGAATGGCGGGACGAGGAATGGACATCACCTGTCAATGCCGGTCGTCCCGTTAATTCGTTCGCGGACGAGTACGACCCGGCGATTTCCCCGGACGGTCAAACGCTTTACTTCGCATCGAATCGTGTTAAGCACTCCAGTGGTTCCGGAAATCCGAATGATGAATGGAGCGGAACGCTTCGACAACGGAAATCGAATACATTCGACATTTATGCAGCGGTCCGAAACAGCATTGCCTCATCGTGGGAATCCGTCAACGCTCTGGACGCCGTCAACCGAGCGGGCAGCAACGAAGGGGCGCCGTTTGTGTCGCCCAATGGGGCGTTTCTCTATTTTGCGTCCGACCGTCCGGTCCGTAGCGGTGAGAATCAAAACCTCGATCTGTTTCGAAGCAATATTGCTGGTACAACGGCGACTCCGGCGGAAAATCTCGGGCCGGAAATTAATACGCCCGGGCATGAGACGGAGCCTGCACTTTCACCGGAAGGCTTTACGCTCATCTTTTCAGCTCATCGAAACGGAAGCGAACGATTGCTTCTGAGTCGTGCCGATGAAGTGATGATTGAGTCCGGATGGGATACCTCAAACCTGCATGCCGTTTCCGTAATCTGGCCGCACGGCGTGCTGATTACGTTAATGGTGGTACTGCTGGCCGCGGTTCTTTTTGTTACACGTAACAAGTTCGTGCAGGCGGCCGGGGCTACTCGGTTTTTTGCGGGAAGTGTGATGATTCACGTACTGCTGCTGTTCGTGCTGGCGGTGTGGAATCTGCCGAAGGTCATCGATGTGATTACGTCGAAGAAGTTTGATGCAGAAGCGTCCACTCAGTTATTCGACGACAATCAGCACCAGTCACATGAAGACGGTCGAGCGGCGTATGAAAAACTGGCGGATCTTCAGTCGCTCGAAAACATGCCTCAACCGGACGTTGTGCGGCTGGAAACTGAAGCGTTCAGTGTACCGGAACGTACTGACAGTCCACTGCCCACAATCCCGCTGGACGTTGCCCGCACAATGTCTCCCAGACAACTGCTGTTCGTTCCGTCGAATCGCCCACAGCCGCAGCAACGGCCAGCGAAGTCGACTCCTACGCCAGCGCTGCCGCGACCGACTCCAGTAACCGCTTTGGCTGTGCCGGATCTGGAGAAGACATCCGTCGTGCCGGAGCCCGTAAAGAGGCCTGGAGAACGGCCGGTGGCCACGCAGGTTGATATGCCTCGAACGATACTGCTGGTCCAGCCGGTGCGTTTTGATATCGAGAATCCCACGGCTGAAACGGTGCGGCCCACGGCGTCAGTTGATGTGGCTCCGCCCGCTGTTCGGATTGGTACCGAACAACAGGCCGCGGCGCTGCCATCGAATCCCCTGGAAATGCGAGTCGCGCCGATACCAGACAATCCGGACGTTCTGAAACTGGCGGAATCGATCGTCCTGCCAGCGGCGCCGGTGGAGGCGACAGACAGTGTTTCGGATGAGCCAACCCCACTGATCGAAATCACGAAGGTCAACGCGAGGGCGCCAACGCCTGTTCCGTTCGCAACCTCGGGGCGGCGGAGCCAGCGCCGTGAACCACAGCCATTCGTGGACCAGAATGCGTCGATCTCCAATATCGAAAATCGTCCGGCAGATCCGGCGAACATGCCGACCGTACCACCGCGAGAATCGGCTCCATCGGCGGTCCTCAATGATCACGCTGGTATTGCACAGCTAGAGACAGAAAAAATTACGCTGTCTGCCAGCGACGCTCCGGACAGTGCTGTATCAATCGACTTATCCGACGAAAGCCTGTTGCCGGTGATCAATCGGTCTGCGCAGACGGCTCCATCGCCGCTCACGCCTCAAAAGATGACCGGCCCGTCCAGTCGAATCCGGGAACGAATCGTGGTGGGCACGATCAGTCTGAAACGCAACGACGCGCCCCCGGCGTTCCACAAACTGGCCAGTCAGCTCGATCGTCCGTTCGCCAGGGCGAGTGCGGTGTCGCTCGCTGCGGACAGTGTCGGGCTAAGATCAATGTTTACGCTGCGTCAGGGCGACACTCGCAAGCAGTACATCGAACTCTTTGGCGGAACAGAAGAATCTGAGAAGGCCGTAAATCGTGGACTGCTGTGGCTGGTACAGCATCAGAATTCGGATGGCAGCTGGAGTCTGAATCGATTTCAGGAAAACTGCGATGGAAAACATCCGGTGTGTAGTGGACCAGGGGCTGAGGTGTCGAACACGGCAGCCACCGGTCTTGCTCTGTTACCGTTGCTTGCGGCGGGCAACACACATCTTGATGGCGAACATGCGAAAGTCGTGGCGGCAGGTCTGCAATGGCTGATCGATCACCAGAAGCCTGATGGTGAATTGCTGGGGCCCGGTGACAAACAGAAGATGTACAGCCAGGGCATTGCTGCCATCGCGCTGTGTGAAGCCTTTGGCATGACGCAGCATCCGGACTTTCGTGAATCTGCTCAGCGATCTTTGCAGTATATCATCAATGCGCAGAACAGGAAGACGGGCGGCTGGCGCTACAACCCCGGTGAGGCAGGCGATACTTCCGTCGTGGGTTGGCAGATGATGGCGTTGAAAAGCGGTGAAATGGCGGGCCTTGATGTTCCGATCGAGACGCATGAGGGCATTCGACGCTGGTTGAAATCTGTTGAGGGGAACAAACCTGTCGGCGGACAGTTCGGTTACACCAATCGCACTGTGTCTCCGGCGATGTCCGCCGAAGGGTTGCTGTGTCTGCAGTTTCTGGGGACCGGTCGCAATGACCCGGCCATGCGCGCAGGTGCCGACTATCTGCTGACTCAACTTCCTGACGTCAAGCAGGGGCGAACGTCCTATTACTGGTACTACGGGACTCAGGTTATGTACCACATGCAGGGCAACTATTGGCAGGAGTGGAACACAGCTCTGCGAGACATGGTCGTGGACACGCAGATCAAGGACGGCCACATGGCGGGGACATGGAACCCGGTCGACAATTGGGAAAAACGAGGTGGACGTCTGTATTCCACCTCCATGAAACTACTGTTACTTGAGATCTATTACCGACACCTGCCGCTGTACGAACAACTGGATGATTAGAGCAGCTTGCCGATTGACGAAGTCCGTTCCGGATCGGGGGGAGTAGCCGCTCTGCTATTGAACCACTCTGCCGCAGCCACGATTCAGAAAAGTTCGCAGCAGAGACGGGCGGCGGCTCCTTTCGCACGCTGCGAAAAGCTGATGATTGAGACAATGTGGGTTTTGTGTTTCCCGAACTCTCATTACGCCCCGGCCAGTTCATCAGACGTGCAGGTGCCTCCGATGTCTGTGCTCAGCCCGTGTTTCGCAATCACACAGACCGTACGGGTGACCAATTCCTGCAGTGAAGTCGTTGGCTCCGTCGGACGGGCACTTTCCATTATTTCGTTCGGAACGTCCGGTTGCGTATTCCCACGCGCCCAGAATGCCCTCAGGACAGAAGTCTCTTGAGCCGGGACGACAGGAACCACCGAAGATCTGCGGCATGTCATCGGCCAAGATCGCCGGATCGCCGTTAGACGAAACCGACCTGTGTGACTCTCAGAGAACGGGATGGCGTTGTGCGAACATTACGTGCCGGTGGGTTGTCGCTGGACAGCGCTGCATCCGTGTGTATCAGGGTGATGACGTCTCTGCGTCCACGACACGCGCTGGCAATCGCAGCTATCGGGAATGGACATAGTACATTGAGGTGGATGGACTCAACAGGTTCGTCATGTTTCCGTTCGATGTCGTCGACTGCAGCTTCGATGCATTCTGCTGCGGCCCTCAGCGAGAGGAAGACCGTGCCGGTTTCGTACTCACTTAGCAGACCGTAGTAGCCACCGGTGTGCTTACCGAATTCGCGGTACGCCTCTTCCAGCATTCCCGGGATCGGCTCGTAGAAATTGTTGCGACGAGCGACCACGCCGTTCATGTAATGTTCCTGGTTCTGAACAGGACCAGTGAGAGCGGGTCTTTTCAGATCGATCATTCCCGGCATACGTACTCGTGTGGGGCCAAACAGCTCGCGCTGAGCATTCGTCGGGCAGGCGATCACATCTTCCGGAGATCCAGAGAACTCACGAATCAGTTCCGCTTCGTGCATCAAGAAGGTTCGTTCGAGGTGTGACGTAAGAAATCCGTCCTGGATGTTCATTGCCGGCGTTAGTGAAAGTTCCGCTGCTTTTCGAGATATCAATGCCTGGTCGGTCGCCTGCCGGACATCGCGCGCTGTCAGCATTGTCCCGCCTGTGTCGAGTGCAGCGTATATGTCGTCGTGGCCGCAATGCACATTGAGCGCATGTTTGGTCAGGGCGCGGGCTGCGACCTCCAGAACCATGGTCGACAGCTTGCCCGGCGCGTGGTAGGACTGCTCACTTCCATAAACGATGCGCTGCCCGGAGGTGAAATTGACAATACGTTTTCCCGTCGCAGAAAATGCGATCGCGCCTCCCTGAGCGGCATGTTCTCCTTCAGCTTCGATGGCAATCTTTGAACGTCCAAAGACGTTGAGTTTTCCTTCGGCGAATGAAATCCGGAACAGCGACCCG
>Ga0315316_10000784_pt1 | contig 21507 bp, 15 predicted proteins | sample M160m3416metaG_FD_203702 | JGI IMG/M metagenome (GOLD analysis project Ga0315316, IMG submission 203702) | Ammonia-oxidizing marine archaeal communities from Monterey Bay, California, United States - M1 60m 3416 | ecosystem: Environmental > Aquatic > Marine > Intertidal zone | place: USA... | reverse complement strand
GAGCGCTGGGCGATTCGCATCGCCTCAGCACTGATTTGGTTTTACCGTGGAACCGGCGGAGCGTTCGAGTGCTGGCCCGAAGGTCCGGAGCGCGCATCCCAGCTCGAGGCGCCGCCGCTATGGAATACGGGATTGTTGGCAGACAATGATCGCATGCTGCACCGCACGCAGGAACTCGGCCCACATGAGGCGAGGTTGCCGCGCGACTTACTGCGCGACTCGGCTCAGCTCCGTGCAGCAGAGGAGGGCAGCTGGGAGATTCGCGACGGGGATGCGCGACTTCGTCGCTATCCCGGCGAGCAGCTGCGGATCTCAATTCTGTGGAAGGCCCACGCGCTGGCTGACGCCAAGGAGGCGCGGATCATGGACCGCGGGAGCGACGATCTCGATCCGCAGCGAATCGAGGCGATTTTTGCGCAGCACGCGCGTCAGCACGACGTGGCCCTGCCGCCGGCCGGGGATCCGCGCACCGACCCGGACTGGATTCGTGCCGTCGCTTCGTTGCCTCCACTGTAGTCGAGAGACCCGCCTCGAGTGGGCTGGCTCATCGGAAGGCGGCACGATCGCTCGGCTTCGTCTGGTGCCAATGCTCAGGCGACCACTACGCTTGTCTGTCCTCGATTTCGTTCCGCTATGCGTCGTGAAGAGGATTCTCCTGCTAGGTAGACTACCAAGAGCAGGGCGGGGGACTCAATCTCGATCTCTTGAAGCCGGTGGTTCAGAATGCCTCGGTGATTCGAGCCCTAGCGCCGACGCAAAGCGAGCCCGGCCTCGGCGTCGAGGTCGCCCCGGATCTCGCCCAGACGCGGCGGCGGATGGGTGAGCCCAGGAAGGGGCTGGTGAGCCGTGTTCGGGCTACTTGTCAGAATGTCTAGTGTCGGTGGTGTGGAAAAGACAGCTTGAAATTCCTATCCGCCTTGTCGAGGCGGTTGGGAGCGCCGAATACGTGAATCGCGTCCGCTGATCGAACCGCCCGTGCGTTTTTCGACCTGAGGAGCAATTTCGATCGCCGCTAGCTCTCCCAGCACTCCAACAGACGGTCGCTATCGAAGACGTAGCCGAAGGAAAGGTCGATTTTTCGCAGTGAGTACGCATGTCGCTCCGGATCGTAGTCGGCGCACGCGTCCGCGGCGGTCACAACGTAGTAGTCGGAACAGAACGCATCGCGACTCGTCGATTCAACGCATCCACTGGTGGCGACGCCGCACATGACGACGGTCTTGATGTGATGACTTCGCAGGAGCTGATCGAGGCGTGTGCCCGCGAAGGCGCTGTAGCGCGCTTTGTCGACGATTTGTTCGAGTGGGTCCTCCGGGTTGGGGGCGAGGCTATCGTGGATTTCTGCGCCCCAGGTCCCCTGGAGCGTACATCCTGGACGCTCCTCGCCCTGCAGTCGGCGGTACTGGGCAATGACCGGCGGCGACAAATATTGCTCGTCCCCTAACATTCGAACGAAGACCCGAAGCAGACTCGCGGCGCGTGCCCCCTCAAGCAGTCGTGCACTGCGCGAGACGGCCTCCGATACCCCCGCCGAGTCCAGGTATCCGGGCATGGCCTGAGCCGCGATCCAGCCTTTCTGATCGACGAAATCATTCTGCATGTCCACAACGATCAAAGCGGTATGGGAAGGCTCGATTTGCTCTTCAAGCGTTTCTAAGACCTGTGTCGAGTCGATCATAAGATCCTCCACGATTCTTTCTCCACTTTCTTCTCAACTAAGGTTTCTACGCTTAAGGGCGAAGGCTCCAGACATTCCGTCCTGTGAAGTCTTCCGACAGGGTGATTCCGTCGGCGTCACGTACGGGTACAGCGCGTTTTTCGCTCCCTCGCCAGAGCGACACGTTTGCGGGCCAGTCACCAAGCAGGCGCAGCTGTGTCACGCCGTCTCCCTCGATCTCGAGGGTTAGCTCGCGATCGGTCTTCAACTGCATGCGTGAGAGATCGAGGGCGACCTCGGCAATTTGAGTCAAGGTCGCACGCAGCCCGTTGGAAGTTGAGGCCCCGGAGCCGGGTTCGAGGATCAGCCCGTGTGTGATCCAGCGATCCTCCGTCGACACGAAGCCGTTCGGTCCAAACAGGTCAGCCTGCTTAGAGACGCCGTATTGGGAGATCCTCTTGGACGTGCGGTCCCGGTCGGGGCGAGCCAGGGATGTGATGTCGACGGTGCCCTTGTCCCCACGCTCGAAGGACTCTCCACGAACACGAAGACCGGACACCCAATAGGCGGAGTCGTAGTGGAGTTCGAGGCCGGTCTCCGGCTCGGACTTTTCCAGGTAGGGCTCGACGCTGTAGACGACACGTGCAGGGTCGATCACCCGAGGGCGCGAGATGGCCTCGACGAGCGCGCTATCCGTGAGTTCGGGGATGACCTCATGGCCGCGGCGCAGGAGCATCCAGTGTCGGTACTCGTAGCCCATCGCATACAGGTCGAGTTCGTCTCGGTCGGGACCGGCGTCCACCTTGGTCTCGTCGAGCCGGCCACTGATGCTTCGCACCGGCAGGTTGTAGAGGTTCTCAAGAGCGTTCGGCAGGAAGAATTCGCCTCCGGAGATAATCTTTTCGATCCACTCGGGCTGTCGACTCTGACCGACGAGGGGAACGAGCGCCGTGAACCGGTCTGGGCGGAGCTGCCCCAATCGCATCGTAGCCATCCCTCCCGAGGACCAGCCTGTCAAGACGACGCGGTCGTCGTCAATCTTCATTCGACTCGAGATGTCCTTGATGACGTCGAAAATGTCTTGTTCAGCGGCTCCGAAATATCCGGTGGCTTCGCCACGTCCAAGCGGAAATACGACGGCGGCAGCCGGGTTGAAGCGACGAGGTCCAAACCAGCTTCTCGCCATGGGCGCGAGGTGCGTACTCCCGGTGCCGTGTATGAAGACGACGAGCGGTGCTCGTTCGGACGTTCGTTCCGGCAGCCACAGTACATAGGGCTGATACGGACCGCGGTAGTACCGGATGTAGGGGTGTTCGGACCCTTTGACCGGTTCGTCGGGAAAGGGGACGACGCCCTCACCTAAATTCAGGCTCGAGTGATAGAGCAGGGTGTGCATGCCCGGCGCCGTCGCCGAGGCGAGACGGGTACCGCCCTTTCGCATGAGCGCCCAATCGACGGAAATGATGGCCTCGTCGGGCTTGAAGTCTCCTGAGAGAATCTCGCTCTGTTTGCGGTCCTGCCAGGCTCCACGCCCCGTATGCGCTCCGACCGCATAGTTAGAGGATTCATTGCCGACGAAAGCAAGGTCGAAGATGGGGCTCTTGTTATTCAACCAGTTGTGGCGCCGTGTTCCGAGTCCGACTGCGGCTATGACGCGGGCCTTTGCGTCGCCGATCCGGAGCGCGCCACCGGGGACCGTCGTGCGGAGTGTATTGGCGTCGAGATCGATTTCACTACCGAGTCGCAACGACCGCTTCCACTGACCCGACTTGAACTCGAGCAGCGCGGATCCAGATTTGGCGAGCCGAACGAAAAATTCTAGACCCATTGGCGAGGATGGCGTGAAATTCCCAGCGGGGAGCGACGCACTGCCGGTTGAGGAGTTCCCATCAAGGTCGAATCCGATGCCGACGAGGGGGACGCCCGCATCGATGAGCGTCTCGAGAATGGCTGTGATCTCGAGGCCGTCGGGGACGAAGCGGAGCTGCAACTGAATGAGATCCGCTGCGTTCTCGAGGCCCTTGGGATAAAGGGCATCACCTCCCGGGGTCTCGTCCATCGCGGGACCTTGGTCGTCATAGGCGTAATCCGTGGCAACGAAAGTGCCAGAGATATAGGACTGGGTCCCGGCGATCAGAGGTCCGATTGATGCGTCCTGACCGGCAGCGCCGGTGGACGTCGAAGAGCAAAGGACGATGAACGCGAGTATCAGGGACTGGGTCGGGCACCTCATAGTCATGGGATTATTCTCCTTGTGGAAAACGGATCAGTTGCCCTGCGGCGGGTCGGACCGGTGTTGGTTCGATGAGGGGGGCGCCGGTGTCTGCAGGCGCCGCAGCACGTTTGCCATCGCAGGGGAAAATACCGGCATGCGGGAGACGCGAAGTCGACGCTCGGCCTCCCCCATGGTGGACTGGATCTCCGCTTCTAGAATCAGGAAAAGGGAGAGCCGGTCGTTGGGGTCCAGCCTGGAAATGAAACGCGCCTCGCGCAGAGCTTCCTCCACGAGACCGAGCCTGAGGATAGGCATTTCAAGCTGCCTTTTCGTCACCGCCGATACTAGGCATTCTGACACGTAGGCCCTACCCCAGCTCATCAGCCCTTTCCTGGGACGGCCCGGGCGGCGGCGTTCGATTCGTATTCGACCTGGATGGCCGAGGGAAAGTCGTCCTTTTCCAGAGTCACACACCCGTCGGTGACCTCGAGCAGCATGTTCGATTCAGATGGTACAACGAATGCCGCGTACCCCGACTCCGCGTATCCTACGTAGTCGGAAACTGGATTACCCAGTGGCGGCAGGATGTGCCCATCTGGGAGAAGGAAATCTACTATGACAAGCCGCTCCTCATGCAAAGGGACGGCCCCGTCGCTCAGCCGAGGCGGCGGTACCAGAAGTTTTATTCCGACTAGCATCTTTTTCACTTCGTGGCATTCCAGGGTTGATCCTTCTGCCACGGGCTCAATGCCGCCCAGGTATGAGCCGTGGTATTGCGGCCCATGGATCGCAAATCCGGAATGCCTTCTCGAAGCTGTTGCAGAAAGTTGCTGATGAACCCGGTCGAACGACTTGACGAAGAGGATCGATTCGCTTTCGTCATCGAGCGCATTCAGGAGATCCTCGAAGCGATGGGCATCGAGGGCGCCGATTCCGAGGACATCCTCTGGGCGCCCGAGTTCTACCGGGAGCGAACCATCTTCGAAGGGGCAAACCGGTTCTCGCAATTCGCAAGCCGCTTCGGCGTCACTCTTGGCGCCATCCCCTCGACGCCGAACGATGGGGCCTTTCTTTCCATTGAGGATTTCGCCCGCGAGTACCTGCAAGACTCTTTCCCGCGCATTCCCTCTGTTCCCATTCGCGAAGAGCACTGGCACTGGAAAGAAACGGCGAGACGACCGCCCACCGAGGTCGAACCCCGGAACTACCCGATCTGCTTCGTTCTGGCACCGGCTCGATCGGGCACGACAATTTTCCGCGCCATGCTCAACGTCCACGACGGTCTCTGGGCCCCAGGCGAGATGCACTTCGCCCAATTCGAGACGATGGGACACCGGGCGACCGACATCGCCCCTCCGCTATTGCGGTATCTCCCGATCCCGGAAATCGCGACTCGCCTCGATGAACCCTCGTCCGTTACAGCGCGGCGTTTTCGTAGCTGGGAACGCGAAGACCGACCCATCCCGTCGGTCTTCGACACGCTCTTCGAGGCGAACCCCGACCAGCTGATCGTCGACAAGACCCCGCCCTATTGCGAATCGATTCGGCATCTCGAACGGATTGGCGAATGGTTCCCTAACGCGAAGTTCATTCATCTGATTCGCAATCCATACGACGTCATCCGATCGCTCGTCAGGATCCAGCTCTACAAGGGTCCGCGAGCCCGCCTCGGAAACGGTCTCAACCCCTACTTCGTCTCTGAAATGAGCTGGTTCGAAAACCACTCGAACATCAACAACTTCCTGGCAAAAATCCCGCCCCAACGCCAGGTTCAGGTCCGCTACGAAGACGTCGTCAGTGATACGACCGATACCCTCGCGGGAGTCTGTGACTTCCTCGAGCGGCCTTTTCAACCCTCGATGACAGACCCGTACTCTGCAGGTTCAGGTCGTGTGGTCTCGGGTGCGGGCGATATGAACATCTATCGGCGGTCGTCGGTCGAAGTGCCTGTGCCGTGCGACGCCGTCTACCCACTCGCCGATCGCACGACACGACTCGCCCGAGCCTTCGGATATTAGTCCGCGGATAGGAATTTCAAGCTGCGTTTTTCGCAGCACCCATAGTAGACATTCTGACAAGTAGGCCCTGACCCGGCTCGTCAGCCCCTTCCTGGGCCGCGCAGGACCTATGCGACGGCGTTCGCCCTCGCCGTCGCACAGGCCTTGGATTGCCGAGGAACATCGGCACCTACGTGCGCGCCGACCTAACGACGTGGGCGGCGCCCGAGTATCGATAGCACGCTGGCACAAAGGATCAGCCCCGCACGGAGGCCGGGCTCGGGTACAGCGTAGATCGCCTGCTTGGGCGTCAGGTCTACGGCGTCCGCATAGGCCGTGTTCAGCCCATCACTCACGAACACGCGAATCACGCCCTGTCCATCGGACCGCTGGATCTCGGTCGTGTTCACCTCGAACTCCGTCGTAGTGCCCGGAAGCTGCACGGCGATGGGCACCCAGCTCTCGCCGTCGTCCGGGCTGTAGGCGGCATTGATCATCATCAGAGACGGATCCGTGTCCGAATCCTCGATCTGCACCGCGATCGTCGTCATCTCTCCCAGTGAGTCGCCCGGCTGAGGCGAGAGAATCTCGATCGTCGGCTCCTTGGACCCCTGCATCGACGCCAAAAGCCGCTGGCCGTCGTAGATTTGCATCAAAACGATGCGCGCGTTCGGGTCAACCGGGACGCCCACCTGGAACGCGCCGAACTGCGTCTCGGGACCCTCCGGGTCCTCCGTGAACGTCGTGGCATCGAAGTTCTGGACGTATTCACGGCCCGTCTCGTCGACCAATCGCAGGGTGAAGGGTCCTTGCTGGAACCGTTTCGGCGTCGGCGACGACGGCCACGGGTACCGGAAGACCGGGTTCAGCTCGCTCAGATAGGGATCCCACGGATCAAATATGCCCTGAATGATCGCGACGAAGTTGTGGAAGTCAGGGGGGGCACATTGCACCGTGTGGTCTGACAGCATGGCGCTGTAGGTCGACGTGTCGACCCAAGCCTGCTCGCTGAGCAGGCCCGGGACCATAATGTCCCTCCGATCGAGTTCCTTGACTTGCGTCGTGACGTTGTTGGTCGCGGGATTGTCGATCAGCCGTCCGGTCACGTCCCATCCGAGTTCGTCGAGAAACCGGTTGTTGTGGAAGTAGCCGAAGAGATGACCCAACTCGTGGGCGAAGGTTCGTTGTGAGCGAATGTCCTGGGTATTCCCCCAGGCCGAGTAGCCCGGAATCGTCGCTCTTCCGTTCCCCGTCGTCGGGTTGTCCTTGATCCACCCGTAGAGGAAGGTCTTGTCGTCGGGACCGTGCCCTGCGGCGACGATGAGCTGGCGGCAGCTCTCGATGAAGTTCACGAGAGCAGCGCCGTCGGTCGCTCCGTCGATGATCCCGTCCCCGTTCGCGTCGGAGGAGAACTGGGCCGAAGGAAAGAGACCCTCGGTGTAGAGCATGGGGTCACCATCCTTGAAGGGGAATATGCCCTGAACGAACGCGTCCCCGACGCCTGGGGCGATCTTCGCCGGATCGGGCAGGCCGAGCCCGCCCGGCGTCCAGTTGATGCGGGTGTAATAGATCCTCGGGTTGCAGCGCTGCACGAACGACAAGTTGTCGATCGATCCCGAGTTGTTGGTCGTGTTCACCTCGCCGCCCACGGATCCGAGTTCGACCACGAAGTCGACGTCGGCGGACGGGCCGATTCCGGTCGGCGCGGGGAGTTCGAAGTTCAGTGTATCGTTCTCGTCCGAGAAGCTCGGAAGGAACGGCGCCGTGAACGGGCCGTTGATCGACGCGACCCCGCCGGGCGGCGTAATCTCCGATCCGTTACGAAAGACACGGAGAACCCCATCCACGCCCGTCACGGAGGACGCGCGGCCGGCGACGACGACCTCCGCGCGAACGACGGTACTTCGATCCGCGACCAGCGTGACCGTATTCGAGTCGTCCTGGACGGCCTGGCTGACGCGAATGTCGCCGACCGAGATGTCGACCTGCGCCTCGGCCGTCGATGCCGCGAGAACGAATCCACTTGCAAGCAGGACGAGCAACCCTCGCCATCGATCGCGGTCTCGAGCCAGAGTCTTCTTCGATCTAAAATGAGCTCTCGTCATGAGTCACCTCTCCGGCCCAAAGGCGAGGCTTGGCGCTCGCTCGACGCGCCGAGTCGCTCTCCGGGCAGACAATGCCGGCCCACCCGATCGAGGAAGCTGCGACCAAGCCCGTATATCTCACGAAGCAACGGTTAAATGCACCGGTGACTCGTCGCAAGAAGACTCGAAGCGCGGCATTCCGCTTACGGTATGACGGCGATTCTTCGTCAGACTACGAGGTAGAAGTCCGCGCTCCCGTGAAGGGGTTCACAGAAACGAGATTCTCTGCCACGAATGCTGGTCTGCCCTCGCGTCCGGCTCCCGGCGATCCCCGACTCGGTCGAAACGAGACCCTTCTGGCAGCGTCCGTCTCGCCCTATCCCGTCCGGATAAGCGTCGGTCTGCTCCTGCTACCCGGACCTCGCCGTCCGCGGGCGCCTCGAGCCCTCCCCCCGGCGGATAGGAATTTCAAGCCGCGTTTTCCGCACCACCGATACTAGACGTTCTGACAAGTAGGCCCTGCCCGGCGCATCTGCGCCTTCCTGGGCGGCGCCCCTAGGAGGCCTCTGCGCCCGCTTCCGCCCGCGATCGCCACCAACACATCACCATTGTCGTCAAAGCCACGAGTGCGAGCGCGAGGGGAACCGTCTGGTGCCTCACGTCGTAGGGCTCCCGGAGGAACTCCAGGGCGGTTTTCCCGATGCCGTGGAAGGTCAGGAAGAAGAGCACGACCTGTCCGTCGTAGTGCTTCCGGCGCAGCAGCCACAGCGCCCCGACCACGGTTGTGACCTCCAGTAGGAAGAAGTAGCCGGCCAGCGGGTGGACTGGCAGGCTCAGACTGGCGTGGGAGTCGATCAGTCCTTGGAACCGGTGCAGATACCAGGCGGGTGTTTCCGATGGGAACGGCAGAGCCCAGGGCAGGTCACACACCTCCCCGGTGCAGCATCCGTTGAGGAGACAACCGACGCGCCCGATCGCGAGCATCAGCACGAACCCCGGGACCATGAGGTCTCCCCAGCGTCGCACGTCGAGTCCCTGCGGGAGCAGGCGCTGCAAGAGCAGCGGGCCGATCAGCATCGAGAGAACGGAGCCCGGGTACCGATAGCCGCCGCTGAGCTCAGACTGCCAGCCACCGAATCCGCCGAACATGTACATGCTGTAGAGCTTCGGGCCTAACCAGGAAATCGGAGCCAGCGCGAGGAGAAACAGGAAGGTCCGCATCCTGGGGTAGCCGGCGCGGCCCACCAGACGGAGGTGAAGCCAGCTCCCGAGAATCACCGCGAGCAGCAGCATGGGGTTGTAGAGCCGGACGCCTAGCAGCTCAGGGTACATGGGATTCGAGTTTCCATCGCGTTCGAGAGGCCAGGGGATTCGGCACCTAGAGGGCCATTCTACTCATTTTCGCCCGACCGCGACCGAATATCGCCCTTATCGAGCGCTGGGCGGGTTATAATTGAACGGGAGGTGCCATGCGCATTCTGCAAAAGCTCGCCGTCGCGGTTGTCTCGCTTCTGGCACCAGTCGCTAGTGCGCAGGATGTTCTCGACAACGGACAGGTCAACCTGTCGTCTCAGCTGCCGTTCCCTTTTGGCATCAACGAGATCCACGTCCAGGACTCGCCAGCTGGAGACCCCACGACCCTCGTGATCGACTCGCATTCGCCCAGCGTCGAGGTGTTCGGAAGCTCGGTTGTCGATCAAACCACGGGTAGCATCTCGTCTACCCTCGCGGGGAACGATACTTCGAGCCTGACAGTGCGCCAGCAGGTGGTCCATGGAATCGGAGTGACGGACGACGCCACTGCGCTGATGCTAGGCGGTTTCACCGACTTCTTCGTCGCTTCTGGGAACGGGCGGGCCACCATCGAGCTCGGCAGCCCAGGCACGCTCCTCGCCTGGGACTCCGGAGCGATCGTCTTCAACGGTGGATACTCGGGCGCCAGAAACGGGGTGACGGCTCGGGACGCGGGCCGGATCGATTTTTTCGGAGGATTCGCCACGGATATCATCCTGGCCGAGGACGACGGCGTCATCAACATCAGGGGCGGGAATTTCGGCATCTATCCCGATGGCTTCTGCTTCTCCGACGCCGGTATCTGCGCGTTTCGAACTGCGGGCAACGGCCAGATCAACATCTTCGGCAGCGGCTTCACCGTCGATGGTGTGGCGGTGCCTTTCGGCGAGTTGAGCGCATCAAGTGGTGTGCTCGCCGGTACCCCCACCAATGGGCCGCTGTTTACGCTGCCCTTCAGCGGGAACGGGACGATCCGTCTCCTTCCCAGCCCCGCTCCTGACGGAATCGGAAACGTTTCCGATGACGGCGCTGGGAACGCGCTGTGGTCCTTGGATGACGACCGGGACGGTGTGGAAGACGAGCAGGTGACGTTCGGCACGACCGCCGATATTCCCGTGGTGGGAGATTGGAACGGCGACGGTGTCGAGGATATCGGAGTCGTCGCAGTCATTGCGCCCGGGTGCACGCCCACCAATGAATGGCGGCTCGACTACGGTCGAGACGGAAGTGTGGACGAAGTCGTGTTGTTCGGGCTCGGCGGGCAAACACCCGTGGTAGGAGATTGGGATGGCGACGGCGACACCGACATCGGCGTCGTAACGGATTCTGGAGGGGACGCGCTCTGGCTCCTCGACTTCGATCGCGACGGGGTTGCAGATCAGAACGTCAGCTTGGGGAGTTTCTCCACCGACCTGCCGGTGGTGGGGGACTGGGATGGCGACGGAAGTGACGACATCGGCTTCATCTCTCAAATCCCGGCGGGTTGCTTTGCCATCAACGAGTGGAATCTCGACACGGGTCGCGACGGAAGCGTGGACGAGACCCTCACCTTCGGGTTCTGGGGCGCAAGCCCCGTGACGGGCGACTGGAATGGCGACGGGAGCGACGGAATCGGATTCGTCTTGGCCGACGGCGGCTGGATGTTGGACATCGAGCGCGACGGGGTCGCGGACGAGAGCGTGAGCTACGGCGCTCCCTCCATCGGAAGCGCAGTGGTGGGCGACTGGTAGCGGGTGCGAACTCCGCGCTTGTAGAGAATCTGCTCCGAGTCAAATTCCGCGCGCCACGTGATGTGGACTAGGGGGCCGGCGGCTGCCAGAGAGGGTCTCACCGAGCGATTTTCGCTTCGGGTGAGGCATTGCTCCGGCCGGAAGGGATCCCCCGCGTCCGGTGAGAAGCGGTAGTAGATCTCGTCCAGCCCGTGACGACCGTCGAACCAGGTGACATGCAGGTCGTTCCCCCCCGGAACCCTCGACTGCGCTGATTTTCGGCCTGGGCCTGTCGATGCTCGCAGCGCAAAGGCGCTGGGAGTCTGGGCGACTTGTCCCGGGTGGCGGATAGGAATTTCAAGCTGCCTTTTCCACACCACCGATACTAGACATTCTGACAAATAGGGCCTGACCCGGCTCATCAGTCCCTTCCTGGGCGCGGGAGGCGAGAGATGACCGCGAGGGTCAGCACGCCCAGAACGATTTGTCGAGATGGTCGAACTAGGGATAGCGAGGGTGCCGCAGCGACGAATCAACCCCGACGATCTCGGAGTGTCTCCCGACTCGCCCCCGTCGGAGCGCCAATCGGCTCAAGGATCTGGTCGAGGAGGGCGGAAGTCGAAATTCTCTGGCCGTTGGTCTCGAAAGAGGGGGGCGCGCGGCCCGATCAGTGGTCGATATAGCCGAGCGCCTCGAGCCTCTCCGACATGTGTGCAGGGATTTCGGCGACGTGCTCTGCGGCGTCCTCGACGAAATGTTTCGAGGCTTCCTCGACGAGGTACGCGACCCGATCCGGCTGCGCGATGGCGATGTCGTCGTGCATGCCAGGGTCCTGAGTGAGGTCGAAGAGCTTGGCAGACCGCGCCCCTTCCGTTCGGTTCCAGATCAGCGCTTCGTCGCCTCGGCGGTAATAGCGCCAGTCGAAGGCGAAGTCTCCGCCGACGTTGCGCGCCCAGAACGGATTGCGCCAGGCCATGGCGAGGAGAGGCTTCGTGTCCGCCCGCCCGGTCTCGATCACCGGAATCAGGGATCCCTCCGTGCTCTCGATGCCCGCGAGGTCGAGCAGGGTGGGGTTCAGGTCGTGTAGCTGTACGGGCCCCTCGATGCGTCGCCCAGCCGGGAGGCGCCCGGGAGCCGCGAGGATCATCGGGATCTCGAGCACCTCGGGGTAGACCGACGCCTGGTGCCCGATTCGCCGCCGCTCGCCGAGAGCCTCGCCGTGATCGGACGTGACTGCGATGATGCCGTTCGGAGAGGTTTCTACCCAAGCCTCGAGGATGCGGCCGAAGCCGAAGTCGGCGCCGCGAACACCGGCGTCGTAGAGACCGCTGAGCGTGTCGAGACCGTCCGATGGGATCTGGAGATCGCCGCGAAAATAGTGAACGATCCCGGGCATGTCGTCTCCGGGGGCTCTTAGGTCGAGGTGAAAGCCAGGGACGTGACGGTGGTCTCCGACGAGGTAGTCGCGAGCCCAGGGGGGCGCCGTCGCCTGGTCGAGCAAGCCGGGCTGATCGACGCTCCACGGGCCCACGCCATCGCAGTAGGGAGCGTGGGCGTACATGAGATTCACGAAGAGGAAGAGTGGTTTTTCGTGATCGCGAGCGATCTCGTCGCGCGCGGCGGTCACCACCGTCTCATCCGAGCGGAAGACCCGGATATCCTGGAAACCGCGGGTCAGTCCGATGTCGGGGGAGAGCCAGGGGTTCGCGGCGAGTGCGACGGTCCGGTAACCCGCCTTTGCGAACTTCTCGGCCAGAGTGGGAAGGTCGGTCCGCATGGCGGTGACGCTGCCTTGGCTCGGAACCAACGCGTGCTCTGAAGCGGTCTCCGCGGCTTCGCTCGCTGCTCGCCGGGCACCGTGAATCCAGGGTGGCTCTCCGGTAAAGAGAGAGGCGTGGTTGGGGTACGTCCACGAACCGGGTGCGATCGCCGTCTCGAAAAGGACGCCCGCCGCCGCGACCTGGTCGACCTGAATCGTCGTCGGGCGGTCGTATCCATACGCGGACACGCGGTCCGCGCGCAGCGTATCGAGAACCACCAGCATTACGTCAGGGGGCCCTTCGGGAGCGGGTTCGGAAGGCGGCGTGCAGGCGGCGGAGAACAAGACGAGCGCTAAGCAGGTCGACGCAAACCAGTGCTCGCCTTGTTGCATGTCGTTCTGCTCCTGTAGGGGAAAAGCCTGAGAAACGAGGCGGCAGGTGTCCCGAAATGCCGACGCAGATTCCTCATCGGCGTGACGAGGTGCCGTCCTGACAGGCTAATGCGCGTCGACGAAGTCGTTTGATCGGCGAGCGCCTGGATTGAGCTGAGCGGCCGACGGTCGGCCGCTCAGGAAGCGCGGCCAATGCCCCGAGCAGGGCCTACTTGTCAGAAGGCCTACGATGGGTGGTGCCCCAAAAGGCAGCTTGAAATTCCTAGCCGCGCCCTTCATCCAGCCCGCCGCAGAATCCCATCCATCACCTACCCCCAACCCCCGGCCGGGCTGGTCGAGCAGCCGGTTGTAGGTCGACCAGTGCATGCCCTTAGGCTTGTCGGGCTCGTCCATGCCGTCCTCACTCCCGAGCGTTTGCCCGGATCCGCTGGGCGCGTATAAGTCGCTGGGACGTCGCGGGCATGGGGGGGCGCTTCAGGTCGAGCGCTGATCGGTCCTCTGAGGCACGACCGCTTCATCCCAAACGTGGTGAATATGCTGGAGTAGGGGCTCGTTGCGGCCGAGCACGAGCGAATCGCGGCCCGCCTCAAACCCTTGCTGGCATTCAGCGGCGGCGACGAAGTCTTCGCCGCGAAGCAATTCAATCGCGAACTGAGCGCCCTGAAGATGCCCCTCGCGCTCTTCTTCGGTTGCGGGGCCATTGAGCATGTAGCTGAATTGGACCTGCGCTTGCCCGGGGTGGCTACCTGGGTAGACCCGGATCATCTGCGAAGCCGTCGATCCCTGGACGAGGACGCAACTGGGAAACAAGAAATAGACGACCGTGCCTTCAAAACAGTCTGGCCACGCTTCTTCGGGCAATTCGCGCAATCGACTGATCGACCGGAGCGGGAAGGCCCAGCGACCGTGACGATCGAAGAGGTCGAAGGAGGCGTTTCCCAGGGCGATGGGATGAAGTGAGTTCTTGTGAAGAAAGGGGAAGTGGTAGCCCTCGAAGTTCACGTCGACGACGAGCTTCCAGTTTGCCTCGACTGTGAATTCCCACGTTTTCAGGTGTTCGTAGTCTTCATACCGGTACTCGAGTGCGTGAGCGACCGAGTCAAGATGGTCCTCGACCTCAACGCCGTCCTGAAGCCCGACGACGACGAGCCCCCTCTCCTCGGCCAGAGGAAGCGGCTTGAGGCCTAGTCCTGCTTCGTCAATGCCACCGAAGTGTTCTGAGCCGGGCCGAGCGACGAGCCGGCCCTTCTGGTCGTAGCACCACGCGTGGTAGCTGCACTTGAAGCGCTGAGCCTTGCCTGCGCCCTTTGCCACGCAGGCACCACGATGGGCGCATGCGTTGAGAAACGCGCGGAGTCGGCCGTCGTTGTCTCGCACCAGCAAGACGGGAATGCCTGCGACGGATCGTGTCCGGTAGTGGCCGCGTTGGATCTCGCCCGCGTACGCGATCGCGTGAGGCGACCGAGCCATGAGTGCCTGGTCTTCAAGGAAACGCTCACGCTCGATGAATACAGAGCTCGGGAGTTGGCGGGGATCCGGCGCGCAGTCCAAGGTATTGCGGTCAAGGAGGTCGAGCACGCGCCGGGTAGTGCGGACCGTGTCTTCTCGGTTCATGTATGGTTGTCGATCTCTATCGGGTTCGTATTGACTAACATAAGATGCCTGCTCATTCCGCGAAGCCGTGGGAAGCCATCGGTTTCCTCACTGGAGGACGGTGCAGAGGGCGTGGGTCCAGTAAAGCACATTCGTGGATTCGGCCGCTCTGTTAGTGTTTGCGCCGGACGCTGAACAGAAAGGGGCGCGATCAGTATGACGGCAGATGAAACGAAAGACCTCCTGCACCGATGGTATGGCGAGATGTGGGGGCCGGGGAACGCGGACCTCATCCCGGAACTCGCGGGTCCCATCTATACGCGACACGAAATGGCCGGCACACGCAAGGTCACCGCCGAAGAGTATAGAGATCAAACCGCCCGGTTTCTTTCAAAAATCTCGATTGAAGATCTCCACTACGGCTTGGTCGCAGAAGGCGATAAAGTCTGTGCGATCGGGAGCTGGCGTGTGGTCGGGCTACCGGACGATGAATCGGGAAACGGGAAACAATGGGATTGGGTTCAGCTCTTCCGTGCAAAGGAAGGGCGGCTCGTTGAAACGTGGCTGTCTGGAATCGGAATGGACACGAATTGGGGCGAAGAAGTCTGGAGTCACGTGCCGCGTTGAAACCGCGATTCACTAAGGACGGCCAGCCGTGCGAGAAGGCACTTCTTGCTGTACTCAAGGCGCAAGTGGGATCTACTTTCGCGCCAGTGTGTTCAGTCGCTTTTCCGAAAGAACGGAGCCCTCTCCAAGCAGCCAACGCGCGCACCGAGGCAGGGGTAGTTGTCGAACGCCTCGTGCCGGCGGTGCGAATAAGGCAGCTTGAACGTCCTATCCGCACCGCCTTTCGGCGGACGAGTCAAAAGAAACCTCGCATCCTAAATGGGCGACAGGCTCCACCAGGTCAAAGAGTCGATTAGCCTCTTGTCCTCATCGGACGCATCCGCATACAGTCGATCATATTCGTCTAGCAGCGAATCGATTTTCTCTTGAATATCTTCGATCAGGCGAGGAACCGTGATCTCGTAGTACTCGGAGAGCCTCTCGAGCTGCCCTCTGAGCATTTCGTCCTTCTCTTTCCAGTCCGCGCTGAGAGAGTACCTGAGAGACCCGCTCTTGATTTCCTCGCGCCAGCCCACGGGGGCTCACTCGAGGCGTTCTAACCAGAGAGGGGCGTGATCGCTTTCTCAGACACAAAGCCAGCTTCCTGCGGTTGTTTCTTCGGCACAGACAATTGCCGCAAAATGGCAGCGATCGCTCACCGGCAAGCACCAGGACGTTTTCAGCTCATTGGCGCCCCCGGCAGGACTCGAACCTGCGAGGCACGGTTGTAGGAAACAAGGGAAGGGGGTGGCGAAGGGCTCTCAGGCGCTTCTGGAGGCTCGGAACTTGGCAAAGGCTGGCACACAAAGCGGGGTCCCAAAACGTCGAGCAGCAGCACCGCGTGAAGCCCGCACCGACTCAGGGCACCCGGACTTCCGTTCTCACGAGTTCTCTGCCCCGCCCTCCACCGGATCGAGACGAACGATGTCACGCCCGATCGGAAAGCCCATCAGAAATCGCATGAAGAGCGGAATCGGGAATTCCGCGACGACGCGATCGAACTCGCCCCCGGTCACGACGACGGCGACATAGGCGGCAACATCGCCGCCAATCTCCACTCGGACATTCGGGTTGGCGACCAACTCGTGGTACCAGCCGCGCGACCAATGGTGTGCAGATACGTACAGGGGGCCGGCGGAGGATCGGAGGCGAGCTAGACGACGCCTGTTGAGGTTCCCCGCTTCGTCTGTCGTGACGATGTCGAGCATGGGAATACCGCCCCCTTCCCGTTCGAAGCTAGGCTGGAGGTAGCCAAGAAAGACGGTTTCGAAGAGCACCACGAATACGATGTAGATGCCAACAACGCCCGCGGCCCGCTTCAAAATTCTAGACATCGATGAGCCTCCAGCTGGTCATGACGCGTCGGATCCACGAAGCGCTTGAGATTTCGGCGGATGAATGGAAAGCGGGGGAATTCAGGGCTGAATTCTTTGCCGGCTCTCCGGCGCGACCGGAAGTTAGCAAGCCGCGACATTTCATGGTCACAGTAGGCCGCACCCCATGGACTGGGCAGCGCCCGCCGGCCACGCCCAGCGGTCTTTCTTCTGGCTTGGATTGGGATCGATGGGCGGCGGGTTCCTATGGGCTCGGCCCGCGCTACCAATTTTGTCTCCGTTAGGAGAGGGTGGGCTGGTCTCCGTGGGGCATCGGGTCCGGGGGCGCTAGCGAACCGGGACGCTCAGGTCCTTGATCGGGGGCGCAAACTCGGTGAGCTTGATGCCCTCGACGGCTTCCTTGTACTCCTCGATGGTGGGCGTGCGGCCCAGGATCGACGAGAGAACAACGACGGGTGTTGACGCGAGGAGAGACTCTCCTTTCTTGTCTGTGGCGTCGGCGACGACGCGCCCCTGAAAGAGGCGGGTCGACGTCGCCATCACCGTGTCGCCTTGGGTCGCCTTTTCCTGGTTGCCCATGCAGAGGTTGCAGCCAGGGCGTTCGAGGTAGAGTTGGTTCTCGTACTCGGTGCGGGCGATGCTCTTGGGCGCCGTATCGTCGAAGACAAAGCCGGCGTACTCCTGCAGAACATCCCAGTCGCCTTCGGCCTTGAGCTCATCGACAATGTTGTAAGTGGGTGGGGCGACCACGAGAGGTGCCTTGAAGTCGACGTTGCCGTGCTGGTCTTTGAGGTTCTTCAGCATTTGCGACAAGATCTTCATGTCGCCTTTGTGCACCATGCACGAGCCAACAAATCCAAGGTCTACCGTTTTTTCGCCCTTGTAGTAGGTGAGGTCGCGGATCGTGTCGTGGGTGTAACGTTTGGAGGCATCCTCGTTGTACACATCGGGGTCGGCGATCATGGGCTCGTCGATTTTGTCGAGATCCACGGTGAACTCAGCGTAGTATTTGGCATTGTCATCGGGGGCGAGAGGAGGGTTGTCGCCCCCGCGGATGTCCGCGATTCGCGTGTCTGCGTGGTCGACGAGGCCCTGGAGGACGTTCCTTTCGTTGTCCATGCCCTTGTCGACCATGATCTCGATACGGCTCTTCGCGATCTCGAGAGACTTGATCAGGGTCTCGCCTTCGGAGATGCAGATGGAAGCCTTGGCTTTCATCTCGGCGGTCCAGTCGGTGAAGGTGAATGCCTGATCTGCCTCGAGCGTGCCGATATGAACCTCGATTACGCGACCCTGGAAGACGTTGTCGCCCCCGAACTGGGCGAGCATCTGGAGCTGGGTCGCGTGGACCACATCTCGGAAGTCCATGTGGTCCGCCATCTTGCCTTTGAAGGTGACCTTCACGGACTCGGGAATAGGCATGGAGGCTTCGCCCGTGGCGAGGGCCAGCGCCACAGTGCCTGAGTCGGCCCCGAAGGCGACGCCCTTGGACATACGGGTGTGAGAGTCGCCACCGATGATGATCGCGCGATCGTCGACGGCAAGGTCGTTGAGCACCTTATGAATGACGTCGGTCATCGGGTGGTACGAACCCTCGGGATCGCGCGCTGTGATGAGGCCAAACTTCTTCATGAACGTCATCAGCTTGGGGATGTTGGCCTGGGCCTTCTTGTCCCACACGGAAGCGGTGTGGCAGCCGGACTGATACGCGCCATCGACGATGGGGGAGATGACCGTCGCTGCCATCATCTCCAGTTCCTGGCAGGTCATCAGGCCCGTGGTGTCCTGGGAACCGACGATGTTGACCTCGACCCGGACGTCGGAGCCGGAGTGAAGGACCTTGCCTGGAGTAGTGCCGACAGCGTTCTTGTTGAAGATCTTTTCGACCGCCGTAAGGCCCTGGCCCTCGTGGGAGATCTCTTTCGAGCGGGCGTAGACTTCTGGTGCTTCGATCCCGAGCGTCTTGGCCGCAAACGTCTGGAGCTTCTTGCCGAAGACGACGGAGTAGGAGCCTCCGGCCTTCATGAACTCCACTTGTTGGGGCGTGAATGCGCCGGAGACGTCGATCAACTCTTCGCCGTTCTTGTAGAGCTTTTTCTCCGCGGTGTTGATCGTGAGAACGGTTCCGGTATCGACTGAATAAGTCTGCTCGAGCACGGGCTCGCCATCTGCGTCGCGCACGAGGTTCCCGTCGGCATCCTGCTTTTTGACCCAGTTTTTGAGGTCGAGCCCGATTCCACCCGTCACACCGACGGTCGTCAGAAAGATCGGGGAGATGCCGTTGGTGCCCGCGACGACGGGAGCGAAGTTGATGAAGGGGACATACTCGCTGGCCTGTTTGCCAACCCAGAGTGCGACATTGTTCACCCCTGACATCCGGGAAGAGCCGACGCCCATGGTGCCTTTTTCAGCGACGAGCATCACGCGCTTGTCAGGGTGCTGCTCCTTGAGCGCGACCAGCTCCTGTTGAGCCTCCTCGCTCATCAGGCACTTGCCGTGGAGCTCGCGGTCCGAGCGGGAGTGGGCATCGCTACCCGGGGAGAGGAGGTCAGTCGAGATGTCGCCGATGCCAGCGACATAGGTCACGAGTTCGATGGTTTCTGGAATCTCCGGGAGCTTGGTGAAGAACTCGGCCTTGGCGTAGCTCTCGAGGATATTCTTGGCGATGGGGTCTCCGGCCTGAAAGGCCGTCTGGAGGCGCTCGGTGTCTGCTTCGTAAAGAAAAACCTGCGTTTTCAAGACGTGGGCGGCTTCCTTGGCAAGCTCCTCGCCGCTGCCGAGGGCCAGGTCGAGGAGGACCTCGACCGAGGGGCCACCTTTCATGTGGGAGAGCTGTTCGAATGCGGAGGCCGCGTCGATCTCCTCAATCGTGGCTTCGCCGAGGATGATCTCCTTGAGAAAGGCCGCCTTGGTGCTGGCCGCGCTCGTGGTCCCGGGCAGCGTGTTGTAGATGAAGAAGTTCAGCGCGTCCGCGCGGTGAGGGCTCGCCGGGTCCTTGATCAGCACGATCAGCTCACTGACGAGCTCCGCGGCGTCGATCGGTTTGGCGTGGAGGCCGCCTTTCTTCCGGTCTCCGATTTCAGCGAGGTAGCTCTCGTAAAGGCTCATGGTGCTCTCTTCTCTTTAGGCGAGTCCGTGTTTCCCGGATCCAGGGCCCCGCTCGGCTGTAGCGGCCGGCCGACGGCGCTCGTGGATGGGGGCAACCGGTGGTGGAAGGGCCCTCATCTTCACTTGATGGGTTCGCTCTTCCTGAGGCGACGCGCGGGGCGGCCTGCGCCGGAAGAACTGTCCTCGAGAAGATGTAGCCTAGAATCATTCATGCGAATAATGGTTTATTTTAATCAAATTAATCAGTAAAACGGATTATTTATGGACCTGATACACCTCCGCTCTCTCCTCGCGGTCTCCGAGCGTGGCGCCATTGGTGGCGCTGCGAAGGGGCTTGGCATTTCTCAGCCCGCGCTCAGCCGGCGCATCCGCCTGCTCGAGGAGGAGTTGGGTGCCGAACTGGTCGAGCGCAGCGGCCGTGGCATCGCGTTGACCGAAGTGGGGCGACTGGTCGTGGGTGAGGGTCGCGTGCTGGTCGAACGCTACGAGCGGTTGAAAGAGGAGGTGCAACGAAGGGTTCGCCTCGAGGCAGGGGTAGTGCGCGTGGGGGGGGGCGCGACCGCCGTCAGCTTCGTGCTGCCAAACGCGATTGGGCGCTTTCGCCGCGCCTATCCCGATGTGCGCTTCGACGTGAGGGAGGCAGGGTCTCGGGATGTGGAGGACGCGGTGCGCGGGGAATCCCTCGAACTCGGGCTCGTCACCCTTCCGACGGGCTCGAAGGCTCCCGCCGATTTGGACGTGCGCCCGCTCTTTACCGACCAGATCGTCCTCGTTGCGGGGAAGAGACATTCCCTCGCCAATCAGGGGCGGATTCGCGCGAGTGAGCTGCAGGGGCTGAGCCTGGTCGGCTTTGAGGCGGGCACAGCGATTCGTGAGCTGATCGACACCGCTCTGCAGGAGGCGGCCGTCACCATGGAGGTCGTCATGGAGCTAAGGAGCATTGCCGCCATCCTGAAAATGGTGGAAACAACCGGAAGTCTCGCATTTGTCTCGGAGCTCGGAGCGCCAAAGGGCCGAATCATCGACGTTGTGGACCTCAAGGTCGAGCGGCAACTCGCGCTGATCTCGAAGAAAGGCAGGCCGTTGAGTCCCGCGGCGGCGGCGTTCGCGGAGGCCATCGTCGCAGAGGATTGAGCCGCAATGGGAGAGCGCAAATCTGATCGCCTAACGATCGGAGACAGGCTATGCGCAGTCGCACCCAGGAAGGGACTGATGAGCCGGGCTAGGGCCTACTTGTCAGAATGCCGAGTATCGGCGGTGCGGAAAAGGCAGCTTGAAATTCCTATCCGCCGCCCTTCGTTCGAATGATAGAGAGAAAGCCCTACCTACTCTAGAGGCGGCATACAGCGCCTCGACCTGCGGATGGCGGTAAGGCGATTCCGACTGCCTTTTCGGCACCGCTACCAAGTCACATTCTGACACGCCCCATCCTGCCACATCAGCCGTTTCTGGGGGGCTCGAGTTTCTATCCCATCACGAGCCGGCTTTTCGCGGAGCGCGCCGAAGCTGGCTCCATGCGTGCTGCACGATTGGATCGTCCGGCGCGAGCTCGTAGGCTTCTCGCATAAGCCTCAGGACTTCCCCGCTCCTACGCCCCGCCGTTCGTGCGTAGGCGCGTTGCATCAAGCGGTGAGCCTTCCTCGTATCGGCATCGATGGCCAGGTATCCGGTCGGGGCGCGACTTTCCGAAAGACTGCTCGCCTCCAAGAGGCGTTCGATGTTCTGAACCCGAATGGCTCCGCTGAACGCGCCGGGCGGT
>Ga0315316_10000782_pt1 | contig 21507 bp, 19 predicted proteins | sample M160m3416metaG_FD_203702 | JGI IMG/M metagenome (GOLD analysis project Ga0315316, IMG submission 203702) | Ammonia-oxidizing marine archaeal communities from Monterey Bay, California, United States - M1 60m 3416 | ecosystem: Environmental > Aquatic > Marine > Intertidal zone | place: USA... | reverse complement strand
AACTGGTCAGGGAAGAGAAGCTGATTTCTCGCGACCCGGAAGGGTGGGTTCTGGAAGCAGATGTGTTCGACGACCTCGCCTCTAACGGCATGCTTCGAGTTGACGTCGCCTGCCTGAACCAGCAAATGTTTCTGGGCATGGCCAGGCCCGACCTGTTTATTCGCCTGAAGGACAATTCATTCCTGCAGGGATACAGCAAGGCCTTGCTGAATATCGGGTTAATGCTGTCCCTGGTAATCGTGCTGGGTGTAACTGCCAGCTGCGTCGTGAAGGGGCCCGTATCATTCTTCTTCACCCTTGCTGTTTTCGTCATTGGACAGTTCTTCCATGAACTGATGCTCCGCATTGTGGGTGGAGCCGAAGAAGGAGGAGGACTTGTCGAATCGGCCATGCTGATTTATCAGCACAGAAATCCAAGTACGGGGATGGATGCCAGCGAACGCACTCAACAGGTGGTGAAGACACTGGACACCGGAGTCGTCGGTATTCTTGATGTCGCGAGTAACATCATTCCTGACTTCAGCATCTTCAGTGACTCAGCGGCTTACATCGAAAACGGATTCGACGTCCCGTGGAACTCGTCCGTGCTGCCGGCTATTCTGACATTTTTCGGGTTCCTTGTACCGTGTATCATTATTGGCGCGGCATGTCTTAAGTTTCGTGAGTTGGAATCGAAATGAACAACCTTACATCAAGACAACGAAAGCTGGTATACGCCGGCTGTATTGTCCTTCTGCTGATTCCAATCGTCTATCTTGGAGCGCCAACGTCGGAAGATGTTCTGCCTGGCACCAGGGCGGCGGTATCAGGGGGTCTGCTTGCTCAGATGCGAGTCGAACACGACCTTGGCGAAAGCACTCTTGGAGAAATTGATCCGTCGAGCGCGGCCATGAACCTCGTTCTGCTGGGACTAAGAGGACCGGCGGCCGGGATCCTGCACCTGCAGGCAGTGGAGTACCAGGAAAAAAAGAACTGGGGAAAACTGAAAGCCACCGTGGATTCCATCATCAGACTGCAGCCTCACTATGTTGAAATCTGGAGGTTTCAGGGATGGAATCTGGCCTTCAATGTATCACGCGAATGGGACAAGGTGGCAGACCGGTTCTATTGGGTGAAGGAAGGCATCAAGTTTCTGCAGCTGGGCACCACCCGAAATCAGACAACCACAATTCTGTTCCATAATGTCGGTGACTTTATGGGCCGCAAGTTCGGCAACTCTGATGAGAAAAAGTTTTTCCGCAAGTTCTTTATTAACGACCCGGACAACGAACGATTCCCTGATGGTTCTTCTGACCCGGAACTCAACCCACAGGGCAAGGATAACTACCTGGTCGCCAAGGACTGGTTTGACATTTCCAACGACAAGGATGCAAATGGGTATCCGGTCAAGGGGATGACACATGTGTTCTTTCGGCAGGCGCCGTCAAGGGCGCTGTTCGATCATGTCGCAGCCAAGCAGAATGACTATGCCGCCGACATGAAGGAAAAGGGTGAGGGCGAAGACCGACGGCAACTGCCAGAAGAAGATCGCAAGAAACTGGAAGACGAAGACCGACGCATCTGGGAAGAACAGAATCGAGGCGGCTGGGACGATGCTTACGCTGAATGGACCGACGTGTACGGCAACGAAATTTTCCTGGGCCTTAACGATGTCAAATACAAGCTGAATTGCTCGTCTGAAGAACTGGCAGCACTGGCCAAGGAAAACGGCGTCACACTCGCCACTCAGCGCCGCGTGTGGGAGCAGAACGTCAAGATGGTCAATTATCGCTTCTGGCAGAACCTTGCCGACTGCGAACGCGATGAGGCGACCGTTTCGGCACACAGAGCCATCGCAGACGGCAAAGTGGCCTATTCAAGAGGCGAAATTTCTGACGCCGAGGACAAAGATGGAAAGCTGCAGCCGTCTCATGCGGAACAACGGTTCATTGACGGGCTGAATGAGATGGAGACGGTTCTCGAAAAGCACCCGAGCCTTGCGGTGCACGACACCTATATCGATGAAATCCTGCTGGCCGCTCATTATTGGAAAACGATCCAGCAGTATAACGACAGACAGCCACCTGAAAGTTTTCCTTTAATGCATTTCATTCTCCGTCATGCATCTCGCCAGCCTGACATTGAGAGAACATTCATACTGGAAAACCGCAGCAGTTTTTAGCGTCGATGATGTTTCGTCGTTTACCGTCACCAACGGAATGATCGTTCGTCGCGAGCCAGGTGTTCAGCGACTGCACCTAAGTACGACCAGTCGGAGTTACTGTCTTGTTTGCGGGCCCAATATTTTCCCGAGAAGCCCTCACGACTCCACGCCGACTGAGCCACTACCTGTCGCGGTCCGGCTATGTCGCGTGCCTGCTGGTGCTGATGTATACCATTCGACAGGCGACGATCGGGTTCCAGGACACGAAATTTTCGGGGGACTTCGCCTCCTTCAGCAGTCTCGTCTTCAGCGTTTTTGCGTTGCTGCAACTGACCCTGGGTATGTTTTTTGCGACTCTGTTTACGGCCGCCAACATCGCTCAGGAAAAGGATCGTCGCACACTGATACTGCTGCTGATGACCGATATGCGCAGTCGTGAACTGGCTCTTGGAAAACTTCTGGCGAGTCTCCTGATCGTCGGCGTGCTGCTGGCGGCGTCAGTACCCGTTTTCTGTGCGTTGCAACTGCTCGGCGGCGTCAGCTGGTCACAGATTCTGTGGGCGGAGGCCATTATTGCAGCGACAACTCTGGCCAGCGGATCGTGGGGCTGCATGGTCGCCTACTGGCGCGAAAAAACTTTCCAGACGCTGGCGATCAGTGTACTGGGTGTGGTCCTGTTTGTGGCATCCGTCGAAGGCGCCGTCGCCGTTGTCGGCAGCGATTCAACCGCCGGAATCTGGCTGGGGCAATTTTCTCCGTACAGATCATTATTCAGTGTCCTGAATCCGCTGAATGGTCTCGCGCACGGCGTCGTTCAAGTCTCTGCTTTCGAATCAGTCTCTCTACTGATCGGCCTGGCTGCTGCTCTGAATCTGTACACCATCATCCGACTGCGTGTCTGGAATCCTTCTCAACAGCTGAGACAAAGCGTTCTTGAAGATGAGCCGAGCCCTGCGGCTGACAGTGTCGCAACAGTCGTATCCGCGGGTACAGAGCGCAAACATCACCGGTCGGTCTGGAACAACCCTGTCACCTGGAAGGAAATCGCCACGAGGGGTTACGGCCGAAAAATTTTTGTCATCAAACTGGCCTACGTTCTGCTGGCGGCGTTGATCGGGTATTCGGTCATGACCTCGCAGACAGACGGCGCAGCGCTTGTTCTTGGAATGATGTCGCCAGCGGCAGCCGCGTTCCTGGCCATTGGCGTGATCAGTTTGCTGCTGATCAATGCTCAGGCTGTGACATCCATTTCCACAGAACGCGACGACAACACACTGGATATTCTGCTGGCAACAGATCTGCATGCCAGCGAATTCATGACCGGTAAGATTCTTGGCGCACTATGGAATACTCGCGAAATGATCGCTTTGCCCGTGCTATTAATGGCGGGAACGATGATGAACGGCATCTCGCAGCAGCTGACGCTCGAGAATCTGATCTACCTTGTGGTGGCGTATTTCTGTCTCTGCCTGTTCGCCATTATGCTCGGTCTGCATTCCGGTCTGACCTACGACAATTCCCGCGCGGCCATCGGAAACAGCCTGGGGACGATGTTCTTTCTGTTTATCGGAATCTTCGTCTTCATGCTGCTGCTGGTGGAAGCACGGTCGTCGTTCGCTATTCAGATGCAGAGTTTCATCGTGTTCATCGGACTGGGCAGCATCGGGCTGTACAGTTCCCTGACGCATAAGAACCCCTCCAGTGCCTTAACAATGGCTGCTGTGATGTTGCCCTTCCTCACCTTCTACGCCATCACCGACTTTCTGCTGGGTGGCACTCTGGGAGTCTGCTTCTGGGTCTGCGTGGCCTACGGATTTGCAACCATCGCGATGCTTGTCCCGTCCGTCAGCGACTTCGACGTCGCTCTGGGACGAACCACCAACGACGCCGGCTGAGGCTGGCTGACGGTGCATGCTTTCTCTTTAGCCGGCGGCGCCGCCTGATACGCATGCTCATCGGCTGCTGCACCTTAGAAGGTGCATTCTGCTCACTTGAGAGGTGCATCTGCGTACCGTACCCGGTCGTTTCTGTGCGTTAAACGGCCTGACCCCCGTCCGCGGCCGTAGCAGCCAATCCGGTCTTTCACGAAAAGCGATGATACGTTGCTGACTGAACAACTGAAGTCCTGTCTGCATAAAGCTTTTCCTCGCAAACACAGACGAGGAATATCTCGCCGATCCCGGACGCGGCTGACGGAATCGGCGACAGAGTTCCTGGAATTCCGACTCATGCTGGTCGCCGCCAGTGCACTGGCCGGAGATGTCGATGGTGACGACGAATTTGATGCCAGTGACTCGTTCCTGATTCATCCGACAAAGCTGGCGGGAACAGGCACGCAACTCGAACAGTCCAAAGGGGCGTCTCCGCGCACGACTGCAGATATCCGTATGAACATCGATGACTGACGGGCCCTTACGGATGGTGCCGTAATCCAACTCAGATCCGGCTCAAAATATTTCACTGACAACACGGCCGCCGCCGCTGGTGGCCGGTAGTTCGATGAGCTGTGGGGACGAACCACACTGCAGTATCGCCTCCAGTGTGCTGTCAGCAGAGTGTCAAACAGCTCCACGTTAGGCAACCTCGTCACCCAGTTTTCCGTTCCATAACGACCGTAGGACATTGCCACCTCGGTGACCCGACGAACCAGACGCGGTTCGTCTTCCGGAACATAAGTCTGACGAAGCTGAGTAGCACGAGACTGACCAAGTCTCCGACACGCACGACGTTCTGGTACCCGATCATGCCCCAGAGCGTCACGCACATGCTCCACAATACGAAGACGCTTAAAAGAGTTCAGGACTTTCCCGACGCGGCCTCCCACAGAATCGCCCTGTCCAGTTCCACCTCGCCACCAGTTTCTTCAATCGAGCGTTTTCTTTTTCCAGCTCCTTCGGACACTTTGCCTGATCCGTTTGGATCCCGCCTTATCTTTTCCGCCAGCGGTAATAAATATTGGCCGACACGCCGGTCCGCCGACACGCTGTCGCAACTTCCATCCTCTGCGAAAGCAGGATTTCCACTTCCCGAAGCTTCCGGATCATCTCTTCTGCCTTAAGTCTCTTGCGTGTCGTCTGATGCCTCCTTCTTCTGTGACCAAACCCTCTGTTTACCACCCAATGGCTGGTTGCGGTTAGTGAGGGCAGGTCACCTTTGGTTTTCGCCCTGAGCATCAACACGAATCCGGGCCTTGCTTCGCAGGTTCAGTCCGGCCCACGGCCACCCGTCGCCGTTCTTATTCCGCCTCGGGAAGTGTAAATATCTGATTGCAGCGTTTGCACTTAATCTGTTGCCCTGGGATTTCCGGGGCAACATCAACCTTCGATTCACCCAGAATAGCCGTCACGTCGTACTTGGAATTGCACGACGGACACACAGCGACCGTCTTGTCTCCACGGAGTCTGATTTCTCCCATCGGAACGTCGGACACGACAGCTGTCGTGTCGGATGACTGTGACGCCGCAGAGGTCGCCAGGCTGACATGAGCCGCCGATGGCGATTGGCGAGTCAGCAGATCAATCGGGACCGGAATAACAATGGTTGTCTTATCATTGCTGACATCGCTTAATGTCTGCAGAACTCGCAACGTCATGGCGCCCGGTGATCTGGCCAGCGACTCCGCCGCATCGGCAAATATGCTAGCGACATACTTGTCAGATTCTGCCTTAATCTTGATCGCGCTGGCCTCCTTGCGTGCTTCCGTTTCACGCATCATTGCACGCTGCAGCCCTTCGTCCATTCGAGCATCCGTTAATCGAATATCAACGTCCGTAAGGCCCCAGCTTGAGGCGGTTCGTGAAACGATGGCCTCAATTTCTTCCGCTATTCTCAATTTTGCGCCGCGGACCTCCTCAATGGTCTTACTGCCGAGCACGTCGGCAATCGTCGTCAGTGCAAGCTGCTGAATGCTGTACCGATAATCGTTCACTTCAAGAAGAGCTCGGTCCGGTGCTTTGACTCGAAAATTAAGATTACCGGAAATGATGACAGAAATGTTTCCACTAAGCACAATCTGTTGTTCAGGCAGGTCAGTTGTCTGAAGGCTACTTTTGGTCTTCGTGACCTTGTGAATAATCGGAATATTGAACCCCAACCCCGGCTTCACTACACCGCTAAATCGTCCCAGAGTTAAACGGACACCGACTTCATCCTGCCGAAGTACGAACAAACCAAAGACCGTAATCACCCCCTGCCCTGCCATGATGCCTCCTCGTAAAGTGTGACTCAGTTGTGTGCAATGCTGTATCATCCGCATTACGACGTATTTCGCAAAGGCACCAACGTATGGAATCCAGACTGCGGATGACTCGAAATGTCAAATAACATAAACTTACCGGCAACCAACAGTCTGTCAGATGTCAGATGTCAGATGTAGGTCGCGGGCCGGAATTCACCCAGCCGTGTCTCGTGTCAGACCAGGCCGGCAACCTGCAGCGCCAGGGCGTATATCTGCTGCGTGTCCAGCACGCGCTCATTGGCGTCAAACAGACTGGCCACGGCTTTGCGATGGACTTTCATCTTAGTCCCGCCGACACCGATCGCACCGTAACAGATCACACCATGTTTTTCCGCGGCCTTGTCGGTGACACCGATGTCCGTGATGCCGACAGGTGGCACTGCATTTAAGTCAATGGCAACTGACAGGCCGTCCAGCGCCGCCAGTGATCCTTCCGGCAGAAAACATACGCCAGCGGCTCCGGCAGCGACGACAAGCTGTTTGCCGGAACACAGACTTTGAAATTCATCGGCCGTGGCAGCGCCAGCCGGAGTCAACGTTCCCGCGTCAGTTCTTGCTCGGATCGCATCACAGGCGGCGGACGCTCGATCTTCGGACCGTGACACAAGGGTGACGTCGCTGCCCTCGGTTGCCAGTAACTGAGCCACTCGCTGACCGACCGGACCCGTGCCACCCAGGACCAATGCGGATGTATCATCATGATTCAGGTGTTTCTTCGCGGCTACGACCGCCGCCGCAGCAGTGGTATTGCAGCCGTTGGAATCCATCATCACCGATACCTTCATCGGTCCGAAGAACGTCGACCCGATCGTTCTCATCAGTGTTTCGCCGTCAGACACATTGCTGCCACCAACAAAGATGGCCGTGTTCTTCAGATCCGCCGGACCACGAGTAAAGATGGCCCCATGCACCAGACTCGTTACGTTGTCCGGTGAAATGCCGCCGTAGCTGAACAGTTCGTCGACTCCGGCGTCGACTGCCACAATGCGGTCAAAAGTGCTGGGGACAGTGTCACTGTCAAACTGAATCAGAATCTTCTTCATCGGTGTCACTTGGTTAAGAGCGTTCTTGGTTGCTTCGTCGTGCCTGCAGGGCACGACGGTAGTCAGCAAAGACATGTTCGGACATCAGTGTTGCTTCGGCTGCCAGTTCGTCGATGCGGTTGCGGAAGATCGCAAAGGCACTCAGTGACGGTACTGCGACGCCAAGTCCCAGGAGGGTGGTAATCAGAGCTCGATAGATGCCTGGAGCAAGTTCAGAGACCTGCGGATTCGCCTTCTGTTCGAATTCCAGAAACGCCTGAATCATGCCCCAGACGGTTCCCATCAGTCCCAGCATCGGTGCGATGGTGGCGATCACGGACAGGTATTCAATGCGTCGAAACAACCGTGCTGACTGTTCGACGGCAGCATCTTCCATCGCTTTTTCAATGGCGTTGTAGCTGCCTCCGGTTTCGTCCAGTCCCGCGTGCAGTACTCGGCTTAAGAATCCGGGATGCTGCTGGCATAGCTGCTTCGCTTCGTCAATCTTTCCTTCGGCCAGACAACGGTGCACTTCTTCGGCCAGTCCCGGTGGGATCAGCGTCGAGTGGCGAATGTTCATCACATGATCCGCAATCAGCGCCACCATTACCAGGCTGAGCAGAACGATCAGGTATCCGACAGCACCGCCAGCACGCAGCATGTCGTTGAGACTCAGACCATTGTCGGCCGGTTGCTGAACGACGACGTTGGCCGGCACATCCGACTGAAATGCGACTGCGAATGGAGCGTTGAGCAGGACAATGCCGAGTGCCGAAAGAACGACGAACGTCAGCCAGCGTGCTGTCGTCGTCTTCAGTTCAGACATCAGTCTACCGGAATTCTGCATACGGCCTTTCCCATCGAACAACGCGGACGCGCTGGATCTTCATCGGTCCCCAGTGACCGGTCACCACGAGGTTGTCCGAGTCATTTGCCGCGGAATGGTAGTAAAACGTACGGTGCGCGCGAATCGGTGGTTCGGCATCGTGAGCCCATTCGGGTACAATTCATGTCGGCCTGCGTCTTAAACCACACCGGCTAACGCCTTGAGCGGCCTATCTTCCGGGGCTGGTCAGAAAATCTGACAGAACTGTACTTTGTTTCGTTAAACGGCTGACGATAATTACTCGTAAGAACGTTTAGCAGGACAGGGACGTTCCTGTGCAGACATCGCTGATGAGCCTTATTCTATCGCCAGGAGATCCTTTGATGCATCAGAATCCAGTGATCACGACCTCTGCACTCATGCTGCTGTTTGCGGCTCCCGTGCAGGCCGATGAGTCTGCAGCGCGTGAAAAAGCATTTTCTTCCAGGATGTCCAACGTCACTCTGGTGGGCTCTTTCACGGTCGATGGCAAGACTGACGAACTTCCCAAGGCGGAACGATACGAGATTAAGAGCGTGACCAAACTCGGGGGCAATCTCTGGACATTCCTGACCCGAGTAAAATACGGAAACGTTGACACAAAAGTGCCGATTACAGTTCCGCTGGAATGGGCGGGAGACACGCCCATGGTCTCTTTGACGGACGCTACGCTGCCCGGTCTTGGTTCCGCATTTTCGGCGCGAGTCATCTTTCACGAAAATCGCTATGCAGGCACATGGCAGCACGGGAAAGTCGGCGGCCACATGTTTGGGCGAATCGAAAAGACAGAAGTGCAGACTCAGACGGAGGAACCAGTCAAATGACGCGGCGAAAATGGGTCTCAATTCTCATGGTCTGCCTGTTGTGTATGACCGCGGCCAACTGTGTCGATGGTCAGGACAGAGGCGATCGGAATGCCGAAACTCGTCGCCCTGTGGATTATCGCAGTCGAAACTTCCTGGTCCACACAGACTTGGCGAAAGACGATGCGGACGCCCTGCTTCAGAAAATGGAGACGATGCTGAAGATCATCTCCCGCTATTGGGGCGCCCCCAATCGCAAGACAATCGAATGCTACGTCGTGGACAACCTGGACTACTGGCCCGCCGGATCGTTGTCACCGAACGTGCGCAACACTGTACGTCAGGGCGGCATCACGATTGCTCAGGGGGCGCGGCGAGGGAATCAATTGAACGTGAACGCCGTTGTGTATTCGTCCAACAGTTTCGGCACGCCGCAGCATGAAGCCGTTCATGCGTATTGCTACCAGACATTCGGTGTCACCGGACCCACATGGTATGCCGAAGGGATGGCTGAGCTGGGTAACTATTGGATCGAGGATGATACAACAGTCACCGCACCGGATTACGTGATTCAGTATCTGAAAAAGTCTCCACGCAAAAGTATTAAGGAAATCACAGACAATCGACAGCGCACGGGAGACGGATGGCAGAATTACACGTGGCGCTGGGCGTTGTGCCATTTCCTCGTGAACAACAGTAATTATTACGACCGGTTTCGTCCGATGGGTATTGGGTTCCTGACGGGAAGACCGTCAACATTCGACCGATCGTTCGCTTCCAAAATGGAAGAACTGGAATTCGAGTTTCAATTCTTCGTTGATCATCTGCAGCGCGGTTTTGATGTCGGGCGCTGTGTCTGGAACTGGAAGGCAAAGTATCGCGTACAAAAAGGTACGCGCCCGGTCGTGTCGCGAATTCGCGCCGATAAAGGATGGCAGCCCAGCGGTTTGAAAGTCGTGGCGGGACAGGAATATCAGTTTTCCGCCACAGGCACGTGGCGTACGTCAGAAGACTCTGCAGAGGTTTCTGCCGATGGTGGCCCCGACGACACAGGGAAGCTGGTCGGTATTCTGTTCATGGATTATCAGTTGGGCAGGTCGTTTGACCTTGGAATCGATGGAACGTTTACTGCCATGAACGACGGGCTGCTGCTGCTGCGGTGCGGGGACGACTGGAATCAACTGGGCAACAACAAAGGCACGATTTCAGTGGAGTTGATGTCCAGTGAAAAGAGCTGAGGAAGTTTTTGAGAACTGCGCAGAATTCAGGTTGTTGGGCTTTCGGCAAATCACGGCATGAGTTTTAATCAATTGCTTCGGCGGGGTCGCGCCACAGGTCGGCCCTTCGCAATCAAACGTGTATCCGTTCCGGGAAAAAATACGTGAGTTCCTCACGACCGCGGTTACTTGTGTCCGGAGACACGGACGAAGCCGCCAGCCAGTTTTTCAGGATAATGGGCGACAGCGTGGAACTCGTTCCACCTGGGATTCCCGGCGCAGAGGCGGACGGAGTCCTGTTTGCCGGTGAGTGGGCAAAACGCACTCAGGACCTGCAGTTGTGTGCTCAGGGGTTTCTGGACAGCGTTCCGGACGCCCTGGTCCTGGTGGACTCCGAAAACAAAGTGGTCTGGCATAACCAGATGCTCCAGAACATGGCCGACAGCGAATCCTCGCTGATCGGCCTTTCTTTCTTAGAGGCCCTGGGAAATCCCGAACTGATCAGCCCCGCCGTGCTGCCGACGAACATGGATCCAGGCCCCGACAAGGTCCTGAAAATCATTTTGAAAATGGCGGAACGTAAGTTTGTGGCCATGCGGGCATCGCGATCGCCATTGCCCGTGGGTGACGGACAAACGCTGCCATTTACGACAATTGTGGTTCGCGACGTATCTGAGGAAATCCTGGAGAATCAAAAACGCGAAGCACTCTATCGCGCGGGTATAGAACTGGGAGACCTGTCACCGGAAGAAGTGACTGAGATGTCACCAGAGGATCGTTCGGAGCTGCTGAAGGAAAAAATTCTGGAGTACTCTCAGGACATTCTGGGCTTTGAAACGATTGAAATCAGGGTCATTAACCCTGGCTCGGGCGAATTGCTGCCACTGCTGCAGGTCGGCATGCGCCCTGAAGCCGCGACACGACAACTGTTTGCCCAGGCGCAGGGCAACGGAGTCACCGGTTACGTTGCTGCCACGCGTAAAAGCCACCTGTGCTCGGATACACAGTCTGATCCGCTATACCTGAGTGGAGCTGCGGATGCTCGCAGCTCACTGACCGTTCCGCTGATCATGCACGACGAAGTCCTGGGAACTTTCAATGTGGAAAGTCCGGGAGCACAGGGGTTTGACCAGAAGGATCTGGAATTCCTTGAAGTCTTCGGCTGTGTGGTGGCGATGGCTGTCAATCAACTACAGTTACTGGTGGCTGAAAAGGTTACGACAGCAACCGAAAGTTCAGCTCGACTGCAACGCGATATCGCTCTGCCGACGGATGACATACTTTCCGGCGCAACGGCGATTCTGGAAAAGTACATCGGTCACGATCCGGACGTCTGCGAAAAACTGCAGCGTATTCTCGACAACACTCGCACGATCCGAGGCCAGATTGTTCGAGTTTCCGAAGAGGCCGATGCTGGCGATGTTGGATTTCCAGGAACGTCCAGCCGTCAACGAGTCGAGCGTCCGGCTCTGACCGACAAACGGATTCTGGTGGTGGATAGTGACGAAACCGTGCTGAAGTCCGCACACGACTTGCTGGACAAGCATAACTGCACGGTCGAGGCTGTTCGTTCCGGAAAGGAAGCCTGCCAGATGGCCCGCACTCATCATTACGACGTCGTCCTGACAGACATTAATCTGCCGGACATGAACGGATACGAATGTTTTTGTGAGATACAGGACATCGACAATCGACTGCCCGTCATCCTCATGACCGGCTTTGGCTATGACGCAGGACATTCGATCGTCAAATCACGTCAACGCGGTTTGAAGTCGGTGCTCTACAAACCATTCCGCAGAGAACAACTGCTGAGCGAAGTGGAAAAAGCGGTCATACCACCGCCACCACATGAATGATGATAAACCCGGTCATGGTTCATCGTCAGTTCGCAACTGGTCCGCTCCCAACGACCAGACAGCGAACATTACCGTCTCGGTCTCGACAGATCAGCCTTCCCTCTGCCAAAACGACATGAGGCCAGGCATCCGTTTTCGAAAATACGGTTTCGGCAGCCAGTTGAGTATATTTTTGCGGCGACCGCTTTGCCGTTTCAAGCAGCGACAGACTGCCTTTGTTCGCATACACGATCAGACGGTCATCGCCTGTCAGAATGCAGGACCCCTGTGAACCCACTTTGCCGCCGGACCAGATTTCGCTGCCGGTTTCAAAGTCAACACAGTGGACACCCCGCCATGCCCAATAGACGTGGCCTTCATGAATCACCGGGCTGCAGACCCCCGACGCAAGTTCGTTTTCCCAGACCTTTGTCGCGCCGTTCAGAGTGATCTTCAGTCGGCACATCGCGAAGTGATTGTAAGCTGACGTGATAATGATTGAATTTCCGGAAACGGCAGCTGTGGCAATGTTGTTGCCGTAGTCTGTCGTCCACGGGTAAACCACAACTGTCCTGCCGGCCTCTGCCCCTTCAACCCGTGTTACGACAAGGTTTCTCAGCGTCAGAACAGCCACGCAGGGAACTCCCTGGACGCGAATCGGCACCGGGCCGCCGGTGTGTCCGGCTTCGTCGCGGTTCTCTGACCTCCACAGTTCACTCCCCGTACGCTTGTCGAATGACACAAGGTTGCCCGCCCGTGCGCCAACTTCCACAATCAACTGTCTTCCGATCACCAGCGGTGAACTCATGTAACCATAGTCGCGTTGAGTCTTCTTGCGCTCGGCAACTTCGGGACGTCGTTCCACGTCGTATCGATCATAAACATTCAGAGACCAGGATAATTGCCCGTCCCTTCGGGTGTCCCAGGCGTTCAGGTCGCCATCCACGCCAAGAGTAAACAACAGCTCCGTATCGGAATCGTATTCCGGGGTTGAACACGCTCCCGAATACAACTTCTGATCCCCCATAGCAAAGCGACCGTAACGCGGCGACTGACAGGACTGTCGCCAAAGTTCTTTGCCGGTTTCGCCGTTCAGACAAAAGATGGTGTCAAGGTTCTGTGACCAGCCCGTCAGATAGACGCGATCACCAACAACCACAGCTGAGGAACTGCCCTCGCCGACATTTATTTCCCATAATGGGCCCGTAACCCAAAACTGCCCGTTCCAGCCGGACTGTTCCGAAGAAACGTCGTTCCGCGCAGGTCCACGCCAGTGTGGCCAGTCCGCAGCTTCACCGGGCATCGCGACCGACAGCAGGCAGAACATCGGCAGAAAACAGATTGTGCGTCGCATGAATCAGCTCGGATCATTCAGGGAAACGCGTCGGGATACAAAGACGGGCAGGAACCATCGTCGTCACGCCGTTTCCAGGACCCGCAGTTCAGAGGCTTCAACAAACACCTTTACCTTCGGCCGATAAGCTTCCATATGTGGTGCCACCAGATGGGCCTTCAAAGCTGCTTTGGACTCCCATTTCTCCACAATCGTCACTCGGTTTTCATCGACGTTCTGATTGCCGATGTCAGTCGCGGTGTCGACCGTCGGTCCGTACTCAATGCAGCCGTCTTCCTCCAGAACTTCGGGCACGATCTTCTGAAACTCGTTCAGAAAATCGGTTCGGTGACCGGATTTGCAGATAACTGTGGCAATAACTATGACCATGATCGAATATTCCGCTTTGTAAGCCAGAGAAGGTGTGTAAACACAGCAGGCTACTCGTTCGCTGTTGGCATCGCCACCGAAGGCCGAGGACGATCGGCCCGGCGATACGTCCCTGCACGACTCACTGGACCATCAGGAACGCACCCTGTCCAACCTCCGCGATCTTCTGCATCACGGGTATTGCAGCATCTTCTCCAACGCAGATTGTGTGGACGCTGGTGCGGTCGCGACGATACTTCCTGACGAGTCGCAGAGACTGTTCCGGAATGTTTCCGTCAGTCAGAAAAAACAGTACGTCAGGTTTTAAATCCAGCGCCATGCGCAACGCTCGCTGCGGCTCAGTGACCTCCTGTGGCTGAACCTGAAATGCCCAGCCTAAAACACGATCCTTGTTTCGCTGACTGGCACTGACAAGTCGTTTTTCGATTTTCGGCCACATCATGGCGTAGGTATGCTTGTTAAAGAACACAACAAAAAACTGGTGATGTTCTTCCAGCGAATTCACTGACGTCTTCAGTTCCTCCAGCACCCGCGTCATTCGTTCACCGGACATACTGCCGGACGCATCAACAACGTATGCAAACGAATCTCCGTCTCGGACACCGCCGAACAGTCCTTCACCGCCACTGCCACTGCCGCCGACACTACCACTGCCCGTTCTGCCATCGCCGGCCAGGACACCGACACCATCAGGAAGCAAACCGTCGGAAACCGGAAATCGTGGAATGATAACCGGCATCACCCGGGCGATTTCCATCGTCGGCGGCAACTGGTACTGCGTGGATTCTGCGCCGCCCAATTCGAATACCGAAAACATCGACGGCTGGTTCTGCTGTGGCGTGTTGAATCTGCTGCTCAACAGATAACCCTCATAACATTCGACGTGAAAACACAACAGCCCCAGCACCGTCAACAGCCCCCCATTAACGATCAGTGAAACGAAGACGGCCACCAGGACGCGGCGAGTGGTATTTCGGTACCGCACGGGACCTGCTGAACACTCGACAGCTGACTCCGGGACGACAGACAGCGTGCTGCTGTCGTCCAGCAGGGACGTCAGCGGCAGTAGAAATGGGCTGCCGCACTGGATGCACTCTGCAACAGCATCACCGACGACAGCATTCGCAGTGGTCGCCGGAGCGCATTCCGGGCAGACAGACAAAGAGGGTGTTGGCATCTTCACAACACTCACCAGAAAAACGATGTTAACGTGCGCTTACGCGCCGCAAATGACGAAGGCCGGACATGTGCTCGTTAACAAAACGAACAATCGCCCCACCGCATTCGCCGTATCTGCATCGATGAAGAAAGTCAGCCATGTCGATTGTTCCTGCTCAAAGTGAAACGTCCACATTATTCCAACATCTGTGCGTGACAATGTTGTGATTGCACCGTTGTGATCGTCAATGTCTCGCACGACAGCCACCTGAATACTAGCAATCCCTCCGCCGCTGAGTGTAGTTTGCCTGTCCGCCATAGATGTGTCATCCTGATGTTATGGAAGCAAGTCGATTCAAGACCACATCCTCACAAGTTGCACAGCTGTCGCTGCACGGCATCATGTGGCTGACCGTGCTGCTGCTGATCGCCTGGGCAGTCGGGGCCATCTATTACTTTGAATTCCTGCCTGCGCCAGCGTCCGATGTGCTGGCCCTGATGTACCTGGTCACGACAGCCACGTTGATGCTGAGGTGGCCAAATCGAATAAAATGGCTTCGCGTGACGATGGCATCAGTTGTCGTGATCTACCTTCTTACACTGCTGCAAAGACCATCAAATGAACGCAATTGGGCGCCCGACAATGCTCAGCTCGCAAATGTGAAGATCAGAGGCGATGACGTACTGATTGACGGGTTTCGACATACTGTCTATCGTACAGAAACGGATGCCGACATCCACTTTCGCAAGTTCGATTTCAAACTCAGTCAGCTGGAAAAAGTGTGGTTTGTTGTGCAGCGATTTACTGCTCTTGAAGGCATTGCACACAATTTTCTGACGTTCGGGCTGCAGTCCGCTGACGGACCACGGTACTTCAGCGTATCGATCGAAATTCGACGTGAACAGGGCGAATCTTTTTCGCCGATCAGGGGACTCTACCGCCAGTACGAGTTAATCTATATCGTGGCCGATGAACGCGACGAGATCGGCGGACGCACAGTGATGCGTCCGGATGATCAGGTTTTCATGTTCCCCTGCAAGGCGTCCCCGGAACAGGTTCAGCAGCTGTTTGTTGAAATCGCTCAAAGGATTCAACAGCTTAACGATGCACCCCGGTTTTATCATTCGCTGTTGAACAACTGTACAAACTGCATTGTCAGGCACACATACACGCTGACGCCGAAGCCCATCAACTGGCTGGATCCTCGAATCGTCTTACCCGGGTATGCAGACCGTTTCGCGTTTTCGAACGATCTGCTTTCACCTGAACCAGACCAGACGTTCAGTGAGTTTCAGACGCAGTGTCGCATCGATCAAATCGCCAGACGGGCGGGTATATCGGAAGATTTTTCGGCTGACATCCGCGTACGTTTCAACGGGCTGTAAGACCACGGAACTTCCTGGGCAAAAAACATTCTGATCTGTCGCCAACAGAAACAGCCCGACATTCAGTGAATGCCGGGCTCATGAATTGTTGTGACAGACGGTCGCCCTAGCCCTTTGCTTCGGCAAATCGCCTGGCGACTTCGTCCCAGTTCACGATGTTCCAGAAAGCAGTGATATAGTCAGGTCGGCGGTTCTGGTAGTTCAGGTAGTAAGCGTGCTCCCAGACGTCCAGGCCCAGGATCGGCGTCCGGCCTTCCGACAGGGGTGTATCCTGATTCGGCGTGCTTTCCACCACAAGACTGCCATCAGAGTTCACAGAAAGCCATGCCCAGCCGCTGCCAAATCGAGTTGCAGCGGCATTGGCGAAGGCTTCTTTGAAACCGTCAAAACTGCCACAGGCAGCATTGATTGCGTCGGCCAGTTCGCCCGCTGGCTCGCCGCCACCGTCAGCAGAAAGCACTGTCCAGAACAGAGAGTGGTTCGCGTGTCCGCCACCATTATTTCGCACGGCCCCCTTGATGTTATCCGGCAGGCTATTCAGGCCTTTCATGAGTTCGATAATACACTTGTCTGCGTGCTCTGTACCTTCCAAAGCAGCATTCACTTTTGTGATGTATGCCTGGTGATGCTTTCCATGATGAATCTCCATCGTGCGAACATCAAAATGTGGTTCCAGTGCGTCGTGGGCATATGGTAGAGCGGGAAGTGAGTAGGCCACTATTCTTAACTCCTGTGATCAAGTTTTCTAAAAGCTACTGACTCAGTTGCGGCCAGCAACGTCCGTGCAATTCCTGTTGATCGGTGACGCCGACTGGCTCGCTGGCAGGTGTGCCCGAAAGTTCGGCGGACGACCCGACTTGCACCGCATTCTAGAACTCTGCATTAGATTTACCACGCCGTCAGTGGAATACTTGTAAGGTACCGACACCCCATTACGTCCGCTACGGCGATCGGCTGAAAGTCGGCCCGCGGCGTCTGCGAATGTAAGGATTCACGGAACTGCTGATCGAGACCATTTTCCCTGTAATTACTAACACTTTGTCGGGCGCCGGCCCTGACAGTCCTGTCTGCGTGCCTCGGGCGATCAGCGATGAATCCAAATTGACTCCGACTACTTCGCCCATAGAATACTCCCATGAAAGATCGAATATTAACTGCTCTGCCGGTGTACAACGAAGCCGCACATGTCCGTCAGGTACTGGAGCATGTGTTGCAGCATGCAAATGATATTGTGGTCGTGAACGACGGGTCAACGGATGGCACAGATGCTGCTCTTGCGGCGTTCAGTGAAGTCATCCACGTCGAAAACCACAACGGGAATCGTGGTTATGGCGCTGCGTTGAAGACGGCGTTCGACTACGCCGTACGTTACGGCTACGACACTCTGGTCACAATTGACTGTGATGGTCAGCATCAGCCACGTCTGATCAGGGATATTGCGGCCCAGATAGATGACCCGGAAAATCCTGCCGACATGGTTTCCGGCAGTCGTTACCTGAAGGACCTGGACAGTAACAGCGTCGCACCGGAAGATCGTCGGCGCATCAACATGCAGATCACAGGATGTCTTAATGAGCAGCTGGGGTTTGACATCACCGACGCGTTCTGTGGATTCAAGGCGTATCGCGTATCGTCACTGCTGGATCTGGATATCACCGACATCGGTTATGCGATGCCTTTGCAGCTATGGGTTCAGGCTGCCGACCTCGACTGGCGCATCAGCGAATATCCCATACCGCTGGTGTATCTTGACGAAGATCGATCCTTCGGAGGTTCGCTGGACGATGCTGATGTACGTCTGGCCCATTATCGCGGTGTGTTGAACGCGGAATTGAGTCGGCGTGGTATGAAACAACGTTTCACGGCCGAATGCGGTCAGGGTCGCGGCTGAACAACGCGGTGCCGACCGCCAGTGGCTACGGGCTGCCGCCCGTGAATGATCGGACTCAGTCACCCCCGAAGTACGCGGGGCAATGCTCATGTGGTGAGACGGATCACTCACTGTGCGGCTGCTGCTCTTGTTGCAAGGTTTTCCATGTGCTCGCGGTACTGCTGATCCAGCACGGCAAATCTGACGCCCGTCATTCTCTCCAGAGAAGGTTCTTCCGTTACGCGTCTCAGGTCCGGTCGATAGGCCGCTGACAGCAGCTTTACAAAGGCGTCTCGATAGGAACCGTCGTCGTAGTGCAGCAGAAAATGAGCCACACCCGACCCCTGTGAATAGAGTTGAGGTCGATTGACGTGGTGTTGAAACTCGTCCTTGCCCATGCTGCTTAAGACCTGCAGCGGCACATAGAAGTTGTCTCGCAGAAGTCTCTGTTGAGCCGCTACGAACCGGATGTAGTCGGGCCGGCCAACGGAAATAACACCTTCATTGATCTCAAAGGATTCAACGTAACACGCGATGCCTTCCAGCATCCAGAAATTTGAATGTTCGCACATCACCCACGGTACAACACGGGGCTGTCGCAGTTCGATTTTCCTCTTGCGAGCCGCTGACAGCCGATCTTCCAGGGTCGCCAGGTCAAAAATCTGGTGAGTGGCTTCGTGAAATGCGGTCGAGAGACCGCTGCCGTCGGGATTACGAAACAAATAGCAGGTCTTGTCCTGCTCCCAGTAGAATCCGTTCGTAACGATTCCGGGAGGAATCTTGCCACGCATGCGGCGATCATACTCATCACGCGATGCGTAATAGTGAACCACCATCGGCTTGGCCATACGACGACTGCTGCGACCGACACGCAGCTGCTCAAACCTGGCCTTCAGCGCGGCGGGAGTCTCAAAGAACCCCACAAAGTTGGTTTGCAGCCAGTCGTGGAAGATCTCCAGTTTTTGCGATATCTCTACGCCTTCCTCGCGACTTGCGTTCGTTCTTACAAGGAAATGTTCGGACTGGATATCCCATGCGTTGCTGAAATCACGTCTGAGTTCCGCCTCTTTCTGTTCAGAGACCCAATTGCCGTTCCAATAACGCAATCCCTGCTCGAAACGTGGTACGTGACTGGCCGGAATCCAGCCGAACTTAGGATGATTAACTTCCGGACGGCTGCCACTGCGTTTACTCGCTTCGAACGGTGAAACCCACTCGCCGGCGTACGTGGGATCGTCCGCACGGGTTCTGTCGTTGAACAGCCTCTGACCAAGCACAGCTCGGGCGTACTTATGATCAGGTGCGAGTTTGAGAACATCCAGAACCAATTCATACGCCAGCGATGGCAGCTTGGCTTTAGACAGAGCAGACCGAGCGAGAATGTACAGTTCCTGTGCTTTGTCCTGTCTTATGCTGTGCAGCCGGTTGCGCCACAGTTGTTCCTCCGAAGGCAATTGATTACTGACGGGCAGCTGAACAAGAGACGGCGGCTGAGGACGAAGTGACGTTGTTGTTAACTCCAGTGAAATCGCAGTGACATCTTGCGCGGCCTGTGACAAACCCTGCTCATGACACTGTCGACTGAGTTCAGACAGCTCATGTCGACAGTTCAACATCAGTTTTTGACGTTGCTTCTGAAACTGCTCTCGACGCCAGTCGGTTCGTGCATCCAACTGCGCCGCAACAGTTGATGTCAGCCATAACAGCAGGCACAACACCATGCACGACCGGCGACATGTGGCGAAACAGGGTTTCCACAAGAGAAGCTCTCCAGGTTGCTGAATTCTGCGATTCATCAGGCATTCGGGGCAGGACATGAGTAAAGGCGACCACCGCGCCAATAAGAATACGCAAAAAAGGGCACTCTGGGATCCGTAAACACTGAACACCGCGATTCACTCGCTTTCTGCCAAAGTCAGTCGCCGACTGATATGGTGGGAAGACAAGAATACCAGCCGTTGCCAAACGGCGAAACAGGATTTGCTTACAGGCGCAAAGACTGTGACAGAAAGAAGTAACGGAAAGCCCTGTCCCGTTTGACTTTAAGGAATCTGCGGCGTACCGTCTGCGGTGGAAATCTCGGACAATCAGGCGGGTTTCTTCATTGTTTTATGAAGCCCGTCCGTTTTTGAGCAGCACACACTCAGACCGTTTTTACGTTTTCATTGAATTGTGGAGATCTGATCAATGGCTCGACCCGTCACTCTGTTTACTGGTCAATGGGCAGACCTGCCTCTGGAGGAACTCTGTCGCAAGGCAAAGGAGTTCGGATACGACGGTCTGGAGCTGGCCTGCTGGGGAGATCACTTCGAAGTCGACAAAGCTCTGTCCGATGACGGCTACTGCCAGCAAAAACGAGACTTGCTGGACAAACACGAACTTAAACTGTTCGCGATTTCCAACCATCTCGTCGGTCAGGGCGTATTGGACAATGTCGACGAACGCCACAAGAGTATCCTGCCAGAGTACGTTTGGGGAGACGGTGCTGCCACCGGCGTCAACGAACGCTGCATCGAGGAAATGAAGAATACAGCTCGAGCAGCGCAGAAACTGGGGGTGAGCGTGGTCAACGGATTTACGGGGTCCAGCATCTGGCATCTGCTCTACGATTTCCCGCCCACACCGGCCAGTATGATTGATGCTGGTTTTGATCTTCTGGCAGAGCGATGGAATCCCATTCTGGATGTATTTCAGGAATGCGGAGTGAAATTTGCGTTGGAGGTACACCCGACAGAAATTGCGTTTGACCTGTATTCTGCAGAACGTGCATTAAAAGCGTTGAAGAATCGAGAAGAATTTGGATTTAACTTCGACCCCAGCCACCTGATCTGGCAGGGAGTCGACCCGGTTGAATTCATCCGGGCATTCCCGGACAGGATTTACCACGTTCACATGAAAGATGCGTCCGTCACACTGAATGGGCGCACCGGCATTCTGACCAGCCACCTGCCATGGGGCGATCCGAACCGGGGCTGGGATTTCCGCAGCGTGGGTCGAGGGGGCGTTCGGTTTGAGGAAATCATTCGTTCGCTGAATTCGATCGGCTATGATGGCCCATTATCTGTTGAGTGGGAAGACATCGGAATGAACCGAGAAGTCGGGGCCGCCGAAGCCGCTCAGTTCTGCAAAAACGTGGACTTTGAGCCATCGGGGCGGAAATTTGATGATGCGTTTGGCGACTAACATTCCTTCAAGCGGGATGCAGGACGGGAACCCACCGGCGGTGCCATTCGATATGGCCGGCAGGA
>Ga0315316_10000781_pt1 | contig 21511 bp, 13 predicted proteins | sample M160m3416metaG_FD_203702 | JGI IMG/M metagenome (GOLD analysis project Ga0315316, IMG submission 203702) | Ammonia-oxidizing marine archaeal communities from Monterey Bay, California, United States - M1 60m 3416 | ecosystem: Environmental > Aquatic > Marine > Intertidal zone | place: USA... | reverse complement strand
CTAATTCTATTGAAAGACCTAAACTTTGGAGTTCTTTCATCAATACATGGAAAGATTGAGGTATACCTGGCTGAGCCACATCTTCCCCTTTAATTATTGCTTCGTATGTTTTCACTCTTCCGATTTCATCATCTGATTTAATCGTCAGCATTTCACGAAGGTTATGAGCGGCACTATATGCCTCTAATGCCCAAACTTCCATTTCTCCAAATCTTTGTCCTCCCATCTGTGCTTTACCACCTAAAGGTTGCTGTGTAATTAGTGAGTAAGGACCAGTTGCTCTTGCATGTATCTTGTCTTCTACTAAGTGAATTAATTTCAGCATGTATATATATCCTACAGTGATCGGTTGATCAAACTGTTCACCCGTTTTACCATCATATAAGGTTGATTTACCGAAAATAGGTGCGGCCATTTGGCGGTCACGATTTAAATCAAGGGCAACGTTAAACATTTCATCTAGCGTCATTTCAGATGAATCGGTATTAGCATATTCAGAAAGCCATATTTTTAAACACGCTTCACGCGCACTATTAGGGATAGAGTTTATGAATATTTTTTCAAAATTCAATGACCGATCGCTCAAGTATTTTTTGATTAGTTCCAAATCTATATCGGCACTCTCATCTAGTAAAGTTATAGAAGTTTCACTATGGGCTTGTTCAATTATCCAAGCTTTTGCGAGTTGGTCCTCTATATCTTCATCAGATGCTCCGTCAAATACAGGTGTTTCAGCATTAAAACCTAATCTTTTTGCAGCCCATCCCAAATGAGTTTCTAATACTTGTCCAAGGTTCATTCTGGACGGAACTCCTATAGGGTTTAGTATTATGTCTACCGGTGTGCCATCAGGTAAATAAGGCATATCTTCTTCAGGTAATATTTTGGCTATGACTCCTTTGTTTCCATGTCGCCCAGCCATCTTGTCACCTTCTGTTATTTTTCGAGTTTTCGCAACCCATACACGGACAAGTTTATTTACTCCCGGAGGAAGATCGTCACCTTCTTCACGTTTTAAAATCTTAACATCTATAACTTTTCCTCCTTGACCATGTGGAACATATAGAGATGAGTCTTTAACGTCTCTTGCTTTTTCTCCAAATATAGCACGTAATAATTTCTCTTCAGCACTAAGTTCGGTTTCTCCTTTAGGAGTAATCTTACCTACTAAGATGTCTCTGTTGCTTACTTCAGCCCCTATCCTTATAATTCCTTCTTCATCCAAATTACGTAAACTTTCTTCCCCTATGTTTGGTATGTCGCGTGTGATTTCTTCTGGACCTAATTTCGTGTCCCTAGCTTCAATCTCATGTTTTTCAATATGTACAGAAGTGAATTTGTCATCTTTTATTAGTCTATTGCTAAGTATGATTGCATCTTCAAAGTTGTACCCTTCCCAAGTCATAAATGCCACAAGTACATTTTGTCCGAGGGCAAGTTTGCCTCCGTCAGTTGATGACCCGTCAGCTAAAACATCACCTTTTTTAACCCTAGTATGTATGTCTACAATTGGTCTCTGGTTGATACAAGTTCCTTGGTTACTGCGATGGAATTTTAGAAGGCCATGCGAATGTATTTCCCCGTCATCACCTTCGATTGTTATTGTGGTCCCTGTAACACTTTTTATAATTCCATCTGTTTTAGATAGAATTACTTGTCCACTGTCCCTAGCTACATATTTTTCCATACCGGTTCCAACTACGGGACATTCTGGTTTTAGTAGTGGTACAGCTTGTCTTTGCATGTTTGAGCCCATTAATGCACGGTTTGCGTCATCGTGTTCCAAGAATGGTATCAAGGAGGTAGATACACTAACTAATTGCAATGGAGATACGTCCATATAAGATAATTCTGAGTTAGATTCAGTTCCTACTGGAAGATACACCACGTTTTCCCCCATACGAGACTCTACCCGATCTTCAATAAATTCCCCCGCCTCATTGATTACGGAGTTAGCTTGAGCTATAAAATAATTTTCTTCTTCATCAGCTGTTAAGTAAACAATATCGTCGACGATATTGGAAACGAAAGGCCTTACTTGAATTGGTTGTGTTTTTTGAGATGATATGCGTCCAGCAGTTCTTATAGTGATTTGAGTGCCAGCTTTCACAATTGTTTTGCCGTCGTCAGTTTGAACATCACTCAATGGTGTGTGGCCTATAAGCTCTTCGGGTGTTTCATTTGTTACTTCATTTAAGACTTTTCTATATGGTGTTTCAATAAATCCGAATTCATTTGTTTTAGCATAGGTTGCTAAAGAAGTTAAGAGCCCAATGTTTGGCCCTTCTGGAGTTTCAATTGGGCATATCCTTCCATAATGAGAATGATGCACATCTCTAACGTCGAAGCCCGCTCTTTCTCGGGATAAACCTCCAGGACCCAAAGCAGAGAGCCTTCTCTTATGAGTAAGTTCTGCTAATGGATTAGCCTGATCCATAAATTGAGATAATTGAGAGCCTCCAAAAAATTCCCTAAGAGCTGCGACAACAGGCCTTACATTTATTAATGCTGCAGGAGTTGTAGTGTCAGGGTCAGATTGGATAGTCATTCTTTCTTTTATGACTCGTTCCATTCGCAATAAACCAACACGAACTTGATTTTGGATTAATTCTCCAACAGATCTGACTCTCCTATTTCCTAGGTGGTCAATATCATTAGCTTTTCGTTTTTGATTATTTATTTCAATTATTCTTTTTAATAGATTTACAATGTCTCCACGGGACAGGACTCTTTCTGAGACAGTATTGTCTCTATTAGCATTTTCTGATCCCTTCAAATTGCTGTCCAATTTATATCTTCCAACTTTTCCTAGATCATATCTTCGAGGGTCAAAAAATAACGAATCAATTAATTTTCTGGCGTTTTCTGCGTTTGGTGGTTCTCCAGGACGTATGCGCCTATAAAATTCTAATAAAGCTTCTTCGCTGTTTTTTACGCCAGAATCTTTTGCTATAGTTGCTTTTATAAATTGATGGTCTTCATTAGTGTCTACATCTGAAAATAACGTTAATAATTCATCATCTGTTTCGTACCCTTCCCCTAAAGATCTCAGCAATGTAGTTATGGGAGTTTTTCTTTTGCGGTCTATTTTTACATATATGACGTCGCGATTACTGGTTTCGAATTCCATCCAAGCGCCTCTATACGGGATGAGCTTAGCGGAAGACAGGGGTCTGCCTGTAGCTGTATCTAGATCTGCAGTGAAATATGCACCTGGTGATCTAACCAATTGACTTACAACGACTCTTTCGGCACCATTGATAATGAATGTGCCGGACCTTGTCATCATTGGTATGTTACCTACGTATAGGCGCTGTTCTTTAACTTCACCTTGACCAGGGCCCGCTGCATTTATTTCTAATTCCACTGTTACATACATAGAAGCTTCAAATGTTTTTTCTTGTTCACGGCATTCGTCTTCATTGAATTTAGGTTGTTCAAAATCATGCCCAACAAATCGTAAAGAAAACCTTGGATTATTGCCTTGGTTATCTTCTATTGGGGAGATTTCATTAAATAATTCCGTTAAGCCGGCATCCTTGAACCACAAAAAAGATTCTTTTTGGATATCTACTAAATCAGGAACGTCGATCACCTTTGGTATTCGCGAAAAAGATTTTGTTTCAGGGAACATGTCGATAGAATTACGAGACACAGAAGAAGTCATTATTTGTATCACTCCTAAAAAGGGAGAACTATTGTTAAACGATAATTAAATGGTATATTTGAGACGATTAAAGTGACGCGCCGAAGAAACCCTTTTGAGGGGTTCGTTAAAAAATGGGCAAAGGAATAGGTATACCACGCACGTATTTTAATCTAAGATGGCCTTGTAGTCAACAGTGAATTTTAAAAAGTAAATAATGGACAACTTAAAAATAAATAAAGCAATCATCCATGCTGATTTTGATGCGTTTTATGCATCTGTTGAACAAAGGGACGAATCTAAACTTGTTGGTAAACCGGTTCTTGTTGGTGGCAGTCCAGATAGTAGGGGTGTTGTTGCATCGGCATCTTATGAGGCTAGAGGATACGGTATCCGATCTGCAATGCCGATGAGTAGAGCTATAAGGCTTTGCCCACAAGCAATTATGAGAAGACCTAGATTTGATGTTTACAGAGACGTTTCTAAGCATGTTATGGAAATATTTAGAACGTTTACTCCATTAGTAGAACCATTATCTTTAGATGAAGCTTATTTAGATATTACTGAAAAGCAGAGCTCAAAACTGACTCCTCCTGTAATTGCTAAGAAATTAAAGCAAAAAGTTTTTAAAGAATTGAGATTAACTATTTCAGCTGGAGTTTCAACTTCTAAAGCGGTATCTAAAATTGCTTCTGATATGGATAAACCTGATGGGTTAACAGTAGTTAGGCCAGGGGAAGAACGTAATTTTTTAAATCCTTTACCTATTGAATCTTTGTGGGGAATAGGGCCTAAGACAAAAGAAAGAATTAACCAGCAAGGCATATACAAAATAAGTGAGATGTCTTCTCAAAGTGATTTATGGTTTTCAGAAAATTTTGGAATTAATGCTGAACTCATAAAACTTATGAGTTTAGGAATTGATGATAGGCCAGTTGTTATACATAAAGATCGCAAATCGTATAGCTCTGAAACGACACTGAATGAAGATACAGGTGATGTTGTGCTATTAAAAGAAATTGTTTCAAGATTGAGTCAAGATGTCAGTAGTTCTTTAATGAAGAAAGGTATTTCGGGGAAGACAGTAAAATTAAAGTTACGTACTTCTGATTTTAGTACATTTACTAGGCAGGTATCCTTTTTAGATCCTGTTCAGTTAGCTTCTGAGATTTCTGAATATGCTACAAGATTGCTTGAATATGAAATTGATGAAGATATAAAGTTTAGATTACTTGGAGTTGGAGTTTCAGGATTCGGGCATTTAGAAATGAGACAAGATAACCAACAGATGAGATTAGAAGGATTTTAACTCTAAGTTCTCTCAGGTAATCTGTTAATTTTATGTATTATAAATTACTGGCATTTTGCCTTCCCGCTTAAGCCATATCTCTTTGTTTGATATGAGCTACAGTCTCAAGGGCGAATGATTGTATCAGAATGAATACAATCTAGTAATAAAACAAACAATAATCACAACACTTCTAAAATGAACTTATTAGAAGTGTTATGATTTACTTTCTAAAAACAATAATTGCTAAGACTCTGACCTGAGGTTGAAAACTCCCACAATCACGGTAGCTACCAAGGCAAAAATAAATGGAATAAATCCTACATCTTCTGGAACTACTGCTATAAGCAGGTGCATAATTAACATCAAAATTCCAGCAAGTAGTAATATTCCTGAAGCTATTTTGTTGATTTTATTTTCAATCCAAAGAGAAGCTCCCAACAAAACATTTCCAAAAGTCCATGCTAAAAATAATCCAGCAAACATCGAGTCGCTTACTGACCAAATCCACTCAGCTTCTAGCATGCTCTCTGTATCGCCAGCAATTACTGGGAACCCCATCCCCATAGAAAGCAATGCTATCGTACTCATTGCTCCAAATATCATGGTAGCTATAAACGCTAAATTACCTTCTAAAGTTGATCCATCGACTTTAGACCATGCCAAAAGAGCGGGTCCAGCTGCCATGGAAATAAAAATGGCTGTTCCTAATACTGCAAATATAGCAACTGTTGTTTGTTGTGTCATAATATTTGCTAATTCTTCTGACGCCGTTTCAGAACTACCTATCACCACGTCCCAGCCAATAATAAAAACTACAAAAAACAATATTGGACTCACAATTAACATCCAACTGCTTAACGATTTGGAATTCATTTTTTCTCCTTTAATAAAACTAACAGAACTTCTATTAGTATTGAAATTGCATATAGAAAGCATCTTAAAATCCAATATACCTAGATGCAAAGTATTTTTAGACTCTTTTTTGATCATTTGGGTGGTGATTTTGAATTAAAACACTAAATTTGATTAATTTAAATGTGAGGTAGTATTAGAAAAGAAATTATAAAAACCTATTTTTTATTAGGATTAGTATTATTTGGTAAATATATATTCATAAAATTTCAATTCTTCTATAAGGCATTTTTTGATATTTTCAGGTTCTCTAAAACCGTGTGATTCATTAACAAATGTTATTAAACTATTGTAAATTCCTTTTTGGGTTAAAAGGGTTGCCATGTTTTGAGATTGATTGGGGGGAACAATTTTATCTTTTAACCCTTGAAATAGAAGGATCGGGCTAGTGATTTTATCTATATGAAATACGGGAGATCGATTTTTGTATTCCTGTTTATGTTCAGGATACTTACCTATCATTGAGTCGAGGTATCTGGATTCAAATTTATGTGTTTCTTCAGCTAGTGCAGTTAGATCACTTATACCGTAATAACTGACTCCGGCGGTAAAAACATCAGAAAACGTTAACGCAGCGAGAGCACTATACCCTCCAGCACTGCGGCCTTTTATGATTAATTGGTCAGGGTTTACCTCTCCTTTATTGACTAGATGAATGGCTCCGCTTATACAGTCTTCAACATCGTAAATTCCCCATTTGCCATTTAATTGTTTTCTATATTGGGTTCCGTACCCTGTGCTACCTCTATAATTCACATCCAAAACAGCAAATCCTCTGCTTGTCCAATATTGGATTTCAAGATTTAGAGTTCCGTTAGTTGCTGCTGTCGGGCCACCGTGTGTTATCACAATTAGTGGAGGAAGTGTTTTTGAGGATTCGTGGAATGGATTGGTTGGTTTATAGTAAAACCCATTAGACTGTTGATATCCTTTAGTTTCATATTCAATATTTTCTGGGGTTGAATAATACGCTTTGTTGATATCAGGGTCTTCTTTACTACTTATTTGACTAATTTGCGTGTTCTGAATGTTGTATTCATACAGCTTATACCCACTATCGTAAGATCCTAATATCGAAACAATTTTTTCTTTGGAAGCTTTAATACCAGCTCTTCCAATTTCAGTAAATTCAGGAAGTATTTGTTTGATTTGTTTATCAGATGTAGACAATAAAGCTAATTTCCACATTCCGTTTTGGGTATAGGAACAGACGATATTATCTTCAGATATAAAATCATAAAAATTTATTCCTAATTGCCATTGAGGTTGAGTAAATTCAGCTTTTATTGGTGTCAAGTTAATTTCTTGAGTACCTTTTAAACAAAATATATTCCACCAACCAGAAGAATCTGATATGTAGTGGAGTATACCGTCAGGTGACCAAATAGGATTTGAGACTGATTCATTTTGGAATCCTGATATTTGTTTATGGTTTAGTAAACTTCCATCATCAGATATATTTCCTACGTGAAGACTTGTACTATCCCAGGGCATGTTTGGATGGTTCCATTCTATCCACGCTAATTTTGTACTGTCAGGATTTATTGATGGAGATGAATAAAAGTCGGCTCCTGATTTTATGGTAATCATATTATTAGGGGCTTCGAGATTTATTGATACTAGACTATTAATAATATTGTTAGGATTTGTGTGGTTTTCATGAACAGTTATGATTCTATTGTGAAAGTTATCAAATGCGATATTTGCATATCTTAAATTCGGGTCATCTTTTGTGATAGGGGTCGGTAAAGGATCAGCCTCAGAGACTTTGTATAATCTGTTATCAGGATAATTTGAAAATATTACTATTCCGTTGGAAACTGAAAATGATCCTCCTCCATATTCATGCACATTGGTTTTTGCATTAAATTTATTAGGTATCACATCTGTGACATTTCCGTTGTTATCTTTTTTGATTATTACATTACGCCCATCTTCATCATCTCTTTTTTCGATCCAATATACGTCATCTCCATCTATATGAATATCATTTATATTCAATGATTCATGTATCACATCATCTTCAGTAATGGGAGATTCCCAAGGAATAAAAAGCTTATTAGGGTTACTAGGCATTATTTTTCAGATTCGAGTCTTCGGGATCCTCCCATGTCAGATCCCAATAAGGGGGTTGTACCTATAATTTCTAATTCTTCCATTTCCTTAATCTCTATATCTGAGTACCCAAGAATATCTTTTAATATGTATTCGTTGTGTTCTCCTAATGAAGGTGCAGGATTATGTATTATTTCGTCAGAGCTATTTTGGAATCTAATAACTGGACCGGACAGAGGGTATATGCCTGTATTAGGATCTTCTATGATTTGAAAAAATTCTCTTGCATTTAAATGTGGATCATCGTATGTGTCAGGGCCACAATTTAGTACAGCACCTGCCGGTATTCCTATAGCTTGTAATTGATTCATGACATCATAATTATCTAGTTTTGACGTCCAGTTAGCTATTATGATGTCTAATTCATCATGATTGTCTAATCTTTTTGTTTTATTATCGTACTTTTCATTGTTCACTAAATTTGGGTCTATTAATTCTGCTAGAAGATTCCATTGTTGATCTGTGAGTATACTCATTGAGATCCATTTGTCGTCTCCTAAACATTTATATACTCCTTGAGGTGCATACTCAGTATTTCTATTCCCTTTTCTTTTTATGCCAGACTCATTTATTTGTTCTTCTAAATACATGTTTCCCATATGAGTCATGAATGATTCTGCTTGAGAAAGATCAATTAGCTGTCCTTTACCTGTGTTTTCACGTTGTATAAGGGCTGTTGTTAATGCAAAAGTTCCATTAATTGCTGCAACCGCATCAGGATGATGGACCACTGAATTAGAGCTTTGTTCCAGTTCGGGGTAACCTCTTTGAAAGGTGTGTCCTGACACTGCATCAACAGCCATGCCCATACTTCTGTAATCTTTGTAAGGACCTGTTGACCCATATCCTGGCATCAGCATATATATAATGGCAGGATTTATTTCATGGATTTCTTCATAAGATAACTGGAAATTTTCCATAACAGAACGTGCGTAATTACATAATATAATATCGCTCACAGCAGCCAATTTTTTGAATGCCTCACGGCCGTTGGCTGTTTTAAGATCTAAAGTTAGGCCTTTTTTGTTTCTGTTTGTTGCATTGAATATAGCAAATCTATTCCAAGGTTCATCACTAGGATGTGCGTCTGGATATTGTGCAGCTCCCTCAGGAGGATTTAATGGTCCGCGAGCAATTCTTTGTATAGATTCAACTTTAATTACTTCGGCGCCCATATCTCCTAGTAGGCAGCCACAATAAGGGCCTGCCCATATCTCCGATAATTCTAAAACTCTTATTCCTGTGAGAGGTAAATTTGATGTAGTCATATTGTGTTTGAATCTTTTAACTTTTCAATATCTGATTCTGAGATAGAAAGCTCAGTTGATAATATTTCTCTTGTATGTGCACCTAATTTAGGTGAATTGGTTAGATTTTGAAATTCTTTGCCTACGAACCTAAATGGGTCACCGGGGTATTTTAGTTTTCCGTAATCATCGTCTTCTAAAGTTGTAAAAAATTCACGGTATTTAAATTGTTCATTTTCGAACACTTCTTTTATTTCTAATACTGGAGCTCCCGGGAGTCCAACATTTTGAGTTATTTTAAATATTTCCTCTTTTGTTTTTGTATTTAACCATTTTTGAAATAACGATTCGAGTTCATGCCTGTTGTCGAATCTTTTTTGAGGTGTATCAAACCTAGAGTCAGTAACAAGGTCTTCTTGTTCCATTAATTTAGCAACAAGCGGCCACATTCTGGCGCCTAGTGGTAAAAAACTGACGAATCCATCTTTACATTTGAAAGTACCTACTGCGTAAGGTTCGCTTCCATTGTTCAGCATGAATCTGGGATTCATTCTCTCGTCACTTACTCCTGAATATATAAACGGTGCCCTCAAAGCTATTTGGTGCGGATGACCAGCAAAACATTCTTGGATTGATATATCAATCCAATCTCCCTGCTTTCTAGTTATTTTTTTAAATAATGCTGATGTTATTGCTGCTGCAGCTGTATTACCTGCATAGTGTTGAGATGCTTCAGCTGCATATCGAATTGGATAATTTTCAGGTAATCCTTCTCTATGCATACCTCCCGACATGGAAAATATTGTTAATTCTGTATAGTCAAAGTCTTTATTTGGGCCGGATTGCCCGAAAGGAGTTATAGATGTCATTATGAGAGATGGGTTGATTTCACATAAATCATCATATGATAGACCTATTGATTTCATATAATCTGGTTTAAAAGTTTCTATTAATATATCAGCCGAATTTACTAGTTTTTTAAGTATTTCTTTCCCATTAGGCTTTTTTAAATCAAGACTTAAGCTTTCCTTTCCGGTATTTAAATGTAAAAACATAGGAGTATTTTGGCTTCTTTCAGGATCACCTTCTGGAGGTTCAACTTTGATAACTCTACAGCCGTACTGACTTAATAATTTTGCACAAAATGAGCCAGCGAGTCTATTTGAAAGATCTAATACAGTATATTTATTTAAAATGTCGTAAGGCATTGATGTATTCTAACTTATTAAGCTTTGGTTTTATATTTTATTTGTTTACTTTTAAGATAGAAACTTTGTCAGACGTAAATATTTTAGTAAGTTTTCCTGACAATCCATTTTCTATCTTAGAGATACTTGATTCTGGGTAATATATTCTTTCTAAGTCACCAATATATATATACTCTATTTGATATTTGTTCAATAGCTGGGACGCTTCATCAGGATGAGTGTATATTTTATCGACGTCATTACGACGTTCCTGCACATAATCTTTTGCGCCCCATCTTTGCTGTTCTTGATGCCATGCCCACCCTATTGGTGCTGGTAAACCTGTATTAATGGATACTCGTCCTCCCCACCTATAAGAAGGAGTTAGCCCTTCTAATATGACTGGTGACCCATCTATATTTTCCCGGATCCATTTGATTGCTTCAATATCACTCTCAAGAGATATTTCACCTAATTCATCAAAATAAACTGTATTTTTTGTATATGCATGTCCATCTAAAGTAAGAGGAATTTCTATATTGAATCTGTCATCAATTCTGTCTTTTGTTCCTAAAAATGGATAAATTGATGATGAAATTAATAAAAATGTCATCATGGTGATAACAATATACTTGGAAGTTATGTTCATTTTTGGAATTGATATGATGATTTGATATGTGAAATAAGAAGCAGATATCCCAAGCAAGATCCATGATTGGAGATAAAATTTAAATACACTATTCATTCTTTCGATATCTCCTTCGATACGCCATATATCAATAGAAAATATAATCCCTAGCCCGATTAGTGTGATCAAGTATATATACACTAGTGAAGTTGTAAGATGATCTTTATTTTGAATACATGTAATTGATGAAAATATAATTAATATTCCGAGTGTGCTTGATAATAATATTGCTCCACTGTAACTATTTAATGCAGCAATTGCCCCCGAGAGAATCAATGAAGTTATTACTACAACCAGTATTTCTTTTTTATTTACTTGGAATTTATTATGTAATGTAGCAATTGTTCCAGTTGCAATTAAAAACAAAAAGAATCCATTAATAGATAGTATTTGAGTGAGTGTTGTTACATTTGTAGTAGGTTCAATCCAGTTGAAAAATGTAATGGTATTTGTATGATAAGGGATAAATGTAATTATAGATATTCCAATTACAATACATGAAGTGAGTATCCCGTTAATGAAAAAACTTTTATTTAAGGTTTTATATTTCAAATAATATCCAACAAATATAGACCCTAAAGTTATTGATATTGTTACTGGTATATCCCATGTGTTGATAGCACTTATGGCTCCAATAGTTATACCTATTAGCAGTAGTACAATTATTTTTTCTATTGCGATATAGGATTGTAATGCAGATGATTTGATTATAGTTAATCCGATAGCCGCCACTAGAATAACGAATGGGATACTCATTAGATGTGCATGTAAATCTGCAAATAGAAAAGTGAAAAATGGGAATTCTGTTATTTCAAATCCAGGTGGGTCTGGGGGCATCATGCGACTAGATCGCCAAAAATCAAAATCTCCAATACTTTCAAGTTTAACCAATGGATTAATTAATTGATATAACCCGTCTAAATTACCAATAATACATACAAATATTACAGTTGTTATTCCTAATAAATATGGGTAAATCTTTTTATAAGAATAGTTGGCATTGATTTTATCTGTAAGATTATATCCAATAGAAAACAATGAACCTACTGTTAAAGCGAAAAATGTTGGGATGGCTAAGTTATATGCAATTTCTGTAGAAATTCTAGTTAAATGGATTAATGACCCTACTATGAAATAACCCCAATAATAGTAATTAAGTGAAGCTCCTGAAAACCAAGGGTCATATGGTGGCATAAATGTAGATTTAACTACGGCATTTAAATATGCGACATCCATTGGTTTCTCTCCGCCTCTGAATGGATGCCATAGATCAGGGTTTGCAGCACGAATTAATATAAATCCCAAGAATGCGATCAGAAATAATAATTCATATAACGCGATTGATTTCCAGGTAGATTTCAAGAAACCTATTATTTCTTTTTTCTTATGTATTAATATAATTGCCGATATAAAAAGAAGTGTGATTATTCCAATATATACAGACATTGTGCTAAAGGTAGATATGCCTGTGCTGGTTAGTATCCAAGTAACATAACAAGATACTAATATTCCTAAAGGTTTTGATAAAAGATAACCTTTATCTTTGAATTTATTAAATACTAAGAATCCTATAGGAAATGCCAATATTGATATTAATTGGATCCAAAATAGCCAAGCTAATATTGGATTTTTGTTATTCCATGAATCCTTTTTTATAATATCTGTCCATGTGCCTCCAAGTCTTTGGTCATTCAGTCTATCTTCATTTATCATCATACGATCTAAAACATCTTTAGATTTGTTAGATAATATTGATGATTTTTCTTCAATAATGGAATTAATTTTTCCGTTTGAATATTTCCCTACATTTTTAAAGATCAATACTTTAGGATGGTCGTAAACAGAGAAACTCTCATCTGCAAATCCGACATTTATTTTCCCTGCTGACTCGCTATCTATAGGGTTTGGAAGATTTACTCTATTAAATGTATCTTCAAATAAAATTATTCTTCCAAGTTTCAGGTAGTTTGATTCATATTTAACAAGTTTGTACCCTAACTCTTCATTAAATAGAGAATGATAATATGAAGTCATGTAGGGATATCTTTCTGGGATTCTGCTAACTGTCCCGTATAACCTGTTACTGAACAGGACTATGTAGTCTCCTTTTTCAAGTTCTATGGATAGATTTGTTAATTTGTTGAGATTATCGACATCATATATTGGTAACTCTTGTGTGTTGAAATTGTTTAATAAAGGAAGAGATTCTTCCCAATGTTCTTTTAATATAGTCGAATTCTGAGGAGCATGTTGGTTTAGCCATTCAGATGCTTTGACTGCAGTATGCGGGTTGGAATAGATATTTTGTGTCGCTAATCCATAGCTGATTGTTATTAAGGTTGTAACCAATAGTAAGAGTGTTAAGGATATATGTTTATAATTTTTGGTGTTGAAATAAGATCCAATAATCTTTTTAGGCATGTTGTCACTGATAAATCCTATCCCCAATAATATTAATAAAGGTATTATTGGTAAAAGATATCTAGTAAATTTAACTTCAAAACTTCCAGTAATTAGTAGATACGGGATAACCCAAGATAAAATCACTAAGTATTTTGTCTGTAATTTTGATCTAAATAGTATGGATATCCATAGGGACCCTAGAGACAGAAACATAGATAGCAATATGCTTACAATGTTGTTATATGTAATCAATAAATAGATTGAAATGATGTTGGATAGAATAAGAAATATTGTGATTTTTTTAGAACTTATACCTTTATTCCAAAACCAGAACATTCCGATAGCTGACAATATTGTTAGTGGCCACCCAATTCCCCATTTCCCTAATTGAATAAATTGATAAATGTATGGAACAGTATTTATATATTGCCTCGTATAAGGGTAGTCTCTAATCCTACGAACCATTTCAGACTGTTCCATGATGTCAGAAGAGAAGTTACTCCAGTCTAGTACTGAGTATGGCTGTGCTATTAGAAATGTTAAAACACTTGCTAATACACCTATGGACAAAGGTAGTAGCATTGCATTCTTGATATTGATTTGTTTTATGTCTTGATTCAGTATGTATAAAAAATGAGCAGTAAATAAAGCTCCGTAAATTGGTAAAACACTTATCTTTGACGATATAGCTAGACCGATAAATATCCCTGCAAAAACATAATCAGATTTATATCCATAACTTGATATTCTACAAAGGAAAAATATTCCCCAAATACAAAAAAATGTAGCTAATGTGTCAACTGCAAAATAGTGAGATAACTGAATATGTATTACGCTAAAACTGACCAAAATACCTATGAGTAAGGCGTATTTTCTATTTAGGATTGTTTTAGATAATAAAGTTACACCTATGATAATACCTATATCTGACAAAGAAGATAATGTTCTAGCTAGGATTCTAACGTCCTTATCAATTGTATTTGGGATAATTGAATCTAGAGATTCTGATATTTTTAGTAGATATATTGGAAGACTTCCATATGCAAACCAATTTGGATTCCAAGTGCTTTCTTCAGGATTTAGAAGGGAAGATATGTTGGATAATTCAGGAAATGAGATTTCATCGCTTTTCATTAACAAAGCTCTTTCATCTGGGTGAGGAGTGTAGTCAAATCCGTTATCCCAATCAAGGCTTCCAAATCTGAGTGATCCAGCTATTATCACTAATCCAATAAGAGACAACCAAAATATCGTATTTGGATACCTAGACATTTGATTGTATGATTCTCTTATTCTTATCATAATAGTCACATAATATTATTCTATGGAGATAAATTGAATATAAATAAGAACTATACATGTAAGGTTGTAAAACCAGAAGACTTTGATCTTTTTTGGGTAGACGTTTTAGATGATCTGTCTCAAGTTGATTTAAAACCTGAAATCATTCATGATGATCTCAGATCCACGAAAGATATAGATATTTATCAAGTCTTTTTTAACAGTTTAAATAATATTAGGATTTCCGCTTGGCTGGCTACCCCAGTCTCAAAGATGTCAGACAAACCTATTCCTGTAATATTGCAACTCCCAGGATATCAAAATGATCCTTTAATCCCCAAATATTGGCCCCTAAATGGATACGCATCTTTATCTCTAAATCATCGAGGTAAAGTTCGGAGCCGATCTGAATTTGATCCAGGGTATCCAGGAGTGTTAACTCATAATATTACAGACCGGAATTCTTATTCCTATAAAGGAATATATTCAGATGTTTGGGCTTCTATTGATTTATTATCTTCAAATTATTTTGATTTAGCTAATGTAAAAATAGATTCTAATCGCATAGGTGTAGCGGGGAGTAGTCAAGGTGGAGGTCTTACAATTATTGCCGCAGCGATGAGAAAAGAAATCAAAGCTGCTTCTTGTGGAGCTCCATATTTATGTGGATATATGGATGCGATTCAATTAACTAATACTTATCCATATCAAGAAATTAATGATTATTTAAATTTATATCCAGCCCAACTAGATGATGTTACGAATACATTAGCTTATTTTGATGGAATGAATTTTGCAGATAAAATTACTTGTCCCATTATTATGAATGTAGGATTACAAGATAATGTGTGTCCTCCTGAAACGGCATATGCTATTTTTGAAAAAATAATATCTAAGAATAAAAAAATATATGAATATGATGGATATGGACATGACGCAGGGCGTCATTTGCATGATCAAGTAACTTTAGACTTCTTTGAATACAATTTAGGAAAGTGAATTAAATTATGAATAAATTGCGGCCATCAGATTTTGGGTCTTACTGGTATGAGATATCTAAAGAATTGTCCGACGTTAATATGGATTCTGAAATGTCGGTGATTCCAATTAGATCTAATAAATCATCAACTTTATATTCTGTTTCTTTGGTTGGGGTAGGCAATTATCCTTTAAAGGGTTATTTAAGCATTCCAAATGCTAAAGGTCCATTTCCAACAATATATTTTGTTCCTAGAAATGCAAGTGTATTAGAGATAATTCCTCAAGGAACTAGTAATGCAATTAGAGATCAATTTGTGATATTTTCACTAGCTTGTAGGGGGATGAGGAATTCCGATAACCCTCATGTGTCAATGTATCCCGGTCAGCTTACTGAAAATGTAGATTCAGTTGAAGATTATATTTATAGAGAGATTGTTGCAGATACACTTAGAGGATTAGATTTTATTCTTACAAGACCTGAAATTGATAAGAATTCATTATTAGCCCAAGGAAACGATATTGCGTTATTAGCTGCAGCTTTACATGGTGCAGTTACTCATGTTGTTGCTACCCCTGGATATTTCTTCGACACTATAGACATTGCTAAATCAACTACTTCGTACCCGTTGGAAGAGTTTAATGATTATTTAAGGTTATATCCAGATTCTGAGGATAATGTGAGAGAAACACTTTCGTATTTCAATTTAAGATGGCATGCACAATCTATTTCAGCGAACACTTTAATAATTTGTGGAGATTCAGAAAATGTGTATTCAAAATCTAATTTAACTCCACTCATTGATAATATAAATGGGAAAATGACGGTAAAGGAATCAGAAAATTCTGCTTACAAAGACGGACTGTTTATTCAAGAATGGATTGCAGACGAAATAGGAGATGGAGTTCCTGTTCTTCCTCAACACTGGAAGTGATATAAAAATCTTCTAAAGAGATTTGGATTAGTGTAGAATCGCGTCATGTTTCAAATTTAAATTATGGAGAATTAAATGTCTGAAAATTATATTAATGCAGGAATATTAGCATCCACAGAATGGCTTGCTGATCATATTGATGACTCGGATATCAGGGTTGTAGATTGTGATCCGTTTCAGTCTTACACAAAAGCACATATCAAGGGTGCTGTTGGAATAAAAGTTCACCATTACATTAAACATCCAAATTATGATAAAGATCCTGGATCTTATCCATGGGTTGCAGAACCTGATGTGGTGAAAGATTTGTTTGAAAGTATGGGGATTGGAGACAACACCACTGTTGTATGTTATGACACAAGTGGGGGGTTATGGGCTGCAAGATTTTGGTGGGTTCTCAACTATTATGGACACAATAATTCAAAGGTTTTGGATGGTGGATGGCAAAAATGGATGCATGAGAACAGGGCAGTTTCTATAGATAGGCCAATAGATGTAGATGTAACATTTACTCCGAAAGCCAATAATGATTTGATTTGTACGATTGATGATCTTAAATCAAATTTAGATAATGAAGATTATTTAATTATTGATGCTAGGGCAGACGGGGAATGGGACGGTACCAATGATCGAGGTAATAAGAGGTCTGGCAGGGTTCCTGGAGCTATTCATATTGAATGGCTAAATTTTATTAATAGAGGAAAAGATAAAACCTTTAAAACTCCAGAACAGATATTTGAAATATTGAATAAGGCTGGAGTAGACCCCGAGAAACAGATTGTTACATATTGACAGGGTGGCATACGTGCGGCGCACGTTATGTTTGTATTAGCTCTTGTTAGCACATTTTCTCCAAATATTAATTACGATAGGGTGAAAGTTTATGATGGTTCAATGGGAGAATGGGCTAATCGTGATGACACACCACTAATCAAGTGATTCATTCCTAGGAGATTTTATGGGTAGATCAACTCACCATCCTGTAGGCTTAATACATAATTCTGAAGAAGCATATAAAGGGTATGTTTTATTTTCACCATTAGGTTCAAATTATGCTAATTTACTTAACGAGAATGGGGATGTTATCCATCGTTGGCATTGTGAAGAAGGGATAGTTTACGGTAAGTTGTTGAGCAATGGCAATTTGCTGTGTCGCACTAAAGCCCCTACAGATATCCCTGCAGTTTACAGGGTAGGGGGTTCATCATCTGCGATTGTGGAATTAGACCCTGAGAGCAATATTGTCTGGAGATATGATGATCCTATGCTACATCATGATTTTCAGAGATTAAAAAACGGGAATACACTTTTGTTATTATTCGAAAATTTGCCTCATGAAGTTTCTATTCAGGTACAAGGAGGCCATAATCAACAGGATAAAACTTTTGATGTAGGCACTTCAGATTATATGTTGGGAGATTTAATTAGAGAAATAACCCCAGATGGTGAAACTGTAAAAGAATGGCCTATATCACCCGCATTATCATATGAAGAAGACGTGATTTGTGATTTGGAAAATAGAAGAGAATGGACGCATGGGAACTCTTTAAATATTACAGATAAAGGTGATTTTATTGTAAGCTTTAGAAGTACTAGCACTATAGGCATACTAAGTAAAGATTCAGGGAAATTTTTATGGAAATATGGTGGAGGCCAATTAGGTCATCAACATCATCCAACTTTTTTAGATAATGGGAATATACTTGTATTTGATAATGGAGCCCATACTAGGGGATTGGATCATTCACGGGTGATTGAAATAAATCCTAATAACGATGAGATTGTTTGGACATTTGAAGAGACTCCACCAATAGATTTCTATAGTTTTTTCATTAGTAGTGCAGATAGATTACCAAATGGGAATACATTTATTTGTGAAGGAGCTTCAGGAAGATTTTTTGAAGTTACACCCAAAGGTGACGTTGTTTGGGAGTATATGAACCCATTCACATCAGTTGATTTAATTTTTGAGCATCCTAATAGTATCGTTTACCGAGCTCATAAATATGGTATTGATAATCCTATATTTAAAAAATTAGATCTTGACCCTGATAAATATAAGGATATCAACAATCTTTACAATAAAGATAACGCTACGCGCAACACAATTTTCCTACCATAACCATAAGGAGATAAGATGAAATTATTATTAATGACCGGAGGAATAATACACCCATACGATCGATCAACTCCTGTGTTAAAAGAATTTTTAACAGATGCAGGTCATGAAGTAATCGTTAGAGAAGATTCAGATGCCCTTTCTGATGGTACTTTATCTGATATGGATGCATTAGTTTTTAACACAACTAGAGTGGAGACTCATTCTTTGGAAGATGCGCATCAAAATTCAATGGCAGATTTTATTTATTCCGGAAAAGGGTTTGTTTGCCTTCATATGTCTTCACGAATATTAGATTCATGGCAAGAATATTCAAATATTACTGGTGGAGGTTGGAATAGTGGAGAAAGTTATCATCCGCCATTTGAGAATTTTCGTGTTGATATTAGTGATGTTAATCATGAATGTGTTCAAGATGTTATGAGTTTTAATACTGATGACGAATGTTATATGAATGTTGATTTTATGGATGGGAATGCTGTTTTTTTAACAGCTGATTTCGCTGGAGGATCTTTTGAGAAGAATGTTCCGGGCGCCCCTCCTGTTGAGATGGCTAAGGGGACATTCCCACTTGGGTGGACAAGAACATATGGGAAAGGCAAAGTTTTTAATCTTTTGTTAGGCCATGATGAAAAGAGCCAAGGTAATAAATCGTTTCAGAAATTAGTATTGAATGGAGTCGATTGGGTTACTCTTTAGATATTTCTTCTATAACTGCTTCTGACCATCTTATGAGATTATCGTCTAAGTCTTCTCCACAATGAGGGCATTCATAATCTCCGGTACTCCATCTCATTCCACAACCTGTACAAGATGGGATTTGGTCTAAACTATTTATTAAAAATCGTATCTTTTCTAACTTATCCATTAAACATCCATGTCATTTAATATTTTATATACTTCATCTCTGTAAGGAATAGAATTTATAGCACCACGTCCAGTTATTGTTATTCCTGCAGCTATATTACCAATTTCAGCGGCTTTTTTACTATCTAGGCCTTCTAATATACCGTGTAAGAAACCTCCTTTAAACGCGTCTCCGGCTCCTGTGGTATCAACCACTGAGTCAGATTGATAAGGAGGTACAGTAAATGTGTCACCTTTACTGTCAACTAATGCCCCATTACTGCCCATAGTTATTAGTGTGTTTTTTACACCGAATTTTCTTGAAATGGATATTATTTTTTCTGGGTCATCTGTATTAAATAACGCCATACTATCTTCTGGTGCACTTGGTAAAAATATGTCAATATATGGCATAAGTTCTTCCATAGCTGCTATTGCTTCTTTTGGTGACCATAATTGATGTCTATAGTTAGGGTCATACGAGACCAGAACATTATTGGAATGTGCAACTTTGGCAGCATGAAGTACTGTTTCTCGAGAACTTTCTGATATGGCTTGAGAAATTCCGCTACAGTGCATAATTTTAGCTTTTTTTATATGAGATTCTTCTAAATCATCTGGAGTGATATTTGAGGGGGAGCTTCCCTTACGATAATATACAAAATCTCTATTCCCATCTGGCATTGTTGCGACAAAATGTACCGCATTAAATCCTTTTGATGACAAAGTTAAAGACATATCAAATTTCTCTTTTTCAAAGGAATTTCGTATGAATTTTTCAAAAGGATCATTACCCAGTTTAGTGATGTATCCAACGCTACTACCTAGCCTACTAACTGCTACTGCTATGTTAAAACTATCTCCTGCTATTGATTTATGGAAAGTCTGAGCCGTCTCAATAGAGTCTTCTGAGAAAAGTTCTATCATGCATTCTCCCATACTTAATAATTCAGGCATTGATATAGTCCTTTATTTTGTTGGGATCACAAGCTTTCATTACATCCAGAGCCGAATCTTTGTTTCCAGGTTGAGAAGATACAATTCTAACAATTAAATTGTCTAATCCCTTAGATAGCTTAGCTACCTCTTTTGCAGCATCATTAGGATTACCGTAATAGCCGACAGATTTAAGTATGGTTTCAGGAAAAGCTTCAGCTATTTCATCATTTGATGCACCACTTTTTCTCATGTTATCTAGTTCTAGTAATTCTTCTGAAAACCCCATTCTTTCAAAATGTGCCCTATATCCATATTTACGCTGAGATGCATTAGGAATATTAGACCCTAAAGCATAATGCATAGTGGCTTTAGCTAATGCGATTCGAGCCTTATTCTCATCATCGTCTATACATACTCGGATATACTGAGAAACAATTATGTCATCAGGATTTCTTTTAGATATCTTAGCTCCTGCATTTATTTTGTCTCGGCTCCATTCTATTTGTTCTGGAGTACACCAATTTAAAGCTACTCCATCTGCTAATTCACCTGCGAGAGATAGCATTTTTGGTCCAAGTGCACCGAGAAATATTGGGGTTTTTGGGGGAGGGTTAATCCCTAATTTAATTCCTTCGAGACTACTTGTTTTGCTTTTATAAGTTACCCTATCACCTGATAGCAAACCTTTCATAATAGTTATGTAATCTCTCATAAGCGACAGCATTGATAAATTTGGCAAGTTCATTTTTTTGCGAACTTCAGGCCTATATATTGATCCTGCACCTATTCCCATAATGAATTTTCCGTCGGACAAGCTGCTCACTGTTCCTCCAGCCATTGATAGTGCAACAGGAGTCCTCCAAATAATTGGGGATACTGCTATACCTGTATGTAGTCCACCGTCTATAATTTCTCTTGAAGCTT
>Ga0315316_10000780_pt1 | contig 21515 bp, 18 predicted proteins | sample M160m3416metaG_FD_203702 | JGI IMG/M metagenome (GOLD analysis project Ga0315316, IMG submission 203702) | Ammonia-oxidizing marine archaeal communities from Monterey Bay, California, United States - M1 60m 3416 | ecosystem: Environmental > Aquatic > Marine > Intertidal zone | place: USA... | reverse complement strand
TTTGGGGTTGCAGACATCATAGCAGAGATTTTATTTAATTTTTCCTGCTTCCATTGCAATCGTTGAATTTGCCAGATTCCTAAATATAGAAGAATCGAAACTCCTAATAAGCCAAATAAAATAGGCACTAAATATTTAGTCATAATCAAACCTCAAAAACTAAGGCGCGAGAAATCCCGCGCCAAAATAATTTGAAAAAATAATTTTTACTAAGAGCAATCTTATGCTTTCTAACCGCCCCAAATATATACTGCGGCAAACAAAAACAACCACACGACATCAACAAAGTGCCAATACCAAGCAGCCGCTTCAAACCCCACATGCTGTGTAGGACTAAAATGACCTTTCATTGTTCTAAATAAGCAAACTAATAGAAAAATTGAACCAATTAAAACATGAAAACCGTGAAACCCAGTTGCCATAAAAAAAGTAGCTCCATAAATATTTCCTGAGAACCCAAAGGCTGCGTGTCCATATTCATAGGCCTGAAAAACAGTAAATAAGGCTCCTAAAGCAACTGCAAGAATTAACCCATTTACAAGATCTTTCCTATTATTTTCATGAACTAAAGCATGGTGAGCCCAAGTAGCTGCACAGCCGGAGCATAAAAGAATAAGTGTGTTTATAAGTGGTAAATGCCATGGATCAAATGTTTCGATACCCGCAGGAGGCCAAATACCATCAATAGCCGGACTATTTGGGCCCATAGGATACAGGGCATGTTTAAAAAACGTCCAAAACCACGCTACAAAGAACATAACCTCTGAAATGATAAACATGATAAAACCATATCTCAGGCCTATTCTTACAATCGGCGTATGGTCACCGACATGACTCTCAACAACAATTTGCGCCCACCATGCCCACATTACATATAAAACAAGAACCAGCCCTATTAAAAACGCAAACATTGTGATCCCTTGCATCCAAAGGACAGCTCCAAAAAGCATTATAAATGCGCCTAAAGCCCCTAAAAATGGCAATATACTGGGGTCGAGGATGTGATAGTCATGATTTTTTTCGTGCGCCATATTAACTTTCCTTATCGATGCACATCAAATAACTTATTCTTTGGATAATTGAAATAGTGATGCTTGCTCCTGCGGCAATTCGGTTCGATGAAAGGTATAGGATAGCGTTATTGATTTTGCGTATTTAGCTTCTTTGTCATCCACTATCTCAGGATCAATATAGAAACTGACAGGCATCTCTATAGTTTCACCAGGCAGCAAAACTTGTTCTTCAAAACAAAAACAAGCAATTTTTGTAAAGTAACCACCTGCTGAGTAAGGGAATACATTAAAACTCGCCGTTCCTGCTATCGGTTCATCTGTTGGATTATGCGCTGTGTAGAATGCCAAACCGGTTTCTCCAATTTTTATGCTCATTTCATGATCAACTGGCTTAAATTCCCAAAGCATTCCACGCTCAGTATTAGCATCAAATTTTATCAAAAGCGTTTTATCTAAAACCGTTGTATTATCCGAGCTGGCGACTTGCGTAGTTCCGCCAAAACCCGTCACTCTACAAAACCAATCATAGAAAGGTACAGCCGCAAAAGACAATGTGCCCATAAACATTACAAGCGTAATTGCTCCGATAACAGTTTTCTTATTTGAGGTATCAGTCATTTTGTTCAGGGGTAACACTTATTCTATAGCTGTGATCAAATGCTTCAAGCATGGCTCCATTACTCATCTTTACTACCGTTATGGCAAATACAAGGCCAACAAAACCCAAAAGCAATGCGCCAATTATGATATTTGAACGTTGTCTTCTTTTATGTTGTGGGTGGGATTTACTCAGTGCCATTGTTAAATTACCACAGGCCAAGAAAAGAAAGCGAAATCAACAAAAGCTTCACAAAGAAGTGCTAAAAAATGCATAAACAGATAAACTAAAGAGAAAAAGAAAAACTTTCTTTCCAATTTATAATTTTCATCTGAAGCTATAGTCTCGTCTCTTGCAAATAACTTAAAGGCACCAAATAAAAACCAAAGATTTAGAGCTAGGGAAGCACAAAAATAAAGAGGGCCACCCAATTGGGTGAAAGATAGACTGATTGCGATGGGCGCTAATAAAAGAGTGTATACTAAAATATGAAGTCTAGTAGATTTCTTTCCATTCGTTACAGTCAACATCGGGACACCCGCTTTTGAATAATCTTCGTTCATAAACAATGCTAATGCCCAAAAGTGAGGAGGCGTCCACATGAATATTAGGAGAAACATCAGTACTGCCTCTACCGAAATGCCACCAGTTGCTGCAACCCAGCCTATCATCGGGGGAAATGCTCCCGCGGCTCCTCCTATAACAATATTCTGAGGTGTCCACCTTTTTAACCACATTGTATAAATAACTGCGTAAAAAAAGATCGTGAAGGCCAATAAGCCAGCTGATAAAAAATTCGCTGTGATTGCAAGCATGCCAACAGAAAAAACAGATAACCATAAGCCAAGATTTCTTGCTTCATGGGGCGATACTTTTCCATTTGGTATTGGCCGCCCAGCAGTTCTTTTCATAACTGCATCGATATCTGCATCCCACCACATATTTAATGCGCCAGAGGCTCCCGCACCAATTGCGATAAATAGAATGGAGGCAAAAGCTATTATTGGATGCACTCCAACAGGAGCAGCTAACATACCTACCGATGCTGTAAAAACAACCAAAGACATCACCCGAGGCTTTAATAAAGCAAAGTAATCATCAAACTCGGTCTGGTTTGGAATATTATAGCTGCCAGCATTTAAAGACGCGTCTGTCACTATCAATCCTTTATCAAATCTTTAGCTTCGAGTTAGCCCGCTATTACTTCGAAGCAATGTTTAGTAATCGTGGCTTTCCGGCATATTCTTCAATTGCAGCATCCAGCCATTCTTCATATTCTGCCATGGTTACCGCTTGAACGGTTATCGGCATATATGCATGATCCTTACCGCACAATTCTGAGCACTGGCCAAAATAAATACCTTCTTGACCCTCATCCACATTGAACCAAAGTTCTGCTATTCTTCCAGGAACAGCGTCTTGCTTTACTCCAAATGCTGGAATTGTCCAGGCGTGAATAACATCAGCACCAGTCACTCTCACAACAATATTTTTACCAGTGGGTATAACTACCTTCGTGTCAGTCGCCAATAAATACTCATCAGGACTATAACCATATTCGGCGAGTTCTTCTCTTTGAAGTAAGAAGCCGTCGAATCCAAATTCATGCTCAGGGTATTCATGTGTCCAATACCATTGGTTTCCGGTGGCCTTGATTGTTACATCAGCAACCGGCATCTCCTGTTGTTTAAACAAGATAGGAACAGAAAATGCCCCAATAAATAATAAAATAATAATGGGAATGACTGTCCAGAGCACCTCAATGGTGGAATGATGAGTAAATTTAGCTGGTTCAGGATTTCTTTTCTTGTTGTATCTAAACGCTACCCAAAGCAACAATATTGTCACAAACAAACTAATCGCTATTATTATGATATTCACCATACCATCCAACCAAATTATATCCCGCATCAACTCTGTGACGGCTGGTTGAAAACCCATCGCTTCAGGTAGAGGTTTTCCGATCGTTTTGACCGTTTCCGCATTCGCTGAAGAAAAAATGCCGGCGAAAATCAGCAAAAGTTTAGAAATAGTAAATAAACGCATATCTTTTTGTTCCCAAGACCTGACTACGAGGTCATTTTAATATACTCTCTAAGTTCTTAAAAGAACCATTTGATGTTGGCGAGAAACCATATTATTGCAGCAATAACAAGTTTATCTTTTGCGGCATTGCGACGCTTTCAACGACTTACTTAACCAAATGGAGCATTTTTTAGTATGACAAGCCCTTCAAACGAAAATGTCGCACCTTTCAGACCCTTTGAGACCTATATTGAGCAGTCAAAGGCTTTAACCGCTCTTAAAGACCTTACTAATGGAGCAGATGATGGAGAATTATATTTTGAACGCAGCAGTAATGAAACTCTTGTTTTTGACAATAATAAGTTAAAAAATGCAAGTTTTAATGCCGCAGAAGGCTTTGGAGTTAGAACCGTACTGGGCGAAACTATGGGATATGCACACTCAACGGAAATATCTGAAAAATCTTTATTAAGAGCAACTGAAAGCGCTAAAATCGCTTCATCTGGCGGTGGAGGCACATTAGCTATACCACCAAGTAAAACAAACACTCATCGATATAAGGAAATTGATCCAGTTTCAGAAGAGAGTTTTGGAATAAAAGTGGAAACACTAAAGGAAATAAATGAATTTGTACGGCAGATGGATGAAAGAGTATTTCAGGTCAGCATTTCTCTGGCTTCCTCAACACAAGAAATTGAGATCCTAAGGCCAGAAGGGGTTTCAGTAAGAGATACAAGACCAATGACGCGACTCAATATTTCTATCATCGTCGAACACGAAGGGCGAAGAGAAACAGGTACTGCTGGTGGTGGTGGCCGATCCAGTATTCGCCCACTTCTTGAAAAAAAACATTGGCAAAGAACTGCAAAAGAGGCTCTTCGTATTGCTTTAATAAACTTGCAAGCAGTTCCAGCTCCAGCCGGAGTAATGGATATTGTCTTAGGTCCAGGTTGGCCAGGAATTTTGCTGCATGAGGCAATTGGACATGGCTTGGAAGGTGACTTTAACAGAAAAGGCACGTCTGCTTTTTCCAATCTAATGAATAAACAAATTGCTGCAAAAGGTGTGACTGTTTTGGATGATGGGACCTTAAAAGACCGACGAGGATCAATCACATTTGATGATGAAGGAACACCATCAGCAAGAAATATTTTGATTGAAGATGGTAAATTAGTTTCTTACATGCAGGATCGCCAAAATGCTCGATTGATGAACGTAAAACCAACCGGAAATGGAAGACGTGAAAGCTATGCGCACGCGCCAATGCCTCGCATGACAAATACGTTTATGCTCGGCGGAACTAACAGCCCTCAATCATTACTTGGAGATTTGAAGGATGGAATCTGGGCAGTTGGATTTGGTGGGGGACAAGTAGATATTACAAGTGGAAAATTCGTTTTTAGCTGCACAGAAGCTTACCTTGTTAAAGACGGTGAAATTGGTAACCCAATAAAAGGAGCAACATTAATCGGAGATGGCGCCACTGCACTTAAAAAAATTCAAGGCATAGGAAATGATATGTCAATGGATCCAGGAATGGGAAACTGCGGAAAGCAAGGTCAATGGGTGCCCGTCGGGGTTGGACAACCATCACTGTACATAACTGGGCTGACAGTTGGGGGAAGCGCTTAACTTAGAGTTATCAAAATATTAGGTATCTCAAGATGATTGAAAAAAATTAGACTACTTAAAAGCAATAATTCTTGAAAAATATTACTCTTATAGTCGAGAGATTTTTAATTTTGTTTTAAGATCAGTTCTACAAAATGCATGTAGGAAACAAGTTTGTTCGCTAATATCAAGCATCTCTTGCGCCACCTTATCATTCTCGGAGGTTTGTAAGTAAACGTGAGTTTCAATCGGATCAGCCTCACCTGGTTTCCCAGTGCCTCCACTCGCTCCACCAAGTGAAAAATGAGAATCCTGCACTATCCTATAATCTGGAAGATCGAGATTTAGCATTGAAACAAATCGACCAAACTGAGTCATGAAACAAAAGCCAATCCCGGCAGAAATTAATGAATTTGCATCTGGAGCACGGCCATCTTCCGAAGATAGAAAACCAAAAGATGTCCCATGAGGGGAATACTGCATCTGCTGAATTTCCTTAACCCCATCTTCTCTTAGCTCTGCCACAGCACCAATGTTTAATCGGCGATCTTGCTCATCTGTTAATGAAGAGCCTCCAGCTTTTGTGCCTTTTTTCACAGTTTTCTTTGGTGTCAATCCAATCGGTCTCACTAAAACCAGATCATTTTTTTCAGGCTTAGATTTATTGAAATCTGATCCCGGGTCTGAAAAGATTGACGCTTTTAATTCCTTTGCCTGTAGCGTGGGCAATTCGACTCCATTTTTACTCAGCTTAAATAGGCTTTCTAGCTGCCCTCGCATTAAACCATTTAATGGTGAGGCAAAAGTAGCTGCTATAATAAATTCGTGAAGAGCGCTGTCATCAAGATCGCACTCAATCTCTACTTGCAATTCAATATTTTCTGCACCGCCAACCATCGTTCGCCGTAACATAGAACCTTTCATTGTATAATAATTATCTTGTATCAATTTTAGTTTTCGAATTTCGATCCCACGTTCTTTCGCTAAAGCCAATATTTCGTTCATAAAGCTCGCAACCATTCCAGCTGACAAAAATGCTAATGGGCAGGGCGCAGAGTCATTGCCGTTCAAATATGGTCCCTCGTCTGAGACTAATCGCCAAGCGTTTCCTGTTTTGGCTGAACGTACAATTGCTTCTTTCTGAAAACCTGAGAGCGAGCGAACCCAAGTACGTAAAGCATCGCCTTTTCTATTTTCGGGCTCATCAATACCCACTATATTTGGATTAATAAGCTTAAAAAAAGAAGGTAACTCACTTTTACCAATTATATCTTCACCAATTGCAGTCATATATTTTTTCAAGAAAGCCTTTTATTTTAGTTGTAAATTTATATCTCTTTAAGTTTCTACTTGAAGCTCATTTTCTTGTATCATTTATAACAAGATAATTGGGTCACAAGTTCACTTTACCACCATCTACATTCAAAGTTTGGCCTGTCACGAAGTCACTATCAGACGTAATCAGGTACATTAGTGAACCTAACAAATCTTCAGGCATCATCGCTCGCTTTATAGATCTAGATTGAATGGTTGGTGCACGTGCTGGGTCAAATCCAGTATGCCCTTGTAAAGCTTCACTTTCGGTAAGACCAGGTGCGATTGCGTTTATCTGTATATTTTTGTCCCCAAGCTCCCGAGCATGGCTTCGCGTAAGAGCGATTACCGCACCTTTAGACGCCGTATAATGAGACAGCCCTGGTGGACCATAATAAAATGTTCCTGATGCAATATTTACTATTTTACCTCCTCCTGCTCGAATCATCGCCGGTACAGCCGCTTTTGTTGCCTGATGCACTCCCCGAACATTTACAGTCATGACTTTATCAAATTCATCATTATCTATTTGTAGAAATGGTTTTGGTTGAAGAGCCGCAAATATCGAAGCATTGTTAATTAAAATATTTAAACTACCAAATTCTTTCTCAGTATTTTCTACCATACTTAAAAGATCATCATCTGAGGTAACATTGACATTCAAACCGATGGCATTTCCACCATCTGCTTTTATTTTGCTCACTGTATTTTCAATATCAAGAACATCTGTGACCACTAAATTGGCACCTTCTTGTGCCATCTTATTAGCCATAATAGCTCCGATACCTCGCGCAGCACCAGTTATAATAGCAGTTTTTCCAGTTAAACGACCCATCGTACTCTCCTTTATCAAATTGAAATTTCTAGAATCTTAGCAACCTCAGGCCAACTTTTTGCCCCATTTTCACGTAAATCGCGCTTTAGGTCTTCAGGTACCCAGTCGATTAAAGACTTCTTGAAATTTGGAAGCGCTTCAATGCGAGAGAACCAATTTTCCAAATATGGTAGGCGCCCATTTTCCCATAAGCCTCTCATCGACATCATAGCCAGACGATTGACGTAAGGTGCCATTGCAATATCAGCAATCATAAATTTATTGCCAACTAGCCAACTATTACCTCCTTTTAAGGTTTCATTCATTTTCTGAAGATAACTGTCGTACAGAATAATTTTTTCTGATGCACCTGGGGCTTCAAATCCATATCTAACGAATGAATCTTTTTGATCTTTCCAATTAGATGTAACTGAAAATGTTGGTGTAGAAGCTAAAAATTTTTTTACCCCGTCTGGTCCTAAGTTATTTAAAACAGTATGTCTGTGAGAGCAAACAAAGGTGACCGCTCCACAAGCTGGATGCAGGTCTTCATCCACTGCTTTAGTCCAGTATCTTGACTGTGCACGCTCCCAAGGATCATTTGGATGAACACTTGTTCCAGGCTCAAGTTGGTCAAGATACTCAATAATGACAGTGGAGTCAGGAATTACTATTTCATCATGTACAAGAGTTGGAACAACTCCTTTTGGATTGAGCTGAAGATACGCAGGATCAAATTGTTCACCTTTCAATATATCAATATAAACTCCGTCCCAATTTAGATCTTTTTCAGCCATTGCTAAGCGGACCTTAGCGGCACAAACAGAAGAACCATGATGATAAAGAGTAAAAGTCATAACTGTACCGTCACCCATTTAAGTTCAGTCATAGCTTCCATATCAGCATCAGTTCCTTCTCTTCCAACTCCGCTCTCACCGTTTCCACCAAAAGGAACATGCGCTTCATCATGAATAGTTGGACCATTAATGTGACACATACCAGCTTCAATATTACGAGCAAAATGAAATGCCCGACCTATATCTTTGGTAAAGATTGCTGAAGATAATCCATATTCTGTATCATTGGCTCTCTTCAACCCTTCTTCATAGCTATCAATTGGGTAAATAGATGTAACTGGCCCAAAGGTCTCAGTTTTACACACTGTCATTTCTTCCGTTACGTTGGTTAAAAGGGTTGGCTTACATCTGTTTCCATCCCATTCTCCCCCGACAACAATATTCGCTCCCTTCGCTACGGCATCTGTGATGTGCTCTTTAATTCTATCCCTTTGCCTTTTCGAAATTATTGGAGCAATTACTGTGTTTGGATCGCGCAGATCACCCATTCCTACTTTTGAAGCCACTTGTGAAAACCGTTTTACAAATTCCTCATAAATTGGCCGTTCGACATAAAACCTACTTGAGCCTATACAAGCCTGTCCAGCAAACATAAAAATTGATCTTGCCGCCAACGGAACCGTTTTTTCAAGATCAGCGTCTGCTAATATTACTGTAGGACTTTTTCCACCAAGTTCCAAAGTATTAGGTGTTTTGTTCTTAGCGCAAATTTCATTAATGTGTTGGCCAACGACTGAAGAACCAGTAAAAGAAACAAAATCAACATCTTTATCACCAGTAAGCTCATCACCAATTTCATGCCCAAGCCCAGTTACAACGTTATAAGAACCAGCTGGAAAACCAGCAGATTCAATAATCTCCGCAAAGATAATGGTCAAATGAGGCGCCATCTCTGAAGGTAAATGAACCACTGTATTTCCCAATGCGATAGCATTGCAAACCAATCTTGTTGTTTTAATTAACGGCACGTTAAAGGGAGTAATAACTGCAACAACACCTACAGGTTCTCTAATAGACATTGAGAATTTTCCTGGAGCGTCTGATGGAATTGTTTCACCACGAACATTACGACACATTCCTGCCGCTGCTCGAACCATAGTCAAACCTTTTGAGAATTCAAACATAGCTTTTTGTATTGGCGACCCTATTTCATCAATCAAACAGTCTATCAAATCAGATTTACGTTCTTCCATGAGCTCTGCAACGCGGAGAAGCATTCGCTCCCGATCCATAGGTAAAGTTTCTTTGTACTCAATAAAAGCTGATTTAGCTTCTATGATAGCTTTTTTAATATCATTTTTTGTTCCTTTGGCTCCAAAAGCATATAAGCTGTCGTCAATAGGATTCTGTATTTCGAAGACTTCACCGTTCTCACTTCCTACCCATTTCCCGCCAATAAATTGCTTAAATGTGTTTACTTCAGCCTTTTTATTCATTGAACATCTCCAATTTGAGCTTTTCTAGTAAATAAATTCATATTTCTAAACTTTTGAAAAATCAGGGCACCACTTTATTATCCCTTCCTTAAAACTCCGCTTATTACTGCACTCATCAGCCCACCTAGAAATATTTTTATATTTTTCAAATGGATATCCGCATCCAATAAGTACAAAATGCAAAGGAATCCAAGAAATGTCAGCTAAAGAAAATTGATTTCCCATGATCCATTTGTTGTTTTTCAACTTGTTATCCAACTTTAAGAAACACTGATCTAATATCTCAATTGATTTAGCAATATCTTTATCTCCAAAAGTACTGTCACCTGAATGTTTGGAATGAAAATCTTTTAACTCCTTGTTTTTTTGGAGCGCATTATATTTCTTTTCTTCTTCAGAAGTCTTTTTAACTTTCTTCTGAATCATTGTTGCGTAAACATAAGGCTTTACCGCTGGAACGTGAATTGAGCCAGCGAGTTTTAACCATTCCAACATCTCAGTTTCAGACTCTTTAACACGCAATGAGGGGGCAGGATACTCATTATCAATGTAATCAATTATTTCATTAGACTCTATATGAACTACACCATTATCTATTAAGGTGGGAACTAAGCCGTTTGGATTGATATTAAAATACTCATCCGTGATGTTTTCTTTCTTTTTTAGATCAATATGGTGGCTGGTCCAATCCAAACCTTTTTCTATTAAAGTCATCCTTACCCGCATTGAACAATTTGAAATACCTCCATGATAGAGATGAATGCCTTTTACTTTTTCAACAGATTTGTCTTTGGGAGTTATTATCACCACTTTTCTCTCCTTGGCCTACTAAAAAAATCCTATACTTGGGATCCTAAATGAAAGGCCTTCTGCCATGATTAGTTTTAAAATTAGGTTATTACTATTTATAGATTCCACAATTGGGATCCCACTGCAAGCCTTTTAGCTGAAATTCTTACATAATTTTAGTAAAAGTTGACTTTGGGATCCCATTTAGTAAAAAGAAAGTATGAAATCAATTGATACCGATCTTGCCCATAAAATACGTCATGACATTCTATTAGGTAATTACACGGAAGGCGAACGCTTATCGGAAGCCCAATTATGCGATACTCATGGTGTTTCAAGAACTCCAGTTCGCCTTGCAATAAGACTACTTGAGCGAGAAGGCATACTTTTGCGTGGGACAGGACGCGGCTATATTGTTCAAAGCCCAACCGTTTCAGATATAAAACAAGCCGTCTTAGTACGCGGTCACTTAGAAAGCCTCGCTGCTCGACTTATCGCACAATCCACGGAACGCGAGGAGGCTTGTAATAAGTTGCAAAATGTTATCGATGAAATTGAGCGCTTAATAAATATTGGCAAAATAAACGACCAAACTTGCAAAGATATGCAGCAATACAATGCAACCTTTCATCAAACGATCTTAGAAGGATGCGGTAATGATTTTGTAGGATTTACATGCAATAGGCTCAACCACCTTCCTATGCTAGAAGTCGGCTCGATGGCTTTTGATCAAACTACAATAAAAACTAAAATAGGAATGGAACGAACTTTTTTTCGCTTACGCCTAGGAAATGCCCAGCATAAAGTAATTTGCGAAGCAATTAAAACAGGCGATAGCGTCAGAGCTGAAGGAATGATGCGCGAACATTCAAATACGATGATTGAATACATCGAGTTATTTGAAAAAAGACATGACGAGTTATCGTTAACAGACCTAATTAGCTATTCTGGCTTTAATTTAGCAACCGAAACTCCAAACTAAAAAATAATTCAGAATAAGCTTTTATTCCCTTAATTACTTACGTTTAGGTAAAATGTTTGGATCCTTGCCTTTAGCATCCAACTCATCCCAGTACCCTATTATCACTCCAAGCTTTTCTTCAATACCAGTCATGTGAAGATTGTGTTCTTCGGACCAAGTTTGGCGTTGTCGATATTGTAGAGACCATTCAGCGAGCTTTTCAAACATCTCTCTTCGCACTTCATCATATTCAACATCAACTCCAAGATCATTTAATTCATAAGGATCATTAACCAAATCAAACAACACTGCTGGATACCCTGGTGCATACACAAATTTCCATTTATGCGTTGCTATCATGTAAGAGCGACAATCAAGTGGCAATCTTTCGGTTTTTGGCCTAAAAACCTCACACGAATAATCATATTCACTTATCGCATATTCTCGCCAAGCTACACCTACATTATTAATTTTAGGCATTAATGAAAGCCCATCAAGGACGTTTTTTTCAATTGCTCCACCATGATAATCAATGAAGGTTGGTAACAAATCAATTAATTCTACCAAAGAGTCGTCAGTCGTGCCTCGAGTAGCATCTGCGGATTGACTAGGATCAGCTATAATTAATGGAACCTTGACTGATTGATCATGAAAATAACATTTATCACCCATCCAATGGTCACCAAAATAATCTCCATGGTCAGATGTAAATACTACCATTGTATCGTCTAGCAAATCTTTTTCCTGCATAAAATCAAACAATAGGCCAAGCTGATCATCGATTTGAGTTATTAATCCCATATAAACTGGAATAACTTTTTCTCTAGCTGCCTGAGAACTAAAAGTTTTACCCGCGACTTTTTCCATCAAGTGCTCCATCAATGGATTGGGATTATTTAATTCGATATCAGATCGAACTGGAGGAATTACATCTTTCGCTGAATACATATCGTTATACGGGGCAGGAGCAACGTAAGGCCAATGCGGTTTAATATACGATAGATGTAGCAACCAGGGAGTTTCCCCATCATCCTCAGCAAGAAAGTCCATCGCCCTTCGAGTCATATATGGTGTTTCAGAATGCTCATCAGATACTCTTGCTGGAAGTTCTACTCTATCATTAAAAAATCCAGACCGAACGCCAGTCTCTGTTTCAATCGAATTAGCAGCCCAGTGCCAAGGATTATCATCTTCAGTATATCCCTTTGATTTAAGATACTCATTATAAGCAAGGCCAGGTCGTACCATTGAATCTGGGTGCACACCATCATCTCGCTCATAAGCCTCAAAACCAGCCTGCGAATGGTGAACACCAATAACGCTATCAGCCTCTACTCCCAATCTTTCCATACCCTCTTTATCAGCAACCATATGCGTCTTTCCAACCAAGACTGTTCTTAATCCAAGAGGATTAAGATGGTGCCCGATGTTTTTTTCACCAATACGAAGGGCCGCATGGTTTGAATGGGATCCATGTGCGGAAACGTATCGCCCGGTATAGGTGCTCATTCTTGATGGTCCACAAGTCGGTGATTGACAATAAACGTTGCTGAATCTCACACCTCTTTTTGCAAGTGCATCAATATTTGGAGTTTTGATTGAAGGATGCCCCGCACAACCCAAGTAATCGAACCTCAGTTGATCACACATTATAAAAAGTATGTTTTTACGTCCCATATATTGATGACCTCAAAATCTAAAAAAATAATTAGCCTAAACTGTAAAAAGATTACAGGCCGACTCTTTAAGTTATTACACTATTGGGATCCCAAGGCAATACAGCATAGCTTTAAAAAGATTTAAATTGTTTATTTCTTGCATTCAGGATCCCAAATTGTTAAAAGTGTGTAACAGAACAATATGGAAAAATAATTTCTTAAAAAATAAATAATGCCCTCTTTAACAAACTAAAGTTGTAATAATCTGAAATGTATCAGCAAAATCAAAAAGAGTTAAAATACAACCATTTAATTAAGAAGTTCAAAGGAGAATATTCATGCACTCTGAATTAAAAGCCCATCCAGAATACTTTAACAAGCAAATCGTTAAATTGGGGGAAAATGTGTATCAAGCCTTTGGCTATGCAGCTTCAAATGTTTATATGATTATCGGTGATGACGGTCTTATTATCGTTGACACCACGGAGACTACATCAGCAGCAGAAAATATTTTAGCAGAATTTCGAAAAATAACAGATCTTCCAATAAAAACTATTATTCTTACTCACTCACATCGAGACCACATCTCAGGAGCAAGCATTTTTGTAGAAGGTGGCAAACCAGAAATTTTGGCGAGTGATAAATCATCAGAAGACTCTCTTATGGATGTTAATACAACCCACCCACGGCCATCGAAAGCAATGCAAGTAAGAACCAAACGTCAATTTGGAATCGGCCTTTCCTATCCGGATGAAATTATTGGAATTGGCGTAGGGCCAGGCGATCGACCTCTAAAAGGCATGGGAGCTGGAGCCTTGCCGCCAACTCGACTTATTGGTGAAAAAGGTGAAAAAATTACAATTTCTGGCATCGACCTTGAGCTCATAATGGCACCAGGAGAAACTCCCGATCATATGATTGTTTGGTATCCAGATAAAAAAATCTTAATTAGTGGAGATAATTTTTATAGATCATTTCCAAATTTATATGCGATACGAGGAACCGAATATAGAGATTTTGATACCTGGGCAGACACCATGGACATATTAATGGATTTGCAACCCGAAGTTCTAGCACCAGGCCATACTAAAGCATTATTCGGCGCAACCGAAATAAAGGAAATTTTGACCGATTACAGAGATGCTATTAGACACGTAATAAACGAAACTCGCAATGGAATGGATGCCGGATTTACAATAGATGAGCTCGCCCATAGTGTGAAATTACCCAAAAGATTAGCTCAAAAACCTTATTTGCGAGAATTTTATGGACGTGTAGATTTTGCAGTTAGGGCATATTTTGTTGGAACAATGGGTTGGTTTGACGGTAATCCAACCTCATTGGGTATGATATCTCCCACTGATGAGGCTGAAAAATTTATTCACCTTGCTGGAGGACCAGAAAAAGTAGAGCTAGAGATACAAAAAGCAAGATCAACTTCTGACTTTCAGTGGGCGTTACAACTTGTAGATCGTTTGATTTCTTTGGGACATAATATTAAAAAATCAAATAAAATTAAGGCTGAAATTTTAAGGGAACATGCTGTTAATCAAATTAACTGCCCTACTAGACATTATTATATTCAATGTGCGAAAGAACTTGAAAAGTCTAATTAGCCTAAGGTGCTCTTTCAGCTTGAATCGAAAAACCTCTCGTTACAGATTAAAAAATAATAAGTAATTATAATTTCAATAATAAAAATTTGAAAATTATAGATTTTATTAAGCCTGTGCTGTTGGCAACGGAACTCTATCAATCGAATTAATTTCTAACTCAGCCAGCCTTTCAACTAAATTATTTCTGATATCAGCGAATGCCATATTATTCCACAAGTTATATAACTCTCCAGGGTCATCCTTAAGGTTAAATAATTCATTCTGACAGATACCTCGGTACATTGAGAGTCGCCAATGATCATAAATAATTGTATGGACGCGCGGCTCTCTACCAAAAGCCTCCTGAGTTCGTTGATTGTCATATTGGATGAATGCTGCGTCACGCCCATCTCCACCAGCTACAGACATTACTTGACCCTGCATACCATCTGGGGCCTCAACTTTCGCATGTTCAAGTATAGTGGATCCTATATCATGAGTCTGGGCTATCTGATCTGTACGTTCGCCTGAAGAGCCTTTTGGATCAGCCCAAATAAAAGGAACATGTGTGAGAGTATCATATTGTTCTGCTCCTTTAAATAATAAACGATGATCACCCAAATGATCTCCGTGGTCAGAGGTGTATATTTGAACAGTATTTTGTCCAACATTCGCATCTCCCACAGCCTGTCTGATCTGCCCTACTGCATCATCAATCATTGAAATCATGCCACAGGTAAGAGCACGAGCTTCAAGAGACTCTTGTTTTGAAACAGCAACAGAATAACCCGCCCTTTCTCCTAACGTTTTGTCAAGACTTCGTTCCCGCTCGGCAATTTTTATATACTCTGGTGGGTCCCAGTCATTCACCTCATAGGCTATTGGAATTGGCATTTCCTCTGGTTTGTACATATCCCAATATTTACCAGGTGGGGTAAAGGGATGATGTGGGTCGGGAAAGGAAACCATCAAAAAGAAAGGCTTTTTATTATTTTTTCGGTTCGCAATCCAATTACTAGCTTGATTAGCAATATAGCTAGTCGAATAATACTCTTCCGGTAACTTTGTCCTAACCGCCTGAGGACACGTATAATTATGAGGTAGCTGATTAACTCGACCACGTAAATCTAACATCTCTGGTGCATTTTTTTTTAACCAAAGCTCAAAATCACCCCCACTATTTGCCCCATGCCTCAAAACAGAATCGTAATGATCAAATCCATAAAAAGGTGTCTTTACTTTAGGATTAAGTTGGCCCCAAAAGCGTTGCTGCTCATAATGATATGTAGAATTATCAAGATCAGCTCTGATAGCTTGCTTAAGATCACTTGGCGGCACGCTATAACCGACTCGATATTCGCGACTTTCAAACTGAGCTGGCCAATCTGTTACATTTTGAATATGGCTCTTTCCAATAAGCGCCGTGTCATATCCGGCCGCTCTCAACATCTCAACAAAAGTTACATTTTCATGCGCTAAGGGAATGCCAAGTGACCTTACTCCATGACTAGAAGGCATTCTACAAGTCATTAGGCTAGCTCGATTTGGCATGCAAACCGGTGAACTCACATAAAATCGATCAAAAGTCACACCTTCCGAGGCGATTTCATCTATATTTGGCGTTCTTAAAACTGGGTGATCGTAACAACCCAAATGATCAAACCTCTGTTGATCAGTAATAAAAAGTATGTAGCTGGGTTTACTACTCATTTTAAGATAAAAATTTCCATTTTATTTTACATTTTCCGAACTTATAGAATTTAGTTTTTATATTGATGCAATATTTCTGAATCGAAAAGTATGGACTACAATAAGTATCAAACCAAAAGCAATAGCTGGAATAAACACAATTGACAGCTTTGCCATAATTAAAATAGCGATCAAAACTCGAGCTCCGATTTCAAGACCTGTCAATTTTTTTTGGTCAAAAGCAGCCAAAGCACTTGCAACCAAATAAAGTGCTATTGCCAAACGAGCAATCAAAAATAACAACCAACCTAAATCAATATTACCATTATAATCTTTAAAAAATTCACCAGAAGCCGGATCGATAACCGCTGGCTTGATCAGAAGAAGCTCTGGATAAATTGCGAATACAAATGGAATAGTAAACATCACAATACCCGATTTAACAGCTGAGAAACCCGTCCTCAAAGGATCTTCATGTGTTATACTAGCGGCAGCGAACGCTGCGAGCGCAACAGGTGGAGTAATAGCCGATGCAACTGCAAAATAGAAAATAAACATATGAGCTGTAAAAGTTGCAAGACCCAACCCAATAAGCATTGGGCCCATCAAAAGTGCAACATTAATGTATGCAGGAGCTGCAGGCATTCCCATTCCAAGCAAGACCGCTAAAAGCATTGTTAAGAACAAAGCAAATAACTGAAACATTGTTGAACCGTCTGAAATATTAAACGATTTCAAGAAACTTAAGACATCTACAGCCACGAACTTTGCAAGTCCTGTAAAGTTTAAACAAACATCAATAACTGTAACAGCTAAGAACATAAGAAATAATGTCGAAATTGAAACACCCGCTTTGGATAATCCATCTATTATCTTACTGGGATTGGCACGAAAATCTCGATCGATAAACATAAGAATAAGTAGTAATAATACTGCTAACCAACCTGCAGATCCTGCATCTCCCGCTATGTTTTGAAAAAATTGAACCGCCCAAGGCATAGAGGTAACCTCACAAGCACCACCATTCATTGTTGCAACGGATCCCAACAATAAAGAGAACCAACTACAGGCAACTCCATCTTTTGGCGTTAGTAATAAAAATAACACTAATAGAACTGGTCCAAAAATTTGAAGTAAATGAAGACGATCTTGGCCTGTCAATCGCATATCATCGGTTAACTCTCCAACCGGCTTAATATTCTGTTTTCGGGCTTGAAATATAACTGATAAAAATAGACAAAAGAAAAAGAAAAGTGCCGGTATCGCGGCAGCAATTATAATTTCACGATAAGGCACACCTGTAAGAGAAGCCATGATAAAGGCTGCTACACCCATTATAGGAGGCATAATTGCTCCACCTGATGAAGCAGCGGCCTCAACACCCCCAGCAAATACTTTAGAAAACCCTCGTTTTATCATCATTGGAATAGTCAAAACTCCAGTTGACAAAACGTTGACCACTGGACCACCAGTTATAGTTCCAAACATTGCAGATGATACAATAGCTGCGTGTGCTGGCCCACCTCTCAAGTTGCGCGTTAGCAAAAAAGCCAGCTTAATAAGCGCCTGCCCACCAGCACAACGTCCAAACAAGGCGCCAAGAATTATATAAGGGAATACTAATAACATAAGTATATTTATGAAACGGCCTAAAAGTCCTGCATTCTGATTAGTAAGTGCATCCCATACCAATTCACGACCTGCTCCCAAGGTTCTAACCTCTTCGCTACTAAGTATAGTAATAAGATATTTATTTTGAGCGTCTCCAAAAAAGTACCAATTCATGACGCTCAGGAATGTATAAGTTGCTATTAAAAGAGAGACAAAAACTAAAGGAAAACCCCAGACTCTTATGTTATATCCTAAAAAAATAAAAACTCCACCAAACATGATTAATAACAACCAATTACCAGTCGTATTTTGGCAAGATGGATCATCAGCCGTGGTAGGGACTGGCAACCCATAAAGTGCAGCGAAATCCTTCTCAGCCTCCAATGCTTTGGCAACTAGTCGTTCTCGATCCCCCGAATAGACATCAATCAAACAAATCGCTTCAATTTCAATTAAGTACGTTACTGATATGGCCCCAGCAGCCACTATCAATAAAATATCAAAAAATAATCCTAACTTTCTGACCGAAGGTTTTCTCTCAATCCAACCTTTCCACATTGATTGATTTAACGCCACAATCAGCATCATCCAGAAAAAAATAATTGGGTAAAACCACTCAGTTGGAAATCGCCTGACTCTAAAGAAATCATTCCCGGATAGGTATTTCCAAAGCTCATCCCATCCTGGAATTGCAGGTGTCACATTTATAAGACCTATAAGCACGAATAACAAACCCAACCAGTAAACTAACCTATCCGAAAAAAGGTTACTAACTTCTTTCGATGCTGCTACATTTTTGTTCTGCGCGCTCATAATTCTAAGATATTTCCGTAAATTTTACATCAATCGACAAGTAAATTGGGCGGCTAAAATAGCCGTCCAATAGTCTTTACATTCTAATTTAGGGCTTCGCACAATCTGGAACTTTATGCCCTGCTTCTTCCCACGCTCTTATAGCTCCTGGGTGAAATTTTACTGGGTTTGGACCGCATAAGCCGTGAACTTTTCGACTCATTACACCATGATTTAAGTTCGCCATAAAAGGTGCCAACTTCTTAACCCGGTCTACATTTTCAATATGCGCTTTAGTAAGCTGATAGGCGAGTTCCTCATCCATATCCTTGTGAACCATATCGCCACCTGGAACAGCTATTCCTCGGAATCTATCATCCTCTGAAACGATCGTCCAACCTGGACCCATAGCAGCTTCAATGTCAGTCAAGGCCACATTATAAGGTGATGAGCCAGGTTTATTTAAAAACTTTTGAGACGATTCTGCTTCAAAAATCTCTTTTGGCATCGACCACATTGTCATTTTACCAGCGGAACCTGCTCGAGTGACCCTAGGTCCAGGAAACATCGCAGGAACGAGAACAGCATCAACTGTTCCTTCTATTATTGCTTGAGGCATCTGATTCCAGTTAACAGTAATAGACTCATAATCTTCGTCGGCTTTTAATCCAGAAAACAACTGAAGCATTCCTCTAGAATTAAGGGCAGCCGTACCTCTTGGGGGCCCATTTAATATCTTAATATCCTTTAAATCATCCCAACCCTTAATGCCTTTCGCATCATACGCGTACAAGGTAAAGATACTTAAAGTATATGGGTAAAGTAACTGGATATTTTCTGCCAGTTTTGCTCCTTCTGCTTTATCCATTTTGGAGTAAGGCCCCGCAGCTTTAGACAAAACAAATGGCAATATAAACGGAAGAGTTCCTATATCAATTTTTCCTTCAGCTAATGCCTTATTATATTTTGTTCCTGTTTGCCCTTCCTTAATCTGGATGTTTGCAATTCCCCGTTCGGCAGAAAATTCACCCAACGCAGACACAGTTAGTTGAACTGCAGTACCTGGTGCAGTTGTATGAGCACTAAGGTTAACCTCAGCGTGAGCTAGGGCACCTGTAAAAGATAACATTGCAGCAAGTGCCGCGACCTTAAGTTTATTGAGCATTTTTTCCTCCCTAGTTTAATACTCAGTTGAACCGAAAAGGCTCAAATTCTAATTCAGAGGAATACATGAAACTGTTTGTCCATAATCAGCCTAGCTGTGAACGATAACCATCCAATATTAAGCGTAACATTTCCACTCCTTACGCGAAATTACTGCAAAGCAACGCGTCGATAGAATCCTCCACACTAATCACCCATATGTGGATCCCAAAGTCAAGTAAATTCCCTTAAATTAACAAAAAAATCAATAATAATATCAGTTTGGGATCCTATTAAGGGATACTTGCTTTTTAAAAAACCATTGCGTTGAGATTTCAGCGATGCCATAATCTATCTGAAATTATCTTTGGGTTTTCAAATGAATAATCGCATCAAAACAGTAAAGTGAATAGGATATTGTTATGAGTAAGAAAGAATATAGTGACATTCCTGGAACTTTTGTCTTCGATGCTGACCGCTCTCGAGAAGGATATCATCTAAATCAATTTTGTATTTCCTTGAGGTTGAAAAATAACCGAGAAGCTTTCAATGATAATGAAGAGGTTTATTTGGATTCCTATCCAATGACATCGGAACAACGTGAAGCAGTGATAAGTAGGAATTGGAATTTACTTCTCGAACTTGGTGGTAACATTTATTATACTTCAAAATTAGCTGCAAATGATGGGATCAACTTTCAAAACCTCGCTGGCCGAATGACTGGAATGGGCGTAGAAGCCTATAGAGATATGATGCTAAAGGGTGGGCGGCCAATCGAAGGGAATAGAACAAATGACGAATGGGAGAAAGATTAATGGCTCGAATTACAGCTGGAGTAGGATGCTCACACGTACCAGCAATCGGGGTTGCTATGGATACTGGCAATACAAACGACGACTACTGGAAACCAGTATTTAATGGATTCAAAAAATCACGCGAATGGATGAAGAAACAAAACCCAGACGTTATCTTTTTGGTTTATAATGATCACTGTACAGCGTTTGATGCATCTTGTATTCCTACATTCGCACTGGGCTGTGCAGAAGAATTTAAGCCAGCCGATGAGGGTTGGGGGCCGCGCCCAGTCCCAGTGGTAAAAAATCATCAAAAAATGGCTAGTCACATCGCCCAGTCTCTTGTTTTGGAAGAGTTTGATCTTACAATTATGAATGAGATGGAAGTTGATCATGGCTTAACAGTCCCTCTCTCCGTAATGTATGGTGATGTTAAACCAGAGCAAGAATGGCCAGCACTCGTAATTCCACTTTGTGTTAATGTAGTTCAATACCCACCACCCACTGGAAACCGATGCTACAATTTAGGTAAAGCAGTTCGTCGAGCTATCGAAAGTTACGAAGAAGATTTAAACGTAGTAATCTTTGGCACCGGCGGTATGAGTCATCAACTACAGTATAAACGAGCTGGCTTAATCAATTCTGAATGGGATAATAATTTTTTAGATCTCATGACTAGAGATCCTTTGGCTGCAAGTAAAATTTCCCACCTAGAATATTTACGTGAAACGGGTAGTGAAGGTATAGAAATGGTCATGTGGCATGTTATGAGAGGGGCTCTTAACGACGAAGTGACTGAAGTACATCGACATTAT
>Ga0315316_10000779_pt1 | contig 21524 bp, 25 predicted proteins | sample M160m3416metaG_FD_203702 | JGI IMG/M metagenome (GOLD analysis project Ga0315316, IMG submission 203702) | Ammonia-oxidizing marine archaeal communities from Monterey Bay, California, United States - M1 60m 3416 | ecosystem: Environmental > Aquatic > Marine > Intertidal zone | place: USA... | reverse complement strand
TATTACAGAAATCCCTGATTGCAAAATTGGAGATTGGTGTGAATTGTGGTCACCTGATTTGTCAATACTAGAGAATGCTAAAAAAAATAATTTGATTTCTTACGAACTTATGACCAAAATGAGCCAAAGAGTGAAACGGCAATATCTAAATATATGAAAATAAAATATACCAAAAATAACCCTAGAGATATTAAATTAGAGGAAGATTTGCCTCCTTTTATGACTGAGGGAGTTGCTAATGATATTGCGGAAATTTTTAATACACCATTATCTGGAGCATATAACTGGGATTATACCGTTCAGGATAACAGGATTAAAAAACTTTATGAGTTAGGCAAGGAGCTAAATTGGAATGTTGAAGTTGATGTGGATTGGTCCAGACCTTTTGAGCCGATGACTGAGCCAACCCCAATCTTTTGGGATGATTATGCTCCATATCAAAAATTTTCTGATGACAAAAAAGTAGAATTTCTTAATCATCGAATTGCTTGGAGTCAGAGTCAATTTCTTCATGGGGAGCAAGGAGCTTTGTTGGTGGCTTCTCAACTCACATCTTGCGCTCCAACTTACAATGCAAAACTCTATGCAGCATCTCAAACATTTGATGAAGCCAGGCATGTGGAAGCTTTTAATAAGTATATTCAAACAAGAACAAAGCTTATGTATCCAATTGGTAATGCTTTGAAGTCAATTCTAGATAAAATTCTTACTGATCCAAGATGGGATCTGAAGTTTATTGGCATGCAAATTATTATTGAAGGATTAGCCTTGGCTGCATTTCAAACTTCAAGAGAGCTCACCAAGGACCCAGTTTTACGAGACATGCTTGGCTTGATCATTCGAGATGAGGCTAGGCACGTTACCTTTGGAATAAATTATTTAGAAGAGTTTGTTGAAACCTTATCAGAAGATGAAAAAGAAGACCGCGCTCAATTTGCCTATGAAGCATGCTGGCTTAGCAGAGAGCGGCTTGTTTCAATGGATGTATTTGAGCATTTTGGCTGGAATGCTGAAGATGCAAGACAATTTCAATTAAGTTCTGATATTACTAAGCATTTCCAAAAACTGCTTTTTCAAAGAGTCATGCCAAACCTTCGAAGAATTGGCTTATTAAGAGATTCTGTTAAAGGTAAATTTGAAGATCTGGGTATTTTAGAATACGCTGAAGCCAAAAGTGATGCTGAGATTGATTGGGCTGATCTATCAAGACCTTTATTTGAAGAATCTGCTTAACTTAGTTTTTATTAGGGCTAGAATCTGATATTCTGTATTCCCATCATAACTTAAAAACTGATGGCTCAAACAAAGTACATTTTTATAACTGGTGGCGTTGTCTCCTCTCTTGGTAAGGGTATTGCAGCCGCATCAATTGGAGCTCTTTTTGAGGCAAGAGGTTTAAAAGTTTCTTTAAATAAGCTCGATCCATACATTAACGTTGACCCCGGAACCATGAGCCCTTTTCAACATGGTGAAGTTTTTGTTACTGATGATGGAACAGAAACTGACTTAGATCTTGGGCATTATGAAAGATTTGTTCGTTTTCAGGCAAGCAAAAAAAATAACTTTACTGCTGGAAAGGTTTACGAAAAAGTCATACAGAATGAAAGGAGGGGCGACTATCTCGGAGGAACTGTTCAGGTTATCCCTCATATCACAGATGAAATCAAAAGAAGGATTAAAGAGGGCGCAAAAGGTGCTGATATTGCAATTGTTGAAATAGGCGGGACAGTAGGCGATATTGAAAGCCAACCTTTTATTGAGGCAATCAGACAAATGATGCTTGAACTCCCATCATCCAATACTGCACTAGCGCATCTTACCTTAGTGCCGTATATCAAAGTATCTGAGGAGCTTAAAACTAAACCTACCCAACATTCTGTAAAGGAGCTAAGATCCCTTGGCTTGCAACCAGATTGCTTAATATGCAGATTAGAAAAAGAGCTACCAAATGATGAAAAGAAAAAAATAGCTTTATTTTGCTCTGTGGATCCTAACAGTGTCATTTCAATGCATGATGCAGAAACAGTATATTCAATACCTTTGCTGTTATACGCTCAGGGAGTGGATAAAATTCTCCTCAAAAAACTAAACTTATTGAAAGTAAAATCTCCCAGATTAAATGATTGGAAAAGAGTGGTTGATGCAAAATTAAATCCTAAGAAGAAAGCCTCCATAGCGGTTGTTGGTAAATACGTTGATCTAAAAGATTCCTACAAATCATTAAACGAAGCCCTTGATCATGCTGGAATTGTAAATCTTGCAAAGGTTGAAATTCACATGATAGATGCAACAAAAATAACTAGAGGAAATGTGGCAAAAGTTTTAAAATCATACCAAGCCGTCCTTGTGCCGGGTGGGTTTGGAAGTAGGGGCATAGAAGGAATGATTTATGCATGTCAATTTGCTAGAGAAAACAAGCTACCCTATTTCGGAATCTGTTTGGGAATGCAAATAGCAATCATTGAATTTTCTAGAAATGTGTTAAAGCTAAAAAATGCCAATAGCACGGAATTTAACCCCAAGACTAAATATCCTGTTATTGGACTAGTTACAGAATGGAAGGATGCATCAGGTAAAATTGAACATAGAAATGAAAACTCTAATTTAGGAGGGACCATGCGACTAGGTGGACAAAAGTGCTTGATTAAAAAATCTTCCTTGTCTCATAAGCTTTATAACAAATTAACCATTACTGAAAGACATCGCCATAGGTATGAGGTAAATCCAGAGTTCAAAAATAAATTAGTTGCAAGTGGAATGGACATAGTTGGCACATCGCTCGATGGTAACTTAGCTGAAATGATTGAGATTAAAAAACATCCTTGGTTTTTAGGCTGTCAATTTCATCCAGAATTTACATCTAATCCTAGAGATGGCCACCCAATTTTTAACGACTTTATTGCAAAAGCTATTAAGATAAAAAGATGAGCACTTTAAAAATTAAAAACTTTACGATTGGTAATCAAGAACCCATGACCCTTATGGCTGGAGTAAATGTTTTAGAGTCAGAGTCAGTTGTAATGACTGTTGCTGAAAAATTTGCAGAAACTACATCAAGTTTAAACATACATTGGATTTTTAAGGGCTCCTTTGATAAAGCAAATCGAAGTTCTATTTCTTCTTTTAGGGGGCCAGGGCTTGATGAGGGCTTAAAGATGCTTGAAAAGGTAAAATCAGAGTTTGATGCTCCTGTTATTACTGATATTCATGAGCCATCTCAAGCAGATCCAGTTTCAAAAATTTGTGACGTAATCCAGATACCAGCATTTTTGTGCAGACAAACTGACTTGGTTGTGGCCGCTGCTAAAACAAATAAAATAATTCAATTTAAAAAACCTCAATTCCTTTCTGCTCCTGAGATGAAGAATGTCATTGAGAAGTGCAATCAGGCTGGGAATAATAGGGTTACTCTTTGTGAGAGGGGTAACTCTTTTGGGTATAACAATTTAGTAGTTGATATGCTGAATTTCCAGATAATGAAAGATTTAGATGTTCCAGTAATATTTGATGCAACCCACTCACTGCAACTTCCTGGCGGCCTTGGCAATGCTGCTGGAGGCAGAAGAGAGTATCTACTTCCTTTGGCCAAGGCTGGTCTTAGTCAAGGTATAGCTGGATTATTCATAGAGGCTCACCCTGATCCTGATTCAGCAAAATGTGACGGCCCTTGTGCGATTTCCACTGAACAGATTCCATATATTTTATCTCAATTATCTGAGCTAGATGATTTTATTAAAAATCAGGATAGCGATATTTAATGTCAATCATTAACTCTATCCAGGCAATTCAAATCATAGATTCTCGAGGAACTCCAACAGTTTCCTGCAAGGTAACTTTAGATAATGGTATTTATGCAACTTCAATGGTTCCTAGTGGAGCGTCTACAGGGTCTAGAGAGGCTTTAGAGCTAAGAGATGGTGCTTCAACTTACAAGGGCAAAGGAGTCACTAAAGCCGTAGCAAATATTCATGAAATCATAGCTCCTCCATTAGTTGGTATGGATGTAACTAATCAGCAAGAAATTGATGAAATAATGCTTGCTTTGGATGGAACCTCATCTAAATCAAAACTCGGTGCTAATGCGATTTTAGGTGTCTCATTGGCAGTCTTGGATGCTGGGTCAAAAACATTGGAGTTACCTTTGTATCAATACATAAATCAAGTCTTTGCTAATATCAACGGTGAAAAACCAAGGATGCAAATGCCGACTCCAATGTTAAATATTATCAATGGCGGTGAGCATGCTGATAATAATATTGATATTCAGGAGTTTATGATCATGCCTATTGGAGCTAATAATTTCTCTCAGGCAATGCAATGGGCTACAGAAATATACTCTGATCTAAAGAATATTTTGAATGCAAAAGGTTTAAGCACTAGTGTTGGAGATGAAGGAGGGTTTGCTCCGAACCTTCAGTCCAATCAAGAGGCGATTGAGCTTATTATTCAAGCTATTAGAAATAATAACCTTACTGAGGGTAAGGATGTTGGAATAGCATTAGATTGTGCTGCTTCAGAGTTTTATAACAACGGTATTTATAATCTTCAAGGAGAATCTATCAAGTTGAACTCCAGTGAATTTACCAACTATCTATCCGAGTTGACTCGTCAATACCCTATATTTTCTATAGAAGATGGGATGGATGAGAGTGATTTTGAGGGATGGAAAAACCTCAACAAAGCTTTAGGAGATAGTTGTCAATTAGTTGGAGATGACCTGTTTGTAACCAATGAAGCTGAGCTTCAAAGAGGAATTGATGATTCTCTAGCAAACTCCATCCTAATTAAATTTAATCAAATCGGAACTATTACAGAAACTATGAAAACTATCCACCTAGGTAATCAGCATGGATTTAAATCGATTATTTCTCACAGATCAGGTGAAACAGAAGATAGTATAATTGCAGATCTTTGTGTGGGCTTGGGTACAGGTCAAATTAAAACAGGTGCACCTTGCAGATCTGACAGGGTGGCAAAATATAATAGATTGCTTTGGATTGAGGCTGAGCGATCTGATCTACCTTTTGCCAAAAATGTTATTGGTTAAATTTTTAAATTTACTAGTTTTTTCTTTGATAATTGCAGTTTTATATAATCTTTTTTTTGGCATTGATAGTAAAAGAAATTTTTTAGCTCTTCAAAAAGAAAATCAAGAACTGCTATTAAAAAATAAAGCTCTCGCAAAAGAAAATAATTTATTGGAGTCAGGCATTCAAAGCAAACAAAAAAATGACGCTCACGCAGAAAAGTTTGCTAGAGAAGAGTTAAATTTAATCTATCAGGATGAGCAATTTCTTAAATTCAAGGAGAACAAGCCTAATGAACCACAGCAATAAAATTGCAGTTATTATTCCGGCTGCAGGCGCTAGCAGTCGTTTTGGAGGTTCAATGCCTAAGCAATTTTCTATGCTTGGAGATGAAACAGTGCTCGAAAAATCTGTGAATTTATTTTTAGGAATATCAAGCATTAGAGAAGTTGTAGTTGCCGTCAATGATAGTGTTAGTTTAATTGGCTCTGATTATTTTTTTCAGAACCCAAGAATTAAAATTGTCGAAGGAGGGAACACAAGAAGTGAATCAGTATTTAATGCTTTGGCAGAGGTTGATCAAAGTATAGAGATCGTGGCAATTCATGATGCTGCGAGGCCTTGGTTAAAAAAAACGCATTTTGAAGATTTATTATCTTATCTTGCCAATGATCAATCTATTGAAGGAGTATTTCCTGTAATTTCAGCAACTGATTCATTACGAATGAAGCAGGGCGAGGATATTATTCCTATCGATCGAGAAAATTTTTTGCATGTGCAAACACCTCAAATTTTTTATCATGATTCTCTAAAACTAGCGCTTGATAAGTTACAGCAGGAGGAGCTCCACATGAGTGATGAGTCTCAAGCGATGGAACATGCAGGATTTAAGCTTTTAGCAGTTCCTGGAGACAGGTCAAATATTAAAATTACATATGCCGATGATTTAACTCATCATATTAGAAGAGATATTCGAATTGGAAGAGGGATAGATTTTCATCAATTTCAGCCAGGCGATGGTTTAACTTTAGGTAATGTTTTTATAGACTGCAAACTTTCCATTGTGGCTCATTCAGATGGAGACATAATATTGCATGCCATATCTGATGCCTTACTTGGTGCAGCAGGTTTGAGGGATATCGGTTACTACTTTCCTGATACTGATCCAAAAAATAAAAACTTGAGCAGTTTAAAAATTATTGAAAAGACTTTAGATTTACTGAAAGATAATAGCTTGTTACCAAATAATATTGATTTTGTTGTTGTTTGTGAGCAGCCAAAAATTGCGCCTTATGTAAATCATTTAAAGCAGTCTCTCTCAGAAATTTTAGATATCGAGGAAAGTTTTATTGGAGTGAAGGCAACTACTTCAGAAAAGATGGGAGTGATTGGTAAGGGCAATGGAATCGCAGTCTACGCTATAGCTTCCTTAAGGGATCTCTAATGAATATTTTATTAACGAATGATGATGGCTATAAGGCATCCGGCATCAATCAATTATTTAAATCTTTAAGCACCGAACATAAAGTTTTTTTAATTGCGCCTAGAGAAAATTGTAGTGGGATGAGCGCAGCAATAAGTTTGCGTAAAGAAATCAAAGTTGAGGAAATTTCAAAAAATATTTTTTCAGTTTCTGGCACTCCTGCAGATTGTTCATATCTTGGTTTATTGTCGGTGATTCCTGAGCCAATCGAAATGATTGTTTCTGGAATTAATCTAGGAGCAAATTTAGGAGAAGATATTTTTTACTCAGGTACTGTTGGCGCAGCAATTGCAGGTCGAAGGTTGGATTATGTTCCTGTTGCTTTTTCTGTAGCAGCTTATAATCCACAAAATTTATCATATATTGCAGAGCAATCACTCTTGATTACCAATCAAGTTTCTAAACTTCCATCGGATCAAAATTTACTCGTAAATGTAAACTTTCCTGATCTACCGTCATCAAAAATTAAAGGAGTTCGAATAACCATTCTAGGAAAAAGGGGCGTACCAGATATTCCAGATCTAATTCGTGATGAGGGTTCTGTTAAATTCTTTAGTTTTGGACCTTCAGGCAGGCTCTTGCCTGATCAAGAGGGAACAGATATTCAGGCTGTTGAACAAAATTATATTTCTATTTCAGTACTTGATTACAATTTAAGCGCTGATTTAGTTCATTGGGATCTTTATAAAGAGGTATTTAACTGTGAGTAGCTCTGGGTTTACATTTACAAGGGTTAAGGACCAGATGATTCAGCAATTACTTGATATGGGAATAAAAGATTTTCGTATTCTTGATGCTTTAAGCCAAGTTCCAAGACACATTTTTTTAGATCAAGCGCTGTGGAGCAGAGCATATGAAAACAGAGCATTAACGATTGGATATAAGCAAACAATTTCTCAACCCTATATCGTTGCAAGAATGACGGAGCATTTGCTTTCTCACACGCCAAAAAGAGGAAAAGTCCTTAATCAGGTTCTTGAGATAGGATCTGGTTGTGGTTATCAATCAGCCGTATTATCACACTTTGCAAATGACGTATGTGCAGTAGAAAGGATCAAACCTTTGGTTTCAAAGTCACGCAAAAATTTACGCGAGTTAAAAATTAGGAATGTTATTGTTAAACATGCAGATGGATTTAATGGTTGGGAAGAAGACTTAAAATTTGATGGAATAATTTGTGCAGCGGCTCCAAGACAATACCCAGAAGAGTTGCTTGATTTATTAGAGGTTGGAGGAAAACTTGTCATCCCTGTTGGCCTTGAAGGCAAACAGAAACTTTACGTTATAACTAAAAAGAGCGAGACTGAAATTGAAGAAATCATTCACGAAGATGTTGCGTTTGTTCCAATGCTTCCTGGAGTTTCAAATGGAGAAGTTTAAGAATGAATCATCAAATTAGATACTCTTTAGCTGGATTCTGCATGGGAGTTGCAGAGCTTATTCCTGGAATTTCTGGGGCAACTGTTGCAGTAATTTTTAAAATTTATCCTAATCTCATGACTATCTTAAGCCAACTAAGGTTAAAGAATTTATCTTTGAACTTTTCTTTGGTAGCTCTGAAATTTCAATTTCGTGTCTCGCTACCACTTATATTTTCAATGTTTGTAGCAATTCTTTTGTGCTCTAATTTGATTAGTTTTTTGATGAATGATCATGAACAATTTTTTCTTCATTCATTAGGCTGGCTGATGATGTTTTTGTCAATTTATGTAGCAGACTTTTATAGAGCCTCATTGAAAAGATTAAATTTATTTATTTTCCTATTTATAGGCATTCTGATTGGGTATCTTTTGCAAGAATTAAATATTAATTCTGGTGAAATAACCCCATTACATTTATTTATAAGTGGACTGATTGCCTTTTCATTCTTTTTAATTCCTGGAATTTCTGGAAGTGCTATATTAGTTATTTTAGGAGTTTACAGTCCTGTAATTCAGGCTATAGCAAATTTCAATTTTTTTATATTATCCCCATTTGCATTGGGTTGTTTAATTTCACTATTAATACTTCCAAAGATAGTTGTATCTCTATATACAAAATATGAACAAAGCTTAATGTATATTTTCTCTGGTCTAATTTTTTCTTCTGGCTATTTTTTATTGTGACTAAAAATTTTAAAAACTATCTAATATTTTTTATTTTTGTTATTTCAAGTTGCTCATCTCTTAATAGCTTAAAAGATTCTTATCAAAAATTTTTGTCTGATTCTAAAACTTCAATTTATGTTGTCCAGCCTGGCGATTCTCTTTGGTCAATTTCACTAAAATTAAATATAGATCAAAAAGGTTTAATTGCTAGAAACAACCTAAGCAAACCATATGTAATTTTTCCAAAGCAAAAATTATTAATAAGCGGAGTTGAGAATTTAGATTTTTCTTTAGAAAAAGATTCATCACAGCAATGGCATCATCCTCTGAATGAAAATTTTCAACCCACAAATATAGATGATGGATGGATCGTTTTTAAGCAACCTAAAGGCACTCCAATTTTTTCTATTGATAGTGGCAAAGTAGAGGTTGCAGGTCCAGATATACCTGGCTATGGAAATCTTGTGATGATTTCCCACTCTAATAATTATTTAAGTATATATGCCCACTGCGACAAAATATTCGTTGAACGAGGAGATGAAGTTGATAGAGGGTCTATGGTTGCTCAACTTGGAAGTACAGAATCATCATTCCCTTTACTTAAGTTTCAGCTCAGGAAAGATGGCAAACCTGTTAATTCAGAAAAAATAGATTTTATTTTCTAGTCAATTACTAAATTATCTCTCTAAAAGGTGTTTTTTATCTTTAATTTCTGCATATTCTTCGGCCTCGGGCAGTTGATCTATCTCTTCAGTAATATTAGGCCAAATTTCGCTAAGTTCTGCATTAATTTCAATAAAGTCTATTTGATCCTCAGGCAGTTCATCTTCAGAAAAAATTGCATCAACAGGGCACTCTGGCTCACATAAGGCACAATCAATACATTCTTCTGGGTGAATGACAAGAAAGTTTGGGCCCTCATAAAAGCAATCTACTGGGCATACTTCCACACAATCAGTGTGCTTACATTTTATACATGATTCTGTAACGATGAATGCCATTATTTGTGTTGAAAAGTTAGATTACAAAAGATTTTAACAATGAGTTGTGAACAAGTCAGCATGAATTTGATAATATTTAATTTACTTTTATCAAAATTATAATATACTGTACAAATATACAGTAAAGGAGTTCATTATGTCAGACAAAGATAAAAACCTAAGTGAAGCTTTATCACAAATAGAAAAACAATTTGGTAAAGGTACCGTTATGAAAATGGGAGACAGGGAGATAGTAGATATCCCTTCTGTTTCAACCGGTTCTCTTGGTTTGGATATTGCTTTAGGAATTGGCGGTCTTCCAAAGGGAAGGGTGGTTGAAATTTTTGGCCCCGAATCATCCGGAAAAACAACATTAACACTTCAAGCAATTGCTGAATGTCAAAAAGCAGGTGGTACAGCAGCTTTTATTGACGCTGAGCATGCTTTGGATCCAAATTATGCTGAAAAACTAGGTGTGAATGTAGATGAACTTTTGTTATCACAGCCTGATACTGGAGAGCAAGCATTAGAAGTAACAGATATGCTCGTTAAATCAGGAAGTGTAGATTTGATTGTTGTGGACTCTGTAGCAGCGCTAACACCTCGTGCAGAGATTGAGGGAGATATGGGAGATCACCATGTAGGATTGCAAGCGCGATTGATGTCACAAGCACTAAGAAAAATCACAGGAAATATTCAACGATCCAATGCTATGGTCATTTTTATCAACCAGATTAGGATGAAGATTGGTGTAATGTTCGGTAATCCAGAAACTACCACTGGTGGAAATGCGCTCAAATTTTATTCTTCAGTTCGTTTAGACATTAGACGAATTGGAGCTGTGAAAGAAGGAGAGGAAGTTGTAGGTAACGAGACTAGAGTTAAGGTTGTTAAAAACAAAGTCTCACCTCCATTCAAGCAAGCTGAATTTCAGATCATGTACGGTGAGGGTATTAATACAGAAGGAGAGATTTTAGAGCTTGGTCAAAAACTTGAATTAGTAGAAAAATCTGGATCTTGGTATAGCCATAATGGAGAAAAAATTGGCCAGGGAAAGGTCAATGCAAGTAAGTTTCTTAAAGAGAATACCAAAATCAGAGACAGCTTAGTCAAAGAGATCAGAAAGGCATATATTCCTTCTGCTAAAAAAGCCGCTAAGAAATAATTATTCTTAAGCTTGTTATACAAGCTTAAAATTGATTAAGATACTCTCAACATAGGAGAGAATCATGTCAAATAATGCATATATAGTTTCAGCGGTTCGAACAGCTGGCGGGAAGAAAAATGGAAGTTTAAGCCAATGGCATCCAGCAGATCTTGGTGCAAAAGTTCTAGATGAGTTGGTCCATCAGTCAGGCATAAATCCTGAGCTAATCGATGACGTAATATTTGGCTGCGTTGATCAAGTTGGTGCACAATCAGGTAATGTTGCTAGAAATGCAATCCTTGCCTCAAGTCTTCCAGAGTCAGTGCCCGGTACTTCAGTTGATCGTCAATGTGGATCTTCTCAACAAGCTATTCATTTTGCAATACAAGCTGTTATGTCAGGCACTCAAGATGTTGTGATTGGAGGAGGAGTAGAGGTAATGTCTATGGTCCCAATTGGTGCAAGTATCAAAGATGGGTATGAGGCAGGGCATGGACTGCCATTTGATTCTGATGGAATGAAGGAAAGATATCCAGGTATTTTCTTTTCACAATTTACTGGAGCAGAGTTGATGGCAGAAAAATGGAAGTTATCAAGAGAAGATCTTGATAAATTTGCTTTAAGTAGTCATCAAAAAGCTGCAGCGGCAGTTGAGGGTAAGTATTTTGATAGAGAGATCCTTCCTGTTCAAGCTAAGAATGCAGATGGCAAAACCGATATGGTATTTAACGATGAGGGCATAAGATATGATGCAAGCCTTGAGGCTCTTTCAGGCTTGAATTCTGTAACTGAAGGTGGTGTCATTACTGCTGGTAACGCAAGCCAGATTACAGATGGCGCTGCTGCGCTTATGATATGCAATGATGAAGGGCTTAAAAAAGTAAAAGCAGATCCAAGAGCAAGGATTGTTGGTATTAGTGTTGTTGGTGATGATCCAATCATGATGCTAGGCGGTCCAATACCAGCTTCTCATAAAGTTTTAAAAGCTAGCAATCTTAATATTAATGATATCGACCTTTACGAAGTTAACGAAGCTTTTGCTCCTGTTCCATTATCATGGGCTATTGAGTTAAAGGCTGATATGTCTAAATTAAATGTAAATGGTGGAGCAATGGCTTTAGGTCATCCCCTAGGAGCTACTGGAGCTAAACTTATGACAACATTGCTTCATGAGCTTGAAAGAACAAATGGAAAGTATGGTTTACAAGCAATCTGTGAGGGTGGCGGAACTGCTAATGCAACGATTATTGAGAGGATCTAATTAGCTGCTTTTGAAGTGTTCAAAAATAGTTGAAATATCTTCTATTTTTCCGATAGAGCTTTGGCCATCTCTGTGTTTTAGCTCTATTTCATTATTTTGAAGGTAATTTTTACCAATTACGATATTGATTGGAATACCAATTAATTCAGCATCTTTCATTTTAGTTCCAAAACCGTCTTTTCTGTCATCAAGCATCACCTCGTATCCCATAGATGATAATTCATCATATAAATCTGTAGCAGCTTTTGCTATTTTTTCGTCTTTATCAAAACCTATAGCAATAATATTTACTTCGAATGGAGTAATTGACTCTGGCCATATAATTCCTCTTTTATCATTGTTTTGCTCAATTGCAGCAGCCACAAGCCTTGATACCCCTATCCCATAGCAACCCATAAAAAGGTTCTTTGTTTTACCCTCATGATCCAGAACATTTGCTTTCATGGCATCTGTATAAACTTTTCCAAGTTGAAAAATATGACCAACTTCAATTCCTTTTTTGATTTGAATGATGCCTTCTCCATCAGGAGATGGTTTTCCCTGAAGAGATTCTAAATCCTCTCCATCTTCTAATAAAAGTTCAGTATTAATAGCAAAATCTGAGGAGTCACTGATCGCAATTGTATCCTCACCATTTTCAGCTAGGACATGGAATTCTTCTGAAGCATCGCCACCAATTGCTCCTGAATCTGCTTTCACAATTTTAAATTTTAAGCCCAATCTATCAAGAATTTTTTTATAGGTCTCTTTCATTAAAAGATATGATTCGTTCAATGATTCTTCATTTAGGTTAAAGCTATAGGAGTCCTTCATCAGAAATTCTCTTCCTCTCATAACTCCATATCTTGGCCTGACTTCATCTCTAAATTTAGTTTGAATTTGATAAAGGTTTAGAGGTAATTCCTTATAGCTTTTCATGCTATTTCTAATTAAATCTGTTATTACTTCTTCATGAGTTGGTCCTAGGCAAAAATCTCTTTCATGCCTATCTTTAATTCGTAATAATTCAGGACCCATCTTTTCCCACCTTTGAGTTTCTTCCCATAATTCTTTTGGTTGAACCATCGGCATAAGAATCTCTTGAGCTCCAGACGCATCCATTTCCTCTCGAACTATATTTTCAACTTTCCTTAATACCTTTAATCCAATTGGGAGCCATGTATATATCCCTGATGTAACTCTTCGTATCATCCCCGATCTAAGCATTAGTTGATGACTGATAACTTCTGCATCTTGAGGGTTATCCTTTAAAGTTGGTAAAAAAACCTTAGACCAAAACATTTTTTATATTTGAATTTTCATTTAGTTTATAATTCTATATTTTTTTAGAGACTTATGCCGATTTATGAATATAAATGCTCAAAATGTGAGCATCAATTTGAAGTTATTCAAAGATTTTCAGACAATCTTGTTGAAAGTTGTCCTGAATGTAATAAAAAATCAGTAAAAAAATTAGTTTCTGCTCCTTCCTTTAGATTGAAGGGAGGAGGTTGGTATGAAACTGATTTTAAAACTGGCTCTAAAAAGAATATAGTAGATACTAAGGATGAAAAACAAAAACAGCCTAAAGAACAAACCAAAACCACTGAAAAATCTAAAAGCAAAAGTTCAGATAAAAAAACCTAAATAAGAGGGATAAAAATGCGTTCACATTATTGCGGAGACATTAATAGTTCAGACATTGATAGCAATATTGAGATTTCTGGATGGGTTCATAAACGAAGAGATCATGGTGGCGTAATTTTTTTAGATATTCGTGATTTACATGGAATAGTCCAAGTTGTTTTTAATCCTGATTTAAAAGAAATATTTGATACTGCAGATTCATGCAGAAGCGAGTATGTCGTAAATATTAAGGGATTAGTTAGAAAGAGAATCGAGGGAGCTATTAATCCGAAAATGGCTACAGGAGAGATAGAAATTGAAGCAAGTAGTTTGAAAATTTTTAGTTCAGCTGCTACCCCTCAATTTCCTCTTGATGACTATCAAGATGTTAATGAGGATGTAAGGCTCAAACACAGATTTTTAGATTTAAGACGTCCAGATGTAAATCAAAGGTTGGTCAAGAGATCTCAGATTACTTCAAAGATCAGATCTATTTTAGAAAATAATAATTTTCATGAAATCGAGACTCCAATATTGACTAGAGCTACCCCTGAGGGAGCAAGAGATTATTTAGTGCCCAGTAGAGTGCATCCTGGTGAGTTTTTCGCGTTACCCCAATCTCCTCAGCTATTCAAGCAGTTGCTGATGATTGGCGGAATGGATAAATACTACCAGATAGCTAAATGTTTCAGGGATGAAGATTTGCGTGCTGACAGACAGCCTGAATTTACCCAGGTTGATATTGAAGCTTCATTTATTTCTACTGAAGAAATAATAGAGATTGGAGAGGACCTAGTTACATCATTGCTTGCAGAATTTACAGACTATCAAAAATCAGATGTACCAAGAATTACATACAAAGAATCTGTTAAAAAATACGGATGTGATAAGCCTGATTTAAGAATCCCACTCGAGCTTCAGGATATATCTGAGCTTGTAAAAGATGAGGAATTTAAAGTTTTTTCTGGTCCCGCAAATGATCCTTCTTCAAGGGTTGTAGCCTTGAAAGTTCCAGAAGCTGCATCTATGACAAGAAAACAAATTGATGCATACACTGATTATGTTGGTAAGTTAGGCGCCAAAGGTCTTGCATACATAAAAGTTGTAGATCTTGATCAAGAAAATGGACTTCAATCACCAATACTTAAATTCTTTCAACAAGACACAATTAATTCAATTCTTGCCTCTTTAAAAGTGCAAAATAATGACATTATATTTTTTGGGGCTGGAAAGGCAGATATTGTAAATCTCTCAATGAGCTCGTTAATCAAAAGACTTGGTGAAGATTTAAGTTTAATGAATTCTTCATGGGCGCCATGTTGGATAATAGATTTTCCAATGTTTGAAAGAAATAAAGAAAATAATCTTACATCTTTGCATCATCCATTTACTTTGCCTGTGGTAACTGTGGATGAATTAAAAAAAGATCCGGATAATGCATTAGCTTGTGCATATGACTTTGTTTTAAATGGTTATGAGCTTGGGGGCGGCTCTTTGAGAGTGTATGAGCCTTCAATGCAAAAGGAAATATTCTCTATATTGGGTATTTCTTCTGACGAGGCCAAGGAAAAATTTGGTTTCCTTCTGTCCGCATTATCATCTGGATGTCCTCCTCACGGAGGCATTGCATTTGGTTTAGATAGAATTGTTATGTTGCTATCTGATACAACTAACATCCGTGATGTTATTGCTTTTCCTAAAACACAAAGTGCATCATGTTTACTTACTGATGCCCCCGGTATGGTCTCTGCTGATCAGCTTGATGAGCTGAGTGTCAAGTCCACCTTTGAACCGGAGCAATAGATGGCTGGACATTCAAAATGGGCGAACATTAAACATCGAAAAGCAAGGCAGGACGCATCTCGAGGAAAAGTCTGGACCAAGGTTATCAGGGAGATTACAGTTGCAGCAAAAGGGGGTCCAGATCCAAGTGATAATCCCAGACTTCGACTAGCTTTGGATAAAGCAAATGCTGCAAATATGCCCAAGGATACAATCAAGCGAGCAATCCAAAAGGGTTCTGGAACAGGCGAAATGGGCGTCATTGAAGAACTAACTTTTGAAGGCTATGGTCCTAATGGTGTTGCAATTTTAGTTGAAACGATGACGGATAATAGAAATAGAACAGTAGCAGATGTTCGCCATGCTTTTTCAAAATTTGGTGGCAATATGGGTACCGACGGCTCAGTTGCTTACCTTTTTAATAAGTTAGGAATAGTTCAAGTCGATCTGACTAACGATGAAGATCAGATCATGGAGATTGCATTAGATGCTGGGGCAGACGATTTTACTGTGACAGAAGATTATTTTGAAATCATTTCCACTCCAGCAAACCTATCTGCTGTTACCGAGGCTTTTAAGAAGAACAATATTGAAACGCTGTCAGCTGAAAATACAATGAGAGCCGATACATTAGTTAATCTAGACCAAGAAGCATCTGAGAAAGTTCTTAAAATTATGCATTTCATGGATGATCTTGACGATGTTCAAGAGGTTCATACAAATGCTGAATTCCCTGAAGACTTTACTGAAGAGGTCTAATTGTGGCAATCAATTCAAGAACTAAAGGTGCTAATTTTGAAAGAGAAATTGGCAACCTTCTTGTTGAGCAGCTAGGGTTAACTCAACCTGTTAAAAGAATTCTTGAGCAAACACGAACAAAAGAATTGCCTGATTTAAAACTAGGCAGATGGTGCTTGGAATGCAAAAGATATGGGGATGGATCTGAACCATCCTCAGATTGGTGGGATCAAGTGTTGGCAGCTACAGGAGAAGGGGAGTTTCCAGCTTTAATTTATAAGTTTAATCGCCGACCAATTAAAGTTAGGATACTTGCTGGAACTTTAATTCCAGAGTTAGATTTTTCCCCTATGACAATTGATTTAATGTGGGAAGATTTTGTAGAAATTCTTAGGTACCTCTTTCAGGTAGATATTGAGCAACATGAATCCTCATTTCAGGTCTAAAGATTTCCATTGCAGAGTTTATGTGGAAGATACTGATTTTCAGGGTGTTGTGTACCATGCAAATTATCTCAAATACTTAGAAAGAGCTCGCTCTCAGTTTTTGATTGAAAATAACTTATCTCAAACAGACGCATTGTCAAAAGGGAATGAGTCTTATGTTGTTAAATCAATCAATCTTTCCTATTACCATCCGGCAATATTAGAAGATGAGTTGACCATAAAAACAGAAATAGAGTTGGTTACTAAAGCTAGAACTATATTTTTTCAATCTGTTTTGAATTCAAAAAATGATACACTCATTTGCAAGGGCGAAGTGGAAGTTTGTTTTATTAACAATGATTCAGGCAAACCCAAAGCTTTCCCCTTGGGTTTATTAAATTTATTTAAGAGCTAATATGAGTGACTTTTCAGTTATAGATTTATTTCTCCAGGCAAGCCTGATTGTTCAATTGGTAATGATTTTATTGTTAATGGTTTCAATCATTTCATGGATCGTTATTTTTGAAAGACATTTTAATTTAAGCAGAATCAAACAAGCTAACAAAGAATTTGAAAAAGAATTTTGGTCTGGAAAAGATCTGAATGAGTTATATGAAGGTATTGATAAAATTTCTAATGATGAATTGGTAGGCTCTTTGCGAGTTTTTAAACACGGATTTGGGGAATTTTTAAGGCTTAGCGAAGGTCAGCAAATTACAATAGAAGACTTAGAAAGTGTTAATAGAGCGATAAGAGTATCTCTGGCAAGAGAAGAAGAGTCGTTAATGCATCATCTTCCTTTTTTAGCTAATGTTGGATCGGTGAGCCCTTATGTTGGACTATTTGGGACAGTTTGGGGGATTATCAATTCATTTCAAGGTCTTTCTGATGCGACTCAAGCAACCATCAATGCTGTTGCTCCTGGAATATCAGAAGCTTTAGTTGCAACAGCTCTAGGTCTTTTTGCCGCAATACCAGCCGTAGTTGCATACAATAGATTTGCATCAGATTCTGATACACAATTACAACAATCGTCAGTATTTGGTGAAGAGTTGGCTAGTATTCTTTATAGACAAACGGTTAAAGCAAAGCTTTGATATATCGAATTGGTAAAAGGAAAAAGTTAAACGCTGACATTAATGTTGTTCCATACATTGATGTGATGCTAGTCCTTCTAATTATTTTTATGGTTCTTTCACCTCTGCTTATCCAAGGAATTGAAGTAAATCTTCCTAAAACTGATACTACTAAAATGTCAGTTTCAAGTGAGCCTCTAGTCATTTCAATTGATAGCCAAGGCGAGTATTTTATTAATTTAGGAGAGGAGCAATTGCCCATATCTTTAACGGAGTTAAAAAATAAGGCTAAAATCATTTATCAAGCAAATCCAGATATCGAAATTGTTTTCAAAAGTGATGCTAAAGTGCCTTTTGATTTCGTGGCCAAAGGCATGGCAAGCATCCAAAGTTTAGGAATTCAAAAGATAGGAATTATTACTTCAGGGTATGATAGCTAATCATAGATATTTACAAGCATCGTTGTTTTCTTTTTGTATTCATGCTGCTCTTTTTTTGTATATATATGGAACCTTTGACTCTAATACTTCTCAGACACTCTTGATATCAAAGCCTCTTCAAATAGAGCTGAGGTTTGATTTGCCATCTCCTGATATAAAACAACAAACTCCAACTGCCCCTAAGGCAATAGCAGATCCAATAGAGCAAACCTCTCAAAATATTGTCTATTCTAAAGCCACTGAGGTAATTCAAACCAAACAAAATAATGCGTTGATCGAATCTAGTATAGCTAACCTTTTATCGGAAGAGAGCGAGATTGAGGCGGATAGAGAGAATCAAGAAATCTCAATGTATGCTCAAAAAATTATCATCACCATAGAGAATGCTTGGATGAAACCTAAAAATATTCCCAAGGATTTAGTTGCAAATTTAAGGCTTAAAATTCGTTCTTCAGGAAGAATTGCAGGCGCAGAGCTTATTAAAAGCAGCGGCAATATTCGCTTTGATAATTCAGCCCTTCAAGCTGTAAGAAGAGTAGAAACTTTTAGTTTTTTTAATTCAATTCCAAAAAATTTATATGATAGGGAGTTTCAAATAATTGCAATAAGCTTCAACCCATCATGAAAAAAAATTTAGTATTAGTTGCTTTATTGCTTGTTCCAGCCATGGGTTTTGGAGAGCTTTTTTTAGAAATCACTAAGGGCTCTGAAGATCCATACAAAGTAGCAATGATTCCATTTGAAGGAAATAGCAGGGTTTCAAAGCAAGTTAACAATATTATGCGAAATGACTTAATTCGCACAGGGGAATTTTCAATTCTTGATGAAGAATTATTATTACCCGTAAAAATGATTGAAGATAAGTTAGTTTTTAGTGATTGGAAATTACTTGGAATGGATTATTTGGTTACTGGAAAAATAGTAAATGAAAATAACTCTTTGGACATTAATTATGAAATCTATGATATTCACAAAAAGAGAAAAGTACGAAGCTCAAAAGTGTTTGGTATTCCAAACCAAATTAGACAGCTTGCTCATTACACAAGCGATGGAATCTATGAATCAATAACAGGAATTAAAGGCATTGCTGCAACTAGGTTGCTATATGTAAATGAAATAAAAGATTCTCAACTAATCTCTAGATATAAACTAATGTTAGCTGATTCAGACGGAGCTAATGAAAAGATTCTTTTATCAAGTTCTGAACCAATTATATCTCCCTCATGGTCGCCAGATGGAAAAAGAGTTGCATATGTATCATTTGAAACAGGAATGGCAAAAGTTTTTATACAAGAGATAGCCTCTGGGAAAAGAGAGGTTGTGCTTTCAAAAGATACCCAGATTAGTTCTCCCTCATGGTCACCTGATGGGAAGTATCTTTCTTTGACTCTTTACCAAGATGGAAATGCAGAAATTTATATTTTAAGGTTGCGCGACCGTACCTTAACGAGAATGACCAATCAGTTTGCAATTGATACAGAGTCTTCATGGTCACCCAAGGGTAATAAAATATTATTCACAAGCGGTCGCTCTGGTTCACCTCAAATTTATGAGTTAGATCTAAGAAAGTTAAATCCAAAAGCTAAGCGTATTTCATTTGAGGGCACGTATAATGCAAAAGCTTCATATCTTCCAAATGAAGAGGGGATTATCTTTGTTCATAGATCTAATGACGGTCTATTTCATATCGCTCTTAAGTACAAAAAAGAAAATTTTATAAGAGTTTTAACCGAAGCAAAGATGGATGAGTCGCCTAGTGTTGCTCCTAATGGTAATATGGTAATCTATGGTATTAGAGAAGAAAATCTAAGTATGCTTGCTGGATTTAGTCTGAGCGGGGCAAAGTTTAAATTACCTGCCTCGAATGGAGAAGTCAGGGAGCCTGCCTGGTCAAATTTTTTAAGATAATATTTACAATGGAACAATTATTATGCACAAATCAATTAATTCATTTTTTACTTTACTAACATTAATAATCTTTTCTGCATGCAGTTCTGTGCAAGTAACAGAAGAAGCAGTCGCAGATCAAAGTGTTGCTGGAGTTTCCATCACATCAAAATCAACAGCTACCCAGGCTGTACTTGCAAATGCTGTAGTTTATTTTGAGTATGATCGATTCAATCTTACCTCAAAATCAATACAAGCATTAAAAGGTGTCAGTGAGCTAATGAAAAAAAATTCAAAGATTACTATTTCAATTGAGGGTCATGCTGATGAAAGAGGAACCAGGGAATACAATCTAGCCCTCGGTCAAAGGCGAGCTGAGTCGGTTGCCAATTACTTAGTTGCTAACGGAATCAATAGAAATAGGCTTATTACAAAAAGCTATGGTGAAGAAAGACCTCTGTCTTTAGGCTCAAATGATACTGCATGGTCAAAAAACAGAAGAGTTGAAATCAAGTAGTTTTCTTTCGAATGAAAATCTTCTTTGCTGCACTTCTTTTGGCGCCCCTGAATATCTATTCTCAAGAAGTAGATGCTTCTGATATCTTATTTTTAAAGTTACAAGAACTTGAGGGGGAGCTTGCTAGCTTAAGAAGTGAGCTTGAGTCACAAGCTTACCTCATTGAGAAATTATTGAATGAAGAATCAAATCAATTAGAGAGTAATTCTTCTATGGATACCGAAACTAACTCCGAAGTAAGCTCATTTAGATTTGAAGGAATTAATGATAGCAGAAGCATTGATGAGGTTTATGATCAAGCAATTTTAGAATTGAATGACAAGGATTTTCAGGCCGCTAAACAATCTTTTAATTATTTAGCAAATAATTTTAATGATGATGAAAAAATTCCATTAAGCCTGTTTTGGCTTGGAGAGATCTCATTATTAGAATCCAACCTTGAGCAGAGTGAAAATTTTTTTCAAAGATTGGCTTCAGACTTCCCTGATCATTGGAGAACTCCACTAGCTCATAAAAAAATTGGTGACATTTTAATGATGTCAGGAGATTCTAGCGCTGCAAGAATTAAATACCAATTTGTTGTTCAAACTTTTCCTGAGAATACTGCCTCTTCATTAGCCTTGCAGTTATTAGAAAATATGGAATAATCACTTCTTTTTTATGGAATCCTTTCACGGGTCGCTAGCTCAGCTGGTAGAGCAGTTCGCTTTTAACGAATTGGTCACAGGTTCGAATCCTGTGCGACCCACCATCTCTTTGGTTAATTGAACATCAATGTCCTTATTAATTAGTTTTGTTAAAAAATCCTTCAAGAGGCTTGCACTGTCATTTACCAAGGAATCTGGACTTGCAGGATTATTCTTTTTCTTAGTTCTGTGCTCGTGGTATATCTTACGGCCTGTTAGAAATGAAATGGCCGTTCAGAACTCAGATATTCTTCCGTATCTTTTAGCTGTAGGTGCTTTTGTAATGCTACTTTTAAATCCAATTTATTCATGGCTTGCTTCAAGAAAAAATTTAAAAGGAGTATTGGTCGGATGTTACTCATTCTTTATTGTTAATTTATTAA
>Ga0315316_10000778_pt1 | contig 21531 bp, 18 predicted proteins | sample M160m3416metaG_FD_203702 | JGI IMG/M metagenome (GOLD analysis project Ga0315316, IMG submission 203702) | Ammonia-oxidizing marine archaeal communities from Monterey Bay, California, United States - M1 60m 3416 | ecosystem: Environmental > Aquatic > Marine > Intertidal zone | place: USA... | reverse complement strand
TAATTACTTTGCCTTTTGATTGATTACCAATCGGTAATACGGCGGAGTACTGAAAACTCTGCGGCAACATACTAAATGTTATATTATATGTGTACGACGAATAGTCATCTACTACATTAGGCTCGGCTATATCGCCGGAAATATAAATTTCTTTTTGAGCGTCTTTATTTGCCATGCTATCCTCTAGACAATTTTTCTATAGTTTCTCTACTAGGTGCTTTAATAACAACTCCTGCCTTAAAATCATTTATAGGATCTTTTAAAATTTCCAAGTTTCTCAAAGAGAACACCCACCAAAATTCCACGTTCTCATATAAATCTTCTGCTAACAAATCTGGTCGCATAGTGTATTTTTCAGTTAGTACAACAGTAGTATCTGTCACACTCGGTCTTATTCTTGGCAAATTATTATAATTTAAACCTGTGTAGAATGATTTTGTCTTAGCAGACGATAAAAAACTGTTTTTAGAATATGCCATTAAATAAATCCTATGTTTCTACCTAAACGCATTTGATCAAGACTGAAATCTTTTCTAACTCGTCTAGGTGAATATTGTGGTACCATGTTAATTGTGAATTCTACATCTACTGGCATGTATGTTACTTCCTTGTCTCCAAACGCACTACCACCTTTTAGGTCTTGATTAACCGGGTGTTCTACTGGTACCATATCAACATTATTACCAATAATAACGTTAAAGTCTGTTAGCAATACAGGTACCCGATCAAAACCAAAAGGCCCCATGTAAGAAAATTGTAAAACTGGGGGTGGTTGTCCATACCTTTTACCTTTTACTGCTTGTTCACCAAAGTCGGATTGCGTTAGTATGTTAAAAAATCGCCATGCCGCTAACATGTATTTTGCTTCCTCTTTTGTGGTTGCTGTAAATGACGCAATCAAAGGTAATACTGGCGGTGTTGAATTTATATATGTGTAAATTGGAAAGTTTGAACCTTTAAAATCCATCTGGCCGTAATTGGCACTTCTGGATAAAAACAAGTTAGGAGTATAAGGAAACACAACACCCCTGTTTGCCTGTAATGGTGTCATAACATTTTCTTTTTCTTTATCAAAGAACATATCTGAATTCTTTTTGTATAACTGTAATCTTGCTCTATAATCAGAGTTTCTAGACTTAGTTGATGCTTCTTCAGTTACAGGTGCCCCTGCTTCATCACTTTGGCTTGCCGCGGCAGAATCGTTTGCCGGAATCTTTGATACCGTACCATCCGGGTTTCGTTGATAACCATTATCTTTAAGGCCGTTGTCTATAATATTGTTTCTAATATTATTAAAAAATCCCATAATATCTCCTAATTTACATAATGTATTTATCAGTTTCAATAAAACTGCCGTTAATCCCTAAAAGTGGATAATTATTACTTGACTTCTGAAAAAATAAATGTATAATACATTAAACGGAGATTACAAACAATGGCACAAAAATATTTAAATAATAAAGACTTGCTTTCTGAAATTCATAAAAGTAAAATGAGTTTCACGTGGACCAAGTCACCACAGTATGACAGACCCGACATTATTGTCGACGACGTGAATGATATTAATACATCTGTATTTGATCAAGCAAAGCAGAATCAAGCAGGAAGAATGAAAGACATTGCTTACCAGGCCGCAGTAGCAGACTACAGTGGACCAGCAAATAAAAAGCCAAAGCAAAAAGAATTTTTAGTTGATCCAACAACTATACCCGATGAGGACATCACTTTTAGGGTAATGAATATGGATCACATACCATTAGAGCCAGGCAGAAAAAAGAATCCAAGAAACGAAGCAGAAACAAAAGCAAAAGTAAACTTTCCAGCATTTAAACATTATGCTAAAGTAAACGGAGAGATTACTGAAGTTGCCAGAAGCCATTGGAAGGGCGGACTTAAGAGTGGAAAGTTTTCTGTTGATCACGGTAGCATTACAAACGAATTAGGAAAAATGTATCTTAAACTTGTAGAAAGATATAGCCAAAGAGCAAACTGGAGAGGCTACACATACATTGATGAAATGCGTGGACAAGCATTATTACAGTTAGCAATGATTGGTTTACAGTTTAATGAAGCAAAGTCAGACAATCCGTTTGCTTATTATACTGCCGCTATTACTAATAGTTTCACTAGAGTTCTTAACATTGAAAAAAGGAACCAAAACATCAGAGACGATATACTTATTGACTCTGGGCACTTGCCAAGTTACAGCAGGCAGATAGCACACGAAAACGAAATGAAAGAACTTAGAGAAGCAAATTCGTCGAGTGCTACAAAAAATGACTGATAACTTATTTGATAAAGCCGCAGTTTTTACAGATATACATTACGGCTTAAAACAAAACAGCCACCAACATCTTAGAGATTGTAATAACTTTGTTGATTGGTTTATTGAAGAATCTAAATTACGTGGAGCGGAAACTTGCTTCTTCTTAGGCGACTGGCATCATCATAGAGCAAGTATTAATATTGCTACTATGAATGCTAGTTTACAGGACTTGAAAAAACTTAATGACAACTTTGATAAAGTTTACTTCATAACCGGCAACCACGACTTATATTATAGAGATAAAAGAGAACTTAACAGTATTGAGTTTGCTAGAGACTTGCCTAACTTTGTAATGATTGACGAAATATTTCAGGAAGGCGACTGTGCTATTATTCCTTGGCTTGTGGGCAGTGAATACAAAAAAGTTGCTAAGATTGATTGTAAGTATATGTTTGGACATTTTGAACTACCATTCTTTAAAATGAATGCTATGGTAGAGATGCCAGACCACGGAGGCATTACAGCATCAATGCTTACAAAACCGGAGTATGTGTTTACAGGTCATTTTCACAAAAGACAATATAACAACAACATTCATTATATCGGTAATGCGTTCCCTCATAATTACGCAGACGCACAAGATAATGACAGAGGGTATATGTTCCTAGAATGGGACAAAGAACCACAATTTGTTAATTGGCCTGACTGCCCTAAGTATATAACTTGTGGGTTAGTAGAACTAATTGACAATCCGGGCAAATTCTTAGATTCAACAACTTATGCTAGAATTAAATTAGATGTAGATATTAGTTATGAAGAAGCATCCTTTATCAAAGAAAACTTTATGGACAAGTATAAATGTAGAGAACTACAACTTGTTCCAGTAAAAGAGGTTGAAGAAGAATACGAAGCAGGCGAAATACATTTCGAAAGTGTTGAACAGATTGTAATCAGTCAATTAAAAACTATCGAAAGCAGTACAGTAGACACAGATAAACTTATTAACATTTACCAGAACTTATAATATGCTGAATATAAAAAATATTAGTGTGAAGAATTTCATGAGCGTCGGAAACAACGTTCAAGGTGTTAGATTTGACGACAAACATTTAACACTGGTACTGGGTAACAACTTAGATCTAGGTGGCGACGGCAGTAGAAACGGAACAGGTAAGACTACTATTATCAACGCACTTAGTTACGCATTATACGGCGAAGCACTAACAAACATTAGACGTGATAACCTAATTAACAAAACAAACGGCAAAGGCATGATTGTATCGTGTGACTTTGAACTCAATGGTGTTGAGTATCGTATCGAAAGAGGAAGGCGTCCTAATGTGTTGCGTTTATTTGTTAACGGCACAGAACACGAAGACCAAGAACAACAAGGCGACAGTAGAGAAACACAAAAAGAAATAGAAAAAATTGTTGGCTTTAGTCATCAGATGTTCAAACATATTGTAGCACTAAACACATACACAGAACCTTTCTTAGGAATGAAAAACAACGATCAGCGAGACATGATCGAACAACTGCTAGGCATACAAGAACTTTCGCAAAAAGCAGAAGTATTAAAAGAAAAAATGAAAGATACTAGAGACAGTATCAAAGAAGAAGAAATACGCATTAACGCCATGAAGGACGGTAATGCTCGTATGGAAAAGAATATCCAAGAGTTAGAAAGCAGAAGCAATGCGTGGGAAAGAAATAAATCAGTTAAATTAGAAGAGATGGCTGATGCGTTAGAGCAACTAAAAGAAATTGACATTGATGCTGAAGTAGATAAACATAATACACTTGTTACTATAAAAGATCATGAAGCCAATTTAAACATTTTATCAAACAATTTAACAAACACACTAAACTCCTTTAAAAGAAGTAAAAGTAAATTAGGTGAACTAGAAGCAAATTTACTTAAAGCAGAAGAAGGCGTGTGTCCTGCTTGTGGGCAAAATACAGCACATTTAGACACACACGAAGAGTATACAAAAGAATTACAGGATAAGATAGTCGAAGAAAAAGAATACTTCAATAATTTAACAATCAAAGAAAGCGATTTAAAAGATGGCATCGAAACACTTGGTCCTATAAAAGATAGACCTAGTACATTTTATAAAACACTTGAAGAAGCACTAACACATCGTAATAATGTTGATAACTTAATTGACAGCATTAGCACAAAGCACAGTGAAGAGAATCCGTACATAGAACAAATAGAATCTATGAAACAATCTGGTATACAAGAAATTAGTTGGGACACAATAAACGAACTAACTGCTCTAAAAGATCATCAAGAGTTTTTGTATAAACTGCTAACTAGCAAAGATAGTTTTATCCGTAGACGTATTATTGATCAAAACATTGCTTACTTGAATCACAGACTGGCACACTACTTAAATGCTATTGGCTTACCGCATGACGTTAAGTTTAACAGTGATCTAAGTACAGAAATTACCGAATACGGTAGAGACTTAGACTTTGATAATTTAAGTAGAGGTGAACGTAACAGACTTATACTGAGTTTGAGTTGGGCATTCAGAGATATCTTTGAAAGTCTTAATCATCCAATGAACTTCTTATGTATTGATGAATTAATTGACAGTGGTTTAGATGCTACTGGTGTCGAGAATGCGTTAGGAATACTTAAGAAAATGAGCAGAGAACAAAACAAAAATATTATGCTTATATCACATAGGGAAGAACTTAGCGGTAGAGTAAATGATGTACTGTATGTAATTAAAGAAGGTGGCTTCACAAGTTACAATACTGATACAGAATATGTCGAGGCATAATGAGCAACTGGACCTATAACGGTGAAGTAGTAGACAACTTACCTGAAGATTGCGAAGCAATCGTTTATCTTATCACAAACAAAAAGAACGGTATGAAATACGTTGGTAAAAAATTAGCCAAACGTAAAGTAACTCGCCCTCCGCTTAAAGGCAAAAAGAATAAAAGACGTAGTACAAAAGAAAGCGACTGGCGTGAATACTGGGGCAGTTCGGATCACCTAAAAGAAGATGTAGAAAAATTAGGAGAAGATAATTTTACACGTGAGATACTTTATTATTGTGCCAGTAGAGGCATAGCCAGTTACTTAGAAGCAAGAGAACAATTCGAACGTAAGGTACTACTCACAGACGACTATTACAACGGGATTATCAATGTACGCATAGGTGGTTCAAAAGTATTACGCGAAGGTCTTAAACAAGACTCAAAAAACCCAGACGCATAAACTCCATCTAGACCCAGAAAGTATTTCGCTTACAGCATGACTGGTTTTACCTGAAAAAATAATACCGTCGCCTGTGTTTAATTTTACAGGCTTATCATTAACAAAAAACTCTCCACCATCAAAGTCATCATTAAGAGTAATACATATTGTAAACTTTGTTGGGTCTGTGTGCTTACGAGCACATTCGCCTTTGTTATAATGATTAACATAGAAATAATCATTCTCTGATATTGTAACTGCTTCTGATTGTATGCTTAGTGGTTTAATAAAATTGCTAACATGCTTTGCTAAATCCTGTTCTAAACGTACTCGGTGAGTGTTAAATTGTTTTCGACTTTTACTCCAATTGGCATCTGTCCATTTACCGGGAACAAGAACACGATCATGAACTCCTAGATTGTTTTTCTTATCTGGTAATTTTGATATAATATCAGCACATTGATCTTTAGTTAATATACCGGTGATCGTAAAAGGTTCCATAACAGTATTTATGATCACGGTTACTCGAAAAATGTTATAGGCAACATCACAAGACGATAACTAATTGCTGAAGAACACAAAAAAACACGGCACACTCAGACACAAAGTCTAACTCACATTACGGCACACAAATAGGACCATACACCACCCCATCGAGGCATATAATATCGATTTCCTTGACAATCCGGTAACCCCGGTGCGAGATTCTGGAATGTATGGCGGTACATGAGATACAAACAAACGACAACAGTATTAAAGGATGTAGGCAATGAGAAACAGCAACCTACAAATTTGTATAATTAAACTCTACAAGGTTATACAAGTTTCCGTGAGATTCGTGAAGGTAGTGTAAAGGGACTAAAGGCTCACCGGTTCCAGCAAAGCACCCTAGTTAGAGATGACGATGCATTACTTGATGACAACCATCGACATTGATTCACCCGGAGACGGGTGAATTATGACTCAACATACTTGATAACTTTAATCTTAAAAAAATTGCAAACAAAAACTGATATGAACGAAGTGAATGAAGTTTGTAGTTGGCAAAGACACGAAGTGTCTAATAAAGTAAACACATAAATATTTAATATGATACCAGTACAAGATAATTGGATACACACAAAAAGTGAATTTATAGATAGTTGTGAAAACGACATCAGCAACATACAACAATTCAAACAACTGGGTTTATTCAAAATGCTATTACCAACTTCTATGGGTGGTATAGATGGTCACTTACAAGACTTATTGGAATGTCAACTACAGTTAAGTCAGTATTGTGTAGAAACAGCAAACAAATATATAAGGTGTGCGAGTGCTCCGTATTTGGTTAAGCAGTTTGGCGATACAGTATTACAGGAAGTGTACGGGCAGGATAACGATGCTTTGGTACTTTTATACCCCGGAGATTTATATTCTGCTAGGACTATGGACGTAGAACCTATATACGACTGGATTATAGTACAGAATGAAGAAGATTACTGTTTGATAAATGTAGCAAATAGAAATTTTGAGCCGGAGCGGTATAAACTAAGCCTCCGCACCATGTACCAACATACCAACATACTTTCGTGGTTTCAACTGTACAATAGAGTGCTTACAGCAAGTGCTATTGGTAGCCTGGAACATGTATGCCGTATACTAATGAACACCGCACAAACCGACGTATACGCAGTCTTAGGCGGGGTATTAAGCGAAGCCGATGAGATGAAAGTAGTGCTACATAGGAATATAAATCATGCTCTATTACATATCGATCTAAATGAAGAAATACCTATGTATGACCGTGTAAAATACAAGGTACAGAGCATAAATTCCTACGTTAAAGCATTAAAATACCTGAAAAACCTCGTTAATTTAACAGATAATAAAGAGGTTGAACGTATATTTACTCAGGTTAATTCAATGGATTTAGAGCATTTAAATAACTTTAATGAGGATTTTAAGGGGTATATTGCGTATCTAAACAGTCGTAACAACAGCGATTTATACCTGTAATTACATCTGCTCTTGTTTCATTTCGTTCTTGCTACCAGGGTTCTTTGCTTTCATAAGTTCTTCAAAACTATTCATCACCACTTGACGATCGTCGCCGTCCATACTCCATGCTTCGGCAATACTAACAGAACCTTCAGTGTAGATTACTAGATCGTATACAGACTTTCGAATTGCTTCTGACTGCTCCTCTAGTAATCCTAAATAGTTCCTGATTTCCTCAGGCCCTGCTCTATTTAGGAAGTTAAGAAAAAACTTACTGGATCAAAATCAATCGGTATTTCAAATGGGTGTTCGCATTCTTCACATGCGCCATTGTGTATCTTGTTAATACCGCCATTGTTTATACTACTAACAACACCGTCAATTTCTTTGCCTATTTTACCGTCAACATTATCTAAAAATTCTAAGATTTGGTCTCTATCATCGACTCTTTCGTCGCTGTCTGGAATTGCGATATATCTAATGCTATTTACAAGTATGCTGTAATTAAACTGTGCCATTTTATCAAATGCTTCGCCTATGTTTTTAAGTCTAGCATTCTCTGAATCAAACTCTTCATTGGTAATTTTTGTAAGCAAGTTTGCTTGTTCTATCATGGATTTTGCTGTTTGTATAGAATACAAATAATTTGCTGGTTTAACACCTACTGTTAATCCATTACTAAGTTGAAATTCTGCTAATTCTTGTATGGATTCGAAATCTTGCACAGCCATCCCTAAATCAATTTCAAATGCCATTTCGTGTTCACATGCTGTACACTTATGTTCTAGTTCGACAGATTTCTTTTTTTCTGAAGCGGCTCTGATTGCTACTAATATAAGTTCCATATCAGGCGCAATAAGACTTTCTGGTTTCTTTACACTTGGCATGCAACTTTTAACAAGCCTAATAACAGCATCACCATTTAGTAATGCGTCAGGATTTCTAACAATTAAGTCGTCCTTTGGTGTCATTGCTAATACCGGTAGTTCACCTGTTTCTGGCCAATCTATAATACTTTCGTCATAAAACTCACCACCGCTTGGCAGTTGTATATATAGTTTAGGGGATCTGTAAAAATCCTGTAATGATGTTTTTGTTGTCATAGTTTCTCCATTATAACATATTTTAAATATATCGATAAATAGTTACTATATGATATACTGTATGTAAGAACTATTTATCATTCATAAAATACATACTTAATAGGAAAGTGAACAATGGCACAAGGTAAGGCACCACAAGATTTTAAAGGTACTGCTTCCGGAGGCGGTAACGAGTATAGTATAACCTTTACTGGTCCTGATTGGGCAAAAGAAGCCACGCAGGCTTTAATTAATAAAAAATTAGGTTCTATTGATAAGAAACTTAATCCTGGTGGCGGCTTGGGTAAAATGCTCAAAGCGGCATTAGATAAGAACACTGATGCTATTAAGTCACTACAAGGTCAACAAAAAAAGGATAACACAAAAGACGATAAAACTGATGCCAATACCAAAAAGCATCAAAACAAAACACAGAAAGCAGAAGAGGCTTTACAAAAGTCAACTACTAGCATGGACGAAGGTATTGCTGAACTTATAAAACTATCTAAGCAAAATTCTAATAGTAGTGGCGGTGGCGGAATGTTAGGTGATTTGAAAGTTGGATTTAGTCCTCTTGCTATGATGGGCCAAATGGTAATGAAAGTAATTAGTAAACTTGCTGGTTTTGTAGGTGCTATTGCCTCCGCGGCAGGTGCCGTAGCATTATTTGTTGGTAAGCAATTAATGAAAACCTTTAACTTGATGAATGACAGTTTATCCAACGGAACAGCAGGATTGGTCGGTGCGTACACAGACGGTGCTACTAATATAGCAACACAGGCCAGTTTAGCAGGATTGAGTTTAAAAGAGTTTACTGAAGCATTACAAGAAACGTCAGAAGAAATTATGGTGTTAGGCGCAGAAGGCTATAGAGACTTAAGAAATGCTACAAGAGACGTAGCCGGTGGCTTATTTGACATGGGTTATAATAACGAACAAATGACAAAACTGTTAGGTAGAGAAATATCTATCAGAGCAAGGATGGGTATGCGACTTGATGCCGCAGGAACAAACTTAACAGGCAATGTTGTAGAAGTTGCTAGGACATTAAGGAACGTAGGTAAAGCGGCCGGTATAGCAGAAGAAGATCTTTACGAAAGAGCAAAACTAGAAGATGAAACCAACACTCTGATTGCCGCAAGAGCAAGAGAGTTAGGCGATGATGGCATCTCAGAATTACAAACCAGTATAAGAAAATTAAGTATTAAAATGGTAGGACTGTCCCCGACTTATGCTAGTAGTATTACTAATCCGTTAATAAATGCGGTTATCACTGGTGCTATTGGTCTAGATGAAGGCTTTACAGACCTTGTTACTGTTTTCCCAGGATTAGTAGACTCTATGGATATGGCCCAAACAGATATTCTTAATAGTGGTAAAATTACTGATAGTACAATTAATAGTATTATGGAATCCTTGGTAGATACCACAGAGGATGAATTTAACAGAGCAAGACAACTTGCTTTAATGACTCGAAGTCAAACAGCAATACAGGCTGTGAACTTTGCCAGTGAAGCAAGAGCAAGGAGGTCACTATTAAGCGATTTAACCACAGATGGTGATTCAATGAGAAACATATCGGTTATTAGTGCTCAAGCAGACACCTTCTTTGATATGATGAAAGCACCTTTTGAAAATTCTATTATGCAGTTTACAATGGGAATGCTTGGAGTAAGTAGCACAGGAGAAGGAGCAAATTTCGGTACAATATTAACAAATTTAAGTTTTATGGTAGAGGACTTCCTAGCAATAATTCCAGGGTTTAGAGATATGTTTGTTGGCAGTGGTTTCTTTGCTAGACTAAATAAATCCATCGAAGCATATTTTACTGCCGGTACCGGGGAGGAAAGAGCAGAGGCGTCGGAGCGATTACAAAACTTGTTTGTTGAATTTGTAGACACAATTTCGGCTCGGATAGGAGATGCCGCAAAAGCAGGAGTATTAGGAGACATGATTGCCAACATGTTTAGAAACTTAATGGACCAGATAGTTTTAGCCATTTACGAAGGATCCGATGGTCGAATATTTAAAGAATCGGCAGGCGAGGCATATATAAGAGCAGGAAGATTTAACGAAGCAAAGAAAATGAACGATATGGGTTTATTATTTGGTGGCACTGAAGGAGCAGGTGCCAAGCACGGTGTCCATGGAATATATGATCAATTTATTGCTAATGAGCAAACTATGGCTGACCGATTTGGTGTTGATACACGTTTTATCTCATCGGCCAACAGCCATGCGATGAACGACCCTGCTAAACGGGAAAAATACATAGAGTATGCATTAGAACAAAATAGTCATATGGATCGTCGAGATGTCGAAACTATGATAAGATCGGCACAAGAAATGAGAGCAGAAATGTTCGAAATGGCGCGACAATATGGTTTAACGGAGATGGTTGATATAGATGGCCGCGGCACCATGGTGGAGAGAGGACTAACCTACGACCAGATGGTAGAAAGGTTCAAAGCAGGCGATCAAAACGTCATGGAATTCTTACAAAATTACGCACAAAATAAAAGAAGTATTAACCGCTCATTACAAACAGTTGATTATGCTACTTTTGATCCTACTAAAGATACTATTGCAGGTGATACTAAAGATGGCCAAATAGTAGATAGGCTAGGCTTTGTTGCCGACACTATAGTAGGCCGCTTTTCTGGTACTGACGGAATAATGGCAGGGCAGGCATTCAAGCAAACAGTTACTCAAATGATAGCCAATAAAGATATAGATATATCTGATGGGATAGACAGAGATGAGTCAGAATTAGTTGCGGCGGCAGTTGCGGAGACATATAAAAAGATTCAAACCGATCCTAAAATGAAAACAGATAACAAAATTAATCTGTTAATAGCGGCAATGGAACGATTAATTATCAAAATTGATGACGGCGACGGCAAAGGCGCCACTACATAATCTATCAATATTAAACCCCACAGGTTGACACAATCTGATAAATATAGTATTATATAACTTCAGGAATAGAATATGAGTTGGAAAAAGTACTTTAACCCAGTAGAAAACAGTGCACTACCCAGTGGTGTTGCTGGCGACAAGTCAGGTAGTGCTGACATGTATGCTAGTAGATATAGCAGTTGGTTGCCTGAAGTCTATCAAGGATCACCAGATAGGATTATGCGTTATTATCAATATGACGCAATGGACAGAGATTTAGAAGTAAATGCGGCACTAGATATTATATCAGAGTTTTGTACGCAGGAAGACGACGATACTAATTTGCCATTCCTTGTAAAGTACAACGATAAGCCAAGTTCACCTGAAGTTAAAGTTATACAACAGAGTTTACAAAAATGGTGTAAACTAAATGAGTTACCAAGACGTGTATTTAAAATGTTCCGTAGTACAGTTAAATACGGAGATCAAATTTACATTAGAGACCCAGAAACAAAAAAACTATTTTGGGTTGATCCATACCAAGTTGAAAAAGTTTTAGTTAACGAAAGCAACGGTAAAAAAATTGAACAATACTTTATTAAGAATTTAGATTTACATTTAAAAGATTTAGCGGCAACAAGTGTATCACCTAACTCACAGAGACCATATGGTTCGGGTGCTATCATGAGTGACTACACTAATCCACAAGCCGCTTCAGGATTTAAAAGCAGTAGTTCAGGTTTTGGCCCTGACGCCAATAATGCTGTACCAATTGACGCACAACATGTTTTACATATTAGCATGAGCGAAGGCATGGAAACAACATGGCCTTTTGGTAACAGTATTTTAGATCCAGTATTTAAAATTTTTAAACAAAAAGAATTATTAGAAGATGCTATTATTATTTACAGAGTACACAGAGCACCAGAAAGACGTGTGTTCTTTATTGATGTAGGTAACATGCCACCGCACAAAGCACAACAATACTTAGAACGTGTTAAGTATGAAGTACAACAAAAACGTATACCAAACAAAACAGGTGGTGGGCAGAACGTAGCAGACAGCAGTTACAATCCTATGAGTATGTTAGAAGATTACTTCTTTGCTCAAACGGCAGATGGTAGAGGTAGTAAAGTTGACACACTACCCGGCGGTGATAACTTAGGTGAGATTGACGATTTAAAATTCTTTAATAACAAACTTATTAGAGGATTAAGAATACCAAGTAGTTATTTGCCAACTGGACCTGATGATGGTTCAGCACCATTTAACGATGGTAAAGTTGGTGTAGCATATATTCAAGAATATAGATTTGCCAAATACTGCGAAAGATTACAAAGACAGATTATTAAAAGTTTAAACAACGAGTTTAAAGTTTATCTAAGAGCAAGTGGTGTAGAAATTGATAACAGTTTATTTGATATTAAATTTACTGACCCACAAAACTTTAGTTCTTACAGAGAACTAGAATTAGACCAAGCAAGAACACAACTGTTTGGCGCACTAGAAGGAATACCTTACTTAGCAACACAATTTAAACTTAAGAAGTACTTAGGTTTAACAGAAGACGAAATTGCTAGGAACGAGGCACTATGGGCAGAAGAAAATGCTGTTGATATAGATGATATTCAAGCAGATACTACATCATCAGATCTACGTCAAGTAGGTGTTAGACCACAACCAGCGGCAGATGTAAGTATGGCACCAGTTGATATGGGTGCGGCAGAACCAGGAATGGATGCCGATTTAGGTGGTAGCGATGCCCAAGCAGGCCTAGATGAACTAAATACATTAGGAGGAGGCCCAGAAGTATAATGAAAATAATGGAATTTTACGAACCAGCACATGACGAAATTCAGCAACGTCATAGAACTGATACAAGAAAGAAAATGTTAAGTCTTGAAGAAGTTGGAAAACTTAGAAAGATTAGGGCACTCAAAAAACTAGAATCAGAAAAACATAAAAAACTTGCTCAGCAAATGTACAGGAAGCCAGCAGGAGACGACGCCGGCGGCGGCCTATTATAAATCAATGAAGACACTTGTTGTCTGCGGTTGCAGTTGGAGTAGCCGAGACCCAGTATATCCCAATTTTGAATACGGCTTTTTAGTAGCAAAAAAACTAGGGTACAATTATATCAATCTAGCACGATGCGGTATGAGTAACTTTGGTATACGGCTACAAATAGACTATGCTTTAAAACATCTAAATCCTGACTTAATGATTATTAATGCTACAGGAGTCAATAGATTTGAAATACTCAAAGACTTAGATAAGACTTACGATCACAACAAAGGATATGATCAAGTATGCTTTGGTGATTTTGATTGGGACCACTTTGATCACGAACATCACATAAACTACGGTAAAACATATGATCCGCAAATATGGTGTGATAGCATTTATACGGTTATTAGCCAAGAAGCAAGACGTTATCAAGACATAGACCCTAGTAGAGTCGACGCATTAAAAGACTTTGCTTACTATGTATTTGATGAAAACATTAAAGCACATAACGATTACTATGTTTTACAAAGCGGCCTTTTAAGCATACTAGAAAGAAAAATACCCTTTTTATTTTCACCTAATACTTTTGAATATTCAGAGTTTGATAAAACGGGTTTGATAGAAGACCATCACCATATAGACAGTTTTAACTGGGACTTCATACCTGATAAATATTACTTAGAAAATGGCGCAGGATACTATGCTCAATTCAATCCAGAGATAATTGATGAAGCAGGTAACAAAACAACACACTACCCTGTAAGCCATCATAACAGTCCATACGCACACTCTAAATACGCAGAACATATACTAGATGAAGTGCATAAAAGGCAGTTATAATAAAAAACTTCAAAAATCACTTCAAAAAGCACCGTTTTTAGAATAAAACAGTACATATCACTTAAATAAAAATACGATATATCGAATCGAGTATCGGTATAACAAAAATATAGGAGAGTTACTATGTCAGAGAACAAAAGTGTACTAGAGCAAGTTCTGGAACATCTACTCGCTGAAGACGAAGAAAAAGCCTCAGAACTGTTACACGGTTTTATGGTTGAGAAAAGTAGAACTATCTACGAAGGTCTTTTAGACGAAGATGCTTTAGAAGAAGCAATAGAAGAAGAAGTAGCATCCGAAGAAACAGTTGAAGAAGCAGAAGAATCCGAAGAAGAAGCAGTTGAAGAGGCTGAAGAATCAGAAGAAGAGCCTGTAGAAGAAACTGTAGCCGGATCACCAAGTGAAGACTTCTATGATGAAATAGAAGCAAATGTTGGCGCAGACGAAAGTGGCGTTAATGAAGAAGAAGACGAAATGGAACCAGAAATGGATATGGAAATGGACGGTGAAGAAGAGTCTGAAGAAGGCGAAGAGGAAGTTGAAGATAGAGTAGACGACCTTGAAGCACAACTTGACGAATTAAAAGCAGAATTTGAAAAGTTAATGGGCGACGAAGAAGGCGACGAAGAAGTTGCTGACGCAGAAGCAGATTTAGAAGATGAAATGGAAATGGAATCTTTTGAAGAAGAAATCGACCTTGACGAAGAAGTTGAAGAAGAAGTTGTAGAAGAAGCAACTACTTTTAGTAAACCTCAAAGTGCTAAAAACGACGCAAGTGGAGATCACACAGCATCACCTAAATTCCCAAAGAAAGAAAATTTCGGAACAGACGAAAAAGAACTTTTTGGAAGTGACGGTAGTGAAGGAAAGAAAGGCGGAGACGCACCTAAAAGTAATCCAGCAAGTGATAACATAGGTGAAAAACCAAAGGCCGCTCCAGCACCTAAGGTTGCTAGTGAGAAATCCGAAAGTCCAATAGCAGGAAAAGTTAAGTAATTAACTTAATATAATTTAAGGAGATTAAGATGGCAAGACAGTTATTTGAATATTATAACCCGGCAGACGCAGGAATCATAGTAGAATCATCTAATGATGGAAAAGATTTATGTATGAGCGGATTATTTATTCAAGGTGAAGTAAAAAACCAAAATGGTAGAGTTTACCCTAAAGACGAAATTGTAACAGCAGTTGAATCCATAGGTAAAAGGCTAACAGGCGGTGAAACTGTACTTGGCGAATTAGATCATCCTACAGAATTGCAGATAAATTTAGATCGTGTCAGTCATATGATATCAGAAATGCGAGTCGAAGGCTCAAATGGATACGGCAAACTAAAACTATTGGATACTCCAATGGGCAAGATTGCCGAAGCATTATTAAAAGGCGGTGCTAAACTAGGTGTAAGTAGCCGTGGTAGTGGTAATGTTAATGAAAGTGGTAGAGTTAGTGATTTTGACATAGTAACCGTTGATATAGTGGCACAACCAAGTGCCCCAGACGCCTACCCTAAAGCGATCTATGAAAGTTTATTCAATATGAGAGGCGGTGCCGCTATCCACGAGATGGCGAAGTCCGTTACACATGACAAAAAAGCAGAAATACACCTTGCACGTATGATGGAATCATTTATACGTGAATTAGAACTCAAATAGGAGATAGCAAATGGCGGAAACAACCACATTTAATGACCTTTTAGAATCTGGAAACTTATCAGAAGACGTTAAGACTCAGATCCAAGAGGCATGGGAATCACGCCTTGCTGAGGCCAAAGACCAGTTGACAGCGGAACTTAGAGAAGAGTTTGCACAAAGATTTGAACATGACAAGCAACAAATTGTTGAAGCCATGGACAAGTTTATTACAGATTCTCTCAAAGACGAGTTAGCAGAATTGGCTGAAGATAAGAAGGCAACTGTAGCCGAAAGAGTAAACTATAAAAAGGCTGTTAGCGAACATGCTAACGTCCTTAACAAGTTCATCACAGAAACATTAGCATCAGAAGTTACAGAGTTAAAAGCAGACAGACAAGCACAAAGTGAAAACTTTGCTAAACTTGAAAGTTTTGTATTAGACGCAGTAGCAGAAGAAATTAAAGAATTCCACGCAGACAAACGTGAATTGGCTGAAAAGAAAGTTCAGTTAGTCCGTGAAGGAAGAGAACAATTAGCAGATGCTAAAAAAGAATTTATTAGAAGAGCGGCGGATAAGGTTGAAGCAACCATATCTTCAGCATTGAAAAACGAAGTTTCTCAATTCAAAGAAGATATAACTAAGGCTCGTGAAAACGAATTCGGCAGAAGAATTTTCGAAGCAATGGCTAGTGAGTATGGAACTTCATATTTAAATGAAAATACTGAAGTAAGAAAACTTAGAGCAGAATTAACAGCACTGAAAGGTGATGTTGATAGTGCTAAAGCATCAGCAGAGAAAATTGCAGAAGATAAAAAATTAGTTGAATCTAAACTCAGAATATCAGAGGATAGAGCAAACAGAAATCAAGTCATGACAGACTTACTTGCCCCTTTAAGTAAGGACAAGAAAGAATTAATGACTGAACTGCTAGAAACAGTTAAAACAGAAAAACTTGAAGAATCATTCAACAAGTACCTTCCAAGTGTAATAAACGAAGAAGTTTCAGTTAGAACTAAGAAAGCAGTCATCAATGAATCAGTGACATCAGAACACACTGGTAATAGATCGTTGGACGGGCAGACCGGCTCCACCAATGAAGAAAAAGTTGACACATCAGTCGTAGAGATCGATGAGTTAAGAAAACTAGCCGGACTTAAATAATAGGAGAATATAATGGCAGAAGCATTATTTGAATCAAATTGGTCCGCAACCAAGGAAGCCTTACTAGAAGGCCTTAACGGATCAAAAAAGAGCACTATGGACGTAATTCTTGAGAACGCAAAAGTTCAATTACAAGAAGCCGCATCCGCAGGTTCAACAATGAGTGGAAACATCGCTTCTTTAAACAAAGTAATGTTACCTCTTATTAGAAGGGTTATGCCTTCATTGATCGCCAACGAATTACTTGGTGTGCAACCAATGAGTGGACCAGTAGGACAAATCCACACATTAAGAGTAAGATACGCAGAGTCTAAAGACTCAGTCGTAGCAGGACAAGAAGCACTTAGTCCTTTCGCATTAGCAACAGCATATTCAGGAACACCTGATGCAACTGCGGCCAGCGAAGGAACAGCAGGTAGCAAAATGTCTATCCAAATCTTGAAGCAAACAGTTGAAGCAAAATCAAGACGTCTATCAGCAAGATGGACTTTTGAATCTGCTCAAGATGCAAACGCAATGCACGGTGTTGACGTAGAGGCTGAAATCATGCAAGCCTTGGCACAAGAAATTGCGGTTGAGATTGACCAAGAAATGTTAGCAAAATTGAGAGCACTTGCTCCAACAGTTGACACTTTAGATTTCAACAGTGGAATCACAGGTACACAAACGTATATCGGTGAAAGACACGCGATCTTGGCAATTCTAATTAATAGAGTTGCAAACTTAATTGCCGCTAGAACAAGAAGAGGCGCAGGTAACTATGTAGTTGTTAGTCCACAAGCATTAACAATTTTACAATCAGCGACTACTTCAACTTTTGTTAGAAGTACAGAAGGTCCTTTTGAAGCACCAGTAAACTCTAAGTTTGTTGGAACTTTAAACGGTACTGTTAAAGTATTTGTTGACAATTACGCGGCTGACGGAACTTCAGTATTAGTAGGATATAAAGGATCATCAGAAACTGATGCGCCAGCATTCTACTGTCCTTACATTCCGTTAATGAGCACAGGACCAGTTATGGATCCTAGCACTTTTGAACCAGTTGTATCTTTCATGACAAGATACGGTTACATCGAACTTACTAACACAGCAAGTTCATTGGGTAACGCGGCTGATTACTTAGGTGAAATTGCTCTTAGCAACGTTTCATTCAAGTAAGAACTCTTACAAGAAACAATTAAAAGCACTTCCTTCGGGAGGTGCTTTTTTTTGACTTCGCAATTATTTGCCGAATTTGATAAATATGTTAAAGCAACCTATCTAGAGTGTGGAGTATAAATGGCAGATAAAAAACATATAATAAGATCCCAAGGTAACATTGATTTAAAAGGTACATCAGTTAACCAAATTGGTGATACAGTTATCACAAGTACCAATGAACTAAGAGTCAATGATGATCAAATTATTATTAACGCAGACCAAACTTATAATTCATCTACTTTAGTATTTAGAAAAAACGGAAGTGGCGACGGTTCTATATCATGGGACGGTGCCGCACATACAGTTTCAGGCAATTTTACAGCAACTGGTACAATCGCAGGTACCTTAACTAGTGGATCACTAAGTGGTATAACATCTGATAATGTAGCAGAAGGTTCAAGTAACCTTTATCATACCACAGCAAGAGCCAGAGCGGCAATCAGTGAAAACTCTACACAATTAGCATATAATAGTAGTACAGGTGTATTAACATATACACAGGGCGATACTGATACAGTAGCAGAAGGTTCTAATTTATATTATACATCTGCTAGAGCAAACGCAGACTTTGATACTAGACTTGCTACTAAAGATACAGCCGATGTTGCAGAAGGCAGTAACTTATATCATACTACAGCAAGAGCAAGAAGCAGTATAAGTGCTACACATAGTGGTGACGGTTCATTAACTTATAATAGTGGTACTGGTGTAATAACATCAGTAGGCGCAAGTGCTAGTGAAGTACAAGCACATCTAAGTGCGGGCACAGGACTTACATATAGCAGTGGCGCATTTAGTATTACAAATACAGCAGTTACAGGCGCAAGTTATGGTAGTGCTACAGCAATACCTACATTTACTGTAAACGCACAAGGACAATTAACAGCGGCGGCAGATGTAAACATAGCAATACCGAGTTCACAAATAACAGATTTCACAACAGCCGTAGAAGCAACTTTAAGTGTTACTGACACAGGCGGAGACGGCAGTTTATCATATAACAATACTAGCGGTGTATTTACATACACTGGCCCGAGTGCTACAGAAGTTAGAGCACATATTAGTGGGGGCGATGGTATAGACTTTGCTAGTGGTGTCGTAGACGTTGATAGCACGGTAGTAAGAACAAGTGGTACACAAAGCATCGCAGGTGCTAAAACATTTAGTACAAGTGTAGTAGTACCGGCAGTAACAATGCCAAGTGCGTCAGGCGGTAATTACGTTGCTGGAGATAATTCAACTAAAGCGGCCTCGACTGCTTATGTGGAAACAGCAATAACAAGTTTAATAGACGGTGCTCCAGGCACACTTAATACTCTAAACGAATTAGCGGCGGCATTAAACGATGACGCAAGTGCTGGAACAAAAATTACACAAAATACAAATGATATTACAGCCTTAAAAGCAATTGACTTAACAGCAGGCGCAGGTTTAACTGGTGGCGGTGACTTAACAGCAAATAGAACATTTACAGTTGGCGCAGGCACTTATATAACTGTTAATGCTAATGATGTAGCCGTAGATGCTACAACAACAAATACAGCAAGTAAAGTAGTAGCAAGAGACGGCTCTGGTAACTTTGCCGCAGGCACAATAACAGCAACATCATTTAGTGGTGATTTAAGTGGTGCTGTATCAAGTACAAACTTTGATATAGATTCAGACATTATACCTAAGTCTACTAACCAAGCAAACATTGGTAGTAGCACAAAGAAAATTAAAAACATTACAGCCAGTCAGATAGATTCCGCAACGGTAAACTTTAATTTTGCAAACATTACCCCGCAAGGTGGTGCTACCACAACAGGTGGCTTAAATATTAAAAATACAGATATTAACTTATTCAGTAATGCCGCAACAAGTGGCGGAGCACAGATAGGATTTTATGATAGTTCAGAAGTAAGTAATAACGCATTCCAGACAACAAGTGCTACACAGATTTTAGGTAATGACAGTACATTAAAAATGTATTCAGGTAGTGCTTTACAATTTTTATATAACTTTGACAGTTCGCAGGCAAATTCCTCAGTAACATTCAATAATAACAGAGGAGTTTCTAGTCCTGTATTAACTTTAACAACAAACGGTTTAACTACTGTACAAAGTTTACGACTATTAGATTCATCTAATGTTAGTTTAGCACAAATAGATCCAGCACAGAGTTCAGGTGCTGTAGCAACAGCAAGAGCGGCCGGTACATTAGACGGAATGATATTTTATGATGGAACAAACATTAAAGGTATTGCTCAAGGTCAGTTAGTTACTTTAACAACAGTTAATCCATTTAGTTTAGGTAACGCATCAAGCGGTAATGAAACCAGCACTCGCAAAAACTTAATGGAAAAAGAAGCATCGGGTAACTTACATGTTGTTAGAAACTTAGCAGTAGGTACAGGTTTAGGCATAGCAGAATCGGCCAATGTTATAACAGTTTCGTTTACAGGCGATACAGATGATGTAACAGAGGGCACTACTAATTTATATTATACAAACGCAAGATCAAGAGCGGCATTATCAAGTTCAGGTGGCGTTACATACAACAGTGGCACAGGTGCCATAAGTTGGAACGGCACAACAGATAATGTTACGGAAGGCTCAAATAAATATTACACAGATGCTAGAGCCAGAGCGGCTATTAGTGTCAGTGGTTCAGCACTAAGTTATGATAATGCCACAGGTATTTTGTCTTTAGCAGAATCAGGCGACATAGAAGGTGTTACAGCAGGAGACGGTTTAAGCGGAGGAGGTACAACAGGTACACCTAGTTTGGCAGTTGACAGCACAGTAGTTAGAACAAGTGGAAGTCAAACAGTAGCAGGTGCTAAAACATTTAGTAGTAGTACAACATTTAACGACAGTATTGTAGGACCAAGTTCAGCAGTATTGTTTAACGCAAGTGGTAAACTACAATCAGGTACATTAACAAGTTTAGATACAGACAATTTAAGCGAAGGTACTAGTAACTTATACTATACCCAGGCTAGAGCAGATGCCAGAGTAGATGCTGGATTTACTGCTAAGTCAACATCGGATTTAAGCGAAGGAACAAATTTATATTACACTAACGCAAGAGCAGATGCCAGAATAGCGGCGGCTACTACAAGTGATTTAACAGAAGGTACTAATCTTTATTATACAAACGCAAGAGTAGATACTCATATTAATCAATCAACAGCATCAACAGGCGAAGTATTAAGTTGGAACGGTTCGGATTACGACTGGGTTTCAAATTTAGCCGGTCTACAAGG